>ENA-OQRC01002182-OQRC01002182.1-human-gut-metagenome-genome-assembly--contig:-NODE-2182-length-11475-cov-8.559370_pt1 | contig 11475 bp, 7 predicted proteins | sample MGYA00243236_ERZ505102 | MGnify/ENA primary metagenome ERZ505102 (study PRJEB26097, sample SAMN02712089) | human gut metagenome | biome: Gut microbiome | host: Homo sapiens | place: Denmark: Copenhagen... | reverse complement strand
TCCCTTTGGGAGAGCTGGCGCGTTAGCGCCTGAGAGGGCGAGGACGCTTGCGGGGAGAGCTGGCAAAGCCGTCAGGCTTTGACTGAGGGCGTTCCCCTATAACGCAGCAGAGCCGTCCGGTAGTTGCCGGGCGGCTCTGCTGTGCTTATTGGAAAGGATCGATCGGGAGATGGCAATTGTTATGTTTTGCCGGGCGCGGCTTTTTCAGCCGGGCACGGACGCGGATGACCGATGCTCCGGTCACACGCTTGACGGGGCGTAATGATGCCTTTAGCCCCTATCAGGAAGGGATGTTCTGTGTCATGTTTAGTGTACCACGATTTGCCCGTTTTGGACGATTTTCGGCACGAATCGACCCGCAAATGCGTTGAAACGACCCGGCGGCGCAAAAGCAGCCGGACGCACCCGCAAAAAGCAGAAAACCGCCCGGCTTGCGGTTACCGGACGGTTTTCTGTCTCTATAGGAAAATATGGGAATGACGTGCTTTCAGAGTACATCTCTGTCCCTGCATTATACCACCGGCGGCAGAAAAAGTGGAGTGCTTTTGCACGAAATCCCCAATAATGGCTCGAAATGCCTTTTACCGGGCGGCATCGCGGCGCAAAACGCCAGCCAACGCAAAAAGGGACTGCTGCACAGCGCTGTGCAGCAGTCCCTGCGGGGTTATAAGGGGTTACGGGTCAGCGGGCTCAGCCGCGCTGCTGATAGGTCTTCCAAGTGCGGATGACCTCCAAGCGGCTTACGCGGCTGCCGGGCTTGAAGCTGCCGTCCTGTGCAGACATCAGGCCGGTATCCACTGCCCAGCGGATGGCCTGCAGCTCTGCGGCATCGGCTGCCACATCGTTGAACAGTGCCGTGCTCTGGGTAGCGGGCTTGCCTGCGGCAGTCCACAGTGCAACAGCCAGCTGCTGACGGTTAGCGGGGATCGCCACACCCTCGGGCAGAACGCTCTTCAGGTAGGCGGCGGTGCCTGCAATGTAAGCGCCTACGCCAACGGCTGCGCCACCCACAGCGGCTACCATCACGATAGCGCCGCCGCCGTCATCGCTGGGTGCGGGTGCGGGAGTGGGAGTCGGGGTCGGCTCAGGATCGGGAGTCGGAGTCGGGGTGGGAGTCGGCTCGGGATCAGGAGTCGGGGTCGGATCCGGGTCGGGAGTGGGAGTAGGATTCGGATCCGGGTCGGGAGTCGGATTCGGATCCGGGTTGGGATCGGGGGTCGGATTCGGATCCGGATCGGGGGTCGGCTCGGGATCGGTCCCCTTCACAACGTAAGTGCCCACCTTTTCGGTAATGGTCGCGTTATAGTTCTCGTCCGCCGTCACCTGAACGTACACATCGTAGTTGCCGGGGGCGGTGGGGATGGTCGCGGTGGTTTCAGTGCTGCCCTCGGCGGCGTACAGCAGGGTGGTCTTCGGGTCAGCACCGTTGTACGTATCGCCATTGTAGGTCACCGTGTTCTGCGCAGCATCGTAGGTAAAGTCTGCGGCTACGGGCGTGTAGAGGACGGTGTAATCCTCCAACGTGTAATCGCTATAACCATAGTAGTTGTTACCGTTCACCACAAGGTGGACCTTGTAGGTACCTGCCTTGGTAGGCACAGAGGAGAAGTAAGAGTTTGGTTCGTCGTAGTACTGAAGTTCAGCCTGCGGGACTTCCTCGCCGAAATAGCGCTCGCTGTTATTATTATAGGTCACCGTGCCGGTCTTGACATCCCATTCGAAGTCAGTGAGAACCGGGGTATACTTGATCACGGTTTCGCCGATATCGACCCAACCGCTCGTGTACTTTTCGCCCTCTTCGGCTACAACGCGCTTTTTATAGATGCCGGGCTCGTTAGCGGGGATGCTAAACTCCTTACCATCGTAGGTGCGCACATAGACAAGTCTCAGCTTGCCCACGCCCTCCTGATAGCAGGTAACCTTTGTACCCTCCGGCGTTTCATCAGTGGTAAAGTCTCCCTCGGTCAGGGAAGAGAAGGGCAGCTTTTCTTCGGCCTTGTTGTTCACCACAATGGGATTGCCGTCATTCAGGGCGGTCAGGGTCAGGGTCGTGCCGTCTGCAGAAAGCTGTGCACCGGTATAATCGCTGGCCGGAGCACCGTTGATGTTCTCGACCGGCTTGCTGAAGGTGATAGTCATCTCGACATCGCCGATACGGTAAAGCTCCTTGGTCTCCTTCGTCACGCCGTTTACGCTTTCCACCGTGCCGTCGTCTGCAACGATCAGCTTGCTCAGCTGCTGACCATTAGCACGGTGCCGGCTTTCGATGGGGCTAAAGCTCACCGTATTGGAAACAGCAGCCTTGCTGGAAGTATCCGCCATCAGGCTGCCGGTGATCACGGCATTTCGGATGACCGTTCCTTCCGATGTATAATAGTCGGACAGCTTGATATTGTTGAACACGCCGCCAAGGATCTGGGCGTTACTACTATTCAACTGGACAGCTGTGTTGAACTGACCGCCGGTGATGGTGCCCTCAGCCTTAACATTCTGCTGGAAGGTGCCGCCGGTGATGGTGCCGTTATAGCCCAAAGTGACCTCCGCGCCGAACTGACCATCGGTGATCTCGCCGTAAGCTTCGACGCTCTTCTGGAAGGTGCCGCCGGTGATGGTGCCGCTATAGCCCAAAGTGACATCCGCGTCGAACTGACCATCGGTGATCTTGCCGTAAGCTTGGACGCTCTTCTTGAAGATGCCCTTGGCGATGGTTCCATTAGCTTCGACGCTCTCCTGGAAGGTGCCGCCGGTGATGCTGCTGTTTTCATCCGCGTGGACAGCCTTCTGGAAAGTGCCGCCCTCAATAATGGCGTTCTGGGCGGTAATAGGCGCGCCTGCCTGAATGTCCGTAACCGTCACATCCGTCAGCACGATCTGATCGGAAGCAATGGCCTTATGATAGGGGTTGATGGTATCCGAGGTCAGATCCACCGGGCTGCTGCCATCGGGGCTGGTGAGGATAAGCACCGACATCGTTCTATAACCAACCTCGACCACAAGGTACTGCCAGCCAAGACCCTCATAGACCTTGCCGGTCACACCATCCTGGTTCAAGGAATGCGGGGTCACCTCGGTCAGGTCGGGCAGACCTTCTTCGGTAATGCGCAGGGGCTTGAGGTTGCTGGCATCGCCAGCCTGATTTACCAGAATCTCCTTGCCATCGTTGTTGCTGGTGATATGCAGTACACTGCCCTCGGCATAGGTCTGTTCATTGTAACTGTTGGCCGCTGCACCGTTGATGCTGAACACATCGGTGTTCAGGGTAAGCTCTGCGCTGGCATTGCCCACCAGATAGATGGTATTGACAGAACTGGGCAGGTCTCTGCCGTTGACCGCAGTCACACCGCCGTTGCGCACGGTCAGCTTGCTGAGCCGCTGGCCATCGGCAAGCGCATTCTCTATGCCGTTGCCAGACAGCTTGCACAGAACGGTGTCGGAAATGGCAAGGTCGCCAGACCTGTCAAAGCTGAAGCTCTGGGCCACTACATTGGAAATGGTGCACTTGCCCGCGCAGCTGAGGAAATCAAAGGTGCCGTCCTTGATCGTGACATCTGTGAAATCTGCCTGACGGATGATGCCGCCGGTCACGGTAGCATTCGAAAGCTCGACAGCGCAGTTGATGGGCACTGCGCTCAGCTGGCTGAAATTGATCTCATTACCGCCCTGATCCCCGAGCTCCAGTTCTCCGGTCATACTGGCGATATTGGGGTAGCAGGTATAAGTCCAGCCCTTGCCAAAGTATTTGCAGACCTGACTTGTACCCTCGTCCAGATTGTACACACGGGGCACACCGTTCACATCGGGCGTACCCTTATCGGTAAAGCTCAGTTCCTTATCCGTAGACGGGATCGGGGTCAGTGCTATGGGTGCGTTGCTCTCTGAAAGCGGCGGGAACATACTGACCTCGGCAGAGATCGTTGTACCGTCTGTGGAAACCGTGGCATAGCCGTTCAAGGAGACGTTGCTGATACCTACAGGCAGGGAGCGGATGTCGGACGTGCCACCGATTGCTGCCGCCCATTTAACGCAGCCGGGGGCGTACTGCACCTCCAGCTTCAGGCTGTGATTGCTGTACCGCTTGAGCATATACACATCCCCGGTCACCGGCTGGCCGTTCAGGGTGCAGCCCTCCGGCAGGATCAGCTTGTGTGCCTGCTGCTGCGTAGCAGACTGCAGGCCGGAAATATCCTTGAAGTAGCCGCCCGTAACGCTGCCGCCGTTCTCGGTCAGCTTACCGTAGGTGCCGCCGTCAATGGTGCCGTTTTCCAGCACTGCTTCGGCGTATCTGCCGCCCAGAACACAGGCATTCGGGTTCTTGATCCAAAGCTGGCCCTTGACCACGCCGTCCAGCAGATATACTTCATTGCTGGAATTTGTGATGGCCACATTCCAGTTGTACTCGCCGGACAGAATGTACTCTGTCTTTGCATTTTCAACGCCGGTGATGGTCAGCGAGAGACCGGATTCGCTGCAGCTCCAGCCAGGGCCGAACTTCTCTTCGGGCAGACCGTCCGCGCCGATCTTGATCGTAACGACGGAATTTGTTGTTTCCTCGTTCGTACCGGCAGCTGTCGTCTCTGCTGCCGCAGCAGACGTCCCTGCATCTGCAAATGCAGATACCGGGAGGATGGAGAGCACCATACTGAGCGCCAGTATCATGCTCACGATGCGTTTTTTCATGATATCCTCTCCTTTGTTGATCGATTTGCCCGGCTGTCCTCCCAAACGGAACAACCGGAACGGACAAAAGGCCAAGTTGAGTATAACACTAAAGTTTATGGAAATAAAGCATTTTCGCCCGCCGCATCTGCCAAAATTTGGTACAAAAATATGGGCAAAATCACCATACGGGGGAGCTTGACTCCCTCAGTCAAAGCCTACGGCTTTGCCAGCTCCCTCGAAAATTACCCCTTCCGTCTGCTCCCGTTGGTCGCGCAGCGTCCTCGCCCTCTCAGTCAAAGCCTGTCGGCTTTGACAGATTCCCCTTTTTGTCACCTGCGGTGACATCTTCCCCCGGAGCGGGGGAAGTCTTTCCTCAAGGGGACGCCTTATAGTTGTGCCGGAAACTTTATCGCCACCGCGAAAAGCCGTCCCCTTGGGGAAGGTGGCTTGACGCGCAGCGGCAAGACGGAAGGGGTTCTACTAGTTACCCCTTCATCATTTACGCCAGCGCGCCCTTATCCAGCCATTTGCCACGCGCCATGCGCAGCAAAAACAGTACGCCGCGGGTGCAAAGCTCGGCGCACATGGCTACCCATACGCCCACCAGCCCAAAGCGGGGAGCCAGCAGAACTGCCAAGGTCAGCCGCACGCCCCACATACTGACAAGGTTCAGGATAAAGCAGCCGGTGCTGTCGCCCGCGCCCTGCATGGAGCCGCTGGCCACGATGCTTGCCCCGAACATGGGTTCGGCAAAGGCTTCGATGCGCAGCACCCGCGCGCCCAGCGCAATAACGGCGGCATCGGCGGTGAAGATGCCCATCAGCTGCGGGGCAAACACATATAGCCCCACGCCGGTAAGCGCCATGATGCCCATGCCCATGGCGGTGCACAGCCATGCAAAGCGCTTTGCCATGTCCCGGCGGTTTGCGCCCACGGCCTGTCCCACCAGCGCAAGGGCGGCGTCCTGAATGCCGTAGCCTGCCATGTAGCACAGGCTCTCGGCGCTGACGCCCAGACTGTTGGCGGCAATGGCGGTCGTGCCCAGCCCGGACACGATGCGCACCAGCAGCACCTGTGCCGAGGACAAAGCGGCGCGCTCTGCCGCCAGCGGTGCACCCACCTTCCATACGTTATGCAGGCAGGCGCGGGTAATGCGCCACGCGCCGGGTTTGCGGATGCACAGCGGGCCGTCCCGCAGCAGCAGAACGCCCAACGCCAGCGTGCCGCCCACGGCGTTGGCAAGGGCTGTGCCCAGCGCCGCGCCCGGCACGCCCCAGCCCAGACCCCAGACCGTGAGGTTCTGGCCGAATACCGTCATCTCCCGGGTGGGGTTGATGAGGAAAAAGTTGAAGATGATGTCCAGCACGCAGGTGAACACGCTGATCAGGCCGGGGGTCAGGGCATCGCCGGTGGAGCGCAGCATGGCGGCATAGGTGCCCATAGCCATGACAAAGGGCAGGGAAGCCGACCAGATGGCAAAATACGCCGAAGCATTTGTCTGCAGTGCCGCGTCTGCGCCCAGCCACCCGGGCAGAAACCGGCTGATGCCCACGCCGAAGGCGGCAGCGGCAAGCCCTACCACCAGATTGAACAGCATGGACTGCCGCAGCACGCCCCGGGCGTCCTGCTGGCGGTCTGCGCCCAGATACTGCGCCACCTGAATGGAAAACGCCATGCACAGCCCCGCCAGCATCCCGTGCAGCAGCCATGTGCTGGAGCTGACGATGCCGATGGAAGCGGTGGCGGCGGCGCCGATATGCCCCACCATGGCGGCGTCGATGTACTCCATGGCGGTAACTACGATCTGCTGCAAAATGGAAGGGATGCTCAGCGTCAGCGCTACCTGTGCAGTGTGGCGCAGCGGCACCTGCTCGCCCTGCCGCATCCGGGCAGAGAGCTGCTCAAGGGTAATGGACATGAAACCTCCTGCGTTGTGGGTGAAAATACAGACTAACATACTATTATAAAGAGCGGCGGGAGAAAAGTCAATCCGCAGCGAATTTTGCCGCCGGGATTGATTTTTGGGCAAGGGCGTGATACACTCACAAAGGACTATACAGAAAGAAAGAGGAATGTTATCTTATGATCCAAATGCTTACCTCTGTCATCGGGCAGCGGGGCGTGGATGCCATGGCATTTTTGCTGGCGTTTGCCCTGACCGCCCTGACGGATTCCATTTTCCGCGATAAACTGCCCCACGACCATGGCCGCGCCTTTGCGGTGAACGGCGAACTTTCCAAGGGCAAGGCGCGCGGCTCCGGATTGATCTTTGTGCTGTGCATCGCGCTGGTGTCGCTGGCGTTTCTGCCCTTCACCACCGAGTATGTGGTGTATAATGTGCTGCTGATCGCTTCCATGCTCTCCGGCTATCTGGACGATGCCGCCGAGACTGCTTGGAACGAGTACAAAAAGGGCATCATTGACTTTGTCATTGCGGTGCTGGCGGGCGTCACCTACCTGAACTTCAACGGCTGCGGGGTGCACTTTTTGCAGTGGAGCTTCACGCTGCCCTATGCAGTGTACCTGCTGCTCATTGTTATCCTCATCTGGGCAAGCATCAATGTGGTCAACTGCACCGACGGTGTGGACGGCCTTTCCGCCAGTCTGGCAGTGGTGACCATCGGCACCTACCTGCTGGCCTATAAGACCGAGCTGGGTACCTACGCCACCGCCGGTGTGGTGTTCATCGGTGCGCTGTTGGCCTACCTGTGGCTCAACGCCAAGCCCTCCAGCCTGCTGATGGGCGACGCCGGCAGCCGCGCCATGGGCTTTTTCATCGCCATGCTGTCCCTCAAGTGCGGCCACCCGTTCGCCTTCCTGCTGGCGGCTATCGTGTTCATCGCGGACGGCAGCTTGGGCATTCTGAAGATCAGCCTGAAGCGTTTTCTGCACATCTGGATCCTGAAAAACACCCTGACCCCCCTCCACGACCATGTGCGCAAGCGCAAGGGCTGGAGCGACGAGCAGGTGGTAGCCCGCTGGCTGATTTTGCAGTGCGTGGCTTCGGCTCTGCTGCTGCTCCTTGTGCGGGGGTAAACAGCACGCTATAAAACCAAAGAACAACACCCTCAGACCTTTGCGCCTGAGGGTGTTGTTTTGTTATTCATCCGTAGAAAGCGGATCTATCCGTTCTTTGACGGCTAGATCGATCGCCGTGCAAACGCCCTGAAAATTGCGCTCGACATCCAAGTTTGAAAAGCGCAAAACCTTTACACCATACTGTTCCAGAACAGCCGCACGCTCTTTATCGTAGATAAGCCCCTGTTCATCGTAATGCTGAGAGCCGTCCAGCTCGACCACCAGTCTGGCGGCATGGCAGTAGAAGTCGGCGATAAAATAGTCGATCGTTTTTTGCCGCTGAAACCGAATAGGATAATTACGCAAAAAACCAAACCAAAGATGTTGCTCTTGCTTTGTGGCTCTTTTGCGCAGTTCTTTTGCGCGTGGAATGATTTTTCCATGATATGGCAAAGACATAGATAAACTCCTTAAAAACTCCCTCAGTCACGGCTTACGCCGTGACAGCTCCCTCGGAGATGGAGCCCTTGGCATAGCGATGACGTTTCCGGCTAAAGTGTAAAGTTTGCGGTTACGTCAGGAGCCCCATCCCAGAGGGGGCTGTCGAGCGTAGCGAGACTGGGGGAGTTTACGCCCCTGCCTTTTTGCCCGCCGCCTGCACCACATGACCTACCAGCACCGAGGTGGTCACGGTGCCCACGCCGCCGGGCACGGGGGTGATGGCGTCCACCACCGGCTCTGCGGCGGCAAACTGCACGTCACCGCAGAGCTTGCCTTCCTCGTTCACATGGATGCCCACGTCCACGACGGTCTGACCTGCCCGCAGGCAGTCCGCGCCCACAGCGCCCATTTTACCCATGGCCACCACCACGATGTCCGCCTGCCGGCACACTTCCGGCAGATTCCGGGTGCGGGAGTTGCACAGGGTGACGGTGGCGTTTTCCCGGTCCAGCATCATGGCGGCGGGCTTGCCCACCACAAGGCTGCGGCCCACAACCACGGCACGCTTGCCGGAAAGGGGGACGTTGTAATACTTCAAAATTTCCATGCACGCCTGCGCGGTGCAGGGAGCATAGCCCAGATCGGTGTTGGTGAACACCCCGGCCAGCGAACCGTCCGTGATGCCGTCAATGTCCTTTTCCGGGCGCAGGGCGGCGCGGACGGTGCGGTCATCGAACTGCTTGGGCAGGGGACGGAACAAAAGACAGCCGTGGATGCCGTCATCGGTGTTCACCTCGTCCAGCACCCGGAGCAGCTGCTCCTGCGTGGCGTCGGCGGGCAGCACGAACTGCCGGACGGCGACGCCCACCTTGCTGCAGCGGGTCATCACGCCCCGCTCGTAGGAGAGGTCATCCTCCCGCTCGCCCACACGCACCACCGCCAGCGTGGGGGTGATGCCCTTGGCTTTCAGCTGCTCGCAGAGTGCGGCGTTGCGCTCGTTCATGGCGGCCACCACCGGCGCGCCCTTTAAAATCGTTGCCATATACTTTCCCTCATTTATGATATTATTTGTTGCGGAGTTTCCCGCTGACGGCGGTGAATATCTCGTCTGCCCGGGGCACAAACTCTGCCAGCAATGCGTCTGCCCGGGCGTCCAACGCGGCGGCATGGGTGCGGTCTGCCATCAGCTTGGTATTGATGAACACATTCAGGCTTGCAGCCTGCAAAGCGGCCTTGCACAGTACGGCGGCACAGCCTGCGTCTGATACCGCCAGCACGCTGCCCTTCGCGGCGTACTGTCCCGCCAGCGCGATGCCCTCGGCGCACTTTTCCATGATCTGCAGCGGCACGGCGCTTGCACCGTCCAGCGCGGCTTCCAGCACAGCAGCCTTGTGCGCGGCCTGCTCCGGGGTGTCCTTGGGCAGACCGTAGGCCGCAGCCAGCGGCGCAAAGGCATCGGCATCGGCCTGTACCAGCGCTTCCAGTTCCAGCCGCAGGGCACTGGCCCGGGCGTTCAGTGCCTGAATGTCCGCTTCCACAGCGGCGTACTTCTTTTTGCCGGTGGTCAGGCAGCCCACCATGTTGCCCAGCGCCACACCGGCAGCGCCTGCCAGCGCGGCGGTGCCGCCGCCGCCCGGCGTGGGCGCTTTGCTGGCAAGTTGTGCCAGAAACTGCGCGCAGCTTAGATCCTTCATTTCCATGTGTAGATACCCCTCTCTGTTACAAAGGCGTCCAGCCGCTGGTCGTGGGCGTCCACGGCGGCGCGGGGGACGCGCTGAACCTCCAATGCAATGCCGATCTTCACCGCCCGGGTGCAGCGGGGCAGGTAGCGGTCGTAGTAGCCCTTGCCCATGCCCACCCGGCGGCAGTCTGCGTCAAAGGCGGTGCAGGGCACCAGCACCAGATCCAGCTGCTCCGGCTGCAAAAGCGCGGAGCGCTCCGGTACCGGCGCACGGATGCCGTACTGTCCCACCGCCCAGCCGTCCGCGCCCGGCACGGCTGCGATAAGGGTAAAGCCCTCGCCGCACACCGGGTAGGCTACCGTCTTGCCCTGCCGGACAGCTTCGGCAGCCACGGCGGCAAGGTCGGCTTCGCCCCCAAAGGCTGCGTAGAGCAAAAGGGTATGGGCGGCGCGGTAGGCGTCCAGTTCCAGCACCCGGCGGCACAGCGCCGCGTTGGCGGCGGCGCGCTGCGGCGCATCCAGCGCCTTGCGGGCGGCACGGCCTGCGGCACGCTGCGCCTGTTTTTCCTCGGCAATGGTCATACAAAACACCTCGCTTCACCTATGGGGGAGGATACTTGAAAAATATACAAAATCGACAGCGCATTTTTATACAAACATAATAAACACTTCAGACAAAAAAAGCAAGCCTTTTGGCGAAAAGAGGATTGAAGCCGCCGCCGCTTTCTGCTATGATTATGTTACAGCAGCAAGCGCCGTGCGGGCGCTGCGCTGAGAGGATCTACAACATTTTGTGGAGAGGGGCAAGTAAAAATGTACAAGGATATGATGGACACCATCGGCATGGTCAATGCAGCCGACCCGGAACTGGGCGCAGCCATGGAGCGGGAGCTGACCCGTCAGCGCGAGAACATTGAGCTGATCGCCAGCGAGAACATCGTCTCGCCCGCCGTGATGGCAGCGATGGGCAGCGTGCTGACCAACAAGTACGCCGAGGGTCTGCCCGGCAAGCGCTACTACGGCGGCTGCGTCTATGTGGACGAGGTGGAGAACATTGCCATCCAGCGCGCCTGCCAGTTGTTCGGGGCAAAGTACGCCAACGTCCAGCCCCATTCCGGCGCACAGGCCAACCTTGCCGTGTATTTCGCCCTGCTGGAGCTGGGCGATACCGTCATGGGCATGGACCTTTCGCAGGGCGGTCACCTGACCCATGGTTCCCCGGTGAATATGTCCGGTAAAAACTACCACTTCATCTCCTACGGCGTCGGCGCAGACGGCGTGATCGACTACGCCGAGCTGGAAAAGCAGGTGCGCAAGGTGCGCCCCAAGATGCTGGTGGCGGGCGCTTCCGCCTACCCCCGCGCCATCGACTTTGAAAAGCTTGCCGAGATCGCCCACGGCTACGGCGCATACCTGATGGTGGATATGGCGCACATTGCCGGTCTGGTGGCGGGCGGTCAGCACCAGAGCCCCGTGCCCTACGCCGATGTGGTGACCACCACCACCCACAAGACCCTGCGCGGACCCCGCGGCGGCCTGATTTTGACCAACAACCCCATCATTGCCAAGCGCATCAACTCGGCAGTGTTCCCCGGCACGCAGGGCGGCCCGCTGGAGCACGTGATCGCAGCAAAAGCCGTCTGCTTTGGCGAGGCACTGAAGCCGGAGTTCAAGGA
>ENA-OQRC01002175-OQRC01002175.1-human-gut-metagenome-genome-assembly--contig:-NODE-2175-length-11523-cov-3.575253_pt1 | contig 11523 bp, 9 predicted proteins | sample MGYA00243236_ERZ505102 | MGnify/ENA primary metagenome ERZ505102 (study PRJEB26097, sample SAMN02712089) | human gut metagenome | biome: Gut microbiome | host: Homo sapiens | place: Denmark: Copenhagen... | reverse complement strand
TGTGCGGTTCTCTCTGGATAATCTGAAGCTGGATGATGATGTACTGAACATCCCTTTGTTCATGGCTGATCAAGCAGATAGATTGATTGGATTGGCATTAGAAAAGAAGAATAGCTTTGGTCAGTAATGGTTCATCAATATAAAAAGTAACAATTTGACCTATAGAATGCTGGCCCCGAAGACGGTTGTGATCTCTGTCTCCAACACCCGTACCGATGATTGCCCCGCTGCCTCCGTCCTTCAGATGGTGCGGGAGAAGGGCTGCGCGTTGTATGTTACAGATGCGATCCCAGATAGTAACGGGCACGTGAGTAACCACCCAGCCATTCATTTTGATATCTAAACCGGCAGTTGCCTCCGCTGCGTTCAAGCCGGATCAAAAAGTCAGCGATCGATTAAAATACTACTACCGCCAAAACGAACAGCGTATAAAATTACCCTGCCGATTCCGGCCAATGTCAGTAAGTTAAGCTGACAAATCCTCCTACCCTCAGAAATGAGAGGGTAGGAGGTTTTTTTCGTAATAATTCAAAACAGGGCTTGGCAAAAGCATCATTTCGTGCGGCCATTCTGCTAACTTCGGTTAGCAAAATGGCCTTTGTAGTTAGAAGCATGTTCCGACACGCCAAACTACGAGGAGGCTTACTTATGAATCCAAAAACCGTAAAAAAGCACTGAAAGATGCAATTCAAGCTACGAATCTGGATGCATCCGCTTTCCCTTTACATGATATTAAGAGGCTTTATGCGATGCGCTGGGGCATTGAGAAGCTAACGCAGAAATCTTCTGCCAGCTTCACCTATAGAGTAGCATAATTCTTATGACTTGAACATTCTTTTTAAAGCGGATTTTCCGATCCGCTTTGTTGTCATGCCCTGATGTCGCAAAAAACAGCACATAGCTTGCTTTCGCTTTGCTATGTGCTGTCTTTGTGAGGTTCCTTACTTGCTAACTAAGTGACATTGCCGATTCCGGCAGGGTAATTTTATACGCTGTTTATTTTAGCGGTCAAGCACGGTGATACGAAAGCACCCCGCTGTTACAGGATCAGGCCAAAGGCGATATAGAGGGCCGCCGTGCACGCCGCGGTTACCAGCGCGTAGGGGAGCTGCGTTTTCACGTGAGAATACAGATCGGTGCCCACGGACATGGAGGACAGGATCGTGGTATCGGAAAGGGGAGAGCAGTGGTCGCCGAAAATGCCGCCGGACACCACCGCGCCGATGGTCAGCAGGATATTGCCGTTCATAGCCACCGCCATGGGAACCGCAATGGGCATCATGATGGAGAACGTGCCCCAGCTGGTTCCCGTGCAGAAGGCCATCAGTGCGCCCATCAGGAAGATGATGGCCGGGCAGAAGGCACCGTCAATGCTGTCACCCAGCAGGCTGGCAAGGAACTGGCCGGTTCCCATTCCCTTGATGACCCCGCCGATGGAGAAGGACAACACCAGAAGGATTACCAGACCCATCATGCTGCTGACGCCCTTCATAACGCTGTCGCCGAACTCCTTGGCGGTCATGATCCCCTGCTTTGTATACATGACGCACATAATGAGCAGCGTGATGACAACAGAGTAGAGGATCGCCGTGGTTCCGTCGCCCGCCGCCAGATTTCCTCCGCCGGTGACCAGCAGGCCGATGAAAGCGCCGCCGATCAGGGTGATGAGCGGGAACATCATGTTCCACTTGTTCTCTTTGCCTTCCTCCACCAGCTCTTCAAAGCCGTCATTGTCGTTGAGCAGCGGCGTTACCCCGTCATCATACAGCTTGCCGGTGTTCCGCACCCGCAGCTCTGCCTTTTTCATGGGGCCCCAGTCTTTTCCAGTGACAATATAGAACAGCACGAACAGCAGGGAGAGGATGCTGTAAAACTGGAAGGGAAGGCTCCGGATCAGCAGATTCATAGGTTCGCCCTGGATGTATCCGGAGGCGATCTCCGCGGAGATCAGGCCCATCAGCATAGCGCCCCAGGAGTTCAGAGGGATGATGGCGTTGACGGGCGCGGAAGTCGCGTCGCAGATGTAGGCCAGCTTTTCGCGGGAGACCTTGAATTTATCGATCAGCGGGCGGGTCACCACGCCGGTGAACATGATGCTGAGCAGACCGTCGATAAAAATGATGATGCCGATCACATAGGCGATGAGCATTGCCATCCGCGGACTCTTCACGCGCTTGCTCTGCTCGGTCAGGTAATTGACGAAGCCCTTGACGCCGCCGGAGATGCGCACCAGGATCACAAACGCGCCCATCAGCGCCGTGAACAGGAAGGTTTTCAGATTCCCGGTGTCGGCGCAAACACTTAAAATGCCGTTGACGCTTTCGTTGATAGCGGTAAACGGATTCCATCCGCAAATAATCAGTTGTCCGGTAAAAATGCCCACCAGCATGGCCAGCGGCACCTTCCGCGTCGCAATGGCCACTGCCAGCGTCAGAATCGGAGCAACCAAGGTCAAATAGCCGTAATCCATAAGTTTTTCCCTCTTTCTCGATCAATACTGTGCAAATAAGGAGCCGAGCCCGCCTGTATGCAAATAGCAGACGGGGCCGGACACTTTTTCCTGTTCGATCCAGTCCATCATCCCCACCAGAACCTTGCTGGTATAGACGTTTTCGATGAAGATCCCCTCGCTGCGGGCAAAGGATAGGACCGCCTGTTGGCTTTCCTCCGTGTTTTCACCCCAGCCGCCGCCACGGTAGGCGTCTGTGATCTCTGCCGCCTGTTCCACAGGCACGTCCATGGGGAGCCCGGTGATCTCCTCCGCTTCGGAGATGGTGGAACGGATATGCGCCGTCAGCGTGTCCCGGTCATCCTCGACGCTGACGATCACAATGCGGAAGGGCTGGCCCATCAGCTGATTTCCGTAGATCAGCCCGGCCGCGACACCGCCGTTTCCGCCGGGAGCGAAAATCGTCATGCGGCCAATTCCAAGATCCTCGCACTGCCGCTTCATTTCCACCACCGCGGCGGTATAGCCCAACGCGCCCCGGCCGGTGGTCGCGCCGTTGCGGACCACGTAGACCTGTTCGCCGGCGGACTGGTAAGCGGCGGCCAGCTCCTCCATGCGGCGGTTCCGAACCGCTCCGTCACAAGGGCCGAGGAAGTGTATTTTGGTGCCCAGCAGTTCCTCCAGCAGGAGATTTCCCTCTTTGCGGGCTGGCTCCGCCGCGTTGATGATAAGCTCACAGTCCAGCCCGGCCTTGGCACAGGCTGCCGCGGTCAGAGCACATAGATTAGACTGCTCCGGCCCCGCCGCCAGGATTTTGGATGCCCCCCTGGATCTGGCTTCCCCCAAGAGGAACTCAAGGCTGCGGATCTTATTTCCGCCCGGACCGACGCCGGTCATGTCATCCCGCTTGATAAAGAGGCTGACATCCTTTCCTGAAGGCTGGTAATGCATGGGATGCAGGGGTGTTGGCATAGGCATGAGCGGCACGCGGTCTGTCTCACGCAGAAAACGTTCGATCGGTTTCATGTTCTTTCTCCAATTAGCCAAGTAGTAATTTACTTACTTAAAGAATAACAGGCATTTTGCCGAATGTCAATCTTTTTCGGGGGCTCGCCGCCAATTACCATGAAACGCACAGAAACCTCCCGGACCTGCTTCTGTTTATTAGAAGATATACGCAATCGCGGGCGCTCTTTTCTTGTTTTGGGGGCGCTTGCGGTTGTGCGTGCTAACCGTTCTTCAAAAGCCCGGGACGAGAGGGGGGACCGCACATGGCCCCGCTGTCACATCGTTTCCGCTGCGCTTTCGGGATGGTTGGAGTGACGGTCCGCTTCGTGGGGGCGGCGCTGCTCCTCCGGTGCCCAATAGGCCGATATATACACATAATATGTATACAAATGCAAATATACCGCATAGTATTTATATTTGCTTATGGCACCCACTATGCGCTTATACGCATGAAACACAAATGCTTCCGGTGTATACAGCCATATTCTCGTATATATTTACAATAGTTGCATAATTATACGAATTTTTGCGAATTTACTATTGACTTTTGAAGTGAGAAAATATACAATCCATTCATCCGAGGCGCACAAACGGTGCAAGCGAGAAGGAGGAGAACACCATGGGCATTACCGAGATATTTTTGAACTACTACCAATACTTCCTCCGAGGAACGCAGACCACCGTCATCGTTTCTCTGATCACCGTTCTGCTGGGCACGGTCCTCGGCTGCCTCATCGCGCTGCTGCGATTGTCAAGATTCAGGCTGTGCTCCGGGTTTGCCAAGCTGTATATCACCGTCATCCGGGGAACGCCGCTTCTGGTGCAGCTGTACATCGTTTACTATCAGCTTCACTTCATTCCATGGCCGGAGGGTTCCATTCTGGGCGTGGAGTTGGCGCGGGTCATGCCCTGTATTCTGGCCCTGTCCATGAACTCCACAGCCTATGTGGCGGAGGTCATCCGTTCCGGTATTCAGGCGGTGGACTTCGGGCAGACGGAGGCCGCGCTGTCCTGCGGTATGACCCGGACGCAGGCGATGGTGAACATCATCCTGCCGCAGGCGGTCAAGAACATTCTGCCGGCGCTGGGCAATGAGTTTGTGACCATGATCAAGGAGACGTCCATCATCCAGTATCTCGGCGTCGGCGACCTGATGTACAACAACGGCATCGTCGTCACCGCCACCTACAACCCGCTGCCTTGCTACTATATTTCCGCGATCATCTACCTGACCCTGAACATCGTGCTGGGGAAGGGGCTGGATCTTTTTGAGAGGAGGATGAAGTGCAGTGACCGCTGACAACGTTCTGTTTGAGATCAAGGGACTGAAAAAGAATTTCGGCGATCTGGAGGTCCTCAAGGGCATCCACACCACCATCCGAAAGGGGGAGGTCGTGGTGGTCATCGGGCCCTCCGGTTCCGGAAAGTCCACCTTCATCCGATGCCTGAACCTGCTGGAGACCCCCACGGAGGGCCAGATCATTTTTGAAGGCAGGTGCATCACCGACAAGGGCTACGCCGTCCATAAGCACCGGGAAAAGGTGGGGATGGTGTTCCAGCAGTTCAACCTGTTCAACAACCTGACGATCCTGGAGAATGTGATCATCTCCCTGAAAAAGGTAAAGAAGGTCCCGGCTCCGGCGGCAGAGGAAAAAGCCAGAGCGCTGCTGCGGCGCGTCGGTCTGGAGGACAAGGCGGATGCCTATCCCGCTCAGCTGTCCGGCGGACAGAAGCAGCGGATCGCCATTGTCCGTGCCATGGCGATGGAGCCGGACGTGATGCTCTTTGACGAGCCCACCTCCGCGCTGGACCCGGAAATGGTGGGGGAGGTGCTCTCGGTCATTCAGGACCTCGCAAAGGAGGGCGTCACCATGGTCGTGGTCACCCACGAGATGGGCTTCGCCAAAAAGGTGGGGACCCGCATCCTCTTTATGGACGGCGGCGTGATCGCCGAGGAGGGAACGCCCCAGCAGATCTTTGAGGACCCGCAGAATGAACGGACCAAGGACTTCCTGTCCAAGGTCATCCATGTAATCTGAATCAACACAGCCGCATCAAGTGGCTTACAAAAAATTGGAGGAATTTATTATGTTAGGTACGATCAATCCCGAAATTCTGTTTCTGCAGCAGGAAGACCAGATCAAGGCCGGTCTTTTGGATATGAAGATGATCCTGAAAATCACGGAGGATACCTATAAAATGCTGGGGCAGGGCCAGATCCAGAATCCCTCGAAGGTCCATCTGGGCATCCCGGAGGGGACGGAGTGGGAATCCTTCTTCAACACCATGCCCAGCTACATCGGCGGCGATATGAATATCGCCGGTATCAAGTGGGCCGCCGAGTCCAAGAAGAATGCCACCACCCCCGGCATCCCTTACGGCATCGACATTTCCATCCTCAGCGACCCCGTCACGGTCCTGCCCTTCTGTATTCAGGACGGCACCATCATCACCGCCATGCGGACCTCTGCTGTGGCGGGCCTGCAGGCAAAATACTGCGCCCCCTCCGACACGGATACCGCGACGCTGATCGGCGCGGGCGTCATTGGCCGGACCATGATCATGGCGATCTGCGAGGCGATCCCCACGGTCAAAACCATTTACCTCTGCGATCTGGATCTGGAAAAGGCGCAGCAGGTGGCCAAGGAGTCCGAGGGCAAGTACGGCGTGACCATCATCCCCACCTCCGACAGCAAGGCGGCAGCGGCAAAGTCTCAGCTGATTGTGGGCGAGACCACCGCCAGAACGCCCTTCATCGACAAGAGCTGGGTGAAGCCCCACAGCGCCATCGTCTGTGTTTCCAACGAGGCCACGACGGACGTGGTAAAGGCTGCGGACGTGAATGTGGTGGATTACTGGAAGCAGATCATTACCTTCAAGAACAAGGCCATCACGCAGGTGTTCGACGCCGGCGAGATCACCAAGGAGGAAGTGCTGGAAACCAGCGACCTGGTGCTGGGCAAGCCCTGCAGAACCTCTGACGAGCAGTTCATTTACGCTTGCTCTCTGGGTCTGGGCGCGCTGGACATCACCGTGGCCTACGCTCTGTACCAGAACGCGGTCAAGCTGGGCCTTGGCACCAAGGTCAAGCTGTGGGACAAGCCCCTGTGGGAATAAACGCCCCGGTCGAAAAGCGAAAAAGGAGAGAATAGCATGAAAAAAGCGATTGCTTTGCTGCTGGCGTTTGTAACGCTGCTGTCCCTGACGGCCTGCGCCGGCAAGGAGGATGCGGCCTCGTCCGCACTGGATCAGATCAAGCAGAAGGGGGAGCTGGTGGTCGGCACCTCCGCGGACTACCCACCCTATGAGTTCCATACGGAGGTGGACGGGAAAGACACCATCGTGGGCTTTGACATGGAGATCGCCCAGGCCATTGCCGACAAGCTGGGTGTGTCCCTGAAAATTGTAGATATGTCCTTTGACAATCTGCTGATGAGCCTTGCCAATGACGAGTTCGATCTGGTCATCGCCGGCCTGACCGCGGATGAGGAGCGGCGCAAGACCACCGACTTCTCCGATCCCTATCTGGAGTCCAAAAACCTGATTCTGGTGCGGGCCGAGGACGCGGACAAGTACGCCAGTCTTGACGATCTGAAGGGGGTCAAGGGCGGCGCGCAGACCGGCTCCAAGCCCTATAACAACTGCGTTACCTACTGCGGTGAGGAGACCACGGTCGGCCTTGCCAAGGTACAGGATCTGGTCATGGAGCTGGAGGCCGGAAAGCTGGATGTCGTATTTCTGGACTACATGACCGTGCTGTCCTATGCGGACGCCAAGGAGGATCTGGCCGCCGTGGATCTCGGCATCCCGGAGACCAGTGACGGCTACTCCATCGCCGTCAAGAAGGGAAACACGGAGCTGGCCGATTTCATCAACGGTGTTCTGGCGGAGCTGAAGGAGCAGAACACCATCGAGCAGTTCATCGTGGAGGCCAAGAAGCTGGAAAGCGCGGCGGAGTAACGCCGGGATCAACGATTCAGACTTGAACTGACAGAACAAAAAGAGCCGCGAATGCGGCTCTTTTTGCGTCTTATTCTTCCAATTTGGCTGAGTATTCGCCGATCACGCCGCTGCCGTCCGGCAGGGGGGAGAGGGGTTCTGCATCGAGCGTGGGTTCCGGCGGCAGAGGGGCGGTCTCCGCTGCCTCAGGCTTGGGCGCCGGGGGCCGGAAGGTACCGTCCAGCTTCTGAAAACAGCGCCGGTAGGCCGCCGTATCCGGCGGGTAGGGGGTGGGCCGGTAGTCGTTCCGGTTGGAGACGCTGCTGATGCAGCAGGGGATATAGGACATCTCCCACGAGCGGTCCTCGCCGGTGCCGGACACAGTGAGCTGGGCAATGACCGTGTCCTTGTCCGACGGATTCCGGTTGCCGCCGAAGCAGAAATTGCCGATGCTGTACAGGATCACGCTGCCCTGATAGACTTCTGTGGGCTGCAAAACGTGGGGGTGGGTCCCCACCACCACATCTGCGCCGCCCTTCACAGCGGCATGGGCCAGCGCCGTCTGGCGCTTGGTGGGGATGTAGGTTTTTTCGGCCCCAGCGTGCATAAAGGCCACAAGGATGTCCGCGCCCTCGTCCCGGAGCCGTTTACAGCCATTCTCCATCTGCTTGGCGGAGCCGTTGAAGGGATGGACGTAGGCCCCCAGCCGCAATGTGTCCCCATTGTCGTGGCGCAGTTCGAAGCACTGCCCCTGATTACCGGGGATCCCGGCAACGCCGTATTCCTCCAGCGCAGCCTCAGTGTCCCGGAGGCCGGCATCGCCAAAATCGCGGGTGTGGTTATTGGACAGGGTGACGGCCTCCACGCCGCCCTGCACCAGAGACTGCACATACTGGGGATCGCCGCAGAAGGCGTATTCCGAGTCGGACTCCAGACGGCGAGGGGAAAAGGAACATTCCAGATTGGCCAGCGTCAGGTCGTCGGCCAGCAGAAGCTCCGCCACGTTGGAAAAGGGATAGGCGTAGTCGTCCCCCACCAGCTTTTCAAAGTGGCTGGTATGGTGACTTGAGGTCAGGGTGCAGTCCCCTAAAAAGGAGATGACGAAGGGCGTCGGTTCGGCAGACGGTTCTTCATCCTGCGGCGGGGCCGGGGGAATTTCCGGCTCCGAGGAGACGTCCGTTTCCGCAGGGCCTTCCGGCAGAGTGACCGTTCCCCCTGACGGAACGGACGCGTCAGAAGGGTAGAAGTGCCAGAAAAGTGTCCCCGCGAGGAAGCCTGCGGCAAAAATCAGGACAAACAGCAGAATCGGCGGGCGCTTCCGGGGCAGTTCCCGTTTTCCGCGCATGGAGACCTCACTTCCTTTCTGACCAGCCAGCCGAACCGTATCGGCAGATGCGTTCCAAATTGCCCGGCCCTCAGAAAACCGCAGTTTCCAAGCGACACATCGGGCAGTTGAAATTATATCATGCTTTTCATCAAACGGAAAGATGATCGTAAAAAACAAACATAACTCTGTTATCCCCGAGACTGTCAATAAAGTGGCAAATTCTCCGCGACGGTAAGGAAGGGTGTGCGCGGGAAACCCAAGAAGGGTGTCCTGTGCCATTGAAATCCTCAGTTTTCAGAACTTGTATGAAGTTCTGAAAACTTGCTCAGCGGGGCGAAAAGACTTTTTCGACACGCTGAGTATCGGCCCTGTCAAAAGACGGGACCTGTAAGGGGGAGTACCATGGATAAGATCATTACCATCAGCCGGGAATACGGCGCAGGCGGCCATTCCATCGGCCAGCAGGTGGCAAAGGAACTGGGGATCCCGTTCTATGACCGGGATATTTTGAAGGCAACAGTCCAGACCAGCGGATTTGATCCGGATATGGTGGAGCACGATCAGGAGGATGTATCCTCCACGAATTTCTTCTTCAAGAGCATCTGCTCCTTTGCGGACGCCTCTTTTTCTGACACCCAGGATGCCATCCACGATGTGCAGAAGGCGGTCATTCTCCATTTTGCCAAGGAGGGACCCTGCGTGATCCTGGGCCGCTGCGCTGACGAGATCCTGCGGGAAGCGGGCATGGAGAGCCTGAACGTGTTCATCCATGCCGACGCGGTGCACCGGGCGGTGCGGGCCAGCGAGCTTACCGGCTGCACGGACGCGACGGAGCTGCAGAAGATCATTGCCAAAAAGGACAACAGCCGTCATACCTATTACAACCACTATACCGGCAAAAAGTGGGGCGACAGCCATAACTACCATCTGGTACTGGATAGCGGCAAGCTGGGCTATTCCCTGTGCGCCAAGCTTATCATCGAAGCGGCCAAGGGCGAATAAGGGCGTTAAAAGCAGGGAACGGAGTTCCCTGCTTTTTTTCAAATACAAACTGACTGGATAACATAGAAAAAGGGGGACTGACCATGGAAGTGACAACGCTTATCCGGACGGTGGGATTGGATCTTTTGAAACCGGCGCTGCCGCAGAGACAGCTGGACGGCCATAAAGGGACCTTTGGAAAGCTGCTGATCGTAGGCGGCGCGGTGGGCTACACCGGCGCGCCCTATCTCACCGCGTCGGCGGCGGCACGGACCGGCTGCGGGCTGGTGTCGCTGGGGGTGCCGAAGACCATCTGGCCCATCGAGGCAGCCAAATGTGTCTCCGCCATGCCCTTTCCGCTGCCGGAGAAAAACGGTATGCTGGCGGGAAGGGCCCTTCCGCAAATTCTGGAAAAGCTGGACGGCTGCGATGTGCTGGCGCTGGGGCCGGGGCTGGGCCGCAGCCGGGAGACTGCCCGCCTGGTGTGGGAGCTGCTGAAAACGGAAAAACCGCTGGTGCTGGACGCCGACGGCATAAACGCCCTTTCCGGGCATATAGATCTACTGGATGCCCGCCGGGGCAGGCCCACGGTTCTGACACCCCATGAGGTGGAGTTCGCCCGGATCGGCGGCGATCTGAGCCGTGGGGACCGGGAACGGGCGGCACGGGATTTCGCCATGGCCCATGGCTGCGTTCTGGTGCTGAAGGGCCACCGGACCGTCACGGCGTCGCCGGAGGGGGACGTTCTGGTGAACACCACCGGCGGCAGCGGATTGGCCAAGGGCGGCAGCGGGGATGTGCTGACCGGCGTCATTGCCTCCCTGATGGCCCAGCGGGCCGACGCGCTCCGGGCTGCGGCGGTGGGAGTCTGGCTCCATGGCCGCGCCGGGGATCTGGCGGAACAGGAGCTGACGGCTTACAGCGTCACACCGGAGGACGTGGTCCGAAAACTGCCTGACGCCATCCGGGAAATTCTGGAATAATGGAGGGAAACAGGGTGCGCATTGAAAACTGCGTACCAATGATAGCCCTGTGCCTGCTGCTGTGCGGCTGCGGGAAACAGACAGCGGAGCCGGCGGCGGACCTGCGGTCGGTCTATCAGGAGATGTCCGGCTGTGAAATGACGGCGGAGGTCACCTGCGAACAGTCCGGGCTGGAATGGTCCGCCACGCTTCACGGTACCTATGTGCCGGGCGGGGAGAGCACCGTGGAGGTGCTGGAGCCGCTGGAACTGGCAGGCGTCCGGGCGGTCATCCGGGAGGATGGCTGGACGCTGGAATACGGCGATCTCTGCCTGGATGCCGGAACGTTGACGGAGGAAGCCGTCAGCCCCGCCACGGCACTGGCCCGGATCGTGTATGCGCTGCGGGAGGGCTGGCTGCTGGAACAGAACGACGAAAGCCGGGAGGGAGTCCCCTGTACCCGGCTGGCGCTGGACCAGACCGGCGCGTCGGACACGGACATCGTGACCACCGTCTGGCTCCGTCAGGCAGACGGAACGCCTTTCCTCGGAGAGATCGCCGTGGACGGCGAGGCCGTCCGGGGCCCGTCGCCCCGGGTGGGCTTCATGCCCCAGCAGGATCAGCTGTTCCCCTGGCGAAGCATCTGGGACAATGTGACCCTGGGGCTGGCCGTCCGGGGGGAGAACACGCCGGAGAACCGGCAGCGGGTCCGGGGTCTGCTGGACCGGTACGGCCTGGCGGCCTTTGGGAATAAGCGGCCCGGGCAGCTGTCCGGCGGCATGCGCCAGCGGTGCGCCCTGATCCGGACCCTGGCCCCGGACCCCCGGATATTGCTGCTGGATGAGCCGTTTTCCGCC
>ENA-OQRC01002171-OQRC01002171.1-human-gut-metagenome-genome-assembly--contig:-NODE-2171-length-11535-cov-4.254965_pt1 | contig 11535 bp, 13 predicted proteins | sample MGYA00243236_ERZ505102 | MGnify/ENA primary metagenome ERZ505102 (study PRJEB26097, sample SAMN02712089) | human gut metagenome | biome: Gut microbiome | host: Homo sapiens | place: Denmark... | reverse complement strand
TCTTCAGCCGTGATCCTGCCTACTTGTTCCTGAAAAGTCATCGCGTTTTTTCTCCCTTCTGCAGACAACTTACCACTTCACGCCATCATTTCTTTCAGCTTTTCCCTGTCCCAAAGCAAGACATTCGTCTTTTGGGCCGTTTCGATTGCCGCGGGGGTAAATGTACTGTTGGTAAGCACTACAGCAACCATCCGGTGGTAATACTGCGCGCCGGATGTTGCTTCCTGCACAGCATGGTTTCCCACCTTATCCGAATAGCATTTACACTGCACGGCATAAGTTACGCCGTCTTTTTCTGCCAGAACGTCCACACCAAAATCCCCGCTGGCCTGCGTGACTTCTACATTTACAAAGCCATTTTCCTTTAGCAGTTCAGCACAGAAATATTCAAATTCATGGCCATCCATGGCATCTACTGCCGCAAGCTTGTTTTGCATTTCCGGGTAGTAGTTATCTGACAGCACTTTTTTGAGCTTTTTAATCTTATATTCAAGAACCCGTATTCTGATTAGATTCTCGATTCTTACCAGCGGAAACGAAAGAAGCGCCGCAATAATTGCTATTCCTAAAAGGACAAAGGCCGTGGCTTTTCCTCTTTGAATTGAGGAAATTCCAAATCGCAAAAAGATCAGCACGAAAACCGCGCAAAATGTTATTAGGTATGGACGACTTTTTATCGTTTTCCAGAGCTGTGTTTTCACAAGGTGCCGCCTTTCCGCCACTCTCTGTGGCATACTTATTTAACGTACTTTCTCAAAACCAGTGTGTATACCCCGTTGCCTTGCCTTCTATCTGGATGTCATCCAGCTCCGGGCCGGAGTAGGATTTGGGGCGGTAGGCGCTGTTGGCTGGCACAAGGGTGATGGTGCTGCCATCATAATACACGCGCTTGAGAGTGGCTTCGTCCCCAATGCGGACGGCGGCTATTTCGCCGTCCTCCACCTGCGGCTGGGTTTTGATGTAGACCACATCATTATCCCGGATGCCTGCATCGATCATGCTGTCGCCATGGCAGCGCAGGCAGAAATCGCAGACGATGCCCTCCGGCACATCCACATACTCCTGCACGTTCTGCTCTGCGGTGATGGGCTCACCGCAGGCAATATCCCCCACCAGCGGCCGCTTGACGGTTTTGGGGCGGGGTTCAAAGCCGGTGGGGATGGCATCATCTCGCTTTTTCTGCAAGATTAGGGCATCCTTAATATTGCCTGCTTGAGCAAGGAGATCTCCATCTATTTCATTTACAATATCTAAAGTTTTGTCATCTATTCTAACATTGCTTTTTCCCAGCAGATAATCAATAGAAGTATTATAGAAATTCGCAATGTTAATTAGCGTTTCGGAATTCGGTTCGCGTGTACCTTTTTCGTAATTCACATAAGTGGTATAGGGCATTTCCAGCGCACGCGCTGCATCTTTCATGCTTATCCCGCGTTCCTGCCGCAGTTCCTGCATTCGGTTCATTATACGAACCTCCTTTTACTCTATATGTATATTATAATACACAAAACGAGTAACGGGTCAACTACAAACCGCAAAAAATACTCAAAATGGGCATGGTGCACAATTTGCATCAACTCATTTTGAGCATTTTTTGTCTTTACAAATACCCAAAACGGGTATATTATAATCACAGTTACCCGAAATGAGTAACGCAAAATGAAAGGAGGTAATAGTAATGCCTTATCCCAACATAAATGCCGAGCGAAGCCGCATGGGGCTGACTATTGAAGAATTGGCTGAAAAGCTTGGCGTAACTCGGAAGACTGTTTATAACTGGATGGCTCGCGGGAACATTCCCCAGTCAAAGCTTGAAGCTATGTCGAGTCTTTTCAATTGTTCTATTGACTATCTGCTCAAGAAAAATCCTTAAGCCCCCACCAGTCCCATGCTTCGGACTTCCAAGGGGTTGACAAGGATAAATTTGCAAAAGGAGGTGACCCCATGATCCTCTACACCGCCGAGCGCCTGGCTGAGATGCTGGGCGTGCAAAAATCCACCGTACAGCAGCTTGTGCGGGCCGGGGAGTTTGGCCCCACGGTCAACGTGGCGCGCAAACACCTGGTGACCGAGGACGGCCTGGCCGGGTTCATTGCGCGCCGCACCGGCCCCGCGCACAGCGGCCTTGCCCCCGCACCGCAAACCAACTATCACCACCGGCACAGTGACCCTGGGCCGATCTGAAAGGAGAACGACAATGCCCCAAACAAAAACAGCCGCCCCGGTGTTGCAGCACCGGAACGGCCAGACGAAAAAATTCATCACCTGTATTTTACCCTACATCAGCCCCATTTGCAAGGCTTTCGCCAATTTCATGCTAACGGCCTGCGGGCTGGGCGCGCTGTACGCCGTGGCCGCCCTGACCCAGGGCGGCGGGGCGGCATTCTTGGCCGGGCTGGCAGCCTGCCTGCTGGGCGGCTGGGCCGCCATCACGCTGCGGGAGGTTGCGACATGCGCGGAATCGTGATTGACCCCGGCGCAAAGCCGGAACTTTACCGCCTGCCGGATACCCTGCAGGAACTGCAGCGCTTTATGGGCGGGTACGCGCAGCGCTGCCCGATCAGCAACCGGTTTGCCGCACTGTTTTATCTGCCGCAGGCCGGGCAAAGCCTGCCGACCCGGCATTACAATGGCCGCTGGTTTTATGGGCGGCTCTGCCTTGTGGGCTGGCGCAATGCCCGCATGACCGACCTGCCCATGCCGCTGGCCGAAGAGTTGCTTCAGAAATTCACACCTGTGGAGGTAACGCCATGAACGAGTATGACGCCATCCGCGCTGCCTTTGCCCACAACCGCAAGGATGCCGAACTGCTGCTGCACGAAACCGTGCGCGGCATTCTGGCGGAGGCAACGAGCAACAAGGTCAAACAACTGGAAAAGATCAGCCTGTGCTACAGCGCCGCGGACACCGGCACTGCCCAGCGCAAAGCGCTGATCGACATGGAGGTAGAAGATTGACTGACTACATGATCTGCCAGAACCAGGACAACCACCTGCTGTACGCCTTAAAACACGACAGATTCTGGTTCTGGGACAAACACCAAAACAAATGGGTGCCCAGCGATTGGGCCGCCCAGCAGTACGCCAAGGCCCAGACCAAAGAGCCTGACCTGACGCAGGAAGACTGGCTGGGGAGATGCTTCGGCATCCTGATGGATGACTACGAGGTACCGGACGCTGTGGTAAAAGCCCTGCGCGCGCTGTCCAACAAGGAGGAACCACCATGCAAAGTGAACACGACTGCCCCGAATGCGGATGCTGCTGTGACTATGGCCGCCCCTGCTGCCACGTTGGCGGAGGAAACATCGACCACCCAGGCGGATGCAAACAGTTGCCCGCCGGGCCCCTGCTCCCCTGCGGATGCTTCCGGTGCAATGTCAAACCCGTCCGGTGCCGCAGCTGCCTGTTCGGCTCCGGAGTTTGATTATTCGGGGCTGGATGCCCAGACCGTTACCGACCTGCACCTGGCCGAACAGATGTACACATCGGGACGTAAGCTGGCCGAAATGGGCCTGCGCCGCATGGCTGACGGCGTTTCCATTGCGCATGACGCGCTGTGCGTCACCATTGCGACAAAATGTCGCAATGGTAAGGGGGCGTTTTCCGACAGCGAAAAGACCTTCGGAGGCTGGTGCGAGAGTGTCGGTCTAAACCGCAAGGCGGCCGAGCGGCTGCTGCAGGTGGCAAAGCTGTTTGATTCCAGCAGCACCCGCCAGCAGCAAGTGCTGGAAGAGCTTTCCCCTTCTTTATTATATGCTGCTGCCAAGCCCAGCGCCCCCGCCGACCTGGTGCAGGCCGTCAAATCCGGCGACATTACCACCCACAAGCAATACCAGGATTTGCTGAAAGAAAACCAGCAGCTGCGCGCCGACCGGGTGAACGCCCTCAATGCCGCAGCCGCCGCCGAAGCCGCCCGCGATGCCGCCCTGGCCGATGTTGATGGCCTGCATGAGCAGAACCGCCAGCTGCAAGCCGCCGCCACCGGTGCCCAGGAAAGCTACCGCACCGCCCACAAAAACGAAGATTCCGCCCTGCGCCGCGCCGCCGATGCCGAACAGCGGGCAAAGGAAGCGGAAAAGCAGCTGGCCGGTGCCCGCCAGGTTGCCGATGCCGCCCGGATGCGTGCCGACAAATACCAGCGGGAAGCCGAAGCCGCCAAGGCGCAGCCGGTGGCCGCCGCTGTGGACGAGGATGAGATCAACCGCCGTGCCCACACCCTGGCCGATGAACTGACCGCCCCTTTGCGCAGCGAGCTGGAAGCCGCCAAAGCTGCCGCCGCCACACCGGAACAAATCGAGCTGGACACCCGCAACGCCTATGACAGCCTGCTGCTGGCCGGGCGCGCCATGCAGAACGCCTGGAAGTCCGTCAAGCCGCAGCTGGCCAAGCTGCCGCCGGACACCCGCGCCGGGGCCATCAACCAACTGACCAACACCCTGACTGAAATTCAAACGGAGGCAATAAAATGTCTGTAAAAATTGCGGCTCTGGAAGCCGAAAATGTAAAACGCATCAAGGCGGTTGCCCTCACGCCCTCCCCCACCGGGCTGACCATTGTGGGCGGCAACAACAACCAGGGCAAAACCAGTGTGCTGGATGCCCTGGCCTGGGCCCTGGGCGGCGAGAAGTTCCGCCCTACCGCCGCTGTGCGGGACGGTGCCCTTGCCCCGCCCCACCTGAAAGTGATCCTGTCTAACGGCGTTGTGGTGGAGCGCAAGGGCAAAAACAGCAGCCTGACCGTGACGGACCCCACCGGCCAGCGCAGCGGCCAGCAGCTGCTGAACGCTTTTGTGGAGCCGCTGGCGCTGGACCTGCCCCGCTTTATGCAGGCCAGCGATAAAGACAAGGCCGACACCCTGCTGAACATCATCGGTGTGGGGGATGCTTTGACCGGCCTGGACCGGGAGATCAAAGCCCTGTACGACCGCCGCACCGTGATCGGCCAGATCGGCGCCCAGAAACGCCACGCCGCCGAAGAGCTGACCGAATACCCCGACGCCCCGTCCGAACCCGTTAGTGCCATTGAGCTGATCCAACAGCAGCAGGAGATTTTGCTCCATAACGCCGACAACCAGCGCAAGCGCGACCGCCTGACCGAGATTACCCACGCCAAGCACCGCGCCATGGATGAGCTGACCCGCTTGGAGGAACAGCTCAAAACCCTGCAGGAGCACCGCGGCCAGCTGGTAGAGGAATACAACGCCGCCTGCGTGCAGGAGGAAGCCGCTACCAAGACCGTGGCCCAGCTGCAGGATGAATCCACCGCAGAGCTGGAGCAGAGCATCCGCAATGTGGAGGAGATCAACCGGCAGGTATCCGCCAACCTGGCAAAATCCAAGGCTCAGGACGAAGCCGAGCGCTATGCGCAGGAATACACCGCCCTGACGGAGCAGATCAAGGCAAAGCGCACCGCCCGCATGGACCTGCTGAACGGCGCAGACCTGCCCCTGACCGGCCTGGGTGTGGAGGACGGCAGCCTGACTTACAACGGCAAGCACTGGCAGGACATGAGCGGCAGCGACCAGCTGCGGGTGTCCACCGCCATTGTGCGCCGCCTGAACCCCGACTGCGGCTTTGTGCTGCTGGACAAGCTGGAACAGATGGACCTTGCCACCCTGGCGGAGTTCGGCAGCTGGCTGCAGGCCGAAGGATTACAGGCCATCGCCACCCGCGTTTCGACCGGCGGGGAGTGCCAGATCATCATTGAGGATGGCAGGGTAAAAGACGCCGAGGAGCCACCCGCCCCCAAAGCATGGACGAAAGGAGCGTTCTGAAATGAGCAAATACGCAATCACATCCGGCACCATTGCCGCGCCGGTCAAAACCGTTCTGTACGGGCCGGAGGGCATCGGCAAAAGCACTTTTGCCGCCCAGTTCCCCGCCCCGGTATTCATTGACACCGAGGGCGGCACCAAGCGGCTGAACGTTGCCCGCCTGCCCGCGCCCACCAGCTGGGCCATGCTGCTGGATGAAGTTGCCGAGGTCAGCCGCGGCAATGTGCCCTGCGGCACCCTGGTGATCGACACCGCCGACTGGGCCGAACGGCTCTGCATTGACGCCGTCTGCGCCCGCGCCAAGGTCAAGGGCATTGAGGATTTCGGGTACGGCAAGGGCTATACTTACGCGAAAGAAGAGTTCGGCAAGCTGCTGGATGCCCTGGAAGAGGTGCTGAACACCGGGCACAACGTGGTGGTTCTGGCCCATGCTGCCATCACAAAATTTGAGCAGCCCGATGCCGTTGGCAACTATGACCGCTGGAGCATGAAAACCAGCAAACAGGTAGCCCCTCTGCTGCGGGAATGGTGCGACATGCTGCTGTTTGCCAACTACAAAACCGTGGTAGAAAAGGCCGGCAGTGCCCCCAACGCCAAGAACAAGGCCAGCGGCGGGCGGCGGGTTCTCTACACCAGCCACCACCCCTGCTGGGATGCCAAAAACCGCTTTGGCCTGCCGGAAGAACTGCCCTTTGAGTATGCCAGCATCGCCGCCTGCATCCCGGACCCGCACCCCGGCGCAGCCCCCGCGCCGCGCCCCATCATGGCAGAGGATGCCCCCGCCCCCAAGCCTGCACCGGTGCCGGTTCCCGCTGCACCTGCTGCACCGCCTGCCGTGCCTGCCGGGATCTCCGCCAGTGATCTGCAGGCGCAGGGCGTGCCGACCGCCCTTGCCCAGCTGATGGCCGCCAATAATGTGACCCCGGAGGAACTGCAGACCGTGGTCGGCCAGCGCGGGTACTTCCCCGCCGATATGCCGGTCAAGGATTACCCGGCTGATTTCGTCAGCGGCTGCCTGGTGGCCGCCTGGCCCCAGGTGCTGGAGATGATCTGCACCAACCGCGATGTACCGTTTTAACAAATACAAAGGAGATTTACCGATGGCTGAATATATGAACAACATGCCGGATGCTGCCCTGGACTGGGACAGCGAGGTTACCAACGAACAGCGGGAATTTGTGCTGCTGCCTGCGGGCAATTACCTGTTTACCGTGCAGAGCTTTGAGCGTGCCCGCTATGAGGGCAGCGCCAAGCTGCCGCCCTGCAGCATGGCCAAGCTGACCATTACCATCCATGGCGGCGACAAAGGCGAAACCACCGTCACCCACCGCCTGTACCTGCACACCAAGACCCAAGGCCTGCTGGGCGCCTTTTTTGAGAGCATCGGCCAGTGCAAGCGCGGCGAGACGTTCCGCCCCCGCTGGAACGAAATTGTCGGTGCGCAGGGCATGTGCCGCCTGGGCGTGCGGGAATACACCAAGCAGAGCGGCCCCCACGCCGGTGAGACCGGGCAGGCCAACGAGATTGAAAAGTTCCTGCCCCGCCCCGAACCCACCGCCGCCCCCAGCACCGGGTGGAAGCAGGGAGCTTTTTAAGTTAGGAGGTAGGAAGTAGAAGTTAGGAGTTTATGGTGTGCGCTAACGCGCACGGTTTGAATATCAGGCTTTTCATAATTTCAAAATTGCGGCGCAAGCCGCTTCTTCAACTCCTCACTCCTCACTCCTCACTCCTCACTCCTCACTAACACGGAAAGGATACTTATGCCCAACACAAACTCTCTCCCCCTGCGCCCCTATCAGCAGCGGGCGAAAGAACAGATCCATACAGAGTGGGAACAGGGGCGGCTGCGCACGCTGCTGGTGCTGCCTACCGGCACCGGCAAAACCATTGTGTTTGCTGCCGTGGCCGAAGACCAGGTGCGCGCCGGGGACCGGGTGCTGATCCTGGCCCACCGCGGCGAACTGCTGGAACAAGCCGCCGACAAGCTGCAAAAATCAACCGGCCTGGGCTGCGCGGTGGAAAAAGCCGAACAATCCTGCCTGGCCAGCTGGTACCGCGTTGCCGTTGGCAGCGTGCAAAGCCTGCAGCGCCCCCAGCGGCTGGAAAAGTTCCCCCACAATTATTTCAGCACCATCATCATTGACGAAGCCCACCATGCCGTGACCGACGGCTACCGCCGCATTCTGGACTGGTTCCCCGCGGCCAAGGTCCTGGGCGTAACGGCCACGCCGGACCGCGGCGACCTGCGCAATCTGGGCGAGGTGTTCGACAGCCTGGCCTATGAGTACAAACTCACCGATGCCATCCGGGACGGCTTTCTGTGCCGCATTATGGCGCAGACCATCCCCCTCAAGCTGGACATCTCCACCGTGGGCATGTCCGGCGGGGACTATGCCGTGGGCGAGCTGGGCAGTGCCCTGGACCCTTATCTGAACCAGATCGCCGCCGAGATGGCGCACTACTGCAAGGGGCGCAAAACCGTTGTCTTTCTGCCGCTGATCAAAACCAGCCAGAAATTCCGGGATACCCTGAACCGCCACGGATTCCATGCTGTCGAGGTCAACGGCCAGAGCACCGACCGCGCCCAGGTCCTGGCAGATTTTGACGCCGGAACCTACAACGTGCTGTGCAACAGCATGCTGCTGACCGAAGGCTGGGACTGCCCCAGTGTGGACTGCGTTGTGGTGCTGCGCCCCACCAAGGTGCGCAGCCTGTACAGCCAGATGGTGGGCCGCGGCACCCGCCTGCACGAAGGCAAAAAGGACCTGCTGCTCCTGGATTTCCTCTGGCTGACCGACCGCCACGAGCTCTGCCGCCCGGCCGACCTTGTGTGCGAGGACCACGCCGTTGCCCAGCAGATGACCGATAACCTGGCTGCCGCCGCCTGCCCGGAGGACGTGGAGGAAGCCGCCCGGCAGGCCGCCGAAGATGTGGTGGCCCAGCGGGAGGAAGCCCTTGCCAAGCAGCTGGAAGAACAGCGCCGCAAGCGCGCCCGCCTGGTTGACCCGCTGCAATACGAAATGAGCATCCAGGCTGAGGATCTGGCCGGTTATGTGCCCGCCTTTGGGTGGGAAGCCGGTCCCCCCAGCGCCGAGCAAACCGCCGCGCTGGAAAAGCAGGGCATCTGCCCCGATGCGGTGGAATCCGCCGGCAAAGCATCCCTGCTGCTGGACCGGCTGAACAAGCGCCGGGATGAGGGATTAACCACCCCCAAGCAGATCCGCTGCCTGGAAAAATACGGCTTCCAGCATGTGGGCACCTGGAGCTTCAACGCCGCCAAGCACATGATCGACCGTATCGCCGCCTGCGGCTGGCGCGGCACCCCCAAGGGCGTGGACCCAAAGACCTATATGCCCTCTGCGGAAACAACCCCAATCTTTGACTTCGGATGGTAAACGGAATGGACAATGCAAATGATCTCAAGGAAGCCTTGGACTTTATCTCCCCGGCAAACTTGACCTATGAGGAATGGGTCACGGTGGGCATGGGCTTGAAAGAAGCCGGGTTCCCTGTTACCGCATGGGAGCAATGGAGTTCCCGCGATGGCAGCCGGTACCACAAGGGCGAATGTGCCCGCAAGTGGGAAAGTTTCCGCGGCAATCCCAAACCGATCACCGAGAACAGCATTTTCGCCCTGGCACGCAATCACGGATGGCCGGGCCCCGCCGGGCATGAGCTGGACTGGAACGACGCGATCTGCGCCCCCGGCACCCGGCCGGACGGCGTTGTGGTGGATACCCGCTGGCTGGATGTGCAGGAGCTGAACATTCCCGAACAATGGGACCCCGCCGACCAGCTGCGCCGCTACCTGCAAGCCCTGTTTGAGCCGGAGGACCATGTGGCCTATGTGACCGAAAGCTACCTGCGGGATGACCGCTATGCCCCCACAAAAGGCTGCTGGGACCGCACCGCCGGTCAGCTGATGGACGAGCTTGCCCGCTGCGGCGGGGACATCGGCGCTGTGGTGGGCGATTACAACCCCGCCGCCGGTGCCTGGATCTGCTTCAACCCCGTGGAGGGCGGCCGCAGCAACAACAATGTGACTGACTACCGCTATGCCCTGGTGGAATGCGACAACATGGAGCTGGAAAAGCAGCAGGCCATTATCCGCCAGCTGGAACTGCCCTGCGCGGCCCTGGTGTACAGCGGCAGCAAAAGCCTGCACGCCATTGTGCGGGTCGGCGCGCCGGATTATACCGAGTACCGCCGCCGGGTTGACTACCTGTACGCTGCCTGCAAGAAAAACGGCCTGACGCTGGACGAAGCCAACCGCAACCCTGCCCGCCTATCCCGCATGCCGGGCATCCTGCGCGGCGGCAAAAAGCAGTACCTGCTGGAAACCAACACCGGCAAATCCTGCTGGGAGGAATGGAAAGACTGGTTTGAAGCCTGCACGGACGACCTGCCCGATACCGAAAATCTTGCCGATGACTGGGCCAGCCTGCCGCCGCTGGCAGATGCCCTGATTGAAGGAGTGCTGCGCCAGGGCCACAAAATGCTGCTGGCCGGGCCCAGCAAAGCGGGCAAAAGCTTTGCCCTGATCGAACTGTGCATCTGCCTTGCCGAGGGTGCCCCCTGGCTTGGCCGCTTTGCCTGTGCGCAGGGCAAGGTGCTTTATATCAATCTGGAACTGGACCGCGCCAGCTGCCTGCACCGCTTCAAAGATGTATACGAAGCCCTGTACCTGCCGCCCCGGAACCTTGCCAACATCGACATCTGGAACCTGCGCGGTGCCTCCGTCCCCATGGATAAGCTGGCTCCCCGCCTGATCCGCCGGGCTGCCAAGAAAGGCTACCTGGCCGTTGTGCTGGACCCGATCTATAAAGTCATCACCGGCGATGAAAACAGCGCTGACCAGATGGCCAAGTTCTGCAACCAGTTTGACCTGGTCTGCCGGGAACTGGACTGTGCCGTCATCTACTGCCACCACCACAGCAAGGGCGCGCAGGGCGGCAAGCGCAGCATGGACCGTGCTTCCGGCTCCGGTGTGTTTGCCCGTGACCCGGATGCCATGCTGGATATGACCGAGCTGGTCCCCACCGATGCCATCCGGGAGCAGCTGCACAACAAAGCGGCCTGCGCCGCAGCCAAAGCCCTGCTGGATGCCCGCGGCCATGCCGATGCTTACGGCCCGGACGATGCCCTGAGCCGCAGCCGGATGCTGGCCATTGCCAAGGAACACCTGCCGCTGCCCGATCTGCACCGCCTGGATGCAGACACCGCGGCTGCCATCAAGCGCGCCGATGCCATGACCGCCTGGCGCATTGAGGGCACTCTGCGCGAGTTTGCCCGTTTTGACCCGGTCAACCTCTGGTTCGACTATCCCGTACACAAGCTGGACAGCGGCCTGCTGGAGGACCTGCAGCCAGAAAGCGATTACAAGCAGCTTGGCTCCCGCGGTGCCGCAAAGCGCTGGGGAGACAAAGATACTGCCGCCAAAAGCAAGCGTGCCGAACTGCGCACCGCCTTTGAAGCCTGCACCATGGATGGTAAAGTGACCATTTACAGCATGGCTGAATACCTGAACCTGAAGCCCGATACCGTGCGCCGACGCCTGAAATCCGACGGCGGATTTTGGATCGATGGCACCAGCGTGGGGCTGAAAGAGCCCGGAAGCAACGGATAACATTTCTTATATTTCACGGAAAATAGCCGCTATCACAAATCCGTCCGAACTTCCGTATTTCGGAAAATAGCCGCCATCCGTACCAAATACGGACGGAAAATAGCCTTATATATATAGTAAAAATCCGTCCGTGTGTT
>ENA-OQRC01002162-OQRC01002162.1-human-gut-metagenome-genome-assembly--contig:-NODE-2162-length-11565-cov-4.274631_pt1 | contig 11565 bp, 8 predicted proteins | sample MGYA00243236_ERZ505102 | MGnify/ENA primary metagenome ERZ505102 (study PRJEB26097, sample SAMN02712089) | human gut metagenome | biome: Gut microbiome | host: Homo sapiens | place: Denmark: Copenhagen... | reverse complement strand
GCAGCCCCAGTTTTCGTTTCCCACTCCGAGATACTTCAGCTTCCACGGCTTTTCCCTGCCGTTCTTCTTTCTTAACTGCGTCATAGGCGAATCGTTGTCCGAGGTGATATATTCTATCCACTCTGACATTTCCCGCACAGTACCCGAGCCGAGATTGCCCGTCAGATACGGCTCACAGCCTACCATCTCGCAGAAATTGAAGAATTCGTGCGTGCCGAAGCTGTTGTCCTCGGTCACTCCGCCCCAGTGGGTATTTATCATCTTCTTGCGCTGTGACTTTTCGCCTATGCCGTCCTTCCAGTGATACTCGTCCGCAAAGCATCCGCCCGGCCAGCGCAGAACAGGCATCTTAATATTCTTAAACGCCTCGACAATATCGTTTCTGATACCGTTAGTATTCGGAATACTGCTGTCCTCCCCAACATAAATACCGTTATAGATACATCTGCCCAGATGCTCAGAAAAATGACCGTAGATCTCCGGGTTTATATGCCCCTTTCTGTCACTGCCGTTTACGTACATTTTTGTGCTCATAGCTTTTTCCTTTCTTGATGTTTTATGCAAAGTCTGTTTACGACACATCTTGCCGTATGTAACGATTTTAGCATAATAACGGCATTTAATCAATAACTTTTTGTGCAAATTCACACAATTTAATTTGTTGCCTCGGTTGACAGGAGAACCGTTAAGCTATATAATATTATAGAAAACAGCATAGAAAAGAGGTATTTTATGAGTTATAAAGCACTTATTTTTGACCTTGACGGTACGCTTTTGAATACGATTGACGATCTGGGCGACAGCGCAAATCACATTTTGTGCAAATTAGGATTTCCTACCCACACGATAGACGAATACAAATATTTTGTCGGAAACGGCATACCTAAGCTGATAGAGCGGTGCCTGCCGCCCGACAGGCAGGAGTATAAGGAGCAGGCACTCGCTATGTTTATGGAGTATTATTCCGCTCACAGCGAGGATAAGACCGCCGCTTATGACGGCATACCCGAGCTTTTACGTTCCGCCCGTGAAAAGGGTATGAAGCTCGGTGTCATAACCAATAAGGCGCACGATATAGCACAGCAGGTCGTTCCACATTTTTTAGGCGGCGGTGTGTTCGATTATATAAGAGGACTTGACAACAGGATAAAGGCAAAGCCTTGCCCCGACGGTGCGCTTGACGTAGTTGAAAAGCTGGGTGTACAGCCCTGCGAGGTGCTGTACATAGGCGACAGCGGAGTCGATATGCAAACCGCCGTAAATGCAGGCTTTACCTCCTGCGGAGTTTTGTGGGGCTTTCGCACCGAAAAGGAGCTTCGTGACAACGGTGCAAAGTATATTGCCCGTAAGCCCGCAGACATTCTCGAAATAATAAGCAAGTGAGGGCAGAGTGAGGATAGTATGAGAAAACAGTTTCTTGAGATAGGTAAGATAGTAGCAACGCAAGGACTTGGCGGCGAAGTCAGAGTACAGTATTACTGCGACAGCGCCGATGTTATATGCAGCTTTGACAGGCTGTTTTTGGGAAAGGACAAGCAGGAGCTTGAGGTCGAAAAGGCACGTCCCCATAAAACTCTCGCCGTGCTTAAACTCGGCGGTATAGATAATGTTGACGAGGCTAAGACGATAGTCGGCAAAATGCTGTATATGGATCGTGACGATGTAGAACTGCCCGAGGGCGTAAACTTTATTCAGGATCTTATCGGCCTTGAAGTCCGTGACGCAGATACGGGCAAGGTTTACGGCAAGGTCACCGACATATACCAGCACGGTGCGGCGGATGTATACGAACTTAAGACCCCCGACGGCAAGGAACTGATGTTCCCTGCAATCCCTGAGGTTCTGCTCGAAAAGAATATAGATGACGGCTATCTTGTTATAAGACCGCTTGACGGCTTGTTTGACGAAGAATAAACGGAGAACCTATGATAAGGATTGATATAGCTACCCTCTTTCCCGATATGTGCGAATCGTACCTCTCGGAAAGCATAGTCGGCAGAGGAAGAAAAGCAGGTCATATAGATATACATTGTCACAATATCCGTGACTATGCCGGAAACAAGCATAACCGTGTCGATGACAAGGCTTACGGCGGCGGCACGGGTATGGTCATGCAGGCACAGCCTATATATGACTGCATAACCGCAATAAAGCAGAAGTCGGATACTTCTCCCCGTGTGATATATATGTCGCCGCAGGGCAGAGTGCTGACGCAGGATATTGTAAAGGAGCTTGCCGCAGAGGACAGCCTTATAATACTTTGCGGACATTATGAAGGTGTTGACCAGAGAGTACTTGACGAGCTGAATGCAGAAGAGATTTCGGTAGGAGATTACGTTCTGACCGGCGGCGAGCTTCCTGCGCTTATACTGACCGATGCGATAGCAAGACTTCAGGACGGAGTGCTACCCAACAGCGATGCCTACAGCATAGAGAGCCATTATAACGGACTGCTTGAGCATCCGCAGTATACCCGTCCGGAGATATGGCACGACAGAGCCGTTCCCGCTGTTCTGCTGACAGGCGCACACGATGCCGTTGCAAAATGGCAGGAAGAAACCGCTCTTGAAGTAACCCGCAGAAAACGTCCGGATATGCTGTATGACCACCGTGTGAACGGCGAGCCTTACGCAAGATATATCCGTGTGTTCGTACCGCATAAAGAACGTGAATACGATATAGTCGCCTTTATGAAGATGATATTTCACAGGCGCATTCTCACAAACCGTGAGCAGAAGATATTAAAGCGTATGATGCCTGTGCTTGATTCACTGCCGACACCGCCCGAATGCGAAGAAAACAGCCGTATATGGCTGAATGCGAAAAACGCAGGACGTATTCTTGATATGTACGCTCCGCTTTTTGATATGCTGAGAGAGCACGGTATAGATTACCGCATAGAGTACAGCGATACCCCCGACGGAAAGCCCGTTGCCGAAAACGAAAATTTCACCGTGTTCGCATAAAAACGTATACGAAAGCCGCCGATGAGCAGTTCATCGGCCGGATAATTCGTCACATAATAATACAAAAAGCAGAAGGATATTGAGGATTAAAAAGCATCTTGTACAATATGCTATTCTTAAGAAATAATGTCGGCTTATTCTCTTTTCATCTTTAAAAGCGGCACAAATTCGTTTTCTATGATTTTTTCGCCGGTAAGGCTGAATCCGTTGCGGCGATAAAAATCAATTCCACGCTTGTTGTATTCAAGCACCCACAACTCATTGACGGCAAAATTGTTGATAGCGTAACCGAGAAGCTCTGCGCCTATGCCCTGATTCTGAAAAAACGGCTCTACATACAGCTTTTCGACCTCATTGCCCGAAATGCGTATAATGCCTTTTATTACACCGTCGTCATAGACAAATGTGTTTTTAAGTGCGGCTGAGCCTGCGGAATATTCTTTGGCAGTGTCAAGGACGTTCAGTTCACCAAAGTAAAAGGCGTCATTTCTGAAAAACGGGTAGAAATTTACCCTGTAATTTGTGACGATTATTTCTGCAATGCGTGAAGCATCGGACTCGGTTGCGTGGCGTATATGTGTCATTTCTGTTCTCCGTTTGATTATGATTAAAGCCGTTGCGGTATTCCGTAACGGCTTTAGTGTTATATGCTGATTACTTTATATCAAGCGCTGATTTAAGCTCGTCAACCTTGTCTGTCTTTTCCCATGCAACGTCAAGGTCTGTACGTCCCATGTGACCGTAAGCGGCAAGAGGTCTGTACTTTGTATTTCTTAAATTCAGTGAACTGATTATCGCACTGGGGCGAAGGTCGAACACCTTGCTTACAGCGGCTGAAATTTCGCTGTCGGGCTTTATGCCTGTGCCGAATGTATCAACAAAGACAGATACGGGCTGTGCAACGCCGATAGCATACGCAAGCTCAACCTCGCAACGCTTCGCTATACCTGCGGCTACAATGTTCTTTGCAACGTGTCTTGCGGCGTAAGCGGCTGAACGGTCAACCTTTGTGGGATCTTTTCCTGAGAATGCGCCGCCGCCGTGTCTGCCGACACCGCCGTATGTATCTACTATTATCTTTCTGCCCGTAAGACCGCTGTCGCCTTGAGGACCGCCTACTACAAAGCGTCCTGTGGGATTTATCAGCATCTTTGTATTTTCGTCAAGCAGTGAAGCGGGAACGGTAGTCTTTATAACCTTTTCGATAATATCGGCTCTGAGCTGTTCCTGCGTAACATCAGCCTTGTGCTGTGAGGAAACAACGACAGTGTCAATTCTTGACGGAGTACCGTCCTCATTATATTCTACCGTTACCTGTGTCTTTCCGTCGGGGAGAAGATAGGGTATCTCGCCTGACTTTCTTACTGCTGTGAGCTTCTTTGAAAGTGCGTGAGCAAGGGAAATCGTAAGGGGCATAAGCTCCTTGGTTTCATCACACGCATAGCCGAACATCATACCCTGATCGCCTGCACCTGTGTCAAATTCATTGTTATCTCTGCCCTCAAGAGCGTTGTCAACGCCCATAGCTATATCGGGGCTCTGCTTGTCAAGGGTCGTGAGGATAGCGCAGGTCTTGTAGTCAAAGCCGTAGTCGCTGTTATCGTAGCCTGTTTCCTTTATGACATCTCTTGCTATTGCAGGAATGTCAACGTTTGCCGTTGTCGTGATCTCGCCCATTATCAGAACCATACCTGTTGTGGCGCAGGTTTCGCAGGCTACACGGGCGTTCTTGTCCTGTGCTAATATCGCATCAAGCACACCGTCTGAGATCCTGTCGCAGATCTTGTCGGGGTGACCCTCTGTTACGCTTTCGGAAGTGAATAAGTATTTTGCCATTGATTTTTCCTTTCATATAGCGGTTTTAAACCGTATCCAATACGCATATACCTGCGTAAAACTGCATTAAAAAAAGCCCCTTTCGGAGCTTGCTGACTGCCTGCTCCTCATCTTTCGGTCACAGCCCTTGCCGTGCCGTAGGAATTAGCACCATTTTTCGCAAAGAAAGCTTAAGCGAAACGGTTGCTGGGTTTACGGAGCCTGACTCCCAATCTGCATTTTAATGCAGAAAATGTAAACCGCTCTTGATAAGGGATTTTTCCGATTGATATTGTAGCATAAGCAAATGCGTTTGTCAAGTAAAATGAGAATAATTTTTATTTTAACGGCATTGAAATTTATAGGGAGTTAAAAATGTCGGAATACACAATAAATAAATATAGAACGGCTGTTGAATTGTACCGTGAAAAATGGTATAATTTAATAGAGTAACGATTTCAGGAAACAACGGACGAAAGGGTGCAAGGAATTACAATGAGTTTTGTTACGCTGAGCGATATTACAAAGCAGTACCGTATGGGCGATATAATAATCAACGCAAACGATAAGGTCAGCTTTGACATTGAAAAGGGCGAATTTGCAATAATCGTAGGACCGAGCGGTTCGGGCAAGACTACGGTGCTTAATATACTGGGCGGTATGGATACCGCTACATCGGGAAGCTTTTATGTAGACGGAAGTAAGATAAGCGGTTACAGCAGAAAAGAGCTTATCGACTACAGAAGATACGATATAGGTTTTATATTCCAGTTCTATAATCTCATCCCGAACCTTACGGCAAAGGAGAATATTGAGCTGTCTACTCAGACGGTGGAGGACTATATCCCTGCTGTAGAGATACTGGAAAAGGTCGGACTTACCGACAGAATAAACAACTTCCCGGCTCAGCTTTCGGGCGGTGAACAGCAGAGAGTGGCTATAGCCAGAGCGCTTGCGAAAAAGCCCAAGCTGTTGCTGTGCGACGAACCTACGGGTGCGCTCGATTACAACACCGGCAAGATGATACTGAAATTACTTCAGGACACCTGCCGCAGTGAAAATATGACTGTAATACTCGTAACGCATAATACGGCGATATGCCCTATGGCTGACAGGGTTATACACATGAAAAGCAGTAAGGTGAGCGAAATAGTAGTAAACGAGCATCCGACACCCGTTGAAGAAATAGAGTGGTAAGCGGGGAAAGGGAACGGATATGAAAAATGCAATGCTGAAAAATGCGTTTGCCGAGATGAAGAAAACAAAAAGCCGTTTTCTTTCGATATTCGGTATAATCGCTATCGGCACAGGATTTTTTGCGGGACTTCTGCAGAGCGCTCCTGCGATGAAGGTATCGTCGGATCATTATTACGACAGGACTTCCCTGTCTGATATCAGGCTGGTATCTACATACGGATTTGACGATAACGATATAGACGCTTTGAAAAAAGGGCTTCCGGATGTTGATGTTTATCCCGGATATTTCACGGACGCATACGTCAACACGGATTCGGGCGAAAAGAAGGTCGCAAGGGTATATTCTCTTGACAAAACGGGCGAAAACAATCCGTACAGCTCTTTGCAGATAGTTGACGGCAGACTTCCCGAAAAAGAAAACGAGTGCGTTATCGACAGCGGTAAACTGCTTGCTCATTATAAAGTCGGGGACAAGCTGACGCTGTGTGGCGATGAAGACACGGATATAGATGGGACTTTGTCGGTCAAGGAATTTACTATAGTCGGAAAATTCGCATCGCCTATGTATATATCTGATGCGGAGCGTGGAAACACGACTATAGGAAGCGGTTCTGTCTATATGATCTGTTACATACCGGAAAGCTGTTTCAAGACAGAGGTATATACTCAGGTTATGATAAACTCGGACGAGCTAAAGCAGTACAGCTGTTACAGCGATGAATATGAGGATGCCCGTGACGCTCTTGAAAAGAAGATACAGAAAATAGCGGATGTAAGAGAAGAAGAGCGTTTTGACGAAATAGCAGGCGATGCAAAGAAGGAACTTGACGACGGGCAGAAGGAGCTTGATAAAAAGAAGAGCGAAGCATACGCAGAAATAGAGAAAAACGAAAAGAAGCTGTCTGACGCAAAAAAACAGCTTGACGAAGCAAAGCCTCAGCTTGAAAGCGGCAAGAAAACGCTTGATGAATCGAAAAAACAGCTTGATGAGGCAAAAAAGGAGCTTGACACAAACGGGTCTACCCTGACGGCGACAAAAGAGGTGCTTGACAGCACAAAGAAAAAACTGGACGAAACGAAGCTGCAGCTTGAAGCCGGAAAGAAAACGCTTGACGAAAGCTATATACAGCTTGTTACGGCTAAAATACAGCTTGAAAACGCAGACTCACAGTTGAAGTCGAGTAAGGCTCAGCTTGACGATGCAAACACAAAGATAACAAGTCAGCAGGCAATGATAAATACGAGCCGTGAAACGCTGGAGGATTCCTACAAGAAGGGTAATATCACCAAAGAGGCGTATAATGCCGGCATAAAGCTGCTCGACAGCTCGCAGGCGGAGCTTGACAAGCAGAAGAAACAGTATGAAAGCGGACTTGAGCAGTATAATGACGGGCTTAAGCAATATAATGACGGAAAGCTGCAGTACGAAATCGGTTATGCCAAATATGAGGACGGAAAAAAGCAGTACGAGGACGGATATTCTCAGTACACAAGCGGACTCGCACAGTACGAAAGCGCAAAGGCACAGTATGACGCAGGAAAGGCACAGTATGACGCAGGATACGCACAGTATGTTTCGGGCAAGGCAAAGTATGACAGCGGTAAAGCGGAGTATGACAAGAATTATGCCGATTATGAAAAGGGTCTGAAGGAGTATAACGAGGGCAAGACGGCACTTGAAACGGCAAAAACCGATGCGGACAAGCAGTTTGCCGATGCTCAGAAGAAGATAGACGACGGCAGGGAAAAGCTCGAAAAGACGAGCAGACCTGAGTGGTATCTGTTTACCCGTGATGATAACCCGGGTTACAGTGAATACGGTCAGAATGCCGAAAGAATAGGCAATATAGCTATGGTGTTCCCCTTGTTCTTTGTAATGGTGGCGGCGCTTGTATGTCTTACCACGATGACACGAATGGTAGAGGAACAGCGTACCCAGATAGGAACGCTCAAGGCGCTTGGCTATAAAAACGGCGCTATTATATTCAAATATCTGCTTTATGCACTGACAGCGGCAACGGCGGGCGCTGTATCGGGTATGCTTGTGGGAATGAAGATATTCCCGGCAATCATTATTACCGCATACGGAATGATGTACGTTATCCCCGATATTCTTCTGCCGTATGACTATATACTTATGATATGTACCACAGGGGTATCTGTACTGCTTACTGCTGTTACAGTTTATTTCTCGTGCGGTGGCATACTTCACGACTGCCCTGCGGCGCTTATGCGGCCGAAAACGCCAAAGAGCGGTAAGAAGATACTGCTTGAACGTATAGGCTTTATATGGAACAGGCTTTCGTTCAGCTATAAGGTAACGATGCGTAATATATTCCGCTATAAGAGAAGAATGCTTATGACGATAGTGGGCATTGCAGGCTGTACAGCGCTTGTGCTGACGGGATTCGGCGTGTATGACAGCGTAAATGATATTCTGCAAAAGCAGTTCGGCGAGATAAGCAATTATACCGGTATTACCGCTTATGACAATACCGTGACCGACGAACAGACAGCTAAGATAGAAAAGATGCTTGAGCGTTATGACTGCGAGGGCAACAGGATATATCAAAAGCAGATAACGGTATATAACGGCAAGAAAAGCACAGAAGCGTATATATTCGGCGGAGCGGACAATGAAACCATCGCACAGTTTGTGACGGTAAAGGACAGACGGACAGGCGAGCAGTACACGGTAACCGACGACGGCGTTATAATAAACGAGAAGCTGGCATCTTTGCTCGGTGGTATAAAGAAGGGCGATACGGTAACGATAGCTTTGTCGGAAACGAAGCGAGTTACTGCTACGGTAACCGAGATATGCGAAAACTATGCCCATCACTATGTGTATATAACGGAAAAGCTGTACAAGGAGCTTAGCGGCGAGGAAGGACTGCCGTATAACTGCTTCTTCTTCAACTCTGAGGACGGCGACGATATGACCGAAAGTGACAGGGACGAGCTTGCACAGGAGCTTATGAAGATAGACGGAGTTATGGGAGTAAGCTTCAAGACAAGCGTTGCGGGAACATTCAGTTCTATGCTCAAATCACTGCTTTTTGTAATAGTGGTTCTTATAGTGAGTGCAGGTGCGCTTGCGTTCATAGTGCTTTATAATCTTACGAACATCAATATAAACGAGCGTATAAGGGAGATCGCATCGCTCAAGGTGCTTGGCTTCTATGATAAGGAAGTATCAATGTATGTGTTCAGGGAAACGGTGATACTTACCCTTATAGGAACAGTGACGGGCATGGTATTCGGAAGATTCCTTGTTGACTTTGTTGTAAAGACGGCTGAAATTGATATGGTTATGTTCGGCAGAACGGTGCATCCGATGAGTTTCGTATTCTCGGGTCTTATAACGATATGCTTCGCCGTGATAGTAATGCTGTTTATGCACAGACGGCTTATGAAGGTCAATATGGTCGAGGCACTCAAGAGTGTTGAATAATATTTCGGCGTTAGCCGGGAGGTTGATAATATATGAAGATAAGTAAGGCGATTGTTGCCGCTGTAGGTGCGGCGGCTGCCGTAGGTGCGGCTGTATACGCCAAGAAAAAGCTGGAGGAAACACAGACTCCGCTCAGGAAGAAAAGCCTGACCGTATGGAAAAACGGCGAGGTAACTCATAAGGAGATAATCAGAAAGCCTATAAGCGAGGAAGAACAGACCGATGCGATAAACAGCCGCATTGATGAGGCTGTACGCCGGTATAAGCCTATGTCAGAAAGGGATAACGGCGAAACCGAAACCGAGCCTGAGATAGCGCCTGTCAATTTTACATTTACTCAGAGTGAAGATGACGACGATACCGGTGTCAGCTTTGAGCGTGTATTCGACCATTTCAACAGGCTTGAATCGTCCGTCGGTAATGAAGGCGAGGATGCAGGCGAAAGCGGCAAAAAAGCTGAGGATACAGCCGAAGAAGCCTTACCTGCAGTAACTGCAACGGCAGTTGAGGAAAATTTTGACGAGCAAGCCGGAATGCCGAAGCAGATGCTGCTTGAAAAGGGGATAATGACATCTGCTCCGATAGCAAATGCGGTTCAGGAGCTTGCAGAAATGCCGTCTGTTATACAGGATAATGAAGAAATTGAAGACGTAAATCTGCCTGTTGATGAGAGCATTTTCGATCTTTATGCAAGCGAGCCTGTCGAGGAGGCAGTAAAGGCTTTTGAAGAAATAGCCGAGCAGGAAGAAGCTACCGACAGCGAAACTGAAATTGACAGCGAACAAAATGAAACTGCCACCGAAGAAGCCGTAAGCGAGCCTGTTTCTTCTATTCGTACAGCTGAGTCTGTAGAGGACGCATTGAAAGAATTCGGCGACTTTATAGGAATATCCGAAACCGCTGACAGCACAGGTAGCACCGGTAGCACCGGAAGCACCGGAAGCTCCGAAGATATTTCGGACGACGATCTTGAACAGACAAGCGGTATTTTTGAGGAAAGTACATTATCCGATGAGCTGTCCGAAACTCCGGACGAGACGATTGACGCTGACGAAAAGCCGAGAACTATGGACTTCTTCGATTTGCCGGATGAAGCATATACGCCTGTACAGCTTACCGAAGAAAAGCACAATGAGAATGTTGCCGAGGTAGAGGATTTGTTCGGAAATCTGCTTATGGATGATGAGCCTGAGGTAAAGAAAACATTTAACGATCCATCAGAGGTATTTTCACTGTTCGATACGGCTGACGGCGGACAGGACGATTTCGACAAGTACAGCGATGAAAAGATTGAGGAAGAAAGCGAGAAAAAGAAGACCAGCGATACAAGAAAGTACATAGCGCAGGATATTGCGGATAATATCGCATCGTTTGCACAGCTGCTTGAACCGCTCAATGCCATCAAGGAGAACAAGATACGCAGCAAGAGCGGTATACTGTTCGACTGGGAAATGAGGATACAGGCGCTTATAGGCGATCTGCCGATAAAGACGTACTGGAGAAACAACTTCCGCAATTATGAGATATGGAGCGATGAAAAGTGCATGGAAAAGGCAGGCGAGCTGCTCTCTATGCTTGAACTTGTCGGAATAGTGCGTGATAAGGCAAAAGAGGTCGTGATAGACAAGGATACGCTTGATTTCTATTCGGCACAGAGCGAGCATCTCAACAATGATTTCCATATAGGAGAAACGGTCGTTGTTACACGTCCGTGCTGGAAAATAAACGGACACCCTGCAAGAAAGGGCGAAATTGCTAAGAAAGCTCCGTTTGCGGAATTCAGCCGTAAGAAAGTATCACCGCTTGAAACTATGCTGAGAGAAAACAGCTGTTCTGACGGGGATGTTAATATTCCCGTTACGGAGGACAATTTCTGTACATACGACCGTGATATACCTTATGTAAAGAGGGCAATCGCCGAAGGCTTCTGCAAGTGCGCAGTAAGACGTATGGAGGACGGAGGCGCTCTGGCATTCTTCTATGAGGTTATTGCGGAGGGCGAAAATGTTCACTATTCGCCGTGCACTCTGAGATTTGAGGTCAACATTGACAAGAATGCAAATGTTGTCGGAAGATTCAGAAGCGAAAAAGTGTAAAAAGGAAAAGTGATATGTATACAAAAAGGCACCGCCA
>ENA-OQRC01002126-OQRC01002126.1-human-gut-metagenome-genome-assembly--contig:-NODE-2126-length-11677-cov-3.747720_pt1 | contig 11677 bp, 11 predicted proteins | sample MGYA00243236_ERZ505102 | MGnify/ENA primary metagenome ERZ505102 (study PRJEB26097, sample SAMN02712089) | human gut metagenome | biome: Gut microbiome | host: Homo sapiens | place: Denmark... | reverse complement strand
CGTTCCTTTTCTGCCGGCAGTTTGGGACACTCCTGCGCTACTTGACGTACACCACGTTGTCGCGGCGCGGCTTTGCCTCGGGTAGCGTGTCCTCGGCGTAGCCCAGAATGCAGTGACCGACACCGCGCAGGCTGCCGTCGGCGGGCAGGCCCCAGCTGGCCAGCAGCTCTAGGCCCTCGGGCGAGTCAAAGACCTCATGCGCGCGGTGAATCCAGCACGAATCGACACCCAGTGCATAGGCGGCGTTGAGCAAGTTGCCCATGGCGAGCGAGCCGTCTTCCAGATGTGTGGGCACGCTGCGGTCAACCAGCACCACCACAACGGTCTTGGCGCCATAGAAGGGGTCGCCGTTGCTGCCCATGACCTGGGCGTTGAGCTGTGAGAGACGCTCGACGGTCGCGGGGTCGGTGACGGCGACAAACGTCACCGGCTGGCGGCCCATGCCGCTCGGTGCATATTGGCCGGCTTCGATAATACGTGCAAGCTTTTCGGCCTCGACGGGACGATCGCTGTAGTTGCGGCAGCTGCGACGGTGAATGAGTGCTTCGATAGTCTCCATGGTGTCTCCTTGCGGTGGCGTTGCAGATGCCCCGTTCATACCCGTCGGGCTCAAACGATAGACGGTCAATTGCCCGGCCAAAAGGATAGATTCCAATTGGGAAAGTAGGTTTGCATAAAAGTACCTTCAGAATGTGACAAACAAATGGGATGGTTAAACGTTTTATCCCGTCTACCCTGCGGTTTTTTACCACTTGCCTAAATGACGAACGCATAACCTCTGATAAAGGTTTTACTAAAGGAGTACCAACGTTGATCAATGCGCCGTGGTGGCGCCGGGCCAGGAGGTAACATCATGTTCCAGGCTGGAGATGTCGTCGAGACCGACTTCGAAGGATTTCTGAAGCTGCTGCGTTCCAAGACGCGCGCTTTCGTGTCGATCAACGATCACGAGTACTACATCACGCACACCGATGGCTATTGGCGTGTTCAGGATTGCGAGGCCCTCAACGACAAGGGCCACTTTACTGACTGTTCTGAGTTGGTCAACACGGTCTGCGAGGTCGTCGAGCTGCCGTGGATTGCCGGCAAGAGCCTGCATGACAGCTTCTCGGGCGCTACGGTCTATGAGGCCGTCGCCGCTTAACAGGCAATAAAACCCGATTTTCACGTGACCGCTGGCGCCACCCCCGCGCCGGCGGTCTTTTTCTGCCGATAGGCCATAAAAGTGCACGCATTTGCGGAGAGGCTGTTGACGATAGTCAAAACTCGGACTAATCTAGAGACATAAAATTGGTCAAAAATCGGACAATCGAATGGTGGGATAGATGAACGGTGCGGTTAAACTGGTCGACTTCGACCGGTTGCTCAATGGACTCGACCATATCTATTCGGAGTTCTCGCGTGCCTGCGGCCTTTCGGACTGCGCTTACTGGATGCTCGTCGATACCAGCACGGCGGGCGGCAGTATTGCCGTAAGCCGTCTGACAAGCGAATGGTTCTACAGCAAGCAGACCATCAATTCGGCAATTAAAACCTTGACGGCGCGGGGCTTCGCAACGTTGGAGTTTGCCGAAGGCAGTCGTAAGAACAAGGTTGTGAGCCTGACCGAAGAGGGCAGGCGATTTGCCGAGCGTTATGCGCTGCCGGCACTCAAGGCCGAGCAGCGAGCCTTTGGCGCGCTTGAGCCATGTGAGCAGCGCGAGATTATGCGCTTGATCGGCAAATTCTCTCAGGTGCTCGGCGAGGAGTGCGAGACATTTAAGCAGCATATCGCTGCCGAGAGCCAAGCCGAGAATCAAGGTGAGGGGGAGTCGTGCGACTGTTAATGAGGTTTCTAAAGCCATATCGAGGGCTTGTCGCAGTGACACTGCTGGTGCTGCTGGTGGATAACGTCGGTACACTGTTGGTTCCCACGATGCTGGCGAACATGGTCAACACCGGTATTACCACGGGCGATGTCGACTACATTTTACGCAACGGCCTATACATGTTTATCGCGACCAGCATGGCTAGCGGCGGCACGGTGCTGGGCTGCTATCTTTCGGCGCGCCTGGCCGCCAACGTGGCTTGCGATATCCGCAATGCCGTGTACGACAAATCGCTCGAGCTCGCGGCCAGCGATTTTGAGCGCTTTGGCACCGGATCGATGATCACGCGCTCGCTCAACGACATCAACGTGATTCAGCAGGCGATTCTGCAGACGATTCAGCTGGTGCTGCCCGTGCCGTTTTTGGCTGTGGCGGGCATCATCTTCGCCTGGTTTATCGATCCCGCCATGGGCACGCTTCTGGGCGTAGTCGTTGCGATCGTGCTCGTAGCGGCGGTCTTTACGGTGGCTAACGCCGCGCCGATCTTTATGCGCTTGCAGAGCTTTATCGACCGCATGAACGTGGTGCTGCGCGAAAACATCGTGGGCGTGCGCGTCATCCGTGCGTTTAACAAGGAGCGTCGTGAGGAACAGCGCCTGGACGAGGTGTTTAGCGACTACGCCGCCAACGCCATCAAAGTCAACCACCTGTTTGTGGGCCTCGACAGCTCAAGCTTCTTTTTGATGAACATCGCCGAGGTGGCGGTGCTGTGGGTGGGCGGCAACCGCGTAGGCGCCCACGCCATGCAGATTGCGAGTATCTCGGCGGTGCTGGAGTATGCAATTCTGATCCTGTTCTTTGTGATGATGGCGCAGATGGTGGTGCTGACGCTTCCGCGTGCTGCCGCGTGCCTGAACCGTGCGCAGCAGGTGTTGGAGATTGAGCCGAGCATCGTCGATGGCGAGCGCACGCTGGATGACGGGGCGCGCGAGCCCCAAGACGAAGCCGATGCGGTGGCCGTGTTCGACCACATGTCGTTTCGCTTTGACGATGCCGACGAGGACACCCTGTGCGACCTGAGCTTTGCCTGCCGTCGCGGTCAGACGACTGCGATCGTTGGCTCGACAGGCTCGGGCAAATCGACGGTGGCAAAGCTTCTGCTGCGCTTCCACGATGCCACCAAGGGCTCCATTCGCCTGAATGGTGTGGACCTGCGCGAGCTTACGCAAGATGAAATCCGCGGGCGCATTGCCTATGTGCCGCAGAAGGCGTGGCTGTTCTCGGGCACGGTGGCGAGCAACCTTCGCTTTGGTAACGAAGGCGCGACCGAGGGCGACATGCTTCACGCGCTTGAGGTTGCCCAGAGCACCTTTGTACTCGACCAACCGCAGGGGCTCGATACCCCGGTTGCCCAGGGCGGTACGAACTTTTCGGGCGGCCAGCGCCAGCGCCTGGCCATTGCTCGCGCGCTCATGAAGCGCGCCGACCTGTATATCTTCGACGATAGTTTTTCGGCCCTGGACTTTAAGACCGATGCGGCCCTGCGCCATGCGCTGCAGGACGAGACGCGTGACGCTGCGGTGCTCATCATCGCGCAGCGCATCTCGACGATCTTGCACGCCGACCAGATCGTCGTGCTCAAGGACGGCGAGGTTGTGGGCCTGGGCACGCATGGCGAGCTTATGGAAACCTGCGAGGTGTACCGTGCCATCGCGGAATCGCAAATGAAGGGAGGTGAGTAGCATGACCGAGGAGCTCAGGAAACAAGGCGGCCTTGTCGCTGTCGCCGCTGCGGACGCTGCCGATAAAACGGTCGACCAGGCTGCCGTAGCACCCGAGCTAGATGAGGCCGCCAAGGCTGCAGCCGCGCGCGAGGCTCGCCGCCAGGCGCTCTATGAGGAAAACGAGCGCGCGGAGGATGAGCGCGCCCGAGCCGAGGCGGAACGCATGCGCGACGTGGACGATGAAGACGAGGACGAGACGCCTCGGGATACCTGGGCGACGGTGCGCCGCCTGTGGAGCGAGGCTGCCGGCGACCATTGGCGCTTCTATATCGTGTTCGCGAGCATTGTGTTCTATGCCATCTTTAACACCGCTGCGCCGGCATATAGCGCCCGCGTGATCGATGAGCTGTGGGGCCACATTCAGGTGGCGTTTGCCAACGAAACCACCTTCAACATCACCTGGGAGAACTGCGGCAGGACCATCTTCATCTACTTTATGATCTGGACGGCCGCTGCCTCGTTCTACGCGCTCCAGAGCTTTTTGATGTCGAGTGTGGCCGAACGCCTCAACCTGCGTCTGCGTAACCGCATCGCCCAAAAGCTCAATCGTCTGCCGCTCGCCTATTTTGACGCACATCGTCCCGGCGAGGTCGTTAGCCGCGCGACCAACGACCTGGACAAGATGTCCGAGAGCATGCAGCGCGGCTTGCTGCAGCTTCTGGTGTCGATCGGTACCGTGGTGGGCGCCGTGAGCGTGATGTTCGTGTTTAGCGTGCCGCTCACGCTCGTCTTTTTGTTCTTTACGGCGCTGTCGCTGCTGGTGACCAAGGTGGTCTCGCGCCGCACGCATGACGTAACCGGTGAGCGCCAAGAGTGGGTGTCCAAGATTACGAGTGCGGTCGAGGAAGGCTACTCGGGCCGTCTGGTGATTCGCGCGTTCAACCGTGAGCGCCAGAGTTCTGCCGAGGTGCACCAGGCCTCGGGCGAGCTGGCACGCGTGAGTGCCAAGGCCGACTTCATGATTAACGCCGTCGGCCCCGCGGTGCGCTTTATCGGCCGCCTGGCACAGATCGTGATTGCGATTGTGGGCTGCAGCATGCTGGTTGCTGGCCACATGACCGTCGGCGTGTTCCAGGCGTTCTTCCAGTTTATCTACGAGGCATCTGAGCCCATGACGCAGCTGTCGTTTACCTTCAACTCGCTGCAGAGCGCGCTGGCGAGTGCGGAGCGCGTGTTCGACCTGCTCGACGAGCCCGAGATGGAGGCGGATCCGCAGCCGGGCGAGGCTGCCAAGCTGCCGGGTCGCGTTGAGGGCCGTGTCGCTTTTGAGCACGTGCGCTTTGGTTATGCGCCCGACAAGCCGCTCATGCGCGATGTGTCGTTTACCGCCGAGCCGGGCCAGAAGATTGCCGTGGTGGGAACCACGGGCGCGGGCAAGACCACGCTCATCAACCTGCTCATGCGCTTCTACGAGATTGACGGCGGGCGTATTACGCTCGACGGCGTGGACACGAGTCGCATGGATCGTGGCGAGCTGCGCCAGCAGTTTGGCATGGTGCTGCAGGACGCCTGGCTGTTCGATGGCACGATTGCCGAAAACATCGCCTATGGCTGCCCCGAGGCGACGCGCGAGGAGATCGTGGCGGCCGCACGCGCCGCGCAGGTTGACTTCTTTGTGCGCACCATGCCGCGGGGCTATGACACGCGGGTGGCCAACGATGCCGAGAGCATTAGCCAGGGTCAGCGCCAGCTGCTGACCATTGCGCGCGTGCTGCTCAACAACCCGGCGATTCTCATCCTGGACGAGGCGACCTCAAGCGTGGACACGCGTACCGAGCTTGCCATCGGCCGTGCCATGGACGCTCTCATGCATGGGCGCACGAGCTTTGTGATCGCGCATCGCCTGTCGACGATCGTGGATGCCGACCTGATCTTGGTCATGGACCATGGCAACATTATCGAGCAGGGCACGCATAAGGAGCTGCTGGCTGCCGAGGGCGCTTATGCCGACCTCTACCTAAGCCAGTTCGCATAAGGTGACAAAGGGACAGCCCCGCATGTCACATCGAAAAGAAGGCGCGCCGGGGGCGGATTCCCTGGCGCGCCTTCTTGCGTTGATGCCGATGTCGTTTTGTGCCGCTTGCGTTCCTAGCGTTCGTCCACGAGCTTGGCGACGAGGGCCTTGAGCTCGGCCACCTCTCGCTCGAGTTCCTTGACGCGGCGGGCATTCTCGGTGATGCCCTGGCGGTTGAGGGCACTCTGCTCGGCGGCGTCATCGGGCATGTACTCGCGATGCTGCTTGGCATCGAAGCTCTCCTCGAACACGCGGCAGCCGTTGCGCTTGATGATGCGGCCTGGCACTCCCACGACAGTGCAGTTGTCGGGGACGTCCTTAACGACGACCGAGTTGCCGCCGATTTTGACGTTGTTGCCGATGCGAATGTTGCCGAGCACCTTGGCACCCGTGCCCACGGTGACGTTGTTGCCCAGGGTGGGGTGGCGTTTGCCGGTCTCGTTGCCGGTACCGCCGAGCGTGACGCCCTGATAGAGCACGCAGTTGTCGCCCACAATGGTGGTCTCGCCGATGACGACGCCCATGGCGTGGTCGATAAAGAAGTGCTTGCCAATCTGCGCGGCAGGGTGAATCTCGACGCCGGTGATGTGGCGGGTGATTTGCGAGAGCACACGGGCGAGCGAGCGATGGCCATGCTCCCAGAGCCAGTGCTCGGGCACGTGGTTCCACTTGGCGTGCAGGCCAGGATAGGAAAGGAAGATGACCAGACCGTTTTGCGCGGCGGGGTCCTGCGCTTGGACGGTCTTGATGTCCTCGCGAATGGTATTGATAAAGCTCACCGGCCGCCCTCCCTTAGCGCCATGGCAATGCGATTCAATAAAGTATAGCGATTCGCTAGGGATTAGGAAGGACAATCTTGGCGGCATTGCGCGACAGGTGTCAGTTATGCAAACTTGCTGGTAATGGAGTCATGCTTTTGTGGGGTTGCGCACGAGGGGGCACCGCAACCGTATACTGGTCAACTTGGACGTATCCGCGCCCACAACTGAGAGGTTTTACTTCATGGGTTTCATCAATTTTATCGCCGAGCTGCTCAAAGACCCGCGCACCGCAATCGCCAGTTGGATCGCCGCCGGCCCGCTTATGGCCTACGGCTGCGTGTTCCTGATCATCTTTATCGAGACGGGCGTGGTGTTCTTCCCGTTCCTTCCCGGTGATTCGCTGCTGTTCGCCTCGGGTTTCTTTGCCCACAACGGCGGCTTTAACATCGTGGCTTTGCTGGCCGTCGCATGGGCCGCTGCCATTTTGGGCGATCAGTGCAACTTTATGATCGGTCACTTCTTTGGCCGCAAGATCATCGCTTCGGGCAAGGTCAAGGCCATGACGCCCGAGCGCATCAAAAAGTCCGAGGACTTCTTGGACAAGTGGGGTCACCTGGCCATCTTCCTGGGCCGCTTTTTCCCGTTTATCCGCACCTTTGTGCCCTTTATTGCTGGCATGGGCGGCATGCACTGGCGCAACTTTGTCGTCTTTAACGTGCTGGGCGGCATTACCTGGTCGACGGTCTTTACGCTGCTGGGCTACTTCTTTGGCGGCATTCCCTTTGTGCAGGAGCACTTTGAGCTGCTGATTATCGGCATCGTTGCCGTGTCGATCATCCCGACCGTGGTCGGTCTGGTTAAGGCCAAGCTGGGCAAATAGAACGCCTAGCTCGAGCCAGCGCGCAGACCGTACAGTTGAGGCCCGTCACCGCTTACGGTGGCGGGCCTTTTTGCTTCGGTCAAATGAAAATACTTTAGTTAGTTAAAGAAAAACGTTTTATCAGACGCGTGCGGGGAGTACAATCTCGTGCATGCGAATCGACGTGCCATCGGCTTTGATGCTGCTCGCGTGTCCCGTCCGGCTCTACGCTCCGGGCGTGCGACGTTGCGACGCGGTCGGCCTCGGTCCTTGCGTGCGGGTTCGCGAGTATGCAACTGTGTATGTAAGGAGCGACATATGACTGTCGAGAAGAAGGATATCGATTGGGGTAGCCTCGGCTTTGGCTACATGAAGACCGATTACAGCTACGAGGCTCATTGGAAGGATGGCGAGTGGGACGAGGGCGGCCTGACCACCGACCACACCCTGCATGTCTCCGAGTGCGGCGGTATCTTCCATTACTGCCAGGAGGTCTTTGAGGGCCTGAAGGCCTACACCGCCGAGGACGGCAGCATCGTCTGCTTCCGTCCCGACATGAACGCTGAGCGTATGTATAACTCTGCCCAGCGCCTCGAGATGCCCCCGTTCCCCAAGGACAAGTTCGTTGAGGCCGTCAAGCAGGTCGTTTCTGCCAACGCCGCCTGGGTTCCGCCCTTCGGCTCCGGCGCGACCCTGTACGTGCGTCCGTTTATGATCGGCTCCGGTGACGTGATCGGCGTGGCTCCCGCTCCTGAGTACACGTTCCGCATTCTCGTGACCCCGGTCGGTCCGTACTTTAAGGGTGGCCTCAAGCCCGTCAAGCTGCGCGTTTCCGAGTATGACCGTGCCGCACCGCACGGCACCGGCAACATCAAGGCCGGCCTCAACTACGCCATGTCCCTTAAGCCCACGATGGAGGCCCATCGCGAGGGCTATGCCGAGAACCTGTATCTCGACTCCGAGTCCCGCACCTATGTCGAGGAGACCGGTGGCGCCAACGTCCTGTTCGTGAAGGAGGACGGCACCCTCGTCGTTCCTCAGTCGCACACCGACTCCATCCTGCCCTCTATCACCCGTCGTTCGCTCGTTCAGGTTGCTCAGGACCTGGGCATGACCGTCGACCAGCGTCCCGTCGAGTGGGCCGAGGTCAAGGCCGGCACCTTTGTTGAGTGCGGCCTGTGCGGCACCGCTGCCGTCATCTCCCCGGTTGGCGAGATCGACAACAAGGTCTATGGTGCTGACGAGACCGTGACCTTCCCGGCTGGCTACACCGAGATCGGTCCTGTGATGAAGAAGCTCCGCGAGACCCTGACGGGCATCCAGTCTGGTGCTGTTGAGGACAAGCACAACTGGGTTTACACTGTCGCGTAAGCTGTCTTAGCTGTCCGGCCCGAGGGCGACCTTTCTTTCCGGCGCGTCCTCGGACATGAAAGAACCTCCGCTGCGCACTTCGTGCGGCGGAGGTTCTTTCGTCCTGCGGAGTGCGCCGGAAAGGAAGGCCGCGCTTTTGTTTTGGTTCGCGCCATGTGGGGGCGGTGGCGACATGCATCTTTGCGAGTATTCTGCAATCGCAGGCCCCTGCATACCGGCCTCGGGCGAAAAATCGGGATTTCTCGATGTTTTCTACGAATGATGGGTGGGGTTATGGGCTGACAGCGTTTGGTTTGCAGGGATATTCGCGGTCTTTGGCATTTGCCGTGGCGCCCGAAGCTCTTGGTTATGTTGAATACTCCTAAAAATGCACGACGCTTAGAGGGGGACCTTCGCGAAAAAGGAAACCGCCCCGTCGAAGTATGCATTCGACGGGGCGGTTTATGCATTTGGCCGATTAAGGATGCACTGCCAAACTACTAGAACTTGACGGTCGGGGCCTGGCGGGCTGCTTCGGCGGCCTCGAAGCCCTGGCGCTCCTTAAACTGAAAGATGCCGGCAAAGATGACAGCCGGGAACGTCTGAATGGCGTTGTTGTAGCTGAGCACGCAATCGTTGTAGCTCTGGCGTGCGTAGCTAATCTTGTTCTCGGTATCCTCGAGCGATGCCTGCAGCTGCGTAAAGTTGGTGTTTGCCTTAAGATCGGGGTAGGCTTCGGCTACGGCGAAGAGCTGACGCAGCGCACCGGTCAGCACGTTGTCGGCTTCCATCTTGGCCTCGGGCGTGGTGGCCTTGACGGCGGTGTTACGCGCGCTGATCACGGCGGAGAGCGTCTCCTGCTCGTGCTTGGCGTAGCCCTTGACGGTCTCGACCAGGTTGGGGATCAGGTCGTTGCGGCGCTGCAGCTGCGTATCGATGTTCTGCCAGGCGTTATCGATGCGGTTACGCTTGGTGACCATGTTGTTGTAGATGCCGGCGATGGCGCAGACAATCACAATGACAACAACGATGCCGATGATGACGGTAATCATGATGTCTCCGTTTCGAATGGCCGCGGCGGCATGCGCCAGCTGCCGTTGGTATAACGCTACTAGTATACCCGCAACGTTTTGCCGTGCCGAACTTTCCGGTAAGCGTTGTGTTTTCGGCGGGGTCGGCACCGGGGCAAAGCGCGCGAGGTACAGGTGTAAGATATGCGACAGATTGACGAGTGTTGTCTTTGCCCTGAGGATGGCGATACCAGTGGACCTTCGCATCAAGAAAACCTACCGCGCCCTGTTCGATGCCTTTACCGAGCTTCTCGAGGAGCATCGTTTTGAGGACCTGACGGTTGCCATGCTGTGCGACCGCGCCATGATTCGCCGCACGACGTTCTACAAGCACTTTCGCGACAAGAACGATTACTTTGCCTTTTATATCGATGAGCTCATGTCGGGCTTGCCGCAAAAACAGCCCGATGAGGCCGGCGCGGTATCTGCCGAGGACGTGCGCGCGCTTCGGCACGCGATTTTGGACGATGCCATGGATTTGATTCTGGCGCACGAGCGGCTCATGGATAACATTTTGGCAAGCAGCATGTCGGGCATGTTGACCAACGTTATTTGCGACCGCATTGCCCGCTCCATCCGCGAGCGTGTGATGAACGTGCTTGCCGAGGATGCCCTGGCCCCCGTGTCACTCGAGACGACGTCTGAGTTTGTCGCCGGCGGTATTATTCGACTTTTCACGATATGGTGGGAATCGGGCCACGATCTTGAGCGTCGACCCGAGATGGCCGACGTGGTCGATGCGCTGTTTGAGCGGACCATGACGCCGGTGCATCACTAAAAGTGGCGGAGAGAGGGGGATTCGAACCCCCGGAACGCTCTCGCGCTCAACGGTTTTCAAGACCGCCGCATTCAACCGCTCTGCCATCTCTCCGTGAGTCGTAATGATAGCATCGTTTTGAATTTGCAACAGGGAAGGCGAACGATGGCGATCACCGAAATCGACGAGAAGTTCATGCGCGAGGCGCTGGCGGAGGCTCGCGTCGCCGCTGCGGTGGGCGAGGTGCCCATCGGAGCCGTAGCGGTGCGCGACGGCGAGATCGTCGCGCGGGCGCACAATCGGCGCGAGCTCGATCAGGATCCTTCGGCTCATGCAGAGTTCGCGGCCCTGTGCGCCGCTGCCCAGGCGCTTGGCCGCTGGCGCCTTTCCGACTGTACGGTCTATGTGACGTTGGAACCCTGCTGCATGTGCGCGGGTCTTATGGTCAACGCGCGCGTGGGACGCTGCGTGTATGGCGCGAGTGATGCCAAGGCGGGTGCGCTGGGCTCGCTATACGACCTCAATGCCGATTCGCGCCTGAACCATCGGTTTAATGTAACCGCTGGCGTGCTGGCAGACGAGTGCCGCGAGGTGCTGAGCGGCTATTTTGCTGGACTGCGCAGTGTCGACGGCGTCGGTTGCGATTGTGGTATGAACCTTGAGGCACATGCGGCCCACGCCGAGGCGCTCGCGGGTGTTGGGGATCTCGCCGACGAGACGCTCAACTATGGCCCCGTGCAGCGGCGGCCCCGCCGTGTGCTGCTGGCGATTGATTCCTTTAAAGGCAGCGTTTCGAGCGCGCAGGCGGAGGAGGCCGTTGCCGAAGGCATGCGCCGTGTGTGGCCCGATGCCGAGCTGAACGCTTTGCCGCTGGCGGACGGCGGCGAGGGAACGCTCGACGCCGTCGCCGCACGCGGTGGCGAGCTCTCGACCTGTGAGGTTGCAGGCCCCTTAGGCGATCGCGTGTCTGCCCGGATGCTGGCGGATGACGAGCACGACTCGGCTGTAATTGAGATGGCCGAGGCGGCGGGTATTGGGTATTCACCCTGCACGGAGTCGGCGGCGTTGGCGGCCACAACCTATGGCGTGGGTGAGCTGATGCTCCGTGCGGTCCGTGCCGGGGCAAAGACTATCTATATTGGTTTAGGCGGCAGCGCCACCAACGACGGTGGCGCCGGCATGCTGCAGGCGCTGGGCGCCCGCCTTGTCGATGAGCGTGGCCGTAATATCGTCCCCGGTCTCGCGGGCCTTGAACACGTGGCGAGTATCGATTT
>ENA-OQRC01002119-OQRC01002119.1-human-gut-metagenome-genome-assembly--contig:-NODE-2119-length-11706-cov-4.415587_pt1 | contig 11706 bp, 7 predicted proteins | sample MGYA00243236_ERZ505102 | MGnify/ENA primary metagenome ERZ505102 (study PRJEB26097, sample SAMN02712089) | human gut metagenome | biome: Gut microbiome | host: Homo sapiens | place: Denmark: Copenhagen... | reverse complement strand
ATTGACGGCATGAAAGCGGCGGGCTTTGACACCATCCGCATTCCCGTGGCTTGGATGACCAACGCCACCCACCTCTACGAAGGCGACTACACCATCGACGCTGACTACATGGACCGCGTGGAGGAAGTTGTCCGCTATGCGCGCAAGGCGGGCATGTACGTCATCATCAATGACCATTGGGATGGCGGCTGGTATGGCATGTTCGGTTCGGAAAGCGCCGAAACCCGCGCGCTGGCCATGGAAGCCTACAAGGGCATGTGGCAGCAGATTGCCGAACGCTTCCGTGATTACTCCGATTACCTGATTTTCGAGAGCGCGAACGAGGAACTCGGCGGCCGCTTCGACGAAAATTCTCCGCTGTACTGCTCCGATTCCGTCGTTACCTACCTGAACGACGACGAGCGGTACGCGCTGACGAACGAAATCAACCAGACGTTTGTGGATGTCGTCCGCGCGACGGGCGGTAACAACGCGACCCGCTTTCTGCTGATTGCGGGTTACAGCACCGACATTGACCAGACCTGCGACGATCGCTTCCAGATGCCCAAGGACACCGCGGACAGCAAGCTGATGGTTTCTGTCCATTACTACGATCCGTGGTCGTACTGCGGCGCGTCCAGCGCGGCGAGCGCCACCAAGTGGGGCAAAGTGAGCGACTATGAGTACATGGATCAGCAGCTGGCAAAGATGACGAAATTCACCGAGGCGGGCTACGGCGTGGTCATCGGCGAATACGGCGCGCTGCCGTGCAGCGACGGGCTGAAGGACAACACGCTGGCGTACCACACGGCGTTCCTTGACGCCTGCACCAAGTACAACCTGACGAACTGCCTGTGGGATTGCAGCGGGCTGTACAAGCGCGTGTCCCAGACCTTCGCGGATGACGATATTCTGGCGATGTATCAGGAGAAGCGTCAGGCGAACGAAGAAAGTCAGGATTATGCGGATGTGCAGGCGGCTGCTGCGGCGGAAGCAGCGGCTGCTGCAGCGGAAGCCCCCGTGACCTTCCTGCAAGATGCCGTGGTCGTGGATGACCAGACCGCGCTGGCGTGGATTATGTGGAACGACGGCAGCTGGGCGCTCACCCACAGCGTCGGCGATACCTACAACGCGGACTCCATCTCCGAGGGACTTGTCGCGACCAACGCCATCATCACGGGCGAAGGCAAGTACACTGTCGGGCTGGATTTCACCGGCACGGCGCAGGGCTACTCCGCGTCCGTCGCGTTTGCCGCCATCGGCATCAGCAACGGCGAAGCGCTGTACCCGAACTACCTCGTTAACATCAAGGAAGTGCGCATCAACGGCGAAATCTACCGCCTGAAGGGCCGCGCCTACACGACCTCTGACGACAGCGTGTGCACGCGCGTGAATCTGTACAACGAATGGGTGACGAGCGTGCCCAAGACCGCGCGTCTGCCCGGCGGCAACCTCGCCGGCGCAACGCCGACCCCCATCAACCGCAACGATGCTGTCATCGCCGAAATCAAGACGATTGAAATCGACTTTGAGTATGTGCCGATGAACTAAGGCAAAAAGAAGCCCGAATCAGCGATGGTTCGGGCTTCTTTGAATGCGGATGATTTCACTTCCTATAATTGCGCGCTTTGTCGCAGAGGGTTTCGCGTCCGCAGACGCGGCTGGAGCAGCAAAAAAGACATGCCTGATATTGAATATCAAGCACGTCTTTCGCTGCAACAAGCGACAATCACCCCAGATACTGCACCGCCAAAATCACCACGCCCAGCACCACCAAAACCACGCCGACCACCCGGTTGAGCGTCTCCGGCTTCGATTTGTTCGCAATTTTCGCGGCAATCTGCGCGAACAGCAGCGTGAACGCCATGCACAGCGCCAGTGTCCAGCCGTCCGGCAATCCGCCGATGGTGAAGTGGCTGACCGCACCCGTCAGCGCCGTGAACGCCATGATGAACACGCTTGTGCCAACGGCGGTTTTCAGCTCGTAGCCCATGACGGAGGTCAGAATCAGCAGCATCATCATGCCGCCGCCCGCGCCGACGAAGCCGCAAATCATGCCGATGAACGCGCCGCAGACGATCGACTGCACCACGCGCTTCTTTTTGCTCACGTTCTGCATGGCTTCGCGCGTCGTCATCACCGGGCGGATGATGAACTTGATGCCCAGCAGCATCGTCATCAATACGCTGAAGCTGCCCATCGTTCGGCTCGGCACAAGGCTTGCGACGTAGCTGCCTACGACCGTGAACGCCAGCACCGCCGCCATCATCAGCAAGCCGTTGCGAATGTCGAGATTCTTGTTTTTGCCGTATGTCCACGCGCTTGCGGCACTCGCCAGCACGTCGCTCGCCAGCGCAATGCCGACCGCCTCATACGGCTCCATGCCCAAGAAAGTAATCAGCATCGGGCTGATGACCGCCGCGGCGCTCATGCCCGCGAATCCCGTGCCTAAGCCAGCGCCTAAGCCCGCCAGCAGGCATACCAGTACTTTTTCCACCATGAGGAAAGCCTTCCTTCTGTCGATTCTTATGCACATTGTAGCGGATTCGTGTGTACTCAGCATGAACATTGCGGACGAAAATGCAAAATTCGCGCATCAGGCGAAAATCCGCCGCTGATGGCTGGAAAATTCCGCAAGAAGCCGCGAACCCGCTTGTGCAAATGCGCATTTCGGGCTATACTACCCTCATCAGCAGAAGGAGGATAAGCATCATGTGTACCGCGATTCGCCTGACCACGCGCGACCACTATTTCGGCAGAAACCTTGACTTGGAGTACAGCTATCAGGAGACCGTCGCCATCACGCCGCGGCGTTATCCGTTCCATTTCCGGCACGAGGGGACGAACAGCGACCATTTCGCCATGATTGGCATGGCGTTCGTCGTCGGTGGAATGCCCTTATATTATGAAGCGACGAACGAGAAGGGCTTGAGCATGGCGGGGCTGAACTTCCCCGCGAGTGCCGTGTATTACGACGTGAAGCCGGATTGCGCGAACATCGCCAGCTTTGAGCTGATTCCGTACATTCTGGGGCAGTGCGAAAGCGTCCAAGAGGCGAAAACGCTGCTCCAGCGCCTGAATATCACTCGCGACGGCTTCAGCGAGCAGCTCCCGCCGTCGCCGCTGCACTGGATGATTGACGATCGCGAAGGCTGCATCGTCGTCGAGTCGATGGCGGACGGGCTGCACGTCTACGACAACTGGTCGGACGTGATGACGAACGAGCCGCCGCTGCCGCTGCAATTGGAGAATCTGGCGCACTATCAGGCGCTTTCGCCGGAAGAGCCGGTGAATCGCTTTGCGCCCACGCTGCCGCTGAAGGTGGGCGGACGCTGCACGGGCGCGATTGGCTTGCCGGGCGACTGGTCGCCGTGGTCGCGGTTCGTCCGCGCGGCGTTCCTGACGAACAACTCCGTCTCCGGGGACAGCGAGGAGGAGAGCGTCGGGCAGTTCTTCCACATTTTAGGCGGCGTGGCGCACCCGCGCGGCTGCGCTCACCTGCCGCATGGGTATGAAATCACGGTGTACACAAGCTGCTGCAACGCCGACACGGGGGTCTACTACTACACGACCTACGGCAACCAGCAGATTTGCGCGGTGGACATGCACAAGGTGGATTTGGACGGCGGCGAAGTTGTGTCGTATGAACTGAAAAAGCAGCAGGGGATTCATTACCAGAACTAAAAGCAGGGCAGGGGTGCAGAACGCATCCTTGCCCTTTTTGCTTAGCCGATGCAAATCACCGTTCCCGACGAGAAGTCGCTGGGCAGCAGCGTCGGGTTCAGCGAGAGCAGCCGCCCCCGCGTCGTCCGAAAGCGCACCGCCAGCGTGTCCAGCGTCTCCCTCGGCTGAATGGTGTACGAGCGCAAGCCGGCGCACGTCTGCCGCGTGCCGGACGGCGGCGCACAGTACGCGGTGCCCGCAATCAGGTAGCCCGGCATCAATTGCGGATTCGCGCTGCGCATCGCCCGATAGCTGACGTTGTGCTGCACCAGTAAATCCGCGTAGCTCTGCCCCGACTGCACCGCGGACAGCGTATATCCTGACGGACAGACACGGGTCGGCGTGTCAGGCAGGGCGGGATATTCGCCGTCGTCCGGCAGGGGAATCACGGGCGTCTGGCTGTCATCGGGCAGGGCAGGGTACTCACCGTCGTCCGGCAGGGGGATGGCGGGCGTCTGCGCGTCGTCGGCGTCGTCCGCTTTTGCCGGAACACACAGCACCTGTCCGACCGTGAGATTGTTCTGTGACACGCCGGGATTCCGCTCGGCGAGTTCGAAGGTCGTAATGTCCAGCCGCGCGGCAATCGACGCGAACGTGTCGCCGTCTTCAACCACATACGGCTGACCGCTGATGCAGGTATAGATGAAATTGGGCAGACAGATTTCCTCCCCGGCGGTCAACGTGGCAAAATCGACGCCGGGATTGATGACCTGCAGCGCCTGCACGGTGGTGGCGTATGTACGGGCGATACGCTCGGCGGTGTCGCCCTCCTGCCAAGTGTAGCTCTCCGCCCCGCGCGGACAGACGCGCCCGATGGCTCTGCGACCTTGCTGTTCCATGCCTGTTTCCCTCCTGTTTGCACTTTTCGGCGGGTTTTGCGCCCACCATTCAAAATTTATGCGCCGGGCAGTGGTTTCATCCCTTGCCCTCGCTGCTATTCTATGCTATAATGTTCGGCAGGTGTGCTGACGCGCCGATTTTCGTGTGCCTAAGTTTCACCAGAATCTGGTTGTTTCCCCTGAACCCGACACATTTCGGTGCGCCTCGGTTCGGGCGGGAAAACGAAAGAAACCATGATGCGTATACAGAAAATGTGCATCAATATGCAGCTTTATACTTCTGCGACATCTGCGAAGAATGATGGAGGGAATTCCCATGAAGCATCTGCTGAAGCTCCTCGACCTGAGCAAGGAAGAAATCACGGAGCTGCTTGACCTCGCTGACCGCCTGAAGGCGGAAACCAAAGCCGGCGTGGAGCACCACATCCTCAAAGGCAAAACGCTGGGCATGATTTTTGAGAAGTCCTCGACCCGCACGCGCGTCAGCTTTGAGACGGGCATGTACCAGCTGGGCGGTCATGCGCTGTTCCTGTCCAGCCGCGATCTGCAAATTGGCCGCGGCGAACCGGTGGAGGACACCGCGCGCGTCCTGAGCCGCTATCTGGACGGCATCATGATTCGCACCTTTGCGCAGGAAGAAGTGGAAACGCTGGCGCGCGTGGGCAGCATCCCGATTATCAACGGCTTGACGGACTTCTGCCACCCCTGCCAAGTGCTGGCGGATTTGCAGACCGTGCGCGAGTACAAGGGGCGCATTGAGGGGCTGAATATGTGCTACATCGGCGACGGCAACAACATGGCCAATTCGCTGATTGTCGGCTTCCTCAAAATGGGCGCGCATGTGTCCATCGCCTGCCCGAAGGCATATCAGCCGGACGCGCAGGTGCTCTCGTTCACCGAGCAGTACCCCGGCAAGTTCGTCATGACCGAAAGCCCGGAAGAAGCGGCGAAGGATGCGGACGTCATTTTCACTGACGTGTGGGCTTCGATGGGGCAGGAGGAAGAAAAGGCGGTGCGCGAGAAGGCGTTCCGCGGCTATCAGATTAACGCGGAGCTGCTGGCGAAGGCGCATCTGGGCTGCATGGTGCAGCACTGCCTGCCCGCGCACCGCGGCGAGGAAATCACGGCGGATGTGTTTGAATCCCACGCCGACCAGATTTTCGACGAGGCGGAGAACCGCCTGCACGCGCAGAAGGCAGTCATGGTTGCTGTTATGGCGGACAAGAAAGACTGGTAAGCAACACGCGGTTTTTGCCCCAATAGAAAAATGGAGGAAACGAGCATGAAGGGCTATCTGCTGCTGGCCAACGGTCAGCTTTACGAAGGCACGCTGATGGGCGCTGCGAAGCCGGTCATGGCGGAGCTGGTGTTCACCACGGCGATGACAGGCTATCTGGAAACCCTGACCGACCCGTCCTACGAAGGGGAAATCGTCATTCAGACGTTCCCGACCATTGGCAACTACGGCGTGATTCCGGAGGACTTCGAGTCGCCGCGCCCGCGCCTGTCCGCGTATATCGTCCGGGAACTCTGCGATGAGCCGAGCAACTTCCGCTGCCAAGGCAAGCTCGATGATTACCTCAAAGCGCAGGGCATTCCCTGCCTGACGGGGGTGGACACCCGCGCGCTGACCCGCGTTATCCGCAATGCGGGCGTGATGAATGCCGCGCTGCTGACCGAGAAGCCGGAGAATCCGGAGGAAATCTGCGCGCAATTGAAGGTGCTGCCGTTCCATCCGTCGATTCAGGACGTGACGTGCGACGGCGTTCAGCCCGCGAAGAAGCGGGGAATCCACAACGTCGTCCTCTGGGACTTCGGCGCAAAGGCGAACATCCAGCGTGAACTCGAAAAGCGCGGCTGTGCGGTCACGGTTGTTCCGGCGAGCGCGACGGCGCAGGAAATCCTGAACCTGAATCCCGACGGACTGATGCTGTCCAACGGCCCCGGCGACCCGGCGGATAACACCGCCGTGATTGCGAATCTGCGCGAACTCATGCGCCACCGCATCCCTACCTTCGGCATCTGCCTGGGGCATCAGCTGCTGGCGCTCAGTCAGGGCGCAAAGACCGCCAAGCTGAAGTACGGCCACCGCGGCGCAAATCAGCCCGCGAAGGACGTCAAGACCGGGCTGTCCTACATGACGAGCCAGAACCACGGCTATGCGGTGGACTGCGACACGCTGCCGGAAAACGCGTCCCTGCGTTTTGTCAACGGCAACGACGGCACCTGTGAGGGCGTTGATTATACCGATATGCCCGCCTTCTCCGTCCAGTTCCACCCGGAAGCGTGCGGCGGCCCGCTTGACACCCGCTTCCTGTTCGACCGCTTTATTGCCATGATGGGAGGGAATAAGGAATGCCGCTGAATCCCGATCTGCACAAAGTAATGATTATCGGCTCCGGCCCGATTGTGATCGGTCAGGCTGCCGAATTTGACTACGCCGGTTCACAGGCGTGCCGCGCCTTGAAGGACGCGGGGCTGGAAGTCGTGCTGGTCAACCCGAACCCCGCGACCATCATGACCGACCATTCCTCCGCCGACCATATCTACATTGAGCCGCTGACGCTGGAAACCTTGCGCCGCATCATCCTCAAGGAAAAGCCGGACTCCCTGCTGTCCACGCTGGGCGGGCAGAGCGGTCTGACCCTCTCCATGCAGCTGGCGAAGGAGGGCTTCCTCGAACAGCATGGCGTGAAGCTGCTGGGCGCCAAGTGCGAGACGATTGAAAAGGCGGAAGACCGCCAGCAGTTCAAGGACACGATGCTCTCCATCCACCAGCCCGTCATTCCGTCGGAAGTCGTGGAGACGGTGGAGGATGCGCTGGCGTTCGCCAAGACCATCGGCTACCCCGTGATTGTGCGTCCAGCGTATACGCTGGGCGGTTCGGGCGGCGGCATCTGCCAAGACGAAAAGGAACTGGCGGAAATCGCTGAGAATGGTCTGCGCCTGTCGCCGATTACGCAGATTCTGGTCGAGAAGTGCATTTCCGGCTGGAAGGAAATCGAATTCGAGGTCATGCGCGACAAGCTCGGCAACGTGATTGCCGTCTGCTCGATGGAGAACATCGACCCCGTCGGCGTGCATACGGGCGACTCCATCGTCGTTGCGCCCGCGCTGACCTTGGCGGACAAGGAGTACCAGATGCTCCGCCGCGCCGCGCTGGACATCATCACCGCGCTGGAAGTCGAGGGCGGCTGCAACTGCCAGTTCGCGCTCAATCCCGATACGTTCGACTATGCCGTCATCGAGGTCAACCCGCGCGTCAGCCGTTCCTCCGCCCTTGCGTCGAAGGCGACGGGCTACCCGATTGCCAAGTGCGCCGCGCAGATTGCCATCGGCTATACGCTGGATGAAATGAAGAACGCCGTGACGGGCAAGACCTGCGCCGCGTTTGAACCGGCGCTGGACTACATCGTGGCGAAAATCCCGAAGTGGCCGTTTGACAAGTTCGTGTACGGCAAGCGCACCCTCGGCACGCAGATGAAGGCGACCGGCGAGGTGATGGCGATTGGCGTGAACGTTGAGCAGGCGCTGATGAAGGCGGTTCGCGGCGCGGAAATCGGCTGCGACACACTGCGGATGAAGTCGATGGCGAACCTCAGCGTGGATGAGCTGCTGGAGCTTATCGGCAAGTGCACCGACCAGCGCATGTTTGCAATGTACGAGGCGATTGCGCGCGGCGTGACGCTGGAAAAGCTGCACGAAATCACGAAAATCGACTACTTCTTCCTCCATAAGTACCTGAACCTGTACAACATGGAATGCCGCCTGAAAGAGGGCAACATCGACGCGGAGACGTATCTGCGCGCGAAGAAGATGGGCTATCCGGACAAGGCGATTGAGCGACTGTCGGGCGGAAAAGTGCCGATGCACCGCGACCCGGTCTACAAGATGGTCGATACCTGCGCGGCGGAATTCGCGGCGGAAACACCTTACTTCTACGCAACCTATGACGATGAGAACGAAGCGAAGGAATTCCTCGATGAGCGCCCGAAGAAGCCGTGCGTCGTCGTCCTCGGTTCCGGCCCGATCCGCATCGGTCAGGGCATCGAGTTCGACTATGCGTCCGTCCACTGCGTGTGGATGCTCAAACAGGCGGGCTACGATGTCGTGATGATCAACAACAACCCGGAGACGGTTTCGACCGACTTTGATACCGCTGACCGCCTGTACTTCGAGCCGCTGACGGCGGAGGACGTGCTGGGCGTGATTGCGACGGAGAAGCCGGTTGGCGTCGTTGCGGCGTTTGGCGGGCAGACGGCGATTAAGCTGACTCACGCGCTGGAGCAGGCGGGCGTGCGCATCATGGGTACGTCGGCGGATATGATTGACGCGGCGGAAGACCGCGAGCGCTTCGACGCGGCGATGGAGAAGTACGGCATCAAGCGCGCCAAGGGCCGCACGGTCATGACGAGCGAGGAAGCGGTGGCGGCGGCGAACGAGCTGGGCTACCCGGTGCTGGTGCGCCCGTCGTATGTGCTGGGCGGTCAGAACATGATTATCGCCTATCAGGACAGCGACATCATTGAGTACATGCGCATTATCCTCGCGCAGGGCATCGAAAACCCGGTGCTGATTGACCAGTACCTGATGGGCATCGAGGCGGAAGCGGACGCGATTTGCGACGGCACAGATGTGCTGATTCCCGGCATCATGGAGCACGTCGAGCGCTCCGGCATCCACTCCGGCGACTCCATTGCTGTCTATCCCGCGTGGAACCTGACCGGCGCGATGACGCAGCGGCTGATTGAGGTCACGCGGCAGATTGCGCTCGAACTCGGTACGCTGGGGCTTATCAACATTCAGTATATCGTCTATCATAACGAAGTCTATGTCATTGAGGCGAACCCGCGCGCCAGCCGCACCGTGCCGTACATCAGCAAGGTGACGGGCGTGCCGATGGTTGACCTCGCCGTCCGCGCGATGCTGGGCGAAAAGATTCGCGACATGGGCTACGGCACGGGGCTGTACCGGCAAAGCCCGTACTACGCGGTCAAGGTGCCGTGCTTCTCCTTCGAGAAACTGGCGGATGTCGATACCCACCTCGGCCCGGAGATGAAGTCCACCGGCGAAGTGCTGGGCATCGGCACGAACCTGCAGGAAGCCATCTTCAAGGGACTCGTCGCCGCGGGCTACAAGATGCGCCATCAGGGCGGCATTCTCGTCTCCGTCCGCGACAAGGACAAGCCGGAAGCCATTGACTGCGCGCGCAAGTTCGCCAAGCTCGGCTTCAACATTTTCGCCACGCCCGGCACGGCGCGCGCCATGCAGGAGCATGGGCTATACGCCGCCGTCGTGAAGAAGGAAGCGCAGGAGAAAATGCTGGAAATGGGGCAGGTGCAGTACGTCATTTCCACGTCCAGCAAGGGTCGTCTGCCGCAGCTGGAATCCGTCCGGATGCGCCGCAAGGCGGTCGAACGCGGCATCCCGCTGTTCACCAGCCTTGACACGGCGAATGCCCTTGCCAACGCGCTGACCAGCCGCTACTCGCTGGGCAACGTCGAATTGGTGGACATCAACAACATGCGCACGAAGCACAAGAAGCTGACCTTCACCAAGATGCGCGGCACGGGCAACGATTACCTGTACTTCGATTGCTTCGACCAGACGGTGGAAAGCCCCGAATCGCTGGCTGTGCGCCTGTCCAACCGCCGCACGGGTGTTGGTTCTGATGGCATTGTGCTGATTATGCCCTCAACCATCGCCGATGCGAAGATGCGCATGTTCAATGCCGACGGCACGGAAGGCTCGGTGGCGGGCAATGCCCTGCGCTGCGTCTGCAAGTACCTGTACGAGAACGGCCATGTGCGCAAGGACGAAATGGCGGTCGAGACTGGCAGCGGCGTTAAGACGGCGAAGCTGTTCATCCGCGAAGATCAGGTGTTCTCCGTGCTGGTGGACATGGGCTGCCCGGCGTTTGCTCCGGCGAAGATTCCCGTCAAGCTCGACGGCGACCGCGTGATGATGCGCCCTGTGTTCCTCGCGGGCGAAAAGCGCGAAATCAGCTGCGTCAGCATGGGCAATCCGCATGTCGTCATCTTTGTGGAGGATGTAAACCGCATCCCGCTGGAGCAGGTTGGCCCGCAGATTGAGACGGACAGCCTGTTCCCGGAACGCGTGAACGTTTCGTTCGCCCAGATTGTGGACAAGAACGACATCGTGATGCGCGTATGGGAGCGCGGCATCGGCGAAACGGCGGCCTGCGGCACGGGCGCGTGCGCGGTGGCAGTCGCGGCAGTCGAAAACGGCTTCTGCACCCGCGGCGCGGACATTGATGTGCGTCTGCCCGGCGGCACGCTCGTCGTCCGCTATCAGGAGGATGGAAAAGTCTGGCTGACTGGCGACGCCAACACCGACTTCACGGGGACTATCGAAATTTAAGCAAAAGCGGCATCTCGTTTTTCACGCGGGATGCCGCCCTTTTTGCAAAGGGGAGGAAATTTGCATGAAACACGTTCTTTGCTTTGGTGACAGCAATACTTGGGGCTTCATCCCCGGCACCTGCAAGCGCTACGACGAACACACCCGCTGGACAGGCGTTTTGCAGGACGAACTTGGCGCAGACTGGCGCATCCACGAGAACGGGCAGAACGGCAGAACCACCGTCTTTCCTGAACCCGGCAAGAATTTCATGACCGGCTTGGGCGCGCTGCCTTACGCGCTGGACACCCTGCGCCCGCTGGACGCCATCATCATCATGCTTGGCACGAACGACCTGAAGGAGCATTCCGCACAGGCGAGCGTCAACGGTATCGGCACGCTGATTCGCACGATTCAGACGTTCGACCAGCTGTACCCCGCGAGCGTGCCGCTGTTCGGGGATAACAAGCCGCGGATTCTGGTACTGACGCCGATTGAGATTGGCGAGAATGTGGCGGAGTGGGACACGCTGTACGGCAAGGGGGAGGAATCGCGGAAATTCCCGGCACTGATGAAGGGTTTGTGTGAGTGGCTCGGTGTGGAAATGATGAATACGCAGGAAATTGTGCAGCCGTCGAAGGTGGATGGGATTCATATGATGCCGGAGGAGCATCGGAAACTGGCGCTGGCGGTGAAGGAAAAGCTGCTGGCAATGATGGCAAAGTAAGATTGGTTCTTCACGGAAAGTTGGGGGAGCAAACAAGGGCTTAGGCGAAGCGCCAAAAAGCTGCACGCGGAAGGAGCA
>ENA-OQRC01002116-OQRC01002116.1-human-gut-metagenome-genome-assembly--contig:-NODE-2116-length-11712-cov-5.563267_pt1 | contig 11712 bp, 10 predicted proteins | sample MGYA00243236_ERZ505102 | MGnify/ENA primary metagenome ERZ505102 (study PRJEB26097, sample SAMN02712089) | human gut metagenome | biome: Gut microbiome | host: Homo sapiens | place: Denmark... | reverse complement strand
TGACAAATCAGATGAGAAAAAGAAAAAGAAGGATGAGGAAGAAAATAACAATCCTTTTGCCCAACTTTAATTTTGCATAAATACTAATATAAATATATATCTTATTATGGATAATTTGAATACAAACTTAATCAACTTGATCGCTTCATTCAAGAAGACAGGTCAGTCTGATGAGGTTATCAAGCAGTCTATGTGGCAGTTGGGTATGATTCCAGAGGTGGTGGAAGCACACCTTGACTATTTCAACAAGCATGCTGCACAGATCAACAAAGACATAAACATAGTAAAAGAAACTAAAGATATGAAATTAACACTTGAAAAATTGCACACTCAGTCTAAAAAGACTATTGCAGTACTTGAGGAAATGAAGTCTGACAACAGTCTCGGTTTCTCTGCATCAAGCGCACAGAAAATTATTGAGAATGCTTTAGCTCAGCTCCAGATTACAAAGGACGATGAAACTGTAATGGAGGAGAAAATCAAGGCTGGTTACAAAATTGATGATACACTTGTAAATCCTGTTTTGAAGTACACGGTAGCGGAAGGACTCTATAAGTCTCTTGTGCAGTTCGATTGGATTCAGCCTGTTTCTGATTTCAGGAATTTGATTGCCGAATCATTTGTTGCGGACAAATGGAGTTATGTTGCGGCAAACTTCGCAAACAGTCTTGCGGGACAATCTTCAAATCCTTCATACGCTCATCTCTATGAAAGTCTTGTAGATGTACTCATTGATGAGGAAAATGTAAGGCTTGCCCTCAAGGATGTCCTTCTTGAAAACTCATGGCACAAGGATGCCAAATCACTTCTCACCGCGATTGTAAACGAGGAGAAGGCGGAGCAGGGTGAAATCAACACCAGTCTCTATGAAAACTCCAATTGTTCAGTAAAGAAGACTTTCTCTCCTATCATTGTTGATGGGAACAAGAAAGTATTCTTCCTCAACGGTAAGAACTATATCTTTGATGGTAAGACTATTGAAGAGGCAAAGGTTACTGACCAGAAATATTTGAATGTGCTTGAAGGTCTTTCATTATTGAAGTATGAAGCGGATAAGGACAGGCTTGTTTATTATGGTAAGAACAATATGGTTCTTGAATACAACTGTCAGACAGATGAGCTCTCACTCACAGGTGTAGATCACATCAATGAGATGTCCATAATCGACATCAATGAGACATTGAAGAGATGTGGCATCTTTGACAGAGAGACTATCGGTAACTGTGAGAAACTTGTCAAGTTCTTTGAATCAAAGGACATCCTCTGTGAACTTGACAGTCCTGTAACAACCATCCAGAGTGATAAGCTCGCTGGTGTATTTGTTACTATCATAAATGTGGAAGAAGGTGTATATGTAAACAAGGTCAATGTCGCTCTCCATATCAATGAGATGGTATATTACAACACAGCGAAGGAGGCTTGCGACGCTATCAGAGACTTTATGAAGTATGACGCAACATCCATCCTTTCAGAAAAACTCCAGAAGGAGGGCATCAAGAATGCCATCATCGAATCAAAGAGAAATGAAATCAAGGAAACCCTTGCGTTCCTTTCAGAGAAGAGGGCGCAGTTAATTGCTGGTCTTCAGGAGACAAACAACAATGAGCAGATCAAATCAGCTCTTGAACTTGTTGAAGGTGAAATCAGAAAGTTCGAAAAGGAACTTCAGGAAACATACGAGGAGTAAGATTATGAAAAGGATTAAGAGTTTCAATGAGTTTGTCAATGAAACTTTCCTTGAAAAACCTTCCAATGCGGATATTCTGGACCACAATAAGAAAAAGATGGAAAAGAATGGTTATATTGAGGTGACTGTCATTGAACCTGTGGATGGTCTTAAAAAAGGTGACAAGGTTTTGGTTTCAGCAACAGAATTTGGACAGCTTGAAGATGAATCATTGGTTGCCTGTCATAAAGGTGATGAAAAAATATTCACAGCCAAAAAGAACTTACAGGTTGACGCATAAATAAAAAATGTGGAGATTGTAGAAAATCCCCACATTTTTAGTTTGTTATATTTATTATATACAATATCTCTCTTATGAAACAATGTCTAAGAAAAAAAATTATTTAAGTAATGAAGAATTAAGAGAAGAGATTCTTAAATGTATAACCGATGGATTTGAAAAAGCGGTAAAAAATGGGTTTGATCCAACACTTCCGATATATTTGACTGGATCTGAATCCGAAGCGGAAGATTTAGATGACAATACCATCAAGATTGGTTATCTCTTTGACAGTGATAATGAAGAAATGAAGGAAAAGTATAACCTTGCTTTGAAGAATGGTTATGTGCCTGAACGTTCTTATTGGATAAGGATGATCAGAGAATATGACAAGACTCTATCAAATGAACTGGTCAAAGCGGGAAAACTTACACAGGAAGAAGCGGTCTTACTTGACAGACAGATGAGAAAACCTGAAATAAGTGACAGACTGGCAAAGATGTTTCAGCTAATAGTAGAAAATATTGCAAGGAGTTTCTACTGGTCAAATCCCGATGATGGTATGGATTGTAAGGCAAATGCTATACTGGACTTGTGCTCAAATTTCTGGAAGTATGAACCTATTGATTTGAATGGAAAAAACAACAGTGCCTTTGCCTTCTGCTCACAGATTGCCTATTTTGGTATTGCCGGAGCGCATAGAATCCTGCATCCAAAGAAATACAATGGTACAATTTCTATATCATGTCTGGATGAAAATGGAAAACCATTTGAATTGTACAATCTCTAATTATTGGAGGAGTGATGAAAGTCACTCCTTTTTTTCATAAATACCTTATAATAGTATCAATACTTTATGGATAAGAATTTATTTCAGAATGACCGCATAACTGGAAACTCAAAGGTTGGGTTTGAGTTCAGGGGGCAGTTCAATGATGATGAGAATGTATTACTCACCAAATTGAAGGAAATTCTCAATAGAGATATCTCATTTTCAAATATCAAATACAAACTCCTGGAACCAACAGACACCCAGGCGGTGATGACAATTGATGGAAAATACTGTGAGGTGAAGACTCCACAGTATAGTTACTTCGAGGCATTGTTCATTCTCCCAAAAATCCTTGATCTCTTGAAAGGATTAAAGGATGAGAAGAACTCATATCTTTATTTCAGAATAGGTTTCAACAAGGACTTCTGTGACCTTGACCAGATTAACATTATGAAATTCTGTCTTGAGTTCAATGAGAATTATGTCCTGAAACATCTTGCGGACCTCACACTTGACGGTAGTTTTGAGAAACTCACTGACATCAAACCAGTTGACCTGGAATCTTGTATTGACACCATCAAGAAAAGGATGGATGATTTGAAATACACAGATTATGAAGATATATATGGTATTGATTTCAGTTCAATCAAACTTGGTTATGTCACATTCACATATGCAAGAGAAATCAACTACAGGAACAAATGGGAAGAACTTCTCAAATGTTTGAATCATACAATCATCACTCTTTACAACACCTGTTCATCTTATGACTTCACAGAAGCGGAGGCAAAGAAGATTGAAGAACTGGATGACAATTATAAAAAGACAGCAGAGGCGTTTGGTTGTTATGAAATCTTCAAGGAAAAGTATAAGAGTATCAAACTCACCAAAGACCTCAACAGTGATAACATAGAGATGGATGTCATCTTCCCTGCAATCAAAGATAAACTCTTTGACATTGTTGTAAGGTGTGGTATCAAGGATGCTGAGATTAACTATGACTCCGATATATCCAAGCTACAGTTGAAGAATATTGAGACCAAGAAATGTTATCACCTCAATGGCGTTGATATTGTTGACAGTGAACTTACCAACTGTACTGTAAGAAATTGTGACCTTTATGACACAAAGGTTGAGAAGTCTTCCATCATTAAGAGTAATCTATTCGGATATGCAGACTGTAAGGACTGTAATATAAGGGATTCATTTGTCAGTATGAACATCAAGTTGAAAGACTGTAATGTATCTGGACCTCTTGGTAAGATGGGTGGTATGATGAAAGGAGGTTCATTGAGGGATACTACAGTCATCACATCAATAGCCGAGATTTCTGATGATGTTGACAAGAATAATGTAAATGAAATTCAGTAATGTTAAAGGACATATATGCAATTCCTGAAGAGGAACCAAGGTTTAATGAAAATGCAATTGAAATCACTAGTGAACTGGATGAAATCATACAGCAGGTTGATATGATTCTTTTCACCAATAAAGGTGATGTCTTGTGTATGCCTGAATTTGGATGTAATCTTGGAAGGTATCTTTTTGAGACATCTTTCAATGAGACAATCATCAAACAAATCATAATGAACCAAATACATAATTTCATTTATCTTGATGGTTCATATAAAGTAGATGTTGATGTAAAATTTGTCAAATGGGATTTCAATGTGGCGATGGTCGTGGATCTTTTAATTGGAAATAAAAAAGTTGCATCCTACTTAGTGTAAGATGCAATTTTTATATCATTTCCTTTTTAAGATAATAACATCATTTTTAATCATACATTGATGTTTTGCTTCATGCAATTCATCTTTTGTCATAAATAATTATGATTATTTTATATAATTGAGCAGGTGGGTTCAAATTTACCAGATTTTACCATCTGCTCTTTCTATACTTATGAAATTATCATAAATACTTATATAATATATAAATATCCATTATATATGTTTTTAAGTAAAACCAGGTTGAAGGCAAGTGAATTGATGGAACAAGCAGTTGTGTTCTTACATAACAAATATAATCAGGCCGCTCATGTATTTACATCTGCTTCTCCATTTGGGCAACTACTTATTGTTTTATCAAATATTGCTGAACTCATATTCACATATATTGCCCATACGGCGGAAGAATTAAATATCAAAACCGCACAGAATGTAGAGACAATCTATGGTCTTGCAAGGTTGACAGGACATGATGCATACAGAGGTGGAAGCGCGTATGGAATGATTGCTTTGAAACTTAACACATCCACTGATTTAATAGAAGGTAATTTTGTTACAATCAACAACTTCACAAAGTTCACAATTGCAGAAACAGGGTGTACTTATTTTCTCAATCTTCCATCTGACTTCATCAGATTGAGGGTGGCAGATAATTCCTTTATAAATGTGGCATATATCCAGGGAACACCGGAAAGTCAGACATTCACATCTGATGGAACATCATTACAGTCTTTTAATCCTATAATAAAGACAATGACAGACAATGACAACATATCTGTCACAGTCAATGGTAAGGAGTGGAGAAGGGTGGATAGTCTTTATGATATGCCGGCTGATGATGACCTTGAAAACTCAGAATGCTTTATGGTAAAGTCTTCGGTCAATGTGGGAATCACCATTTTCTTTGGTAATGGTGAGTTTGGCAAGATCCCTCCGGCGGGAGCATTGATTGAAGTAACCTATATAAAGACCGATGGAGCAAATGGTAATGCTGATTCATCGTCACTCAACTATATGTTTGAAGATTCAGGTATTGATGAGTATGGTAATGAAGTAAACCTTAATGATGTACTTATTGTAGAGACTGTCACACCTCCTATGCTTGGAAGTGATTTTGAGAATCCTGAATTCACAAAACTCATCGCACCGAGGGCAAGTAAGTCTTTTGTCCTGGCGACTCCTGAAAACTATGTGAGTTACCTTTCAAAATACAATCAGTACTCATTCATCTATGCATATAACACAAAGGATGACCCAAATCTGTATGATGACAATGTAATCTATCTGAAAATAATACCTAATATAAAAAAGAAACTCTCCAATAGTCAGGATTACTTTGAACTCCCGGCAAGGGAATTCATATTGAGCAATGATGAAAAGGATGCGATTATAAGAACATTGGATGATTCAGGTAGGATGCTCATCAATTCGGAAGTGGAGATTGTAGATCCAAAGGTGAAGAAGTATGTCATCAATATCATTGTAAGATATTTTGAAGACATTGACAAGACTCTCATCAGGTCAAGAATCCGTTCTCTGTTGAATAAATATTATCTCAACATAAACAGAAATGACATCATCCCCCTCTCTGACATCATTGCATTGGTTGAGGGAGTTGATGGTGTCGATACCTGTGATGTGTTCTTTGTCAATGAAGAGAATGAAAGGGCGATTATCAACGGTTATTATTATGTCAATGAAACCAGATGGGATGGTCTTGAGCAGATAGAGGAACAGAAGAAGGTTATTGTCGGATTTGATGAAGACCCAAGGGTTGGATTTGATGACTTTGGTAATATCAAGATAAATGAATATGAGGTGTTCATTCCAAAGGGTGGATGGAAGGACAGAGATGGAAACTATTACACTGAAACCCCAGAAGACGGAAAACTGGGGCCATTGAACATTTTCTTTGTAGATAAGGTGGACAGTTCATCATATAACCTCAATATGCAGAGGAAACTCAATACACTCCTAAAAAATAATTACTAATAATGGATACTTCTAAAAACAATGACATGAACATCCTTAAATACAAGGGTTTTGATTCCATCTATGACAGGATAAATGAATGTAGATGGAAGACAAAGAATGAAGGATATGACTATAGGAAGACATTGATGGAGGACAACACAAGTAAGTATCTCCAGAAGAATCCTACGGTCAGGCATTTCTTCCCTTATTTGAACAGGATTATGTCACATCTTATTGACAGTGTGAAGTACTTGAGGAACTTCAACAACTATGCTGTCAGAAAGGATTATAAACGTATTAACTAATGGAGATAAGTAAACTACATTTTTTTGACAATAACGGATACAATCTTAATTTTGATTGGAATTCCAATGGATATTGGGAAGGTTCCATATATCTCCCCAAGGTAAGTGTTGGCCTATATGCCAATACAACTTTATATGTACTTGAAGAAAAAAATAGAGTATCTTCAGATTTATTCTCCAAAAACTATGTTTTTCCTACTGGTCCTGGAAAAATAGTATTCAACTGGGATAGGTTGAATAAGTTTGTGGATGAGTTCTTTATGTTCAACTTTGATGAAACCTATATATTAAAAGAAACATCAGCACTTGTCTATACTCCAAATGATGGACCGGACTGCAACACTCTTATTGTAAACAGGTTTGATGAATATGAAATACCTCTTGACAATACTCTTTCATCAAAAGCGCTCCCTATCCATATTGCCTTTATGGCGAATGAGAAATATGATGCGACCACTTATAACAGGACTCTGGTGATGTCATATAATGGTTCAACTGTGGCAAGGATAAAGTTCTATGCAGAGACAGTTGAAGAGGATGAGAGACTGAAAATCTGGAATTCCAACCTTGGTTACAACATCACCCCAGAAGATACAATGATCTTCTATAAGAGTGATATCAAGGAATACAGACCTGATTATCAACTCCTTAATGAGAAAAGAAAAGAGTTGATGATGGAAGGAAGTAACATCTATCCTTTTATAGGTTCTTACAAGGCGATTATCAATGCCATTAAGTTCTTTGGTTATGAAAACTTGAGTATCATTGAATACTGGAGGAATGTCAATCCTGATGATGAGAACTTTGGAAAGATTTATCACAGCTCAAAATACAGTCTCAATCACAGGGAGACATTAAGGATAGGCGCAAGGAACATTGTGCTTCCTAACAAGGATTATAAGAAGATGAATGCGCTTGCCCTTGTATATTCAATAAACAAACCCACTGGTGAGGTTGATGACTGGGAACTCCCATATGTAAAAGAACAGTTCACATATACCATTGAAGAGGCTCTCATTAAACTCTTTGCATTAAGAAAGAAACTTGACAAGGAGTTTATGCCTGGTACAAGCAGAATCATTGACATCATTGGTGAAGCAAATTACTTTGGTATTCAGGCTCTTTTGAAAATATTTGATAAACAATGTGTAGAATTAACAACAGCATCTCTTCCTATTGAATTTGATATCACACCTGGTAAATATGTGCATATAACTGATAATGAGTATTTTACAAGATATATAAATCTTAGATATAATCAAACCACAACAAAAGAAGCACAGATAAACAATCTCCTGTTGTCTGATATTGGTCAATTGAATTTGACTGAAATCAATGGTGAAAATTATTCATACAACCAAAATCCTAAAAAAACCATAACTGATTTAAATAACAATCAGAAATGTGAGTATTATAAGAACTACTATAAGGAAGTATTTGAGGACTACACTGTATATAAGGCGATACAGGACAATGATGACTATATGTTCTTGAATGAATATGATTACTATTCACCATTCTCAAATAGGTTCTCCGCAAAGGTAGTTCTTACAAATACAACATTCAACAGCACTACATTTGAAGATTGTGATTTGAAGTTTGACTGTAGTCATTCTAAACTTGTTGATGATCCTACCAATCCATCAGGATATAAACTTCAACCTGATGGTGTGTATAGTGACCTCACATTTGAAAACATAGATGATTACTTCAAACCAAAAAGACTTGCCTGGTATATAACCTGGTCAAAGGATCAGCATGATGAGGACTTGAGAAATGTTGGTAAAGTAAAGGTATATACAAAACCTGAATGGACTGGTAATCCTGATCTTGACCCTATGAAGCACCTTTCAATTGGTGCAGATGGAAAAGCACTAACATATTCTCAAAAACCAGATAAATCAGATATAGGTTCTGTATATAATCAATACTTTGTTGAACTTCCATATGTTGGATATTATGATGTCACATTGGAAATATTCACCAACACACCAAATACAGGTAATGATCTTAACATACAACCTGTAGGAAACAAGAGATACTGGTATGATGGTAACACTAATTTGAACATTGAGGTTGAGAGTCAATCCAAGACTATGACCAAGTTCATAAAGGTAGAACCATACCAGATAGAACTCATTGGTTACTACTATGATGTCCGTGAACTTCCGGATGATATCAAATATGACAATCCGGAAGACAGTGCTATGCTCAATTTCATCCAGGATAACATCAGGAATATGACAGGTTGGGCGGTATCTGAAAGGACATCACAAACAAATCCTACAGATTTCTCAATGCCTACATATTCAGTAGATGGTAGTCTAATAAATACTGGACCTTACTTCAATAGCAATATACAAAATGAATGGTATCTTGCAGACAACCTCACATATGAAATAGGTAAGTTGCTTCCATTGGCTAAATATACAAGATACATAAGAAGTGGTGTCGATGTAAAACCATACACCTGGTTCCTTCTTGGATATGAGTTCAGTAGGATTGCAGGTAAAGTCAATCCACAATGGACTATCATCAATAACACAACTGGTGAATCAAATGAATCAAATCCATATATTGGAAGATACCTTACTATGTTGCTGAAGAAAGAAGGAAACTATACTGTCAAACTGAAACTTGAAGACAAAAATGGTAATATATATGAGACAACAAGAAATATCATTGTTGTAAGCAAATCAGCAAATTACAATATATATCAAACATTCAAGAGAGAATATGACACTATGGTAGAACAGGAGATGTTGAGAGAACTAAATGAAGTGAATAGTTTTGTTACTGAAGATTAAAACTCATAAATATATTACTATACATTTAATTGATTAATTATGAAAAAATACAAAAAGAAAGTAGTTGAAAATGTTATTACTCCTGCTGATGATGTTATCCCAGCACATGTGGTTTCAGAACCTGTAATTCCTGAAGACCCAGCAGTCATTGCACCTGTAGAATACCCTGGTTGTGAAGGAACTTGTGCTTGTGGTGACCCTAATTGTGATGGTTCTTGTGGATGTTGTAATTCTGAATGTCCTAGTTCATCTGTTACTATCGGCAACTTCTTTGGTACACTCCAGGAATGTGTTACCATTATTTGGAGATTCCATCTCAAAACAAAGATACACCATGTCCATGTCACATTGAATGAGTTCTATGAAAAGGCTCTTGACATTGTTGATGACATCATTGAACAGTATCAGGGTATATGTGGTGTTGTTGAAGAACCATTTGTCAACTGCATTACCGGTGATGGTAAGACAGAAGGTGAATATCTTACTGAACTCAAAGCATTTGTGGAGAATAACAAATGTGTCCTTGGTTGTCACAGTGAGATTGATTCAACCATTGATGAGTTCCTTGCTCTCATTGATTCAACAAACTACAAACTCATTGCATTCTCAGAAAGTGCTGTCAAGTCATTTGATGAGTTTGTCTATGAAGATTATCCTGCAATCAAAGAAGCATGTAAGTATGACAGGTTTGGTGACAGATCTTGTGATGACCCAGATGATGAAGGATATGACCCAAATTTTGGTGAGGAAGAATAAAACTAAAAGAGAGAACTTGATGTTCTCTCTTTTTTATACCCTTGAAGGTTCAAATATCACATTAACTTTGTTTGCTCTCCAATTAGTTGTCACAATCTTCTGGTCAACCTCATTTGAACTGAAATCAAATTGAAGACCACTGACACCTGTAAAGAGAAGGTTATCAAATGTAATCCTGTATAATGAATGATTATAACAGTCCAGTATCTCCATACCAGGACAGGCAGGGATATATCTTGGACCTGGTTCTGCACAATAATAATACATAAACAAATCTGTCAGTATAGACCAAATAATATAAGCAGAATCCAACTGAAAAGTGATGGTCATACTTTTCTTCCATAAGAAATCAGGGAAGAAATCTGACCTGTATAACCTACCATATGGTGTTCCCCTATCCATCTGTTCAATTGGTTCATATTCAGCAGGATTCACTTCAAGTTCAACAGACTGTATACTCATATTCAAGAAGTCTACAACAGTATCACACATATTTCCTGGGATTCTGTTCAAGATAGGTGAATACTTATCTTCTATTTCTTTTGGAACAAAAGGTTTAGGAAAACTAAACTTAAAGTTGTTATTTTTACCTGAAAGAAATGCCATAAATAATATAAATATAATATTCTAATAATATTTATGAATAAAACTGATTTATATAATCTTATAAAATCCCCAGAAAATAAAGGCGGATACTATTCAAAAGAAAAAACAATCAAAACAAAATTTCCAGAAATATATCAAGATTTTGTCATAAAAATGAATGAATTTATAACCAAATATCCATTCAAACAATTACTATGGCATTATATGAATAATGATTACTCAATGTCTCTTGGTATTTGTCCAACTTGCCATAATAGATCTAAATTCATAAATTGTGTTATTGGATATCAAAAATACTGTTCTATTAAATGTGCAATGCCTGAAATTTTAAATAAATCAAAAGAGACATGTCTGAATAAATATGGTACTGAATATGCACTATCAAATAAAGATATTAGAAAAAAAATAATATCAACAAATATTGATAAATATGGTTTTGAAAATGTTTTTCAAAACAAAGAAATCATTGAAAAATCAAAGGAAACTTGTAAAAAAAAATATGGTTATGAGCACTATCAATCAACAGATAAATTTAAAACATTAATATCTGAAGCATCAAAATCAAATTATGAAAAATCATCTGAAAAAGCAAAGGAAACCTGTAAAGAAAAATATGGTTGTGAACATTATCAATCAACAGAGGAGTTTAGAAATCACATATCTACAATATTTAAAAATAATTACAGTGAATCAAAAATAAAAGCTGAACAGACCTGTAAAGAAAAATATGGTTGTGAACATTATCAATCAACAGAGGAGTTTAAAAAAACAATAAGAAACAAGCAAAATGAAAACATCATAAACAAATATGATGAGGTT
>ENA-OQRC01002110-OQRC01002110.1-human-gut-metagenome-genome-assembly--contig:-NODE-2110-length-11742-cov-4.153418_pt1 | contig 11742 bp, 9 predicted proteins | sample MGYA00243236_ERZ505102 | MGnify/ENA primary metagenome ERZ505102 (study PRJEB26097, sample SAMN02712089) | human gut metagenome | biome: Gut microbiome | host: Homo sapiens | place: Denmark: Copenhagen... | reverse complement strand
TCGATTACGTCGAACTGTTTTTCAGGCCCTATGCCGCACGCTGCCGGACGTTCGCAGACCTCTATCTAGCTTGTTTTTTCCCGGCCGCCATCGGCAAACCGGACGGATACGTCCTACAGACCCGGCGGCTGCCGGCCCGTGTGATCGCCCGGCAGAACCCGATTTTCGACACCGACGGAGACGATAGGATCACCGTCGGCGAATTCCGAGCAAAACTGAAATCGCTGATTCCCGATGCGCTGCATCCGTACCTTTTTTAAATGCGGTCTGCCGGTACTGCTGACGGCGACGGTCGCAGGGAGCGGCTGCAGGACAAGCAGGAACCTGCAATCGCACGACCGGCAGTCGCTGCGCGACACGACGGCGACCGTCCGATCGGAAAAAGACAAGGTTGCGGAACAACTGACCGACGACTGGGAAAACTGGGAGATCGTCCGTACCGAATACGTTTTGAAAGGCCGCGACACCGTCCCCGATACGATGCAACGGATACCGGCGGGAATCAAACGGGTCACCCGCGTACGAGGTATCAGACACAGCACCTCGGTCAATAAAAAAGAAGAACAGGAAAAAACGGCGCAATCCGTACGACTCCGCCGGACGGAATCGCAAACGGAGATTGCGAAAACCGTAAAAAAATCCTCCGCCGGACGAATTGCACTGTATGCGATCGGGCTGGTCGCACTGTGGCTGGCGCTCCGTTCGATCGGAAAATGGTTATTGTAAAACCGGATCGAAATTCTAAAGCAAGCGATTCTCGGCAAAATACCGCCAAAGCGGAGCCGCATGCAACGCTTGTTTGACCCGGTCGGTCAACAGCAGATCACGGACCTCGTCCTGTGAAAGCAAGTGCACGGTCAGGTCTTCGGTCGCTTCGAGATGCTGCTCCGAAACGGGTTCGACATCCTCGGCGACAAAACAATGGGTCAGGTTGGTATGCGTAGACGGATTGGCCGAAACGGTCATCAGCTCGCGCCACGTTCCACGGCCGTAACCGGTCTCCTCAAGCAACTCCCGTCGGGCGGCGGCGAGCGGCGAGGCATCCTCCGGATCGCAAACCCCGGCACACAGTTCCATCAAGGCGCACCCCAGACCGTGCCGGTACTGACGAATGAAAACGAACTTCCGATCGCGGGTAATCGCAATCGTATTCACCCATTCCGGATATTCGAGAACGTAGTATTCGGGAACCGGATTCCCGTTAGGCAGCACGATGGATTCCCTGCGCACCGTAAGCCACGGACGGTTGAAAAGATACTCGCTCTGCAATACTTTCACTTTTTTCTCTTCGGACATTTTACACTCTTTAAACGCAACGGCAAGTTTACTCAAAATTTTCCGGGCTGCAAAACGATTTCAGGAAATCGGACAGACACCGGTAAGTCCGGAACAAAAAACGTGATACTGAGAGGAAAACCGCGACAAAAACAAAATTTGTCGCGGTTTTCCATTTATTTACGTATCTTTGCCGCAAATTTATGATTTGTCACTTGTATCGGAATTGCGTCGCCCTGACGCCATGACCTAAAAAATTTACATGTCGGTCATATTTTACACCACAATAACTATACATATACATGGTTCAATTAGAAGAATTCGGAGCGCTCGGACTGACCGATGTCACCCTCGAAGCCATTAAAGCGAAAGGCTTCGAAACCCCGTCTCCGATCCAGAAACTCACGATCCCCGTTCTGCTCGACGACGAAAAAACAAACGATATCATCGCACAGGCCCAGACCGGCACCGGTAAAACCGCCGCTTTCGGCCTGCCAATCCTCGAACGACTGCACCCGCAGAAAGGAGCGACCCAAGCGCTGATTCTGGTTCCCACCCGCGAACTGGCCCTGCAGGTTACCGAAGAAATCCTGTCGTTCAACGCCAAACGCAAACTCGTCATTTCGCCGATCTACGGAGGAGCTTCGATGACCGAACAACTGCGGCGTCTGGGCAAAGGCATCGATGTCGTAGTCGGCACGCCCGGCCGCATCCTCGACCACCTGCGTCGCGGAACACTGGACATCAAGGCCCTGAAATACCTGATCCTCGACGAAGCGGACGAAATGCTCAATATGGGCTTTATCGAAGACGTCGAAGAAATCTTGTCCAATACGAACGACTACCGCCGCATCCTGCTGTTTTCGGCGACCATGCCCGAACGGATCATCCGCCTGTCGAAAAAATACATGCGCGACGTGGAAATCCTGCGCGTACCGGCACAAGAAGTCACCACCGAACTGACCGACCAGATCTACTTCGAAGTGCGCGACAGCGACAAATTCGACGCGCTGACGCGAATCATCGACGTCGAACCCGAATTTTACGGTATCGTCTTCTGCCGCACCAAGATCGGCGTGGACGAAGTGGTCAACAAGCTGACCGAACGCGGGTATGCGGCCGAAGGACTGCACGGCGACGTTTCGCAGGTACAACGCGAAAAAATCCTGAAACGATTCAAGAAAAAGCTGGCCAATATACTGGTAGCCACCGACGTGGCGGCGCGCGGGATCGACATCAACAACCTGACCCACGTGATCAATTATTCGCTGCCGCAGGACACTGAATCCTACGTGCATCGGATCGGCCGCACGGGCCGCGCCGGCAATACCGGTACGGCGATCACGTTCATCTCGCATTCGGAATACCGGCAGTTCAGTTCGCTGAAACGGGAAATCAAAGTGGACATCAAGAAAGTCGCCCTGCCGTCGGCGCAGGACGTCGTCGAGATCAAAAAGACCAAGATCAAGGACGACCTGATCGAAATCGTCGAAAGCGAGTCGTACCGCAAATATACCGAAATGGCCGGCGAGGTGCTGCAAAACCTCGACCCGGAAGTGGCGCTGGCGGCCCTGCTGAAACTGGCGTTCAAAAACGAACTCGAAGAGAGCAGCTACCCCGAAATCCGTTCGATCAACGTCGACCGCAAAGGAACGGCGCGGCTGTTCATCTCGATCGGCAAAATGGACGGTTTCGACGCCCGCAAACTGACCGACATGCTGAAACGCGAGTGTCGGCTGCCGGACAACAAGATCGACGACGTACGGGTGATGGATAGCTATTCGTTCGTAACCGTGCCGTTCTCGGACGCCCGGCAGGCGATCCGCCAGCTCAACGACATCAACCGCGGAGGACGCCCGATCGCGGAACTCGCCAAAGACGGCGATTCCGGCGAAAACAGGGAACGTTCGGGACGGGACTTCCGGAAAGAGAAGCGCAAAGGCGCGCGGAAAGAGGATCGGAAAACGGAACGCAGGGACGCCGCCCGCAAATCCGGCGGAAGTCCGAAAAAAGACGACTTCGACTGGAACAACGTCCAGTGGGATGCGGTCAATCCGGCAGCCGGCTGGGGCGGCAAAGCGGGCTTCGACAAACGGGCCGGCGGTAAGAAACGCGGCAAACGGTAACGCGCATACCGAAAACACACGGCCATTCATGTCAAAGTGACAGGGCAAACTGACAGAGAAAGGACTCCTTTGTCAGTTTTTTCGTTCGAAAACCTGACATTTCCCGTTTGGCATATTATGTGTAAAAGAATGGAACGTTTCCGTAAAAGGAATGTCCACCGGAAACGGCAAATGAAAACCAAACATTAACAAACTTAAAAAAATAACGACGTTATGAAAGTTAAACCATTAGCAGACCGGGTTCTGATCGAACCCAATCCCGCAGAAGAGAAAACGGCCGGCGGATTGTTCATCCCCGACACAGCCAAAGAAAAACCCCTCGCAGGTAAAGTGATCGCCGTAGGCCCCGGAACGGCCGATGTGAAGATGGAAGTGAAGACGGGCGACCAGGTCCTTTACGGCAAATACGCCGGCACCGAGATCAACATCGACGGTAAAGACTACCTGATCATGAAACAGGGCGACATCCTCGCCATCATCTAATCGTTCAACTCAGTATAAACCCAATTCAAACAATCAAGATTATGGCAAAAGAGATTAAATACAATACCGAAGCGCGCGAACAACTCAAGGAAGGTGTCGACGCGCTGGCAAACGCTGTGAAGGTAACGCTCGGCCCGAAAGGACGTAACGTTGTAATCGATAAGAAATTCGGCGCTCCGCAGGTGACCAAGGACGGCGTGACCGTAGCCAAAGAGATCGAACTCGAAGACCCGATCGCCAACATGGGCGCCCAGATGGTCAAGGAAGTAGCCTCGAAGACGGCCGACGACGCCGGCGACGGCACCACGACGGCTACCGTGCTGGCGCAGGCCATTGTCGGCGTAGGCGTGAAGAACGTAACCGCAGGCGCGAACCCGATGGATCTGAAACGCGGTATCGACAAAGCGGTCGGAACCGTCGTCGAAAACCTGCGCAAGCAGAGCCAAGAAGTGGGCGGCGACATTAGCAAGATCGAACAGGTAGCCACGATTTCGGCCAACAACGACAACGCGATCGGCAAGCTGATCGCCGAAGCGATGGGCAAGGTGAATAAGGAAGGCGTCATCACCGTAGAGGAAGCCAAAGGCACCGAAACGCACGTAGACGTAGTAGAAGGGATGCAGTTCGACCGCGGATACATCTCTCCGTACTTCATCACCGATTCCGAAAAAATGGAAGCCGTGCTCGAAAAGCCACTGATCCTGATTACCGACAAAAAGGTTTCAACGATGAAAGAGCTGATGGGCGTGCTCGAACCCGCCGCACAGAACGGACGTTCGCTGGTGATCATCGCCGAAGACGTCGACGGCGAAGCGCTGGCAGCCTTGGTTGTCAACAAACTGCGCGGCACGCTGAAGATCGCCGCCGTGAAAGCTCCGGGTTTCGGCGACCGTCGTAAAGAGATGCTCGAAGACATCGCCATCCTGACCGGCGGTACGGTGATCTCCGAAGAACGCGGCATCCGCCTGGATCAGGCTACGCTCGACATGCTGGGCTCGGCCGACAAGGTGATCGTCACCAAAGAAAACACGACCGTCGTAGACGGCGTTGGCAACAAGGAAGCCATCGCCAACCGCGTCGCACAGATCCGCAAGCAGATGGAAATCTCGACTTCGGATTACGATAAGGAAAAACTCGCCGAGCGTCTGGCCAAACTGGCCGGCGGCGTGGCCGTACTGTATGTCGGCGCTGCCAGCGAGGTGGAAATGAAAGAGAAGAAAGACCGCGTGGACGATGCGCTGGCCGCAACCCGCGCCGCCGTAGAAGAGGGCATCATCCCGGGCGGCGGCGTAGCCTACATCCGCGCCGTAGCAGCTCTCGAAAAGATGAAGGGCGACAACGACGACGAAACGACCGGTATCCAGATCGTGAAACGCGCGATCGAAGAACCGCTGCGCCAGATTGTAGCCAACGCCGGCGGCGAAGGCTCGGTAGTGGTCGCCAACGTCAAAGAAGGCAAGGGAGCTTACGGCTACAACGCCCGCGCCGACAAATACGAAGATATGTTCAAGGCCGGTATCATCGACCCGACGAAAGTGGCCCGCGTCGCGCTGGAAAATGCAGCTTCGATCGCAGCCATGTTCCTGACGACCGAATGCGTACTGGTCAACAAGAAAGAACCCGAAGCTCCGGCAGCGATGCCGCAGGGCATGGGCGGTATGGGCGGAATGATGTAATCGCCCGGCGAAACGGAAAAATCCCCGGCTTTGCAGCCGGGGATTTTTTTATGTCTGCCTCCGGAACCGCGTACGCTTCAACTTTTTCGACCGGACGGAAAAATTTCCCCTTACCGATTACGGGATGATCGCAGATGTTACCAAAACCATCTGCGATTTGACATTCAACAGGATACCACGAATATCCCCATATTCGTTTCATCATGCCTTATGGCGGCGGAAAGGTTTCCTTTTTCCATGACGGGCAGCCGTGACATGAACAAAGAACTGAGCAAAAAGCGGAATAGACATACGAGAACGCCTCTTGCCTATGGCAACCTTTTTAAAACCATGTGAAATATGTAAAAAGGTTGTTTTTTCTACCGATAGTCCTTTTTCTCCGGATCGGTCAAACTTATCAGATATAATAATGCAAAATCTTGATGAATAACTGTCTCGTAGTTCCTGACTGATTATTATTCTTATTCGCTGGCTTATTCGAATATACAGAACACAACATAAGCATTTCGGAACACTGTTGTCTACTGTACATTTGATAATTTCGCACACAAAATCAGAAAATGGACAAAAAATGGCTAAAATTAATCGGCTTGACCGGTTGTGCAATGCTGATGGCGTCAAGTATCAGGCACTATCGAACGTCTGTGCGTAAGCGAAGGCGAGAAAGTGCGCCGGGACAAGTTCTCTTCATCATCGACCAAGTGCCCTATAAAGCGGCCCTGCGGACAGCAACGGCGGACGTGGCGGCAGCCAGAGCGAACCTGAAAACAGCAGAACTGAACTTCAACAGCAGCAAGGAACTCTATGCGCAGAAAGTCATCTCACAGGTCAATCTGGAGATTGTCAGCAAAGTTGGCATATCTCCCCTCTCTGTATCTCTCCCCGCAAGGGACAATAAGCAGCTTCGACGGCGGCAAGGCTGCCAAAACCTACTCGGTGCCTGTTACCGCCAGTTGGGAGATAGATATTTTCGGTAAGTTACGTAACGCCAAGCGACAGTCGCAAGCATTGTATGCACAGAGCCAGGATTACAGACAAGCCGTACGCACGCAGGTAATAGCCGGAATCGCCAATACATATTACACGTTGCTGATGCTCGACGCCCAGCTCGAAATATCAGAGCAGACGAAAATATCGTGGAAGGAATCGGCTGATGCCACCCGCGCCCTGATGAACGCCGGAAGAGCGGATAACTCTGCCGTGTCGCAGATGGAAGCCGCTTATTACAGCGTGTGCGCCTCCGTACTTGACCTGAAAGAACAAATCAATCAAGTCGAAAACAGTATGTCGTTGTTGTTGGCTTCCACTCCTCATACCATAGAACGTGGCAAGTTAGACACCTTAAATATACCTACAAGCTTTTCTACCGGCATTCCAGTCCAACTGTTGTCAAACCGTCCGGATGTCCGGGCTGCGAAACGCTCCTTGGAACAGGCATTTTATGCCGCAAACCAGGCGCGTTCCGCTTTTTATCCATCCATAACACTGAGCGGAAGCGCGGGGGGGACAAATTCGGCAGGGAGTACGATTGTCAATCCCGGAAAGTTCCTCGCCTCGGCGGTAGGTTCGCTCCCACAACCGCTCTTTGCACGAGGGCAACTTACCGAACAGTTGAAAATAGCCAGCCAAGGCCCAGCAGGAAGAAGCTCAGCTCAGTTTCCAGCAGGCACTTTTGCAAGCCGGAACCGAGGTGAACAACGCCTTGACACAATATCAGACGGCGCGTGACAAGTCGGAACTGTACGAGAAGCAGGTGGAATCTTTGCAGACAGCATATAAGAGCACTTCCCTTACCATGCAGTACGGCAATACGACCTATCTGGAGGTACTGACGGCACAGCAAAGCCTCCTGAGCGCCCAACTGACACAAGTAGCCAACCGCATCACTGAGATACAGGGGCTTATCAGTCTCTATCAGGCACTGGGTGGAGGATGTGAAGAGTGACTGTTTTAAGTCTATCCTCAAATATACATTTCATAAAGAAACTACATCCCAAAAGTTAGACACAAAACTTTTGGGATGTAGTTCAAAATGTGTTGCCGCCGAATTTTGAGACTACGTTACCCCTTTTTATCGCCTCCTTGCGGAGCTGTCAACAGAAAGTTTTTGAAGTCATAAATGAGTTTGGAGGCATTTCTTCTTCAAATGGGCTCTTACGAATATCCCAAGGAGCCTTTATTTCCGTGACATCTATCAGTGTCATTCTCTCTCCAAGATTATGCGCACCTTAATCTTCCCCTGCCTAATCCATCTATATAACGTGGGCTTGGAAATATTGTATTTGTTGTAAACCTGAATCACCGATAAGAACTGACGCCCCCTCGGCTCCATTAACAATGGCTTGTCGTCTTGCTTCCTTTTTTCAAAGCATGTTTTTTACTGCGGAATGTTTCATCTTTTTTATCACTTTAACATCAATTCATGAATCAGGTAGATAAATCACGTCAAAATAAGTATCCTCACGGTTAATCCGAATAAAAAAAGTGGAGCGTAACTCGTTGAGATACGCTCCACTTCGTTATTGATGATTGTTTGACCTTACTTCACTTCTTCGAAATCCACGTCGGTCACGTTGTCGTTCGAGGTTTGTCCGGCTCCGGCGCCCGCGCTGCCCGAAGCGGAGCCTGCGCCCGCATCCGCGCCTGCGTCGGCGCCCGGGTTCGCCTGCGATGCTCCGGCGGCCTGCTGTGCGTTGTAGATGTCCTGCGAAGCGGCCTGCCATGCGTTGTTCAGTTCGGTCGTCGCCGAGTCAATGGCGGCAATGTCCTGCGATTTGTGCGCGTCTTTCAACTTGCCGAGGGCGGCTTCGATGGCGCCCTTCTTGTCAGCCGGGATCTTGTCGCCGTACTCCTTGAGCTGCTTTTCGGTCGAGAAAATCATGCTGTCGGCGGCGTTGACCTTGTCGACGCGTTCGCGTTCGGCCTTATCTTTCTCCTCGTTGGCTTTCGCCTCGTCGCGCATCTTCTGGATCTCCTGTTCGGTCAGGCCGGACGACGCTTCGATCCGGATCTTCTGTTCCTTGCCGGTGCCTTTGTCTTTGGCCGATACGTTCAGAATGCCGTTCGCGTCGATGTCGAACGTCACCTCGATCTGGGGTACTCCGCGCGGTGCGGCCGGAATGCCGTCCAGGTGGAACCGTCCGATCGTCTTGTTGTCGCGGGCCATCTGGCGTTCGCCTTGCAACACGTGGATCTCCACCGACGGCTGGTTGTCGGCTGCGGTCGAGAAGACTTCGCTCTTGCGCGTCGGGATCGTGGTGTTCGCGTCGATCAGGCGGGTGAATACGCCGCCGAGCGTTTCGATTCCCAGCGACAGCGGGGTCACGTCGAGCAGCAGCACGTCTTTCACTTCGCCGGTCAGCACGCCCCCCTGAATGGCGGCGCCGATAGCGACCACTTCGTCCGGGTTGACGCCTTTGGACGGCGTTTTACCGAAGAACTCTTCGACCACTTTCTGGATCGCCGGGATACGGGTCGAACCGCCTACCAGGATCACTTCGTCGATCTGACTGTTGCTCAGTCCGGCGTCGGCCATCGCTTTTTTGCACGGCTCGATCGTCGCGCGGATCAATCTGTCGGCCAGTTGTTCGAATTTGGCGCGCGTCAGGGTCATTACCAGGTGCTGCGGAATCCCGTCCACCGGCATGATGTACGGCAGGTTGATCTCGGTCGAGGTCGAGCTCGACAGTTCGATCTTCGCCTTCTCGGCGGCCTCCTTCAGACGCTGCAGGGCCATCGGATCCTTACGCAGGTCGATGTTATGCTGTTTTTTGAACTCGTCGGCCATCCAGTCGATAATCACGTGGTCGAAGTCGTCGCCTCCGAGGTGCGTGTCGCCGTTGGTCGATTTCACTTCGAATACGCCGTCGCCCAGTTCCAGAATCGAAATATCGAACGTGCCGCCTCCGAGGTCGTATACGGCGATCTTCATATCCTTGTTCGCCTTATCCAGGCCGTAGGCCAGCGCTGCGGCCGTCGGTTCGTTGATGATACGGCGCACTTTCAGACCGGCGATTTCACCCGCTTCCTTGGTAGCCTGGCGTTGCGAGTCGGAGAAGTAGGCCGGAACAGTGATGACGGCTTCGGATACTTCGGTGCCGAGGTAATCCTCGGCGGTCTTTTTCATTTTCTGCAGGACGATCGCGGAGATTTCCTGCGGAGTATAGAGTCTGCCGTCGATATCGATGCGCGGGGTGTTGTTGTCGCCTTTGACCACTTTGTAAGCCGCCCGTTCAATGTCTTTGCCGACCTGATCGTAAGTCTCGCCCATGAAACGCTTGATCGACGTGATCGTACGCTGCGGGTTGGTGATCGCCTGCCGTTTGGCGGGGTCGCCCACTTTCCGTTCGTTGTTGTCCACGAACGCTACGATCGAAGGTGTCGTGCGGCGTCCCTCGCTGTTGGGGATCACCACGGGTTCGTTACCCTCCATCACGGCAACGCAGGAGTTCGTAGTACCTAAGTCAATTCCAATAATCTTTCCCATAGTCGTTATCTCGTTTAGTTGTTTTATGCTGAATTTTTTGTTTTCGAACTTGATTTATCAATCTTTATGCCAAGCGGCAAAACGGGCGGTTTGGCCGCTGCCGACTGCCAAAGAGGTTTCGATTGTCGGACATGCTGGCACGGAGTCTGCCATTTCGTCTGAAAAAATACCCGAATAAAAGGGTTCGTTGCAAATTTTGGGCCGCCGGTATTTTTTATGAAACGGAACGTCCGTTTTTTCTATATAAAGTTCTACATTTGCGCAGGATAAATACAACGATATTATGAAAAGGAATCTTGTTTTTGTATTGCTGCTGACGCTCTTCGGTACGGGGGCTTCGGCGCAGCTCAAGGTGGGCAAACTGCTCAAGGCGGGCGGCAATCTGATCAGCGCCGTTACGCTGACCGATGCGGACATCGCCGAGATGAGTAAGAGCGCGGTTGAGAAGATGGATCAGGAGAATCAGGTCGATACGTCGGATTACCACCGGCGGTTGCAGCGGTTGACCGAGAACATCTCCGTCGACGGCCTGAAGCTGAATTTCAAGGTCTACCTGACCAAGGACGTCAATGCGTTTGCCTGCGGCGACGGCAGCGTGCGGGTGTATAGCGCGCTGATGGATACGATGTCCGACAGCGAACTGATGGCGATCATCGGTCACGAAATCGGTCACGTGGCCCGCACCGATACGAAAGATGCGCTGAAAAACGCTTACCTGCGTTCGGCGGCCCAGAATGCGGCCGGTTCGGTCAGCGGCAGCGTCGCCGCCAGACTGTCCGAATCGCAATTGGCCGAGTTGGCGAACTCGCTGGCGCAGGCCCAGTATTCGCAGAAGCAGGAATACGACGCCGACGAGTACGGATTCGAGTTCTGCCTGAAAAATAATGTCGATCCGTATGCGATGTACCATGCGCTCGATAAACTGGCCGATATGTCGAAGACGAACCGCAACAACGCTTCGGCGATCGTGAAGGCGTTTGCGACGCATCCGGACAGCTACAAACGCGCTCAGCGCATGAAGGAAAAGGCCGACGCACTGCAGCATTGATCGGCGTAAACGGATAAAACTATGAAAAAACTTTTGGGAATTTTTCTTATCTGCATCTTGGGCTTTTCGTGCGCCAGGAGTGGGGAAAGTGCCGTACCGACCCGGGTGGACAGCATCGTTTCGAGATTGGAAGATCCGGATACTCGGTCGGTAATCGTGGTGGCCCATCGGGGCGATTGGAGGCACAGCGTCGAAAATTCGCTTCAGGCCGTTCAAAATGCGATCGATATGCAGGTGGATGTAGTCGAAATCGATGTCCGCAAGACTGCCGACGGCCGTCTGGTCCTGATGCACGACGCGACGATCGACCGGACGACCAACGGCAGCGGCAAGGTTTCGGAACTGACGCTCGATTCGATCCGGAACTGTTATCTGAAAGCCGCCGACAGTACGCTGACCGATCTGCGGGTTCCGACGCTCGATGAAGTTTTCGAGATAAGCAGAGACCGGATCATGCTCAATATCGACAAAGGGTACTGGATATTCGACGATGTTTACGCGCTGGCCGAAAAGGCCGGCACCACCCGCCAGATTATTATGAAAGGGGATCAGGCGGCCGATCAGGTGCTCGAAAGTTTCGGGCGTTACCTCGACAGAGTTTTTTATATGCCGATCGTCAATCTGAACAAAGAGGGTGCGGAAGAAGCG
>ENA-OQRC01002095-OQRC01002095.1-human-gut-metagenome-genome-assembly--contig:-NODE-2095-length-11768-cov-10.086912_pt1 | contig 11768 bp, 10 predicted proteins | sample MGYA00243236_ERZ505102 | MGnify/ENA primary metagenome ERZ505102 (study PRJEB26097, sample SAMN02712089) | human gut metagenome | biome: Gut microbiome | host: Homo sapiens | place: Denmark... | reverse complement strand
GCTCTCCCAAAGGGAGAGCCTCTGGCGAAACCGTAAGCTTTATATTCTGACCGGAAACCTTGCGATGCTGAAACCTTCTGGTGCGGTAAACTTTACGGTTTGACCGAAAACCTTGCCGCTATGCCAAGGGCTCTCCCTTTGGGAGAGCTGTCACCGCAGGTGACTGAGAGGGCGAGCCCGCCTTATGGACTTTTTGCGCTATTTACGACTTTTCAGTGAAAAAAACGGCTGCGGGTTTGATTTTTTGGCCGTTTTCATGTAAACTAAAGAGTAACCATGCCCGTGTGTTTTCCGGGCGGGAAAACCCCGCAAAATGCACAACACGTGGGATAAAAACTGTTAAAAATAACGGAGCGTAATGAAATATTATGGCCATCGTAAGTCCTTCTATTCTTTCTGCTGATTTTGGCAAGCTGGGTGCAGACTGCCGCATGGTGCTGGATGCCGGCGCACAGATGCTGCACTACGACGTGATGGACGGGCATTTTGTGCCCAACATCAGCTTTGGCGTGCCGGTGCTCAAAAGCCTGCACAAGGCGCTGCCGGATGCCTTTTACGACGTGCATCTGATGATCAGCCACCCGCTGCAATACGCCGAGCCTTTCATCAAGGCCGGTGCGACCCTATATAATTTCCATCTGGAGTGCGAGGATGATATTCAGGCCACCATTGACGCCGTGCGTGCGCTGGGCTGCAAGGTGGGTCTGACCATCAAGCCCGGCACCCCGGCCCAGGCGCTGGCACCGTGGCTGGATCAGCTGGATCTGGTGCTGGTGATGAGCGTGGAGCCCGGCTTCGGCGGGCAGAAGTTCATGCCCTCGGCGCTGGACAAGCTCCGCTGGCTCAAGGCAGAGCGGGAAGCACGCGGCCTTTCCTACCTGCTGGAGGTGGACGGCGGCGTGGATGCTGCCACCGCACCCCTGTGCGTGGAAGCCGGCGCCGACGTGCTGGTGGCGGGCAGTGCCGTGTTCGGCGCTGCCGACCCCGCTGCGGCTGTGGGCGCACTGGCCAGCCTGTAAGGAGGGCTGTATATGGATGAAGCTTTGATCCAAGAGCAGGAGCGGCAGCTGCAAAAGACCGGGCGGTACTATAGGCACGTTTTCTGGCTGTGCGTGCCGCTGCTGTGCATGGCCTGCTATTTCTACGGCGCACGTCCGCTGCTGCTGTGCGGCGTCGCCCTGCTTACCGGCAACCTGTGCGACCGTCTGGTGGCGCTGCTGCGCCATCGGGTGTACACCAATAAAGATCTCTCCAACGAGAGCTTCAGTCTGATCATTGCCCTGCTCATGCCCGCCACCGTGGACATCTATGTGCTGGTGGTGGCAGTGCTGGCGGGCGTCCTGATCGGCAAGGAGGTCTTTGGCGGCTACGGCAGCTACCCCTTCAACCCCGCTGCCGTGGGCTACGCCGTGGCGGCGGTATCGTGGCCGGAGCAGGTGGTGCGCTACCCGCAGCCCTACACCCCGCTGCCCCTGTGGGACGCTTCCGCCGTGCCAGTGAGCAGCACCATCGAGGATACCCTGCGCAGCGGCGGTATCCTGAACCTGAACTCCCTCGCTGTTGCGCTGGGCGAGTTTGCCGCCCCCATGGGCACCGGCGCAGCGCTGGTCATTCTGGCCTGCGGCCTTGTGCTGTGGACCCAGAAGGACGTGCACATCGGCGCATCAGCGAGCTTTCTCATCACCTGCGGGCTCATCGCTTTCTTCTTCCCGCGGCAGGTAGGTCTGGCAGACAGCACCCTCTTCAGCAGCCTGCTGCCCCGCCTGCAGGGCATCAGGGACGAGCTGCACACTGGTGCAATGCTGTTCTGCGCGGTGTTCCTGCTCAACGAGCCATACACCTGTGCGCATCACCGGCTGGGGCGCATCCTGTACGGCGCACTGGTGGGTGCTGCCACCATGGGCTTCCGCTATTTTGGCGTGTACGAGACCGGCGTCTGCTTTGCACTGCTGGCCGTCAACAGTGTGTCCGCGCTCATTGACCGCACCGAGGAGCGGCTGTACCGTCTGCTGCACCGTCTGCCGTCCGAACGAAAGGAGGCTGCGGAATGAAAAAGCGTACTGCGGAACTGATCTTGCAAGATCCCGAAAAGTTTGCCCATCATGACCGCGTGTTCCTGAATAACCCGGTGGTCATGCAGGGCATGGGTCTGGCACCGCTGGTGGTCGTGGCTACCACCGGTCAGAACAGCCTGATGCTGGCGGCGGCGGTGGCGCTGCTGCTGGTGCCCTCCCGCGTGCTGGCCTGCCTGCTCAGCCGCCTTGTGCCCCTGCGGGACGAGGAACCCTCGCCCGCACAGCTGCAGAAAAAACTGCTGCCCCGCGCTATACTGTACGCAGCCAGCGCCGCTGTGGTGTATCTGGCGGCGTATCCCATCCTGAACCTTGTGTTCGGCACGGGTCTTTTGAACCTTGGCATCTACCTGCCCATGCTGGTAGTGGAGCCGCTTCTGACCTACCGCTTCGGCCGCGTGCAGGAGACGGTGCACAAGGCGGTTTCCAAGGGCGTGCGCATCACCGTGGGCTACGCGCTGCTGCTGCTCGTGATCGGCATGGTGCGCGAGTGGCTCAGCCTTGGCACCGTGTTCGGTGCCCCGGTGGGGCGCTGGGCGCTGCTGCCGCTGGCTAAGATGCCGGCGGGCGGCTTTATCGTGCTGGGCATCCTGTGCGCCATCTGGCGCGCTGCCGCTGCAAAGCGCAGGGAATATCTGCAAAAGGAAGCGCAGGATACCCTGACCGTGCACTACCAGAAGGAGGTGGACCGCGAACCGTGAAGGAAGTTGTAAGCAGCTCGGCAGTGTTTTTCAGCTATGCACTGCTGGCTATTTTTGCACAGAACGCTGTCTTTACCCGTGCACTGGGCGTGTCCCGCATGGTGCAGCTGGTGGGGGACGACCGCACCAGCAGCGCGTTGTTCGGCATGATGCTGTGCATCACGCAGGTGCTGGTAGCACCCGTGGCTTTCATTGCCGGCGGATTCATCGCCCCGCTGGATAACCGCGCCCAGCTGCGCCCGCTGGTGTATATCGCCAGCATTGCCGTGGTGTGTTTGGCAGAGCATCTGGTGCTGTGGCTGCTGCGCAGCCTGCCCCGCCGCGCCCAGCTGCTGCGCATCGTGCCGCTGGCCGCGCTGAACAGCGGCGTGCTGGGCACGGTGCTGGTGGAGCGCACCCAGAGCTTTACCCTTGGCCAGAGCCTTGGCTTTGGCCTTGGCAGCGGCATCGGCTATGTGCTGGCGGTGCTGCTGGTCACCGAGGCACGTCACCGCCTGCGCAGCAAAGCCATCCCCAAGGCATTCCGCGGCCTGCCCATCACGCTGGTGTATATCGGCGTGCTGGCGCTGGCGATCTATGGCTTTACCGGACATTCCGTTATCCTGTAATGCAGACAGGGAGGAAAGGATACCATGGCTAAGTATAAACGTCAGAAGGTCAAGCATTATCACCGCAGCTTTTACAGCCGGGAAACGCGCGTAAAGCGCGGCATCGGCATTGTTGTGCTGGTGGCGGCAGTGCTGGCAGCCGCATGGTTTGCCGCGCCCCATGTGCTGGATTGGGCCACCCACACATGGTATACCGTGGTCAAGGATCGGGACTTGGAAGCCGAAAGCGCTTCCCGCGCCGAAGCAGCCGCTTCCTCTGCGGCGGCAAGCAGCGCCGCCGCTTCGCAGGCAGCAGCGTCTGAACCGGAGCCGGAAGAGGAAAAGCCGCTGGACGGCAAGGCCATCACCGGCGGCAGCTGGGCAGAGCTGGACGTGACAGCCCTGACCGATGAAGCCGCCATCCGCGCCGCTGCCCGGCAGCTGAAGCAGCAGGGCGCAGACTATGCCCTTGTCACCCTGAAGGACGCCGCTGGCACGGTGTACTACGCTTCCGGGGTGGCAAATGCCGCCCAAAGCATCACCGAAAACCCGGTGGATGCGGCAAGCATCGCCGCCATCCTGCGGGAAGAAGGCATTATCCCGGCGGCACAGCTTGCCGCCTTTACCGACCCGGTGTCGGTGTACACCGACCGCAGCATGGGCGTGCACTACGACAGCAACAGTCTCTGGCTGGACAACGTCAGCGCAGCCAAGGGCGGCAAGGCGTGGATGAACCCCTTTGCCGCAAGCGCGGTGCAGTATGTCGGCGACCTCATTGAAGAGGTGCAGGGCATGGGCTACGAGCAGGTGGTGCTTACCGGGGTGCAGTTCCCCAATATCATCACCCGCAAGCAGGACTTCGGCGCTTCCGGCGGCAAGAGCCGGGAGGGACGCGCCGCCCAGCTGGCGGCAGATATCGCCGCGTGGCAGACCCGCTTTGCAGGCAGCGTGACCCTGTGGGTCAGCTACCCGGACGCACTGTGCACCGCCGCCACCGATGCCCTTGGCACCACCGGCGTGTCCCTTGGCATGGAAAATCTGCTGGTCACCAGCAGCACCGCACTGGACGCGGACAGCCGCGCTGCACTGGAGCAGGCCGCTGCCGACGCCGGTGTGCAGCACGTTGTGGTGCACGACGCCGCAGCATTCCGCTGAAAAGCGGCTTTTATCGCAAGTCAAAAAATTAGCGCAACATTCAAACAGCATACTTGCGATATGCAATTCAACGTTGTTGCTGTTGCATTAAAAAAGTTGAATTGCAATAAAGAGGGGAGGAAACGACTATGAAACCGACTACCTGTTTTGCACCCGCACACATCCTGCTGCCTTCGGAGCAGGTGCCGCTGGAGCAGTGGGGCTGCATTGCCTGTGACCAGTTCACCAGCGACCGCAGCTACTGGCAGCTGGCAGAAAAGACCGCTGCGGGTGCGCCCAGCACCCTGAACCTGATCCTGCCGGAGGTGTATCTGGAGGACGGAGACGCTGACGCGCGGGTGGAAAAGATCCACGCCACCATGCAGGATTACGCCCAGAACGTGCTCACCCGGGCGGTGGACGGCTTTATCTATGTAGAGCGCACCGAGCAGAGCGGCCGGGTACGGCAGGGTCTTGTGGGGCGTGTGGACCTGGAAGCTTACAGCTACCGCCGGGGCGAAAAATGTGCCGTGCGCCCCAGCGAGTGCACGGTGGAAAGCCGCATCCCGCCCCGCATGAAGGTGCGCACCGGCGCTGCGCTGGAAACGCCCCACATCATGATGCTGGCGGATGACCCGGACTGCACCCTCATCGAGCCCATTGCCGCCCACAAGGACAGCCTGCCCAAGGTGTACGAGGGCGAGCTGATGCTGGGCGGCGGTCATGTGGCAGGCTGGGCGGTGGAGGACCCCGCCCTCATCGCGCAGATCGAAAATGCGCTGACCGTGCTGGGCAGTCAGGAAGAATTTGACAAGAAATACCCCGATGCCACCCGCCGCGACCCGCTGACACTGGCGGTGGGCGACGGCAACCACTCGCTGGCTACCGCAAAGGCCTGCTGGGAGGAGCTGAAAAAGACCCTGACCCCGGAGCAGGCAGAGAATCACCCCGCCCGCTGGTGTCTGGCAGAGGTGTGCAACGTGCACTCCCCGGCCATCGAGATCGAGCCCATCCACCGGGTACTGTTCAACGTGGACTGCGCCACCGTGCTGCTGAGCCTCATCACATGGAGCGATGCCAACATGGCAGGCTGCTGCTTTGGCGGCAGCAAAAAGCAGCCCTTTACGCTGGCAGGCCCCCACATGGCCAATGTGCTCAGCTTTGAGGACCCCACCGAGCCGCTGACCGTGGGCACCATCGACGATTTTATTTCGGATTATATCGAGCGCCACCCGGAAGCAAAGGTGGACTATGTGCATGACGAGCCGGCTGTGCGCGCTTTGTGCAAGCAGGGCGCGGTGGCGTTTTTGATGCCGCCCTTCGCCAAGAGCGACCTGTTCCGCGGCGTTGTGATGGGCGGCGTGCTGCCCCGCAAGACCTTCAGCATGGGACACGCGGAGGAAAAGCGCTACTACATCGAGTGCCGGAAGATCACAGAATAATAGGAGAACCATGACATTTAAAGAACTGAATCTGTCCGCCCCGCTGCTGCGTTCTGTGCAGGAAGCGGGCTACGAGACCCCCTCGCCCATTCAGGCGGCGGCGATTCCGCCGGTGCTGGCTGGCCGGGATCTGATGGGCTGCGCCCAGACCGGTACCGGCAAGACGGCGGCTTTTGCGCTGCCCATGCTGGATCGGCTCACCGCCAATGCGCCCCGCCGCAAGGGCGCTGTCCGCGCCCTGATTCTGACCCCTACCCGGGAACTGGCCTTGCAGATCGGCGAAAGCTTTGAAGCCTACGGCAAGTACCTGAAATTGCGCAGCACCGTCATCTTTGGCGGCGTGGGACAGGCACCGCAGGTGGAAGCGCTGAAAAAGGGCGTGGACATCCTTATCGCCTGTCCGGGACGGCTGAACGACTTGATCGGGCAGGGCTTTATCGACCTGTCCGCACTGGAAATTTTTGTGCTGGACGAGGCCGACCGGATGCTGGACATGGGCTTTGTCCATGACGTGAAAAAGGTCATTGCAAAGCTGCCCGCCCAGCGCCAGAACCTGATGTTCAGCGCCACCATGCCCGCCGAGATCGAGCAGCTGGCTGCCGGCATCCTGCACGAGCCTGCCTTTGTCAAGGTGGACCCGGTGTCCAGCACGGTCGACCGCATCCAGCAGAGCCTGTACTATGTGGAAAAGGGCAACAAAAAGCTCTTGCTGCCGTGGCTCATCAAAAATTTGCAGCCGCCGGTGGTCAACGCACTGGTGTTCAGCCGCACCAAGCACGGCGCGGATAAGATCGCAAAGGATCTGACAAAGCAGGGCATCTCCGCCGCCGCCATCCACGGCAACAAGAGCCAGACCGCCCGCGTCACCGCGCTGGAGGATTTCAAGTCCGGCAAGACCCGGGTGCTGGTGGCGACCGATATCGCCGCACGCGGCATTGATATCAGCGAGCTTTCCCATGTGTTCAACTACGACCTGCCCGAGGTGCCGGAGACCTATGTGCACCGCATTGGGCGCACTGCCCGCGCCGGTGCTGACGGCACCGCCGTCAGCTTCTGCGCCCCGGAGGAGCAGGAGTATCTGGCAGGCATCGAAAAGCTGAACCGCCGCAAGATCCCGGTGGTATCCGGCCATCCGTGGGACGGCGTGCCCGCCCCGGTGCGCCCGGTGCTGCCCGTGCGCGGCAAAAAGCCCCGCCCCGAAGCAGAAAAACCGGCCGAAGCACCGAAAAAACAGGCCGAAACTGCGCCCGCAAAAGCTGCAAAGGCAGCTGCGCCCGCGCCGAAGCAGGAGCCGAAGGCCGCAAAGAACGCGGTGCCTGCAAAACCGAAAAAAGAGGAAACACTGATGCAAGACAGCAACGCAAAGCGCGGTGCACGCAACGACCGCCGCGCCAACAACCGGGGCGCAAACGCCCCCAAGGAGACGGCAGCGCCCCGCACCCGCCGCGAGAATGCCGCCCCCGCCCGGGGCAGCAACGTCCAGCCCAAGTTCGACCCCCATTTTGTCAGCGCCCCGGAGGCCACCCCGCTGCGCCCGGCACGCAAGATCCCTGCCGCCCCGGCAGCACCCGCCATCCGCAGCGCACAGGAGCCCCAGAATAACCAGAACGCAAACCGCAGCGGCAGCCGCCGCAACGACCGCAGCGACCGGGGTGAACAGCGCAATGCCCGCCCCGCAGCCCAGAGCAACAATGCCCGTCCTGCCCGCAATGAGCGCGGCAGCGCCGGCAATCAGAACCGCACCGGCAGCGCACCCCGCGCCCCCAAGGCCGAGCCTGCCCGCCGCGGCCGCAATGCCGCTGCCCGGGACGAGGACCCGGGGCTGATGCTCATCAGCCGCCGCCCGCCCCAGCAGAAGTACACCAGCTTTGAGGAGTATATGGACGCCCACGGCGGTGCTACCGCACCCATTGAGGATCACAGCGAAGAAGTATGAGCCGGAACGAAGCCTTTGCCCCGTGGCAGTGCCCCCTGTGCGGCGGCGTACTGCAAGGGGAAACCGACCTGAAATGTGAAAAAGGCCACTGCTTTGATCGTGCCCGGGAGGGCTACTGGCATCTTTTGCCGGTGCAGAGTATGCGCACCAAAGCCCCCGGGGATAGCAAGGAGATGGTTGCCGCCCGCCGCGCCTTCCTGAACGCCGGATACTACGGCATCTTTGGGCAGGCGCTGGGGGAGCTGTGCCTTGCCCACGGCGTGCCCGCCGCGAAGGACGCCCCGCTGCATCTGCTGGACGCAGGCTGCGGCGAGGGCTGGTACGACCGCTGCATCGCGCAGCAGTTCGCAGCGGCGGAAAAACCGCTGCAGCTGGCGGGGTTCGATATCGCAAAGCCCGCCGTGCGCTTGGCTGCAAAGGCGCTGCCCACTGCACAGTATGCGGTGGCGTCCAGCTTCAGCCAGCCGGTACGCACCGGCTGGGCAGACGTGCTGCTGAACTGCTTTTCGCCCTTTGCGCAGGAGGAGTTCAGCCGGGTGCTGCGCCCGGGCGGGCGCATGATCTATGTTGTGCCGGGAGCAGAGCATCTGTACCAGATGAAGGCCGTGCTCTACGAAAAGCCCTACAAGAACCCGGTGCAGCAGGTGGAGTACCCGGGTTTCCGCGCCATCGACGAGCGGGAGGTGCAGGGCACCATCACCGTGTCCGCCGCCCAGCTGGAAGCCCTGTTCGCCATGACCCCCTACTACTGGAAAACGCCCCGCGACGGTGCCGCCCGCCTTGCGGCTCTGCCGCAGCTCACCACCACCATCGCCTTCCGCTTTCTGGTGTTTGAAAAGCTGTAATTATGAGAAAAGGACTGCCGTGCAGATGCATGGCAGTCCTTTTTTGTGCCCGTCCAACGCCTGTCGATTTTCACAAGAACTAGCATACTAATATATCAATTGTGCTCAAAAGCGATAAAATCTATTTACAATCCATCTGATTTGTGATACGCTTTGCACAGATTCCGACGGCGCGATACTGTCGAAATGTCCGTTGGGCCCGGCAGCAGGGCGTTTGCTGTACAGCTTCGGGCGGCTTTGTTCTGCACAAATGAGCCGTCTGCATTTAAAAGGAGAAATGATGATGAACAGAAGAGACTTTATGAAGCTTTCCGCCGCTTCTGCCGTGACCATGGGCGCAGTGGCTGGCATGGCACCCGCATCCTTTGCTGAGAACGCTGGCGTGCACACCGATGCTGAGGTGCAGGCCATGGTGGCAGAGGAACTCCGTCTCTCCCGCGAGGTGGCCTTTTATCCGGCTGCTTTCCGGGGCGATTTTGACAAGTTCTATGTGTTGTTCCACAAGCTGTCCCGCGCTCAGTACGAGAAGGTGGACGGTGCAGCTGCGCCCGGCATCAATGCTTCTCACTACGATATGTGTGTTGCTCTGACCAATGCCCGCAAGGCGCTGCGCCAGATCAAGGACCCCAAGAGCACCGTTTGGGAAATTTGGGGAGATCAGATGGCCGTGGAATCTCCGCTGCCCACCAACTGGGAAAATTGCTACGATAACGAGGGCTTCCGTCCCTTCCTGAACCCGTACCTGCTGCGAGATCAGGGCAAGGTGAAGGGCAACGTGATCATTATTGCAGGCGGCGGCAGCACCCACCGCAACAACGTGGTGGAAGGCTACCCTGTGGCCGAGTTCTTCAACAAGAACGGCTACAACGCCTTTGTGCTGCAGCGCCGCGTCAACCCTTATGCCGCTGTGGATCAGCGGCTGGATCTGGCACGCGCTATCCGCTACATCCGCCACAACGCCTCTGAAAAACACATCGGCAAGACCGATATCATGATCGCTGTGGGCTTCTCTGCTGGCGGCATGAATGTGATGCAGGTGGTGGCCGACCAGTTCGGCACTACGAATACCCCGGATAAGGTCTACCCCAGCTACGTCTGCGATGCTGTGGACTATGAGAGCGCTGACCTGAATGTGGCAATCCCCATCTACGGACTGTTCGTCACCGGTCTGGACTTCACGAAGAACCCCAACCTGCCCCCGGTCTTTGGTGTTGTGGGGCAGAAGGACGGCCTGAGCGCTATGATGCTGCCCTCTCTGCCGGAGTGCGCGAATACCTTCAAAGATTTCAGCTTCTATCTGGCACCCGATGCGCCCCACGGTGTGGGCTTGGGCACTGGCACCAAGGGCTATGTGGATTACTACACCCAGATCGCCCAGTGGCCGGATATGGCGGTGAACTTCATCGAGAGCCGTCTGGGTCTGGTGGAAAAGAAGATCGACATGGACTCCGTGGGCTTTGCATGGTAAGCTGTCCTGACAGAAGTTCCTGAAAAAACAATGACCCGCCGCACCTCCTTCAGTGCGGCGGGTCGTTGTTTATAAAAATGGTTATGTATGATACTCCATCCACTTGCCCTTCCATGCATACAGGATCATGAGCAATGCGCCCAGACCCCAGCTGACGGGGTAGAGGATGAACACGCCCTCGATGCCGGAGAAGAAGGGCAGCAGGAACTGGATCCACACTACCCGGAACAGGCACAGCGAGACCAGCAGCACCACCATGGGCGGGATGCTGGCACCCGTGCCGCGCACGGCACCGGCAAGGCCGTGCAGGATGCTGAGCAGGAAGTAGAACGGGCAGAACCACCGCATGGCCAGCTTGCCGTAGGTGACCACGGCCTCGTCAGCGGTGAACAGGTGCAGAATGGCATCCTGTCCGGCCAGCAGGGCAGCGCCGGTGCAAAGGGTGTAGATGACCCCGATGGCAAGGGTGACCCACACCGAGCGCTTTACCCGGTCCAGACGCCCTGCGCCGTAGTTCTGCCCCACAAAGGTGGTGGCTGCCATGCTGATGCTGCTGACCGGCAGAATGTTGAAGCCGTCGATCTTCATGTAGGCTGCAAAGCCCGCCATGGCGGCGGCGCCGTAGCTGTTCACGCTGGCCTGCACCAGCACGTTGGAAAAGGAGATGACCATGTTCTGGATGCCGGTGGGCAGACCCACCCGGATAATGCGGCCTGCCATTTTGCGGTGCAGCCGGATGGCGGAAAGCTCCACCCGGCAGGCGTCCTCACTTTTCATCAGAAAGCGCAGGCTCAGCACGCAGGAAACCAGCTGGCTTAAGTCGGTGGCGATGGCGGCACCTGCCACTCCCATCCGCAGCCCCACAATGAACACAAGGTCCAGCACGATATTGGTCACCGACGCCCATGCCAGATACACCAGCGAGCGCCGGGAGTTGCCGGCGGCGTTCAGGATGCCGGCGGTCATGTTATACACCACGCTGAACAGCACCCCGCCAAAGTAGATGCGGATATAGGTCACAGCGTCCGCCAGCACCTCGGCGGGGGTGTTCATGGCCACCAGCAAAGCGCGCCCGCAGGCAACGCCGCCCACGGTCAGCAAAAGCCCCATGACCACTGCAATGGCAAGGGCAGTGTGCACCGCCTCGCGGGTCTCCTTGTGGTCGCCCGCGCCCAGATACTGCGACACCACCACGCCCGCACCTACGGCCAGTCCCTGACTGAAGCCGATGAGCAGATAGATGGGCGACCCGCTGGAGCCCACAGCGGCAAGGGCATTACTGCCCACAAAATTGCCCACGATGATACTGTCGGCGGTATTATACATCTGCTGCAGCAGGTTGCCGAAGATCAGCGGCAGGGCAAACAGCAGCAGGCTTTTTACAATGCTGCCCTCGGTCATAAGGGTAGCGGTATTCCGTGTTTTTACGGCGGCCATGGGGTTCCTCCTCTCAGCACAAAAAATCGCTTGTACCCCTTAGCATAGCACAAACCCCGCCTTGGGACAAGGGGTATCTCCCCCGCAAGCGTCCTCGCCCTCTCAGGCGCTAACGCGCCAGCTCTCCCAAAGGGAGAGCCTCTGGC
>ENA-OQRC01002086-OQRC01002086.1-human-gut-metagenome-genome-assembly--contig:-NODE-2086-length-11789-cov-3.868417_pt1 | contig 11789 bp, 8 predicted proteins | sample MGYA00243236_ERZ505102 | MGnify/ENA primary metagenome ERZ505102 (study PRJEB26097, sample SAMN02712089) | human gut metagenome | biome: Gut microbiome | host: Homo sapiens | place: Denmark: Copenhagen... | reverse complement strand
GAATATCTGAAATCCACCCGGCAGCGAAAGGATACACCGCAGATAAAATAAGAACAAAGAGCGGAGAACGGTATAAAAGCCGCTCTCCACTTTGCTGAATGGAGATGTGCAGTTGGAACAAGAGGACAATTCCCTGTTTTTCTTGTAAGAGTACGGGATTCATGGTATCATAGAGGCAATGAAAAGTCCGTGCATGGCTACGAGAAGGGAGCGGCAGAGATGAAAGACATGAATATTCCTGTTGGAGTTTCGGACTTTGAGAAGATTCGGAATGGCGGATTTTATTATATTGATAAATCCGGCTTGATTACGCGAATTTTGAAGGAAAAAGCGGAGGTAACACTCATTGCTCGTCCCCGCCGCTTCGGTAAGACGCTGGGCATGAGTATGCTGGAAAGTTTTTTTGACATCCGCAAAGACAGCAGAAAGCTGTTTGATGGGCTGGAAATTGCAGAAAACCAAGCATTGTGCGATGAGTGGATGAACCAGTATCCGACCGTTTCCATTTCATTCCGGCAAATTGATGGCTTGAATTTTATGGATGCATATCGGCAGCTTGTCTATGAAATTGCTCTTCTGTATCAGAAGCACACATACCTATTGGATAGTCAGGCAATAAGCAACCAAGAAAAATCTCTTTTTCAGCAGATAAGTGATCGAAAAGCGGAAAAGACGGATGTGATGCGCTCTATTCAATTTTTAACACTGCTGTTAAATAAGCATTACAATAAAAAAGTAATTCTTCTTATTGATGAGTATGATGTTCCTATAGCAAAAGCGAACAACAATGGTTACTATAATGAAATGCTGGATGTCATGAAAGGCTTGATGCAGGCGCTGAAAGACAATCAGGCACTTCAATTTGCAGTTGTTACGGGCTGCTTGAAGATTGCGAAAGAGAGCATCTTCACGGGAACCAACAATTTCGTATCGGATACCATCACAAACTCACGCTTAAGTGAGTATTTTGGGTTTGTGCAGAGCGAAGTTGACCAGCTGCTAAAGGATGCTGACCTGACGGAACAGGCTGACAATATCAAGAAATGGTATGATGGATATCATTTCGGCGATTTTGATGTTTACTGCCCATGGGACGTAATGAATTATATGCTGGAACTGCAGCGCGATCCGAAAGCTAAACCAATCAGCTACTGGAAGAACACCAGCGACAATGCTATTATTCGCTCTTTTATCGACTATGCCGGCAGTACGATCACAAAAAAACTGGAAACGCTGATGGCTGGCGGCTGTATCGTTGAGCGTGTGGATGAAAACCTGACCTATGATTATCTGCACTCCTCGGAAGATAACCTCTGGAGTACGCTGTATCTGACAGGGTATGGTCACGCATGCCGCCATAGCAGTCATATTGAAAGACACCCCGCCTGAAAGTGAAGGCTTTACTTTCAGGCGGGACTTTTTGTTTTTTATTATAAAGGCTAGTTCCTGTTCTTTGCGGAGATGGCCACACATTAAAGAACTTTGGCCCCATTGGCCGTCAACTTGAAGGTTGCTCCCAGCATATCGGCAGCCCCGCGGCACATCAGCATCCGCTGCAGGAAAATCTCAAAATATTCGTACATGCTGCAAATATCGGTGTCGATTTGCAGATTCAGCGAGATGACCTTTTTCTCGGTGTTGATCTTCAGGGTCTGGTCTGTGACCGCATAGTTGACCCGGTCATGGATGTCGAAGGATGCTTTGGGCTTTTCCCGCACACGGCTGCGGCGCACATCAGTCTTGTCGCCGATGATGAGTGCTGCCGAGATGGGATCCACGGCCCCGCCGGTGGATTCATCGTGGTTGGAAATGGCGGACACGATGGTGATGCGGTCCGGGACGCTCAGGTCATATTGCTTCAGAATCTCGTTGGCCAGTAGCCCGCCGTATTCGGCGTGACGGCTGCGGTTGATGGCGTTTCCGATGTCGTGCATGCAAACCGTGAGCTTTCGTGGCTGCGGTTCAACGAACGCGTTCTGGAGGAGGCAGAGGATTCCCGTCTGCCGTTGTGTGAACGGCTGAGTTTTTTGTCGATTTTCCAGAGCAATCTGGATGAATTTTTCATGGTGCGCATCGGCAGCTTGCAAGACCAGATGCTGCTGGACAAAAACGCACGGGAAAATAAGACGAATATGACCAGCGGCGAACAGATCGATGCAGCGCTGGCTTTTATCCACAAGCTGACAGCCCGCCGGGACGCTGCTTATAATGGTCTGCTGGAACAGCTTGCAGAGCAGGGGATCCGTCTGCTGGACTTTGCCCATATGGAGGAAGAAAGCCGTACCGAACTGGAAAAGCTGTTCCGGCAGGACTACCTGCCGCTGCTGTCCAGTTTCATCATCAGCAAAAAGCAGGCATTTCCGTTCCTGAAAAACAAGGGCATCTATGCGGTTGCGGTGCTGAGCACCAAGGCAGAAAAGAAGAAGATCGGCATTGTGCCCTGCGGCAATGAGATCTTCCCCCGGCTGGTGCCGGTGCCGGGCCGTACTGGCTGCTTTATCCTGTCGGAAGAACTGATCCTGCACTTCCTGCCACTGCTCTACAAGGGCTATAAGGTCACCAGCAAAACGCTGGCCCGCATCACCCGCAATGCGGATATTGACGCCGACCTGATCTATGACGAAGACCTGAACTACCGGGATCACATGGCCGAAGTGGTCAAGAAGCGCAAAAAGCTGGCACCTGTCCGTCTGGAACTGAGCCGTGAGATCGACGAAGAAATTATCCAGTCCCTGTGCAAAAACCTGAAACTGGACCCCAAGCGGGTGTTTGAATACGATTCTCCGCTGGATCACTCTTTCCTGTTCCAGATCGAGGATCAGCTGCGCAGCCACACCGACCTGTTCTTTGCGCCCCGCCACCCGCAGCCCAGCCCTGCACTGGACGAGCGCAAGCCCATCATTCCGCAGATCCTGGAAGAGGACAAGTTGATTCACTATCCGTATGAGAGCATCCGTCCCTTCCTGCAGCTGCTGCACGAGGCCGCCTGCGACCCGGACGTGGTCTCCATCAAGATGACTCTTTATCGTCTGGCCAACCACAGCAAGGTGGTGGATGCACTGGTGGAAGCCGCCGAAAACGGCAAGCAGGTGGATGTTCTGGTGGAGCTGAAAGCCCGCTTTGATGAGGAAAACAACATCGAGTGGTCCCGCCTGCTGGAACGTGCCGGCTGTCATGTGGTGTATGGCATTGAAGGGCTGAAAGTCCACTCCAAGCTCTGCCTGATCACCCGCAAAACGAAGGAGGGTATTTCCTTCATCACCCAGATCGGCACCGGCAACTACAACGAAAAGACCAGCCGCCTGTACACCGACCTTTCTTTCCTGACCGCATCCAAGGAAATCGGTCTGGAAGCCACCGAAGTGTTCCGCGCACTGGATCAGGGCGAAACGGTGGATTCGGTCAAGAACCTGCTGGTGGCGCCTCATTGCTTACAGAACCGTCTGCTGAATCGGATAGACGGTGAGATCAAAGCTGCCGCCCGCGGCGAGGGCGGCTACATCGGCATCAAGATCAACAGCCTGACCGACAAAGTGCTCATCAACAAGCTCATCGAGGCAAGTCAGGCGGGCGTCTACATCGATATGGTGGTGCGCGGCATCTGCTGCCTGCGTGCCGGTGTCCCGGATGAGACCGAGAATATCCATATCATCAGCATCGTGGGCCGCTATCTGGAGCATTCCCGCATCTACATTTTCGGACAGGGAGAGCGTGCCCGGTACTACATCGGCTCGGCAGACTGGATGACCCGCTCTACGCTCCGCCGCGTGGAAATCGCGGCTCCGGTCACGGCTCCGGCTCTGAAGGCACGTTTGCAGCACATCTTTGACACGATGCTGGCCGACAACTGCAACGCCCGCGTGCAGCAGCCGGACGGCAGCTATGTCCGCCGGATGCCCGGTGCCGATGCCGTGGATTGTCAGGCACAGTTCTACGAGGAAGCCTATCAGGCCAACGTGCACTCCAGTCTGAAGTGAGATGCACTCGGATTTCACACAGATTTGACCGCAGCACGGTTTCTTCGACTGGATTTCGATGATACAATTTTATTGTAGAATGAAATCGCAGAAAGGGAGAATCCTATGGAAGATTTCTGGAAATCCGTGCAGACGATACAGGCAGAACGCGGGGCGGATTACCGCGCCTTCTCTTTGTTCAGTGCAACGCATTGGGCAGAATTGCTGGGAGCAGCGGCGGTCATTTTTCTCTGTGCGGTGATCTACTACCGCTGCAGGGAAGTGACCCGGCATCAGATCCTTCGCGCTGTGTTTGTCCTGATGCTGGCCGATGAGTTTATGAAGCAGGCCGTCCTGCTGTACACCGGTCAATGGAACGTGACCTATCTGCCTCTCCACCTGTGCAGCATCAACATCTTTGTCTGCTGGTACGATGCCATACACCAGAGCCGTTGGAGCAAGGAAATCCTTTATGCGCTCTGTATTCCGGGAGCAGTGGTCGCAATGTTGAGCCCCTCATGGCAGCGGCTCCCGGTCTGGAACCTGCTGCATCTGCATTCCTATAGCATTCACGTTCTGCTGATCCTCTATCCGGTCCTTCTGCTTGCTGGCGGATTTCGCCCGCAGGTGCATCATATCCGCTGGGTACTGGCGTTTCTGTGTGCAATCGCAACGCCGATCTTTTTCCTGAATCGGCTGCTGAAAACAAACTTTTTCTTTCTCAATGATCCGCAGGGCAATGCGATTACTGCCTTTTTCGCCCACTGCTTTGGAGAACGTTTTTATCTACTGGGCTTTCTGCCGGTTCTTGCTGCAGTCCTGTTGCTTCTTTATCTGCCATGGTACAGGGCAGAGCGGCATCAACGTATGCTCTGTGCAAGAGATCAGGTTATAGCTTGAATGGCTCTGTGCATCAATTGAGTATCTTTCTTTTCTTCTTTCGTCCCGTCAAAGTCTGCTGCTTTGACGGGAATTTTTTATATCTGATTTTACAAAGGGTTTACACCGGAATGGTGGCTGTCACAGGACGGACGTGCTATGATAGAATTCGAATTTTTGAAGTGAAACGATATTTTTTGATTGACATAACAGAATCAAGAGGACAGATCATGCAGAAAAACTATGTGCAGGAAATTTTGAACATCATTCATGGCAATATACCTCAGGCTGAACTGGCCGAAAAACTGTCGGATTACCATGAAAAAGATCTGGCGGATGCTTTGGAAGCGCTCATGCCTGCAGAACGCAAGTCGCTTTATCCCATTTTGGGAGTAGACGAAGTGGCTGAGATCTTCGCCTATCTGGACGATGCAGAGCCGTATCTGAAAGAATTATCCAGAGATGAGGCTGCAAAAGTTATTTCCAACATGGACTCGGACGATGCGGCAGATGCGCTGGAAGACCTTGACGAGATAGACAAGGGTGAAATCGTCAACAAACTGGACAGAGATTCGATTGAAGACGTAAAGATGCTGCTTTCTTATAGCGAAGATGAGATCGGCAGCAAAATGACGACGAATTATATCCGCATCAAAAATGATATGACCATCCGGCAGGCTATGAGTGAGCTGGTCAAGCAGGCCGGGGAGAATGACAACATCTCTGTGTTGTACGTGGTGGATGAAAATGAACATTTCTATGGTGCAATCGACTTAAAAGATTTGATTATTGCACGTGCAGAAGATCCTCTTGCGGAACTCATCGTTGGGTCTTACCCCTACGTTACAGATCGGGAAAAAATCAGCGACTGTATCGAGCGCATTGTGGACTATGCGGAGCGCAGTCTGCCGGTGCTGAATGAGGCAGGCAAATTGATGGGTATCATAACATCGTCCGATGTGGTGGAACTGGTTGACGATGAGATGAGCGATGATTACGCAAAGCTGGGTGGTCTGACCGGCGAGGAAGATTTGAGGGAAAGCGTTTTTGAAAGTGTGAAAAAGCGTCTTCCGTGGCTGACCGCTCTGTTATTTCTTGGAATGCTGGTTTCCTCGGTCGTTGGCGCATTTGAATCGGTGGTAGCAGTGCTTCCGGTTGTGATCTGTTTTCAGTCTATGGTGCTGGGTATGGCGGGAAATGTCGGCACGCAGTCATTGGCCGTTACGATTCGAGTTCTGGTAGACGAAAATCTGACGGTATCCAAGAAATTTCAGCTGCTCTGGAAAGAAGTCAGAGTTGGATTGCTGAATGGTACGATTCTGGCCGTAATGGCGCTGAGTTTTCTGGGATGTTATATCCACTTTTTCAAAGGCTACGCTTGGAATACGGCACTTCTGCTGTCTGGCTGTGTAGGCGCATCACTTGTTGTCGCCATGGTCGTTTCCAGTCTGGTGGGCACATTGGTTCCGATGCTGTTCCATAAAATTCATATTGATCCGGCTGTTGCTTCCGGACCATTGATCACGACGATCAACGATTTGGTAGCGGTTGTCGTTTACTATGGCCTTGCAATGGTGGTGCTGATTGATCTGTTCCATCTTGCCTGACTTTCCTCTGGATGGGCTTATTTTCGGATATTTATATCTTCATGAAATCCCTGCTGGATCTTAAGGTTCAGCGGGGACTTTTTGTTGCCAAACTTTTACATGAGATTTACGCCACTGGGATAGTTTGCACAAATCCTTCGTGCTACCATAGAGCAGGTATCAAAAGTAGGAGTGCAAAATATGGAGATCAAGCTCGTTCATGTTACAAAATCCTTTGGCGCAAAGCAGGTGATCCAGCCTACCAGCTTTGTCATTCAAAGCGGCAGCCTGACCACATTGCTGGGACCTTCCGGTTGCGGCAAGACCACCCTGTTGCGGATGATCGCCGGACTGGAAACGCCGGACAGCGGTGAGATCTGGTTTGAGAATCGCTGTGTGTTCTCCTCGGAAAAGAAGATCAATATCCCGCCCGAAAAGCGCGGCCTTGGCTTTGTGTTTCAGGATTTTGCCCTCTGGCCGCACATGACTGTCTTTGAAAATGTGGCTTTTGGCCTGCGGGCGGCTGGCAAGACGGACAAATTGGACGAAAAGGTGAAAAATGCACTCCACGCTGTACAGCTGGATGATTTTGCCCAGCGGTATCCTCATCAGCTGTCCGGCGGTCAGCAGCAGCGTGTGGCATTTGCCCGCGCGATCGTCATTGAACCGGCCTGCATCCTGTTTGACGAGCCGCTTTCCGCACTGGACGCACTGCTGCGGGAAGAGATGCGCTCGGAACTGCGGACGCTGATCACCAAGTTGGGCATTACCGGCGTGTTTGTGACCCACGACCAGATTGAGGCCATGAGCATGAGCGATGCAATTGCGGTCTGTCACGCCGGAAAAATTGAGCAGTATGATACCCCGGAAAAAATCTATTCCCATCCGGCAACGGAGTTCGTGGCACGATTTGTAGGCTCTTCCAACTGGCTCGACCAGAATCATCTGTTCCGCCCGGAACAGGCACAGACGGTTCCCACCGAGCAGGCCGAAAAATACGATGCCGATGTCACGGCGGTGCAGTTCCTTGGCAGCAGCTACCAGCTACAGCTGAACCACAACGGACAGGACTGGACATATATCAGCCCCCGACGGGTCTCGGTGGGCGAAAAGATCTCGCTTTATCTGCCCCGTAGTGCCATCGTTGCCGTCTGAATCAGCTTCCTGCCGCAAGGTGCGGCTTGATGATACATCATTGGAAATGAAAAAGGAGAATCCTTATGCGTAATTATAAAATCAGCCGTCGTAATTTTCTTGCTGTGGCGGGTACTCTGACTGCCGCTGCCGCCTTGACCGCCTGCGGCGGCTCCGCAAGCAGCACGGTTGCTTCCAGCACAGCTTCTTCCAGCGTGGCAAGCGATAGCACTCCCGCTGCCGCATCCGGCACCGGCAAAGTGACGGTCTATATGCCTTCTCCGGCTGGTCTGGCCGATAAGCTGGCCGAGGGCTTTACGGCAAAGACTGGTATCGAGGTAGAGCAGTTTCAGGGCACTACCGGCGAGATCCTCGCTCGTCTGGAAGCCGAAGCAGCAAACCCTGTGGCCGATGTAGTGATTCTGGCTTCCTGGTCGGATGGTCTGTCCATGAAAGCAGATGACAAGCTGGAAAGCTACACCCCGGAAAACGCCGACCTCATCGTGGACGGCTGGCTGGATGACGACAGTGTGCTGTTTGGTTACAGTGCATCCGCTGTGGGCGTTATTTATAACACCACGGTGTTCTCCACGCTTGATGCCGACTGGAAAGACCTTGGCAACGCAGAGTATAAGGATCAGCTGGCCATCCCCGACCCGGAAAAGTCCGGTGCCTGCAAGGACTTTGTGGCAGGCTATGTGGTCAAGAATGGCTGGGATGATTTTCAGGCTATGGCCGACAACGGTATGACGGTCCCCGGCGCAAACAAGGCTGCACTGGAAGCTGTCACCACCGGCGAAGTGGGCATCCTTGTGGCCGGCGTGGACTACAACGCCTATTCTTCCAAGAATAAGGGCGAGCCGCTGGACATCTACTACCCGGCAGGCGGCACCATCGTGAACCCCCGCCCGGCAATGATCCTGAAAACGGCTCCCAACATGGACAATGCCAAGGCATTTGTTGATTATCTGTTCAGCGATGAGGCACAGCAGCTGGTGGCAAATGCTTATCTGCTGCCCGGCCGCACCGACATCAAGTGCGACAAGCGCAGCAATCTGGAGGATATTCCTCAGATCACGCCCGATTGGGACAAGATGATGGCGGAAGCCAGCGATGATGCCGCAAAGATCAACCAGATCTGCGGTGCCAGCAACGGGTAACGCTCCATGAAACAGACGAATCGTAAGGCGGATCTTCCGCTGCTGTTGCTGGCAGTGGTGTTGATCTTTCTGATCGTCTGTCCTGTGGGAATGATTTTTGCCAAGGCGGTCATGCAGAATGGCCGCCTTGACTTTTCTCCCGCTGTGCAGACGCTGTTGAACCCGGAAAACGCCCACATGATCGGCAATTCGCTGCTGTTGGGTGTGCTGGTGGTGCTGCTGTCTACTCTGATTGCCGCACCGCTGGCCTATCTGTTCTCCCGGACAAAGTTTGCCCGCTACCGTGTCTTTGACATCCTCTTTATGATCCCGTTCATGACGCCGCCCTACATTGCCTCCATGGGCTGGATCTTATTTATGCAGAAAAAGGGGCTTTTGCAGCAGCTGATCCCCGCAGCTGCCGGGTGCGAAAAGATCTTCTTCACTCTGGGCGGTTTGGTGCTGGTGATGAGCCTGCACGTTTTTCCGTTCATGCTCACCATGCTCAAAAACGCCATGCTGAATATCCCCTCCAGTCTGGAAGAGGCAGGTGCTGTGTTTGGGGCCGGATTCTCTGCCCGGATGCGCAAGATCTTTCTGCCGCTGCTCTCCGGCAACTACGCCATCGGTGCGCTGCTGGTGTTTGTGAAAACGCTGTCTGAATACGGCACGCCTTCTACGCTGGGCAAGCGCATCGGGTTTGAGGTGTTTACCACCGAGATCCACCGCCACGCCACCGTAGCCCCCATCGACTTTGGCAGTTCAGCCACGCTCTCCTCCGTGCTGGTAGGCATCTGTCTGTGTATGTGGATGCTGCAAAATTACATTACCACGCGCAAAAATTACAATTTGGTCAGCGGCAAGGGTGCCCGCCGCGTAGAGCAGTCCATGGGCAAAGGAGCCACCGTCGCTGCGTGGGCATATATCGTTCTGGTGCTGCTGATTGCAGTTGGGGTTCCGTACTTCTCGGTCATTTCCACATCTCTCATCAATCTCCGCGGCTACGGTCTGGCACCGGGCAACTTTACCATCGCACATTATGTAGAACTGTTCACCGAGAACGAAAAGGGATTGAGTGCTCTGAAGAACAGCGTTTTTCTTGCGGTCACTTCGGCTACCATCTGTGCAGTGCTGGGCACTCTGCTGGTATTGGCGGTGCGGAAGTCGCACTCCAAACTGCGCAAGGTGGTAGAAGCCATTGGTCTGCTGCCGGAAATGCTGCCGGGTATTGTATTGGTCATTGGAATTATGCTATTCTGGAACCAAATCTACAACATCCTGCCGCTGTACAACACTATGGGCATCATGGTTCTGGCCTATGTGGTGCTGTTTCTTCCCTATACGGTGCAGTACGTCACTTCGTCCTTTACCCAAATCAGTGACAGCCTGATGGCGGCAGGACAGGTGTTCGGCGGAAGCCCGGTTTACATCCTGCGGCGTATCACCCTGCCGCTGATCCGGCAGGGCATCGCCACCGGCTGGATGATGACCTTCATCATCGCTTTCCGGGAACTGGTAACGGCAAGTCTGATCGCTCCGCCCAACACACTGGTGGTCTCCACCTTTATCGTGCGGGAATTTGAGCAGGGCAGCGTTTCGGTTGGCATGGCGATGGCGGTGCTGTGTGTGTTGTTTTCGACCACGGCACTGCTGATCTTGAACACGGTGATCGATCATCGGAAGGTGCATTGAGATGGAACTTTTTATTGCCGGGGGCTGCGGCGAACATGGCCGCAACTGCTTTTATGTGGAACAGAATAGTGCTGCTTTTCTGGTGGATTGCGGTCTGCTGGCTGGCGCAGAGGACGACCTGCCCCGGCTGAATGCAGAGCAGATTCAAAAACTGCGGGCTGTCTTTCTGACCCACAGCCACGCAGACCACACCGGGGCGCTGCCGTGGCTGGCGCAGCAGGGGTATCAGGGGCCGGTCTATGCTACGCTGCCTACTCTGACCCAACTGCCCTTTTCCTTGAATCATATCCAAACGCTGGAAAGTCTCTGCCCTTGCAAAGGCTCCGGCTCTGTGCCGGAACTGCCCGGCCTGCAGGTCACATGGGGGCGTTCCGGGCACTGCGCAGGCAGCGTCTGGCTGCGATTTGAATGGAACGGAAAGAGCATTCTCTTTTCTGGCGACTATGCAGAGCACAGCCCGCTCTACCCCTGTGACCCGCTGCGGAGCCAGACGGCAGATCTGGCCGTTCTGGATGCGGCTTACGGCAGCACGGACGCAGACTGGAACACTTGCGTCAAAAAACTCTGTGTGGAGACCGTGCAGTGCCTGAAACAGACACAGCTCCTGTTCTTCCCGGTGCCGAAATATGGCCGAGGGCCGGAGATCCTTCTGTTGCTGAAACGCTTTGCACCGAATCTGAAATTTTACGGCGATGCGCATTTCCTTCGTCAGCTACAGCAGATCCAGCTGGGTGGACCGTGGCTGTTGCCTGTGCCGCCGCATTTTGCGGACTGGGTGCAGCCGGATGCTTTCCTCAGCCGGGAAAAAGGCGTTGTCTTTCTCAGCGGACCGCAGCTGGCAGGAAAAGCCGGGCAGCGCGCCCGCGAAATGGTGGCGCACGGAGCACACGGCATCATGACAGGCACCCCGGATGCGGGCAGCCTGAGCGCAGAAATGCTGAAAAACGGGCAGATGCTCTTCCTGCGGTATCCGGTGCATCTGGATGCAATGCAGTGCCGGGAGCTTGCGGAAAAGAATCAATTTGGCCGGGTAATCCCATATCACAGCCCGGAGATTGATTGCCCGTGTTTCTTTTTGCTATAATTGTTGCTATGATCGTACTGGCCGATTTGCTCCATCTTGTTTATTAAAAACAAAAAAACAGGGTGCGCCCACCCGGACGTACCCCGCCAAAAGCCACAGACAAGAATGATATGTACAGCAGGGAGTTCCCCAGCGGGAACTTCCTGCTTCTCTTTTCCAGCAAGATGAACCTGTTCCGCCTGCCATGCAGCAAACTCACGCTGGCCTTCCTCGCTGTTCCAGCAGGCAAGGATGGCTGGGTAGAATGCCCGTGCCAGACGGTCGATGACTTCATCGGGATAAGGGGAAGTGTTTGTGGACTTTTTCTTTTTGTTCAAAC
>ENA-OQRC01002085-OQRC01002085.1-human-gut-metagenome-genome-assembly--contig:-NODE-2085-length-11789-cov-3.887933_pt1 | contig 11789 bp, 9 predicted proteins | sample MGYA00243236_ERZ505102 | MGnify/ENA primary metagenome ERZ505102 (study PRJEB26097, sample SAMN02712089) | human gut metagenome | biome: Gut microbiome | host: Homo sapiens | place: Denmark: Copenhagen... | reverse complement strand
CACCCCCTTTCCGGGGGAAAGGGGGCAGGGGGATAGGGATAATAAATCAGAAGTTTATTTCAAAAACAGACTTTTTCTACAATCTGTTGCTATTACCTTTATAATAGCATATTATGTTTTTTTGTCAAGCCCATCTTGTATTATTTTACTGTATTGTGCTAAATTAGCTGTAAATTGTACTATATTCTTCGCTTTACCGGAAGCGATACAAAAATTATTCACAAAAGTTCATTTTTGTGTCGGTTTGATATTGACTTTAGGCTCGAATTGTGTCAAAATAATTATATTAGTGTAAATTCGGCGTTTTTCTGCAAAGGAGCGGTAAAACGCCTTATTGTTGCAAAGCGGAAAGGCGAGAAAAGTAATTGAAATACGATGTAGTAATTGTAGGAGCGGGACCTGCGGGCATCTTCACCGCAATTGAAATGGTCAGAAACGGCTCAGACAAAAAAATTCTGATAATCGAAAAGGGCGCTTCGGTAGAGAAAAGGAGTTGTCCTAAGGCAAAAACAAAGCACTGTATGAACTGTAAGCCCTACTGCCATATCACAACGGGCTTTTCGGGCGCAGGCGCATTCTCGGACGGCAAGCTGTCGCTGTCGTGCGAGGTCGGCGGAACGCTCCCCGAGCTTATTGGTGAGGAGCTTGCACAGGAAACCATCGACTACACAGACAAGATATATCTTGAATTCGGTGCGGATAAGCACGTTGAGGGCGTAAGCGACCCCGACAAGATAAGAGATATAAGGAAGAAAGCCATAAACGCAAACCTGAAGCTGGTTGACTGTCCTATCCGTCACTTAGGAACGGAAATGGCGCACGAACTTTATTTCAAGATAGAAAAATATCTTATCGAAAGCGGCGTTGAGGTGCTGTTCGGCAAGAACTGCGAGGATATTATAATAGAAGACGGCGTATGTAAGGGTGTTATCATTTCAAATGCCCGTGACGGCGGCGAACAGGAAACCATATACGGCGACGAGATAGTAGTCGCAACAGGCCGTAAGGGTGCAGACTGGCTCGAAAAGACCTGCGAGGCGCATAATGTTGAGCATACACCGGGTACTGTTGACATCGGTGTAAGAGTGGAAGTCAGAAACGAGGTCATGGAGGAGATAAATGCCGTCCTTTACGAGTCAAAGCTCATTGGCTATCCTCTGCCGTTTAAGAACAAGGTGCGTACATTCTGCCAGAACCCCGGCGGATTTGTGAGTCAGGAGAACTACGACAACGATTTAGCCGTTGTAAACGGTCACTCATATAAAGAACTTAAGAGCAACAACACAAACCTTGCTATACTTTGCTCACACAATTTCAGCGTACCGTTCAACCAGCCTATCGAATATGCGAAGAAGGTCGGCGAGCTTACCAATATGCTCGGTAACGGTCACATTCTTGTACAGCGTTACGGCGATATTCTTGACGGAAAGCGTACATGGCCCAAGGAACTTAATTTCTCCAACGTAAGACCCACCCTGCCCGATGCGGTCGCAGGCGACATCACGGCGGCTATGCCTTACCGTACAATGACCAACATTATCAATTTCATAAAGGCTGTGGATATGGTCGTTCCCGGTTTTGCAAGCCGTGAAACGCTATTATATTCACCCGAGCTTAAATTCTACAGCAACCGTATAAAGATGGACGAGCATTTCAACACGAACGTAAAGGGACTGCATTGCTTAGGCGACTCAAGCGGCTGGACAAGAGGACTTATGATGGCGTCTGTAATGGGCGTGCTTATGGGACGTGAATTACTGAAATAAACGGAGGAAATGTAAAATGCAGTTACTGGAAGAACGCATAAACAAGGACGGTATAGTAAAAGAGGGAAACGTACTCAAGGTTGACAGCTTTCTCAATCATCAGATGGATATTGAGCTTTACAACGAGATCGGCAAGGAGTTCCGCAGACTGTTCCCCGACAAGAGCATAAACAAGATACTGACTATAGAAGCGTCGGGCATCGGCATTGCGTGCGTTACGGCGCAGTATTTCGGATGTCCTGTTGTGTTTGCAAAGAAGGCGCAGAGCGTAAACATAGACGGCGAGGTTTATTCGACCTCTATCGAGAGCTTTACGCACAAGCGTACATATAACGTAATAGTCAGCAAGAAGTTCCTGTCGCCCGATGACAACGTGCTTATAATCGACGACTTCCTTGCAAACGGCTGTGCTTTACTCGGCCTTATCGACATAGTAAAAGGCGCAGGCGCAAGTATAGCAGGCGCAGGTATCGTTATAGAAAAGGGCTTCCAGAAGGGCGGAGACCTTGTCCGCTCAAAAGGCATCAGAGTAGAATCGCTTGCAATAGTTGACTCGATGAGCGTTGACGGCGGCTGTATTTTCAGACACTGATTCGTAAATAACCGTATTTAGCGGCAAAATGCCGTTAATATATCTTTTACTGTTTTAATAGGGAGGAAAAACATGAAAAAGAAACTTATCGCCATTTTACTGGCGGCAACCTGCGCACTTACAGCAGGACTCACAGGCTGCTCCGGCAATGCCGCAACAAGCGGTACGGATGAAAGCAAGACTTCCGACGCACAGAGCACAGGCGACAGCACAGCCAAGAGCGATGTTGTAGCAGGCTTTGTTTACATCGGCAAGATCAACGACGGCGGTTACACACAGGCTCACGATGCAGGCAGACTTGCAGTTGAGGCTATGGGCGTAAAGACATTCTACGTTGAGGACGTACCCGAAACCGTTGCCGACACAAAGGAAGCTATCCAGACACTTATCGATGAAGGCTGCAACCTTATCTACACAAACTCATTCGGCTTTATGGAAGGTACAGACCAGATGGCAAAAGAGCATCCCAATATAAAGTTTGCTCACTGCTCAGGCTATATGAGAGAAGACAATATGTCAACCTACTTCGGTAAGGTATACCAGGCTCGTTACCTTGCAGGTATCGTTGCAGGTATGAAGACACAGAAGAACTACATCGGTTATGTTGCCGCTAAGGGTATCCCCGAGGTTATCCGTGGTATCAACGCATTCACACTCGGTGTACAGTCTGTAAACCCCGATGCTAAGGTAGAAGTAGTATTCACAGATACATGGTATGACCCCACTGTTGAAAAGCAGGCAGCACTTGAGCTTCTCAACAAGGGTGTTGACATAATCGCTCAGCACCAGGATACAACAGCTCCTCAGGTTGCCGCTGAAGAAAAGGGTGCATACTGCATCGGCTACAACTTCCCCACATCAGACGCTGCTCCCAAGGCTTACCTCACAGCCGCTTGCTTCGACTGGAAGACATTCTACACAGACGATGTAAAGAAGGCTATGGACGGTACATGGACAAGCCGTGCATACTGGGAAGGTCTTGCCGCTAACATGACATACCTTGACAAGCTGACAGACCTCTGCGCAGAAGGCACACAGGAAAAGGTCGATGCAGCTAAGAAGGCTATCATTGACGGCACACTCGAACCCTTCACAGGCCCTCTTTACGATCAGGAAGGCAACAAGAAGGTTGAAGACGGCGTTAAGATGACAGATGACGAGATCTGGAACATGAACTGGTTTGTAAAGGGTGTAACAGGTACTATCCCCGCATAATCTACAGGTCACAGAATCTTAAGACTATTAAAGACAATACGAGCAGTCCATTGCGGCTGCCCGATTTGTCTTTTTAAAGCACCGGAATATCTGCGATGTTTTAAAAAGACAAATCGCTATTTTCAAGGAGGTTATATGGCAGACCCTTATATAAAACTTGAACACATAACCAAATCGTTTGACTCGGTATACGCAAACAAGGATATTTCCGTTGATGTATACAAGGGCGAGATACTTGCCCTGCTCGGCGAAAACGGTTCGGGCAAGAGTACCCTTGTAAATATGCTCAGCGGCATATATACGCCCGACAGCGGTACTATCTCGATTGACGGTAAGAAGATGCACTTCGGCTCTCCCGGTGACGCTATAAAGGCAGGCATCGGTATGGTACATCAGCACTTCAAGCTGGTCGATGTAATGACCGCCGCAGAAAACGTGGTAATGGGTCATATAAAGCATTTTGTCACATCGAAAAAGCGTATGGCTCACCATGTGAACAAGCTGAACGAGAAATACGGCCTTAACGTTACCCCCGACAAGAAGATATACAATATGTCTGTCAGCGAAAAACAGGCTGTAGAGATAATGAAGGCGTTCTACCAAGGCGCAAACGTTCTTATTCTTGACGAGCCTACAGCGGTGCTTACCCCACAGGAGATAACCGCACTGTTTGCTATTCTCAGAAAGATGAAGGAGCAGGGCTGTACGATAATCATTATCACTCATAAGATGGCGGAGGTTATGGATATTTCCGACCGTGTTACCGTTTTGCGTAAGGGCGAATGTATCGGTACAGTAAAGACGAGCGAAACCACTCCCCAACAGCTTACCGAGATGATGGTCGGCAAGGCGGTAACTCTTGAAATAGAGCGTCCGCAGTGCTGTGACTATAACGCAAAGCCGATGCTTTCCGTGAAAAATCTCACGAAGAAAAACACAGACGGCGTAAACGTGCTTGATAACGTGAACTTTGACGTATACGGCGGTGAGATACTCGGTGTCGCAGGTATAGCAGGAAGTGGTCAGAAGGAGCTTTGCGAGATAATCGCAGGTCTTGACAAAATGACCGACGGCGATATTGAGTTTGACGGCGACAGTATAAAGGGACTTGATCCCAGAGCGATAATCCGCAAGGGCATCAGTATGAGCTTTGTTCCAGAGGACAGACTCGGTATGGGTCTTGTGGCAGGAATGAGCATAACGAACAACGTTATCTTAAAGTCCTATAATCATAATCCCGGTCCGTTCATAGACAGCAAGTTTGCAAAGAAGCTCGCAGAGCAGATAGTACATGATTTTGATATTTACACCCCGTCGGTAAACTACACGGTAAAGAAGCTGTCCGGCGGTAATATACAGAAGGTGCTTCTCGGCAGAGAAATATGGCTCTCGCCCAAGGTGCTTATAACAGCCTATCCCGTAAGAGGTCTTGATATAGGTGCGTCATACAATATATATCATATGTTAAACGAGCAGAAGAAAAAAGGCGTTGCCGTGCTGTTCATAGGCGAGGACCTTGACGTGCTGAAAAGCATTTCCGACAGACTTATGGTAATACACGACGGTGAGATAATCGACATAGTAGACCCCACGACCGTCACTAAGGAAAACATAGGTCTTATGATGGTGGGCGACCATATCAACAAGGGAGAGGAGAAGGCCGTATGAGCATGATACAGATTTCAAAGCGGCAGAAAGGCACATCAAAGCTCGTTGACGTTCTTATAAGAATAGGCGCTATCGTGCTGTCGCTGATATTTATCGGCATTGTTCTTGCCATAATGGGTTATGATCCTTTCAAGGTTTTCGGCAAAATAATACAGACTCCGTTCAAGCGTTTCAAGGACGTTATGAACAAAACGATAATGCTTACCACTCTTTCGCTCGGCATAGCGATAGCGTTCAGAATGAAGTTTTGGAATATCGGTGCGGAGGGTCAGTTCTATATGGGTGCATTCGGTGCGGCATCAATGGCTTTTATGTGTCCCGATCTGCCGCCGATACTCCTTTTACCGCTTATGTGCGTTGCAGGCTTTGTCTGCGGCGGCATATGGGCGCTTATCCCTGCGGTTATCAAAGCTAAGTTCGGTGCGAGCGAAACGCTTGTAACGCTGATGATGAACTATATAGCGATAGCCTTTATAAGCTATCTGCAATACGGTCCGTGGAAAGACCCTGCGGCACTCGGTGCGGCAAAGGTGCCTAACTTCTCGGAAAATGCGGTACTGCCCGATGTATTCGGCATTCACGCAGGCTGGATAATAATGCTGGTACTCGTAATTATTATGACGATATTGCTCCGCTACACAAAGCTCGGCTATCAGATTGACGTTATCGGCGAAAGCGAAACCACCGCAAAATATGCCGGTATGAATACGGTTAAAATACTGGTGATCGCAGTTCTTATCTCCGGCGGTCTTTGCGGAATGGCAGGCTTTATGCAGTCGAGCGCCGTTGAGAAGTCGATAACCGATTCAATGTCGGCAGGTCTTGGCTTTACTGCGGTAATCACCGCCTGGCTTGCAAAGCTGAAGCCGCCCGTTATCGTGGTTGCGTCGTTTATGTTCTCGATACTTCTCCAGAGCGGAAGCTCGCTTCAGGTAATGAAGATACCCTCGTCCATTACGGAAATAATGCAGGGTGTCATAATATTCTTCGTTCTTGCGTGTGAGTTCTTTATAAACTATAAAATATCGCTTCGCAAGCATACCGCAGTAAAGGAGGCTGAATAATGGAGATTCTTCATCAGATAGGTCTGTTTTTACAGACTGCCATTCAGACAGGTACTCCGATACTGTTTGCCATTGTCGGCGGTATACTTTGTGAAAAGGTAGGTCATATGAACCTCGGTGTCGAGGGTATGATGCTTATGGGTGCGTCGCTCGGCTTCGCAGTTGCGTGTGCTACGGGAAATCCTCTGCTCGCTATGCTGGCGGCAGGTGCGGCAGGTGCGGCAGGTGCGCTTATATATGCCTTTATAACCGTCACGCTCAGAGGAAATCAGGTCGTTACCGGTCTTGTGCTGACCATATTCGGCACGGGCGTTTCCGGTCTTATAGGCGGCTGGGTATCAAGCGAACAGATACCCCAGTCGGTAAGCTCGGCATTCCGCCCTGTAGAAATACCTGTTCTCAGCAAAATACCCGTTCTCGGCGAGGCTGTTTTCTCGCAGGATATATATGTATGGCTCGGACTTGTCATAGCTGTGCTTGCGTATTTCTACCTCAACAAGACAAAGCTCGGACTTTATGTAAGGGCGATTGGCGAAAATCCCGGTGCGGCTGATGCTTCGGGCATAAATGTTACGCTCCATAAATATATAAATATTCTGCTCGGAGGTTTCCTTTGCGGACTCGGCGGCGCTTATCTGTCAACCGCATTCCTGACAACCTGGCAGGATAACGTTACGGCAGGCGCAGGCTGGATAGCCGTTGCTCTCATCATATTCAGTACATGGAATCCCCTCAAGGCGATATTCGCCGCCTACCTTTTCGGTATGCTGAGAGGTTTAAACTACAAGATGCAGGGCTGGGAGATACAGATACCCTCGCAGTTTTTAACAATGCTCCCTTACATCGCCACCATTATAGTGCTGATTTTCATAGCAATGAGAAAGAAGAAAGAGAATCAGCCGCCTAAGGCGCTCGGTGAAGCGTACTTCAGAGAAGAAAGATGATATAAAGGACGGGTTTTCCCGTCCTTGTTTTGCGGTTGAACTTTCAACCGCATTTTTTTATTCTCCGACAGACAAAACACATCTGTCAGTTGTATTACATTCAAAGAGAAAAAACTCAGGGGGAACGATTTATGACGTCAGATTATTCTTCCGAGAGCATAAGAGAGCTTTATGAACGCAATTTCGACACTCTCTACAGGGTGTGCTATATGTATATGAAAAATATACAGGATACAGAAGACGCCGTACATAACGCTTTTCTGAAAGCAATCGAAACAAGAAAACAGTTTGAAAGCGAAAACCACGAAAAAGCATGGCTTATCCGTGTTGCTTCAAATATCTGTAAGAATATGCTCAAGGCGGCGTGCAGAAAAAACGAGCCGCTCAACGACAATATTCCCGACAGCAATATAAGCAATGAAGCAAAAGAGCTTCTCAGCGAGCTTTCAAAACTGCCCGACAAGCTGAAAATACCCGTGTATCTGTTCTATTATGACGGATACTCAAGCGAAGAAATAGGACAGATGTTGCACATAAGCTCTTCTGCGGTCCGCACAAGATTGCAGAAAGCGAGGGAACAGCTGAGAAATGTCCTCAGTGATGAAAGGAGCGTTGAATAAAATGACAATTAAACAGGCATTCGATGAAGTAAACGCTACAGACGAGCAGAAGAAAAACGGCCTTGACAGGCTGTTGCAAAGCGACAAGAAACGCAGCTTCATACCGCAGATAAAACGTTATGCCGCAGCGGCCGCCGCAGTAGTTGTCGCCGCAGGCACGGCAGGTGTCGGAATACATTTTGCGGTAACAAACAATCAGGGCGGACCTATAAACGTATCAATAGGCGACAACAGCGCCGCCGACAGCATAGTTACACCCTCGGAAAACACAAAGGTACATTCCGAAAAGAGCGGAATGACTTTTGTTGATGATAAGGCATTCTGGGCACAGCTTGGCAGAATAACATATTTCCCGGTAGACATAACAACGGCTGTTAATACAGAAATCTATGCGGCAGATGATTTTGACAGCATTTTCTGCACGGATAAGCAGGTTCAGAGCGAAATACTTGATCTGTTCGATAATGCAATTGACATTACGAATAAATATATTATTTTTTCCAATATTAACGAGGCAGTCGGCATATCATCGGATATGAGTGCGCAGGAAATTGAAAAGTTCAAAAACAACAGTGCCAACTACTTTACAGGCAGAACTTCTTATAATGACGCACGCTTTTATTATGCCGATAAAGCATATTTCGGGTTTGACACCACAGAGGAATTTATCAACGCTGTATCACAGGTATACACAGGGGGTAACTCGGACAAATTTGAAGAATATTTTTTTGAGTACTGTCCCGATTATATCCAGCCGGCGGATAAAAATAACACAAAATCAAAGTTCGGCATAAATATAGACAAAGAGTTTCCTATACCAGAGCTGTACTCGGCGCATACGCAGTATTGCACGGCATTTTATACCGATGAAAGTCATAATTCTCTGATCCTGTTATCGCTTACCGCAAAAGACGGCGCAGACAACAGCAAAACGTTTGAGCTTGAATATATATCCATGAAGTATGTTGACGGAAAACTCCGTATAGTCGTTTCGCCATATGACTATATATTTTTGAATTATACTTACTACAATAATTATATGTTCAATTTCGGAATTGAAAACAAAGCGGGAACAGACGCAAAAACCATTGATATAACCTCTGTGGTGGGTGACAGTGACAACTTATCTCAGCCCGAAGAAACCAAAGCAGGAACAACAATTTCCGCAACTTCCACCGCACCTCAGACTACCGCAACAACAACCACCGCAATAACAACCACCACAACCACAACGACCACCGCAACCACGACAACTACCGCAGCATCAAAAGCACCGACAACATCGACCACTCCAAGACCTGCCCCCGCACCGTCGGACACGGCAAAAAATGTTACTCTCAGAATGAAAGGCAGTGCCGCCTATCTCGATAAGGGTATGCTGCTTTATTATAAGGTCGACAAGGCATTCCTTACAAACAACGAAGTTATAAAAATAGAAGAACTCAAAATTTCGGAAGTACCGTATATCAACACAAACGGCAGTGATTACACCTTCAAGAGCCTTGATTACGGCACATACGTTATAGGCGGTCCTATGATGAAGCCTACCGGCGACAACGGCTTTACGGTATTCACCGTAACCGAAAAGAGCAGTAACAGCGTTATAAATGTAGACCTGACTAACGGCACACTCTCCGCCGGAAAATTTGAGGTCGTAGGCGAAACAAGCGATTTCACCCTGTCAGACCTTGCGGATATGTATTATGAAAGCATGGAAGTCAACGGTAAGAAATATGAGCTTTGCGACACAGATACCACAGACGGATGGTTTACGGGAGCTGTGATAGAGGACTACGGCAAGGGCGAGGACGGTTGCGTCAGAAAAATCTATGCAAACGGAAACGGCAACACCCTGCATTTCAGAATAAATAACAAGGATTATTACAACATATCCGATGTTATTTACCGTGAAGTGTCGTTCAGCAATGGCGATAAAACAATAAAATGCACAAAACCGTATGTCGGCTACGATGAATTTAAAAAGGTGACCGGCGAATATGCTGAGGATTCCGTAATAACGGTCACTCAGCCTGTGACAAGGGATAATTACGACAAATTCGGTTATATTTCAATAGACCCGCATAAAGAAAGTTGCTTTATTACCGACAATAACAACAAGCCGCTGAAAAATAAGACCTTATCCCTTACATATCTTGATGAGCTTGATATTGCCGATATAAAGAGCGGAAAGGCGGCATCAAAAACAAACAAATACGACAGAATGTTTGATATTATCAGTATGACCGGAAACGGAGCGGTATATACGTCTATGATACAGAAGGAAACCGGCACGACAAATATATATTACGGTTATGTCGGAGCATACGTCTGGAATGATGACACAGATGTAGATCCCAATGACGATAGCAACACAATTCTGCTGTATCAAGTATCATCGGACGGCTTCAGGTATATCGGCACTTGCAAATACGGACTGATTAAATAAGATTACCCTGATAAGTGTCATTATCCCCGCAATAAGCTAAAAGCCGTTTGCAGAGCTGAAAAACGGCTCTGTGAACGGCTTTATTCATACCCGCTACGATAATCGTTTTCATAAGCATTCCGGTATTTCTTCGGTGTGCGGTCAATCGGCGTTCTGACAGCCGTAAACCCTCCCGCCGTGTTTTTCACATATCGACAAATTAAAAATTACGTCAAACTACTTGACAACCGCATTTTAATATGATATAATAATCACGCTGTTCTAAAGACAGCAGGTCGGTTTACCGCTAACGAGCATATGCTCACCTGCCGAGGAATGGGAAGAATACTGAATTTTCTGCCCTTTTCTGTCTTACAGAGGAGGGCATTTTTATTAAATGTTTTTCCTTTTTACGAACAGTAAATCACGAAAGGAGAAAACAATATGCCTAGTGAGAAAGTTTTACAGGTAAAGCAGAATTACGTTGCTGAACTCGCTGAAAAGCTCAAGAAGTCCGCTTGCGGTGTGCTCGTTGATTACAGCGGTATCACAGTTGCCGATGACACAGTTCTGAGAAAGGAACTTCGTGAGGCAGGTATCGACTACTTCGTAGTTAAGAACACTCTTTTAAAGCGTGCAGCTGAGATGGCAGGCGTTGAGGGTATTGAGGATGTTCTCGAAGGAACAACAGCTCTCGCACTCGCAGAGGAAGACATCGTAACTGCTCCTAAGATCCTGTACAAGCAGGAAGAAGCAAGCAACGGATCATTCTCAATCAAGAAGGGATTCGTTGACGGTAAGGGCATCAGCAAGGACGAAGTTGTTGCATACGCAAAGCTTCCTACAAAGGAAACACTGCTTGCACAGCTGGTATTTATGCTTCAGTCCCCTATCCAGAAGCTCGCTATCGCAGTAAGCGAAATCGAGAAGAAGCAGTCCGAATCAGCAGAATAATTTCTGTACGGACAAAATCGGCGGCATAAACCTGCCGTAACACAAACAATGAAAACATATTAACGGAGGATAATTAAAATGGCTTCAGAGAAAATTTTAGCTATGATTGAAGAAGTAAAGGGCTTATCAGTATTAGAGCTCAACGAGCTCGTTAAGGCTCTCGAAGAAGAATTCGGTGTATCTGCAGCAGCAGTTGCAGTAGCAGGCCCCGCAACAGGCGGCGCAGCAGCAGCTGAAGAAAAGACAGAATTTGACGTAGTTCTCGCATCATTCGGTGATGCTAAGATGGCTGTTATCAAGGCAGTTAAGGACGTTTGCGGTCTTGGTCTTAAGGAAGCTAAGGAGCTCGTTGAAGCTGCTCCTAAGGCTATCAAGGAAGGCGCTTCTAAGGCTGAAGCTGAGGAAATCAAGGCTAAGCTCGAAGAGGCTGGCGCTAAGATCGAACTCAAGTAAGTTCTGCGCTGAATACGCTTTTTCAAAGGACGGGTTTTGCCCGTCCTTTTAGCTTGTAGAAAAAGTCTATTTTTGAAACAAACTTCTA
>ENA-OQRC01002084-OQRC01002084.1-human-gut-metagenome-genome-assembly--contig:-NODE-2084-length-11790-cov-5.611930_pt1 | contig 11790 bp, 10 predicted proteins | sample MGYA00243236_ERZ505102 | MGnify/ENA primary metagenome ERZ505102 (study PRJEB26097, sample SAMN02712089) | human gut metagenome | biome: Gut microbiome | host: Homo sapiens | place: Denmark... | reverse complement strand
TTTTTGCTGTTCTATCGGAGATCTACAATTCAATGTGCCTCACGAGTCAGCTTAGTTATAATACCACCTCCCTTATACAATGTCAACGCAAAATTCGACATTTGTTTAAAGACGCAATTCGGCGGTTTTTCTTCCAAATTATCTAAATTGTCTAAATTGTCTGATTTTTATATTCAACATACACTATTTTCTTATTGCATCCACCGCTTCTTTTAAATTACTTACCCCTACAATTTTTATTCCATTTATACGTGATAACGAATCCATACATACCTTAGGCATAATACACGTTTCAAAACCCATTTTAGCTGCTTCCATAATTCTTTGCTCTGTCATATTGACACCACGCACCTCACCACTTAGTCCAACTTCGCCAAAGCATATCGTCTTATCGCTTATGACTATATCCAACCTGCTTGAAATGATTGCAAGAACTATTCCTAAATCTATGGCCGGCTCATTCATCTTTATCCCTCCTGCGATGTTAATATAGGCATCACAATCAGACAACTGGATATTGAGTCTTTTCTCTATTACCGCCATAAGCAGATTTACCTTATTATAGTCTGTACCATTTGCTGTACGTCTTGGATTATTAAAAAAGCTGTGGCATACCAATGCCTGTATTTCCAAAAGGATCGGTCTGCTTCCTTCAATAGAGCAGGCAACTATCGAACCTGACGCATTCTGTGGCTTGCCGCTTAGCATATATTCAGATGGATTTTCTACTTCCACGAGCCCCTCGCTTTTCATCTCAAATACACCAATTTCATTTGTTGAGCCAAAACGATTTTTAACACCACGCAGTATCCTGTATGATTCATACCTGTCTCCCTCAAAATATAGCACTGTATCCACCATATGCTCTAAAGTACGTGGTCCTGCCACAGCGCCCTCTTTTGTTACATGTCCTACAATAAAAATAGATATATCAAACCTTTTTGCTATCTGCATAAGAACAGCTGTAGCCTCTCTGACCTGTGACACGCTCCCCGGCGCAGATGCCACCTCATCGCTATACATAGTCTGTATAGAATCAATTATTACAATAGATGGTTTTTCATTTTCTATTACATTTCCAACTATATCAAGATTTGTTTCACATAACAGCTTTAACGAATCCGTAAAGTTTCCTATTCTCTCTGCTCTCATTTTAATCTGATTTAAAGATTCTTCACCGGATACATATAAAACTGGGACTTTCTGCTCTGCCGCTTTTTTACACATTTGTAATAAAAGTGTTGATTTTCCTATTCCAGGATCTCCACCGACAAGCACCAGTGATCCCTTTACAATCCCTCCTCCGAGCACACGATCAAGTTCTTTTATCCCTGTTATTAACCTAAGCTCCTCTGATGCCTTTATTTTTGAAATAGGTAAAGGCTGTGCGCTTTTCTTATCGTCTGTCCTTTTTCCAGATGAACTTACTGATTTTTTATCTATTTTTTCTTCTACAAATGTATTCCACTCCCTGCACGCAGGACACTGCCCCATCCATTTTGCCGATTCATAACCACATGCCTGACAAAAAAACATTGTCATCTTACCTTTTGCCATTTTATACTCCTTTATATTACAAAAAGATCCGGTTTTATCCGGACCTTTTTGAACAACCTCTGTTTATTTACGTGTCACTTTAATTTCTACAGAATCTGCATCCTCAAGCTCTACACTAAGACTTAACTTACCACCAAGATTTGTTTTCATTGTTCCTGCTGATGTCCCTGCTATATCTATCTCATACTCAGCTTCTTCCTCAAGCCCCAGTGTGATCTGTGCATCTTCTGGTCCTTCTACAGAAAACTCTACTGTCTGAGCAGTTTCATAAAAATCATGAACTGCTGTTCCAGGTACCGATTCATATACAAAAAGGCCATTTTTTTCAAGCTTAGTAATTTCTTTAAATGTCTTTACCTTGTATATATCTCCATCCTTTTCAAAATTGTCCAATTTAGCCTTTGAAGCTAATGTGTAATCTCCGAAACTGAGTTTTCCATTATTCTCAATACGGATTAATTCACTTATTGCAGCCATTTTTATCCTCCCGTAGCCATCTTTTAATGTATTAATGATACTTTTTTGACCTTTTAATCATATTAATTATAAGTCTATTCTGCCTCAACAGTCAACGAAATTTGTTTATTTTTAGTCGAAACAATAACCTTATCTCCACGTTTTATCCTGCCATTTATTATATCTTCGGCAAGCCTGTTTTCGATCTCATCCTGAATCTTTCGTTTTAATGGTCTTGCTCCGTATTTTTTATCGTATGCCTTTTCTACTATATATGTTCTTGCGGAATCCCTTACTGTCAGTTCAATGTCAAGCTGGTCTTCTGCCCGTTTAACGAGTTCTTTCATAAGAAGTGCCGTTATCTTTTTCATATCATCTTTATTTAAAGTCCTGAATACTATCGTTTCATCTATTCTGTTCAAAAATTCAGGTTTAAATATTCTGCGCACTTCTTCCATGACATTATTTTTCATAAGTTCATGATCCTGCTTTTCATCTGACATATCACCAAACCCAAGTCTTTTAGGTTCTATTATAGATGACGCACCTGCATTTGACGTCATAATTATTATTGTGTTTTTGAAATCCACTGTTCTTCCCTGTGAATCTGTGATCCTGCCATCATCCAATACCTGAAGAAGTATATTAAACACGTCCGGATGCGCTTTTTCGATCTCGTCAAACAATATGACTGAGAACGGATTTCGTCTTACTTTCTCGCTTAGCTGCCCACCATCTTCATGTCCTACATATCCTGGCGGTGAACCGATCATTTTGGATACACTATGTTTTTCCATGTATTCCGACATATCAACACGTATCATCGCATCTTCATTTCCAAATACAGCTTCTGCAAGAGCTTTTGCGACCTCAGTTTTTCCTACTCCTGTAGGTCCTAGAAACAGAAATGAACCAATTGGCCTTGCCGGATCTTTTAAGCCTACACGTCCTCTTTTTACAGCCTTTGCCACGGCACTTACAGCTTCCTCCTGTCCGATAACACGCTTGTGAAGTGTATTTTCCAGTTTTGACAGCTTTTCAGCTTCATTTTCTGTAAGCCTTGTAACAGGGATTTTTGTCCAGCCTGATACTACTCTTGCAATCTCATTCTCCCCCAGAACAGGCTTTTTTCTATTGCGGTTCCTTATATTCTTTTTGTATGCCTTATCTAATCTGGTCTTTGCATCCTCAATCTGCGTTTTTATCAGCCTTGCTTTATCTATATCATCCTCCGATAGGGCTTCCTCAAATTCATCCTGGAGAAGCTGTTTTTCATTCCTCAATCTGTTCATATCGTTTGATGCGTCAAAATTATCAAGACGAAGCTTAGCAGCCGCTTCGTCCATAAGGTCAATTGCTTTATCCGGAAGAAATCTGTCGTTTATATAACGTACAGACAGCTTTACTGCCGCCGTAACAGCTTCCTGCGTTATCGTGACATGATGATGCTTTTCGTACAGGCTCTTAAGTCCGTTTAATATTTCTATTGCCTCTTCTTCACTAGGTTCTTCGACTGTAACCGGCTGGAATCTGCGTTCGAGCGCTGCGTCTTTTTCCACATATTTACGATATTCTTCTATTGTTGTAGCTCCTATCACCTGAAGCTGGCCTCTTGCAAGCGCAGGCTTTAAAATATTAGAAGCATCCAGTGCCCCCTCTGCTCCGCCTGCACCTATTATAGTATGAAGCTCATCTATAAACAAAATCACATTTCCATCAGCGATAACTTCATTAATGACTTTCTTTATTCGTTCCTCGAATTCACCTCTGTATTTTGATTTTGCGACCAGACCTGACATATCCAGCGACACAAGACGTTTTCCTGCTATGAGTTCAGGAACCGTTCCGTTTACTATACTCTGTGCAAGACCTTCAACTATTGCTGTTTTTCCTACTCCCGGCTCTCCGATAAGGCACGGGTTATTTTTGCCACGTCTGCACAGGATCTGTATAACCCTTAACATCTGTTTATCTCTTCCAATGACAGGATCTAACTCTCCATTTTCTGCCATCTCTGTAAGATCCCTTGAATACTGGTCAAGAGTAGGTGTCTGTGATGCTCCTGCCCTGCTTTTCTGTAGTTCCTCTCTGTATCTGGCAGGATCTTCTCCTATTGCAGTCAAGATATCCACATACATTTTCTGCATATTGACATTCATTGTATTAAGAAGTCGTGCCGCTGCACAATCTCCCTGCGAAATAATTGCCATCAGTATATGTTCTGTTCCAACTTCATCATATCCTAAATGCTCTGCTATCTCCTGTGCCCTTTCAAGAACCCCTTCTGCCCTGGGCGTCATACCGCTTTTTTCTGCCATCGCAACACCTTCACCCGGAGAAATGAGATCCTTTATCATCTGGATAAGTTTATCGTAATCAACACCATCTGCACTCAGCACCTGTGCTGCCACACCTGTCCCCTCTTTTATAAGACCTGCGAGTATATGTTCTGTTCCGACATAATTATAATCTAATTTTTTTGATATACGTGTGGCTAAGTCTATAGCTTTCTTAGCTTTACCTGTATACTGTTTCAAACCGAAACCTCCATTCGTCAGCTTTTTCTTATTAATTATAATGGAATCTTATCTTTGTATCAATGAAAAAAGTATAAAAAAATACTCCTTTAAGATACTTTATCCAAAAGGAGCATTCAATATAGCTATTATACATTTACAAAATTTGCAGATTCATCTTTAAGATTTTTAGCCACGCTGCTGTTTTCTTCCATCTTTCCATGTACTTCTGACATAGACTGTACAAGTGAATCCACATTTACAGCCGCATCTGTAACACCATTTGCGCTTTCTTCAACAGCTTTGTTTATTCCCTCAATGGCATCAGTGATTTCTATCATCGTAGACAGTATTTCCTCTGCACTCTTTTCGTATTCTGCCATAGAATCATCAATATGAACTGCATCCTCACTGTACTGCCGTCCTCCCTGGACAAACGCTTCATAATCCGGAAGAATATTTTCGTTTATGTAACTTATGATTCTTTCTGAAGCTTTCACAAGACCATTTACAGCCTCTATAACCTGCTCGTTTATAGTCTGGATATTATTTGCAGTCTCCCTGCTTGAATCAGCCAGCTGTCTTATCTCATCAGCTACCACTGCAAAACCTTTTCCTGCTTCCCCTGCTCTTGCTGCCTCTATAGATGCATTAAGCGCCAGAAGATTTGTCTGGCTTGATATACTTAAAATATCTTCTGTAAGCTGAGCCACCTTTTCTACACTTCTGCTGTTTTCAAGCGCCGTGTTAAGTTCTCCTGTTATATCATTTATAACCTGTGATGTACTGTTTTTATTATCATTTGCCGTCTGTTCCAATGTTACAGCACGTCCTTTCATTTCCTGGGCATACTGTGAGATTATTTTTGTCTGTTCTGCCATGTCTTTGACTTTTTCCTCGGCAGAAGCTGTGTTTGAGCTTACACCACCTGTTGTAGCAGACACTTCTTCCATTGTCGCAGAAAGTTCTTCCATGATCGCAGAAATATCATTTGCGCTGTCACTTGATGAGTTAACACTCTCTGCCACCTTTCCAACCACACCATCCAGCACATTTGAATTGTTGATTATCTTTGACATTATATTCTGGAGTGTTTCAATAAAGTGATTTATTCCTATAGCAGATTGTCCGATCTCATCATGCGATTTAACATCCACACGCATAGTCAGATCACCTTTTCCGTTATTTATATTGTCAATTATATCTGAAAGCTGTTTATTCTGTCTGCGCAGAGGTTTTACAATCGTCTCTACAGCAACAACGACCGTGATAATAAACAGAACAACTGATATACCCATCAATACAAATGCTGTAGCTCTGTTGGCATTATATATCTTCTCCTGTTTTTCAACATTAGCCTTTATCACTTCATCATTGCTTGTTATAAGTGTATCCAGATTATCGCCTATATTTGTACTCCATTCCTGCATTACCTGATTTGCTTCGGAAATTATATCCTTGTCTCCTGACATAGCTTTTGTCATAAGCTCAACTGTCTCCTGCTGGGCATTATCCATCGCTGAAAAGACGGCATTCATTGTTGTTATGTCACTATCCGAAAAATAATCGTCCATGGCAAGAAGCTCTTCCTCATATGAAGCAACATCAGACTGGAACTCCTTCAATTGCCCTACTACATATTCATATAGACCCTCATTATCAGGTTCCCCACACACTGCAAGACAATACTTCTGAGTCTGGATAAAGTCTTTATTTATCTCATCAAAACATATAAGCGCCCTGAATCCATTTCCTTATACCGTTTTGCTGGCCTTTTGTACTGCTATCATTGATTGCAGCCCAACAACTGCCGTGATCATTGTCAAAAGCCCCAATGCTATGACAGGTCCTAAAAGTTTTATAAGTACCGTTGATTTTCTTTTGTTATTTTTCATGTATGACCTCCTATAATCATAGTCCTATTGTACCATACTTTTTCTCGCACAAAAACATTTTTTTGTTTATATAATAAGTTTTTTGTGCTACGAAAGTTTATATTCTATAGTAAATTTTCCATCAGAAAACTCTGTATCTGCAAGTGCTCCAACAACGATTGGCATCATCGGAGGCAGATGGCCTATATCAAGATCCATTATAACAGGCACACCAAGATCTTCCAGACTATCTGTAATCGCATTATACTGGTCTATCCCAAACATTTCTTCTCCAAAATGCATTGACCGTCCAAAAAGAAATCCACGGGCATTTTCAAACCATCCGGCATTTTTAAGCTGCCATAATGCCCGTCTTACTGAAACCGGATTTAAATCACAGGCTTCTAAAAACCATATCTGACCATCTTCTTTGTACTTTTCACAAAATTCTTTAGTTTTATCAAATTTTGTCCCGATAAGATTTGAAAGACAATCCAGACATCCTCCGATAACTCTTCCTGAAATCTTGATCTTACCATCAACCGACGGCTTTATGCATGACATTTCTGTAGTATTGTAAACGGCAAGTGGATTTTTGTCATTCTTTAAGCTTTCTATCTCCCAGCTGTCATAGTTTGAAAATTTAAGCTTTCTGCCACCCAGAAAATCCATCGCATCATATAAGGACGGATGCCACTCCTCCATCCCAAACGCCGGCGCACATGGTCCGTAAACTGCTGCTGTATCAGACAGCACTACTGACAAATATGTGAAATTAGTATTGTCCGAATATCCCATAAACCACCTTGGTCTGGCTGCTTTTATTTTTTCAAAATCAATATATGGAACAACCTCACACATAAGTTCTCCACCACCGCACGACATGAGTATATCATTTTGTGGATTGGTGTATTCATACATAAGTTCCTTTGCGCACTTCTGCGGAGTATTGCTTATCCCAATACCTTTCTCCATGCGGCAGTTGCTTCCCTCATGTGTACCAAATCCCATAGCATGCAGCTTCTTTAGTGCGTTATCAAATGCACTTTTATATGGCTCTGATGCACATCCGAAAGCAGGCGCAACAAACCCTATGTTTCCATTATCCTTCAAAAAATCAGGGTATCTCATTTTCCTCCTATTTACGAAGCAGAACATTTAATCATGTTTTTATTTTTTATTTTATTTTTAAAATAAAAACAGTACGCTCTGATCGTCTTTATAATATTCATTTGCTTATCATAGTTAAAACTGGTTTTATACGAAAATTTATGACGATTGCACCAGTTATATATATCATTTACACTGATTCCCTTTATATGTTTTATATTATTCATAAAAATCTCTATCTGCGATAATTCACTTTCGTCCTTTATGTATACCTGGAAAATCGTATTTGGACACTCTATCAATATCTGCCCCAGAAATTCTTTCTCCATATCGTTTCCTCTTTGCATCACTAAATTTCTATTCCATTACCATGGTACTACATCCATAATACAATTTCCAGTAAAATTTTCTTTTTACATTAACTTTTCATACTCCATATCCATTAAATTCTGGTATAAAGCTTTCCTCCGCCACATCACCTTCCTGAATGAATCCGTTTTCTATTCCTATATCCATAGCATACTGTATATATCGTTCATACTCTCTTTTAGTAACCTTTCTGTTAAGCTCCGTATGCTCTATAAATTTTCTCACAGGAGTGTACTGACTCATCATGCTTATATATATTTTCTCTCCATATGTATCATGCAGATACGAAAGTATATGCATAGCATCCTTTACATGCCCTGGCAATAACAGCTGTCTTACTATAACTCCGCTTTTTATCATATCATTGCCGTCAAAGACCGCCTTGGGCTGCTGCCTTACCATTTCACGTATTGCTGCCTTGGCAACATCCAGGTAATTTTTTACTCCCGAAAAACGCAATGCCAGATTTTCATCCATGTATTTAAAATCCGGCAGATAAACATCCACAATGCCTTCAAAAAGCTTTATCGTATCAACGCTGTCGTATCCTCCTGTATTATAAACTACCGGAAGATCCATTCCCTGCCGCTTTGCATCCTCCAGGGCTTCTATTACTGATGGTGCAAAATGACTTGGTGTCACAAGATTGATGTTATACGCTCCCTGTTCCTTAAGTTCAAGGAAAATTTCTGTAAGCCGTCCGGCATCCACTGTTTTTCCCGCTGCACAATCAGATATATCCTTATTCTGACAAAATTCACAGTGAAGCTGACAACCTGAAAAGAAAACAGCCCCTGAGCCATTCTCTCCCGAAATACATGGTTCCTCCCAGAAATGGAGTGCCGCCCTTGCTATCTTAATTTTTTCATCTGCCCCGCATGCGCCTCTTTTTCCAACTGTTCTGTCTATACCGCATTTTCTCGGACACAGGTTACAATTTTCATACATATTTTTTCTTTTCATAAAATGCCTCTTGCACAATATTTGTTTTGATACTACAATTTAAAGATGCTGGTAGCTATTCCACAGCGGATAGTTACAGATGTCATCTATACAATAAGGAGAATATCAATGAATCGATCTAATTGCATTGTCGCCCAGTCAGGCGGCCCAACAGTTGCTATAAACTCTAGTCTTGCCGGTGTTATTTCCGGTATTGCCAATTCAACAGAATACAACATCTGTTATGGTGCAGTCAATGGTATCTTAGGCATTCTGAATGAGGATTATCTCAATCTTTCGGAGATTTTCTCTGATGAAGAGTCTATAGAGAAATTAAAAACCACACCTGCCATGTATTTAGGTTCCTGCCGCCACAAGCTGCCAGACTACAAAGATGATGATTCACCATATGTATTTATTTTCCACCAGTTTGAAAAGCTTAATATAAAAGCCTTCTTTTATATTGGCGGAAATGATTCGATGGATACCGTTTTAAAATTATCTGACTATGCATCCAAAATAAAAAGTGATATCAGAATAATCGGTATCCCAAAAACAATTGATAACGATCTTTGCATGACAGACCACACACCAGGTTTTGGTTCTGCTGCAAAATATGTAGCATCATCTCTTCTTGAGATTGCCCATGATACTTTTATATATGCTGTAAAAAGTGTGACAATAGTTGAAATAATGGGTCGTGATGCCGGATGGCTCACAGCAGCTGCTGCACTTGCCAGAAATGATTATAACACTGCGCCTCATTTTATTTATCTTCCGGAAGTCGATTTTGATCCGGTAAAATTTATTTCTGATATAAAAGAGGCTCTTTCAAAAACAAATAATGTAATAGTTGCTGTATCCGAGGGCATTCATGACGCATCCGGTGCTTATGTCACATCATCAGAGGCTTCAAATGATCAGTTCGGCCACCAGCAGTTAAGTGGTGCCGGAAAGGCTCTTGAATTTCTTGTAAAAGAACATATCGGTGTAAAAGTCCGTTCTGTAGAAATAAATGTATTGCAGCGCTGCGCTGCACACCTTGCTTCGCTTACCGATATAACAGAATCATTCGAACAGGGAAATAAAGGGGTCGAACTTGCTTCATCCGGCATAACAGGCTCAATGGTCTGCATTAAAAGGACATCAAATGCCCCTTACACCATTGAGTATTCGTATTCACCTATTTCAGAGATTGCCAACGAAGCAAAATCTATTCCTCGTGAATGGATAAACGATGACGGAAATGATATTAATCCGGAACTGATCGAATATCTGCGCCCTCTGATCCAGGGAGAGGTAAATGTATCATACAAAAACGGAATTCCTGATTATATGGATGTTTCTCATTTACGTAAATGTTAAAATAGCGGAGGTTACTAATGAAAAAATTTCTCATTCCGTCTATAATAGTCGGAGTTTTATTGGCGCTATATCTGGGAATGTCGCTCTTTTTCTCATTCCACTACTATCCGGATACCAAAATCGGTACTGTAAAATGTGGTCTTAAAACTTCTTCCTATGCAGTGGACAGAAACAAGCAGCTTGGTGAGGATTATATGCTATCTGTAACTGACAGGAAAGGAAATAAATTCTCATTGACCGGCAAGGATTTTTCATACGGATATGTTCCTTCCGGTGAAGAAGAAAAGATTCTCAAAAAACAAAATGGCTTTGCATGGCCTGCTAATGTTTTCAAAACGCACCGCTACAATATAAGTGCATCTGCCACATATGACAAAGCTGCACTCGCCGCAAAAATAAATGAATTGTCACTTTTCAATGACGATTATATTGAAGAGCCTGTAAACGCAGATGTAAAAATAGAAAACAAAAATTACGAAATAATTGATGAGGTTCCTGGAAATAAACCTGTTGCAGATCAGATAACTAAAGAAATCGAAACTGCACTTGATGATGCAGAAACCTCGGTGACATTAAGCGACGATTGCTATGTGCGTCCCGAAATAACAAAAGATAGCGATGTCATTAAAAATTGTGTAAGCCAGATCCAGAATTTTATGAATTCTACCATACACTATGATATCGATGGTGCCGATGAAAATTTAACATCGGAAGATATAGCAGATATGCTTACTATCAATGATGATTTTTCCGTATCTCTCAATGATAAAAGGCTTACCAAATATGTACAGCACCTCGCCTCCACTTACAATACATATGCTGATGTCAGAGCCTTTAAGACCTCATCCGGTGATATCGTAAACATCGGCGGCGGTGATTACGGCTGGGTCATAAGTAAAACAAAGGAGACTGAACAATTAAAGCAGGATTTAGCCGGAGGAGCTCCTGTTGAGCGTGAGCCTATATATGAACAGCGTGCAAAGCAGCGTACTCCTGACGATATAGGAAACACATATGTTGAAATTGATTACACAAAACAGCACTTATGGTTTTATAAAGATGGCAGCCTGTTTCTTGAATCAGATATCGTTTCAGGCAATCTAAGCGCAGACAATGGTTCTGTAGATGGCGTGTTTAAGATTGTATACAAGCAAAAAGATGCAACCCTTGTCGGTGAGACTTACCGTTCGGCAGTAAACTATTTCATGCCTTTTGCTTACAATATCGGTCTGCACGATGCTAGCTGGCAGACCGAATTTGGCGGCGACCGCTACAAGACAGCCGGCTCCCACGGATGTATAAATCTTCCGCCGGATATTGCCAAAACGATCTTTGAAAACATCGAAACCGGAACTCCTGTCATAGCTTATTACAGGGAGCCTGTAACGCTTACAAATAATGCTGCAAAAATGTCAAATGCTTACTCATATGTAAAGCCTGACGATGGCACACAGGCACAATAAAAGAACAAAAAATGAGACATACAGATCATTTGGGGAATCACCTCAATCATTCGTATGTCTCATTTTTTATCTGATATTTAGTTACTGTTCACACGCAAGCTTGACACTGCGCTGTCAAGCTATGCGCCATAGTGTTAA
>ENA-OQRC01002081-OQRC01002081.1-human-gut-metagenome-genome-assembly--contig:-NODE-2081-length-11805-cov-11.686553_pt1 | contig 11805 bp, 10 predicted proteins | sample MGYA00243236_ERZ505102 | MGnify/ENA primary metagenome ERZ505102 (study PRJEB26097, sample SAMN02712089) | human gut metagenome | biome: Gut microbiome | host: Homo sapiens | place: Denmark... | reverse complement strand
TCAAATAGAACCTTGATGTCTCTCAAACGCCCTGTTTATGCGGGTTCTCAGATTTTTTTCATTACTCAAACTCTTCCCAAGGAAAGTATCATCAAATCAAAAATGCTGATTTTATGCGGCATTCCACCGCATCTATTTCATCAAATGTTACTCTTTTCATATCGTTTTCAAAAACTTTAGTAGCAAATTAGTTGCAATAATCCAATATTGCTTCTATGAAATCCATGGCAGATATAATCTACTTTTACTACTAAAAACGAATAATCAAATGTGGCTTGCGGGTGTTTAACTGTACCTGCTGCCACACCCACTATGAAAGGAGCTTTTCTATGAGCAATCAACATAAACATCCAACTATAAGTTTTAGAATCAGCGATGCTGAACGCAAATAAATCGAAGCCCGCATTCTTGCCAGTGGCATGATGAAGAAAGATTACTTTGTCCGTTCCTGCATCTATAACCGCATCTGCGTTGTCGGCAAGAAAGAAACTATATATCCTCTTGTGCAGACTGTTAATGCATTATATCTGCAATTACTTGAAATACAGAAAGCATTTACTAATTGCTGTAATCAACAAAATTTAAGCAATCTTCCTACCAATGATGAAATTAAGGAACTACAGACCGACTATAACAATATGCTTACAGCTATCATTGATCTGCTTGATAGTGCTAAGTATCTTTGGGAAGGAGAACACCATGAAACAAAATCGCCGCATCTTCATCTTCTCCTGATATCAGCTCAGCAATGCATTTATTCAGTATCGTTGCGATCTCAAGTCTTTCCTTTATCTTGCCCTCTCTGCTTATCAGCTGATACATTTCCTGATTCAGCTCCGTCATCGTCACGATAAACATAATGATCATGGAGATACCAACAGAAAACTCGATCAGCGATATTCCATACCAGAATGCCTGCACAGCTGCCGCCACTGCCGGAAGTACAATGCATGACAGCATAGAGAACAGGAGCTTCCTGCTGACTCTCTTTTTGTACTGGAGCAGAAGCGTAAGATCAATGAGCAAGCCTGCTGCCGAAAGAAGAATTGACATAATATATAACGGTGCCCGATGATAACAATTATCCCCATCTATGTAATAATGCCAGTGAGTAAACTGCGAGATCACCACAAAAGCAACCTCTGCGGCAGCAATAACATATCCGGCTTTTACTCTTTTTAATGTTCTCCGCTCCCTCTTCGAAAACAGATAAACACACACATAAATGTGAAAACACAGCAGGACTACGTCACTTAAAAGGAATACGAGAAAACTCGAGATACGGACCATCACACTGCCCGGAACTCCGGGATATCCGCTGAAAATATGCGCCATGGCATCCATCAGCAATAATAGAGAAGCAAAACTCTCCATCAGGATAAGATACCGACGCTTTTCCCTGTCATAATTACTGCTCAGAAATATACATAATGCAGCTATGGCACAAAATGCACATCCCCATATAAGTATCGCTACCTGCAGTACTTTTTCATCCGGCATAAAAAACACTCCTCACATTCGTCACTTACAATAAGTATTACACTTTACCGTGTAAAAATCAACCTTTCAAAAAAATCCCGGAGTACATTGTCATACTCCAGGATTTTGTCGTCAACCGGATAAAAGCAACCGCATTCGCTACATAATTCTACACCAGATAACTGCTTCGCAGTTGATTCAGTTAAAGCTCTTCCCCGCAGGATTCAATCACTTTTTTGTACCAGTAAAAAGAATCTTTGCGGATTCTGGAAAAGTCTCCGGTCCCGTCATCATTTTTATTTACATAGATAAGACCATAACGCTTCTTGAATTCTCCAGTGGAGGCACTGACAAGATCTGTACAGCCCCAGCAGGTGTAGCCGATCAGATCTACTCCGTCATGGATTGCTTCCTTCATCTGCTCTATATGGCGGCGCATATATTCAATACGGTAATCATCGTGAATCTTTCCATCCTCTGTCAGCTGATCCACCGCCCCAAGACCATTTTCCACGATCATGATCGGAATCTGATAGCGGTCATAGATCTGGTTCAGAACATAGCGAAGACCAGTTGCATCGATCTGCCAGCCCCAGTCGGAAGCTTTCAGATATGGATTTTTCAGATTGTCACTTCCATTTCCGGCCGTTTTCTCTCCGTCCTTTGTCACGCTGACACAGCTACTGGAATAATAGCTGATAGTGAAAAAGTCCACCGTGCCCTTCTTGAGGATCTCTTTATCCTCCTGAAGAACCTCCAGCTGGATTCCGTGCTCCTCAAAGTATCTCGCTGCAAATCCCGGATAATATCCTCTTACATGAACATCACCGGCAATGGAATTGTGGATCTGCCCAAACTGCTGTGCATATAAGATATCATCCGGATGGCAGGTATATGGATAACCATTGTGATAAGCAAGCATACAGCCAAGCATAAACTCCGGATCGATCTCATGAGCCATGGAAACTGCAAGTGCACTTGCTACCAGCTGGTGATGCATTGCCTGATAACGGCTCTGCTCACATACATCCTTCGGGTCCAGCATTCCTGCACAGAATACCGCACCAAAGTCCTGCGTCAGCATATTGATCTCATTAAAAGTCAGCCAGTATTTTACCCTACCTTTATATCTCTCAAATAAAACCTTTGCAAATCGAAGATAGAAATCGATCATCTTACGATTTTTCCATCCGCCATACTCCAGAGAAAGATGAAGGGGATTCTCATAATGAGAGATCGTTATCAGCGGCTCAATGTTATATTTTCTCAGTTCGTCGATCACATTGTCGTAGAACTTAAGGCCTTCCTCATTTGGAGTTTCCTCATCCCCATTTGGGAACACTCTGGACCAAGAAATAGAAAAACGATATACCTTAAATCCCATCTCTGCAAAAAGAGCAATATCCTCTTTCCAGTGATGATAAAAATCAGTCGCCTGGTGATTGGGATAAAATTCTTCCGGTAACGGTGCCGGCGGTGTAAGACGACGTTCCTTATCCACACTTCCTCCTGTCAGGACATCTGCAATGGACGGGCCTCTGCCATCCTCATCCCAACCGCCTTCATACTGGTTTGCAGCGGTTGCTCCGCCCCAGAGAAAGTTTTCCGGCATACGGTTATAATTTTTCATATTTTAATTTTCTCCTTTTTATAAACATCAGGCGGATCTGTTATCTCCGCCTGATGTTTCGTTGTTATTCTTATACAATAGTCAGGAATTTATCTCCTGCATTTACAGCTGCATCTTCTTTTTCCATGCATACTGCTTTGATATAATCAGAAATATTGGTCACAACAACCGGTGTGATCAGATCATATCCTTCTTTCTTAATGGCATCCATATCGAATTCCACAAGAAGCTTTCCTTTTTTTACCTTATCTCCATCAGAAACATGGGATTTAAAATATTTACCATTTAAATTTACAGTATCAAGTCCGATGTGGATCAGAATTTCTGCTCCACTTTCTGTCACAAACATGATTCCATGTTTGCTGTCCATGATATTTGCCACCGTACCATCTGCCGGTGCATAAACCTTTCCTTCTGATGGAACGATTGCTGCTCCGTCACCTAAAACCTTATCAGCAAAAGTTTTATCCGGAACATCGGAAAGTGCTTTTACAGTTCCTGCTACCGGTGCACAAAGCTCGATCTTATCTACAAGCGGAGCGTTCTGCTGTGCCGGCTGTTTTTCTGTATCTGTGTTCTGTACTTCATCCTCTGTCTCAGCCTTTACATCCTCAAATCCGAAGATAAGCGTAAGAACAAAAGCAGCTACAAAAGATACCACGATCATAATGATTCCATAAATCAGATTGATTAATCCCTTCTCGCCGATAAACGCCGGGATCGCCATGATACAATTCTGTGCAATGTAAAGAGAAACCTGAAGAAGTCCTCCTACGATACCACCGATTCCGGCTGCGATAGAAGCTGCTACAACCGGTCTTTTCAGTTTCAGTGTAACACCATACAGAGCAGGCTCTGTGATACCCATAAGAGCGGAAACACCGGCTGCACTTGCCAGCTGTTTCATGTTGCTGTCCTTGGATCTTACAGCTACTGCAAGAGAAGCTCCGGACTGTGCAAGGTTAGAGCATACCTGAGATACAAAGATCAGTGTATCGGTACCACCGGTTGCAATGGCATTCAGTCCGATCGGTGTCAGCGCATGGTGCATACCGGTCATAACGATGAACGGGAAGGTTGCTGCAAGGATACCTACAATAATGAAACCAAGTTTTACGGACAGGAAGTTGATGGCTACCGCAAGTCCGTTACCAATAATTGTTCCGATCGGTCCAACTACGATCAGGGCGATCGGTGCACTGATCAGAATTACCAGTGTCGGGTTCAGGATCAGTTTTACCATTTTCGGTGTGATCTTATCAACCAGAATCTCAATATAATGTGTGATCCATACCATCAGGATAACCGGAATAACGGAATAAGAATAAGTTGCTTTTGTGATCGGCAGACCAAACAGTGTGATGGCCGCATCACCAGCTACCATAGTTACAAAGGTAGGGCTTAAGTAAACACCGGCAATAAACAGCGCCAGTGACTGGTTCACGCGGAAAACCTTGGCAGCATTTGCTGCGATCAGGAACGGCATGAAGTAGAAAGTAACATCTCCGATAAAACTGATCACCTGGTAGGTACTGCTTGTTTCTGATACCAGATGAAAAGTTGTCAGCAGGGTAAGTACAACTTTGATCATACCGGCTGCAGTCAGGGCAGGGATCATCGGGGTCATACATCCGGTGATGGCATCGATAACTTTTGAAACAACACTCTTTGAGCTGTCAGAGTTCGCTGCCGGTGCATCATCGGTAGGAACGCCTTTGTCTTCCAATGCCTTGTAAACAGCGTTTACTTCGTTTCCTGCGATAACCTGGAACTGGTCTTCATGCCAGTTAACGCCGGAGATCTCAGAAAGCTTTAAGATCTCTTTCTCGTTGATCTTCGATCTGTCTTTCACATAGAAACGAAGCCTTGTCATGCAGTGGAACAGACGGGTGATATTATCTTTTCCGCCCAGCGCTGCAATCAGTGTGTCTGCAGTTTTTGCATAGTCCTTTTTCATTTGGGGACCTCCTTTAATAATAAATATTGAAATTTATATTAAAGGTCTTGCCTGAAAAGATACGCACATGGCACGTATTTCAGTAACAATCCATTAACACCTAATTTATAAAACAATCTCTTTTCACAGATTTTTCAGACGTTTATGGTCTTCTGTGATCTTCTGGATATGAATCGTCAGATACAGCATTTCGTCCTCAGTCATAGCGTATTTATATTCCTCTTCCATCATAAGATAGATCATTTTTACACAGCCGTAAGCTTCTCTGTACTGCTCCTTGATGATCTTGAAAAGCTCCTGATTCTCATCATAGTGAAGCTCTTTATGAAGGAATCTCTGGGCAAAATATTTCAGATGCGTGAGAAACCGCTGATAATACAGATTATCCTCCTGAAATTCCATATTGTCATAATACTTCTCCACGATGTCCAGGATCTGATGTACGATAATGGAAATCTGATAGCTGTCCGTCTTGCCGCCATCTTCCGCATTCACAAAATGCAATGCAAAAAATCCTGCTTCATCTGCAGAAAGATCTACCTCGAACATCTCATTTACCTTTTTCAGTAATTCCAAGCCGATCTCATATTCCTTATGATAAAGCTGCTTGATATCCAGAAGCAGCATATTCTGAAGGCGGATCCCGTTTTCAAGTCTGGAGATCGCACCCATGATATGGTCGCTAAGGGAAAAATAAATACTGTCATTTAATTTCATCCCCTCTTTCTCCTTCACTTCATTTACAAAAGCTTCCACAAAATCCAGATATTTTTCCGGAATAGCAGTCAGATAACCCTGTATCTCCTTGCTGATCTGGGCATTTTCCGCAGTAAAGATCTTCTCGATCCTGGACTCCTCCACTTGCTGTCCTTTCTTTTTCTGAAAGGCAATTCCGCAGCCCTTTACAATAACTTCATGTCCCTGTCCATCCCTGGACAGTATCAGATTATTATTCAAAATCTTATGGATAACCATAGTCCTGTTCCCCCGCTGCCAGACAAATAAAAAAAGACCATTACAGTATATAGAAAACCTATTCCTATACTACTATAAGGTCTTGCCTGATGATAAATAAATATTTCAGTAACAATCCTTCTGATTCGTAACTATTTAATAACTGTACGTAATAGTATCAGAAAAAATATATGTTGTCTATCTGGAATATTTAATAAAATATTTATAATATTTTTGTGAACTTTGACAAAATCCCCTGATGATCCTGCCATACGGATCAACGGGGGATTTTCTGTTCAGCTTTTTATTCTTCAAATCTCTTTTCCCTTTGTCGCAACGGCATGTACAACAAACGGTACAAACAATGTAATAAACGCCGCATATCCAAGGTATGCATATCCCTTTTTAACAACTGTCATCAGACCGAACTGTGCGATGGCAAATGCCAGGAATGTAAAGATCGCTGTGAAAACTGCATTTCTTCCAAGGTGTCCCTGCGCTTTTTTCGCCGAGCTGTCCATACGGCGCTCCACTGCATTTACACAGCGGGTCACAATACCGGAGATCATATTTACTGCTGTGGAGATAGCTCCAAGGATGATCAGCAGAGAAATGATCGGTGTCAGGATACCGGCGCCTACACCGTTCTGGACCAGTACCAGCATCGGTACCGATGCAGATGCCAGTTCATTTACATATGCAATGGCAAGAAGTCCGAGGATGGAAAGCTCCATTGCACAGAAATTGCATACAAACATCCAGATCGCTGCTTTGTTGATCTGTTTTTCGTCCGTTACATCCTCCATGTGCTGGTACATAACAGAAACAGATGCCAGCTGGAAGAAGAAATAAAGGACTGCTGAATAGAGCGCCGGTCCAAAGGCTCCGCTCTCGGAGGAAAGTACAGTCATTTCTCCGGAGGACATAGTATGGATGGAAGCTGTGATATCTCCCCACTGTGCAATGATATTCGGAACAAGTACCAGTACAAGACCGATGATGATCAGCACACTTAAGGTAGAAGCACATTTTCTTACAACATTGGTTCCGAAAAGTGCGATCACAAAGATAAATGCTGCAATGATCAGTGTACAGAGCCAGTATGGGATCCCGAACAGTGTCTGCAGTGTGGAACCGCCGGTTGCAAAGGCTGCTGCTGATGCAGTTCCGATCATGATCAGGTAACAGATCTCATAGAGATTGGACATAACCGGTTTCGTTTTTCCGTAAAGACTGTCGGAAAAGCTTCTGTAATCGTAGGTTTTGTGTTTATAAGCATAGCGCATTCCATACCAGAAAAACAGTGCATACAATCCCTGTGTCACTGCCGGCAGGATCAGACACCAGATACCGTAGTTGATAAAGTACTGATAGATCTGCGCTCCTGATGCGAATCCGCCTCCGAACTGTGTGGTAAATGCGACGAACGCAAGTCCCATAGCCAGAGGCATTTTACTTTGTAATGATTTATTCTGACTCATCTCTCTTTCCCCCATTTTTTATTTATTATATTCGATGACTTTTCCCGGATTCAGGATCAGTTTATCATCGAAAGCCAGCTTGATGGCTTTATAAAGAGCGATCATTCTCGGTCCCGCAAATTCTTCCAGGAATTCCAGACGTCCGTTTCCGATGCCATGCTCACCGGAAAGCTGTCCGCCCAGTTCCTTGGACAGTGCATACAGCTCTACCAGACTTGCGTGAGTGGCTTCCTTCCACTCCTGGTCACTCATTTCCGGTCCACGGAGCATCTCTGTATGGATATTTCCGTCTCCGCAATGTCCGCAGGGCTCTACACGGATACCATGTGCACTTGCGATCTTTTTGGCTGCTTTTACATACTCTGCGATCCTTGCACGCGGAACAACTACGTCACACTCCTCCTGTGCGACAGAATCTGCTTTCATTCCTTCCAGGATCCCGCCCCGGACACTCCATACGGCTCCGGCACGCTCCGGTGTGCCTGCGATACAGCAGTCCAGGGCTCCGTTTGCCAGGGCTGCTTCCGCTGCTGCCTCTACTGCGCTGTCAAGTTCCTGCTTACTGGAAGCATCATACATAACGATCAGCACTGCTTCTCCCAGTTTTACTGGAAACATTTTGTTCAGATTGCGTTCTACGATATCGATCAGTTCTCTTTCCAGAAACTCGATGGCTGTTGGCACAAACGGCAGCTCCAGAACCTTCGGGACCATGTCTGCACATTCCTCAAGACTCCTGAACGGCATTACAAGGGTACAGGTGCAGGTCGGTGCGGGAAGAAGCTTCAGCGTTACCTGAGTCAGGATACATAAGGTTCCCTCTGAGCCGATCACCAGATCTTTTACATCATATCCCGTTGTGTTCTTTACAACGTTGGATGAAAAATTCATGATGGAACCATCCGGCATAACTGCCTCGATACAACGGACGAAATCCCTGGTCAGTCCATATCGTACCGCTTTCATGCCACCGGCATTTGTGATAACATTGCCGCCGATGGAAGCTGTTTTTTCGCCCGGGTCCGGCGGATAAAAAAGTCCGCCTGCCGCTGCTGCCGCCTGGATATCGATGAGAAGTGCTCCCGGCTCCGCTGTGATGGTCTGGTTCTTTCTGTCGATCGGAAAGATCTTGTTCATGCGCATCACAGAAAGCATGATTCCACCATATTTACAGGTTGCTCCGCCTGCAAGTCCGGTTCCTGCGCCACGGCATACCACCGGGATATTTTCTTTATATGCGTAAGCCATGATGGCTGAGATCTCTTCTTTATTTAAAACCTCCACATAAAGCTCCGGAGGAAAAACTCCGTACTCCGGCATCTCATCACGATAATATTCTTTTGCGATCTCATCGCCGACCCATACACGATCTGAAGCAGTCACAGAACGGATGTAGTCAAAATCTTCTGAAGTCATTTTTTTATAGGGATATGCCATGACTTAATCCTCCTTCCGATTCTTTATCAGCTCTGTCAGCTCCGGTACAACCTGATACAGATCATCCACGATGCAGTAATCTGCAACATTAAAGATCTGTGCCTCCGGATCATTGTTGATCGCTACGATACAGTCAGATCCTGTCATGCAGGAGGTAAACTGGATAGCACCGGATACGCCGCAGGTGATGATCAGCTTCGGACGGACAGTTCTTCCGGAAAGTCCGATCTGATGTGCAACATCTCCGAATCCGTTTTCTACCATAGGACGGGTGAAGGCAAGCTGTCCGCCAAGGGCATCTGCCAGTTCCCGGCACATTTCCACATCCTTTTCATTTCGGACACCACGGCCTGCTACTACCAGAACATCCTCTTCCTCAAGGCTCTTTACCTTATCAATGACCCTGGATGACAGAATCTTGATCCTGGAATCTGCCATTTTTTCGTTTACCGGACATACGACCACCTGACCGTGAGGATTTTTTACTTTTTCTGCCTTGTCCATAACCTTATAACGGACCGTGGCAAACTGTGGCCTTGATTTGGTGATTCCAATCTGAGCCATGATATTTCCGCCGAAAGCCGGTCTGATCTGGATCATATCGGTGTTGGAACGGATATCCAGAGTTGTGCAGTCTGCAGTCAGTCCCGTATGGAATCTGGTGGAAAGCCTCGGTGCAAGGGAACGCCCCAGCGCAGTAGCTCCGATCAGCACAGAGCTTGGTTTGTTTGCTGCGATACAGTCTGCAACTGCGTCTGTATAACAGTCTGCGCGGAAGCCTTCGAAGCCTTCATGCTCATATACGTACACATTGTCTACGCCATACGGCAGAAGCTTTTCCGCATTTTCCTTTGTTCCTTTTCCTCCGACGATCACACAGTTAACCTGATAACCGACTTCGACAGCCATCTTTCTTGCTTCTCCGATCAGCTCAAAGGTAACCGGATGGATCTCTCCTCTCTCCTGCTCCACATAGATAAGAAAGTTTTTCCATTTATCCTTGTCAAAGGATTTCGCCTTCTGCTCAAACCGGATAGCTTTCTCCGGGCAGTTACGAACGCAAAGCCCACACATACGACAGGCATCGCCTACAACAATTCCATTTCCCTCTATGGTGAGAGCCCCAAAAGGACATTTCTCCACGCATACTCCGCAGAGTACGCATTTGTTTATATCAAATTTTAAAAATTCCATGTTCCGCTTCCCCCTATATGATCTTCTTTCCGGTCAGGAGAGCAACAAGCTTGTCTGCCTTTTCCTTTGCAGTTCCTTCCAGATAAACCTGTTTTTCACTTTCCTCCGGCGCAAACATTTTTTCCACAGAGGTGGGGGAACCGATCAGTCCGTAACGGCTCAGATCCTGATCCGGCATATCTTCAAAGCTTAAGATCCGTACCGGACGGTCTGAAGTTGCCTTCTTTAATAAATAGGATGGCAGACGTGGCACACAGGTATCCTTGTCAATGGTTAAAAGACATGGATACGGGATCTCGGAAACCTGGGAAACACTGACAAGATCCTGACGGACCTGAATGCTTTTTTCATTGACGTCCATGATCTCAGCTACCCATGCAGCATGTGGGATGGTCAGATGCTCTGCAATGGCCGGTCCAACCTGGGCTGTGTCACCATCTGTGGTCTGTCTTCCGCAGATGATCAGATCTGCACCGCCGATCACCTGGATTCCCTGTGCTAACGCATAAGAGGTTGCCAGAACATCCGCTCCCGCAAATTTTCGGTCTGAAAGGATCACGCCCTCATCAGCACCCATGGTATAAGCATCCCGGATCATCTCTTCCGCCTGAGGCGGTCCCATAGTAAGAACGCTTACAGTTCCGCCTGTTTTTTCCCGGATCGCAAGGGCTGTTTCCAGTGCAAACAGATCATATGGATTAGTCCTTGTCTCACCGGACATTCGTTTCATGGCACCGGTTTCCGGATCGATATCAACCTTGGAAGTTGCCGGTACCTGCTTCATACATACAACGATCTTCATTTTCTATCTTCTTTCCTGTATTTTCGCTTTTATTTTTTGCTTTAAAACGTTAAACAACTGTATAAGTATAGCATTAACGTGATGTAAAGTCGAGAGGGTTTTGGTAAATTCTGCACAAAAAAGCATTGAAAAAACTTTTAAGCATGCTATAATTACTCTCCGTTATCAAATAAAGCAGACATATGAATCTTTACAATATCACATCGATCAAGGAGCATATATGTAATGGAAGACATCCGTGCAATCTACAGAATTTTCAACAATCTAAAATATGAAATGGAAAATAATGGATGGGTCTATCAGTGGCATTTAGGCGATGAACCTATAAAAGTAACTCATAAATTTAACCCTCCTGTAACACCTGAAGAATTTCAGCTGTTTGAAAAATATTTTCCCAATATGAAACTTCCTGCCTCATACAAAGCTTTTTTATCCTGCTCAAATGGCATGGAACTTTTTTGCGGAGAGGAAGGCAGTTCTTTAGTCAGCTGTACCATTTATTCTTTAAAAAGAGCGCTCAAAGAAAAGGAATCTTGGAATAGTACGCCTATTTTATCTGATCCGGAGTTTACATATCATCTTCCTGTTCTTTGCTTACAGGACATCGGCGATATAACCATGGATCTTCAGGCTGTATCAGAAGGCAGAGACGATTACCTATGCTATCCAGCTCCAGATACTGATCGTTTTAATATCCCTTTTAATGAATGGCTGGAAAGATATATCGTATGCCAGGGGCATGAATTCTGGTATTTCTTGAATCCATAAAACAGAAATTTTATGAATATTTTTCGTAAAAATACCCCGGAAGCCTTACGGTTCCGGGGTATCTTACGTTTGGACACAATGTACCTTGCGGTACTCAATATAT
>ENA-OQRC01002067-OQRC01002067.1-human-gut-metagenome-genome-assembly--contig:-NODE-2067-length-11871-cov-5.376016_pt1 | contig 11871 bp, 11 predicted proteins | sample MGYA00243236_ERZ505102 | MGnify/ENA primary metagenome ERZ505102 (study PRJEB26097, sample SAMN02712089) | human gut metagenome | biome: Gut microbiome | host: Homo sapiens | place: Denmark... | reverse complement strand
AAGACTATATAATAGTTAATTCACAATTTATAAAATATTCTTAAAAAATATTGATTATAAGAAAATTAAGAAATAATGAGTAACTATAACATTGTTGATATGGTCCATTACTTTGAGGATAAGACCAATGATAAAGTAAATCCTCAAACAGATTTCCTGGAGACCAGAAGAAGAATCCTGTATCCTGGAAGGTTTTATGTCCTTGAGTATATAGCGAAGACGGAAGAGAGGTTCAATGCAAGACCTGTCGTCATAAGTTTGGGAATAAGTAAGAAAGATCCAAATTCTTTTTTGTGTGTTGATTTAAGTGTTATACCATTTAATGCGCGATTAAGGTTTGTGTCAATGTACTTTGATATGTACAAGACAACTATTATGGATAGCATCAACAAATATTTCTTTGTCGGGGATGCGGACAAACAGTATTGGATGAGAAGTTTCAATTATGAAAACCTGTGTAAGACTATGCCTCTCCTTCCTATCAAGAATGCCATCAAGAGATACAAAATTGAGTATACAAAGAGAATATATGCGGTGCCGTTCCAGAATGTATATATGATTATAGGCAAGTACTGTGATGAGGATTACTATATAAATGGAAGTATAAGGGAAGTGCAGAATGAATTTATTGACAAGATTAGAAAATAATTTGTTATATTTAGTCTATGATACTTGAAGAATTAAAGAAAGAATTTACAGACCAAGGTTTCAGGATTGAAGGAGACAACTTTATCCATGAGTTTGAGGATTTCCATACTGTCATCAATGGTGTCCATCCCAAGAGAAGGTTTGAGATGGTTTATATCTGTGAGGGGAGTATAAGGACCGCCGGTGGGGATTCAGATGAAGAACCAATATATGAGTTTGACATACTTGGTCAGGGAAGACAACCTGTGATGACCATATGTATAAGTAATTTTGATGATTTTGCAAAATTAGTACAATGAAAAGAGTATTTAGATTCATAAAGGCGTTGTGTAGGTACATTTTATATGGAAAGAGGGTTACCTTCAAGCAGTTTGTTGACAGACTTGATATATGCAGGGACTGTCCAAATCTGAAAAAAGATAACTGGACTTGCGGGATATGTGGATGTTATCTTGACAAGAAGACAAAGATGTCCACAGAAAAGTGTCCGGAGAACAAGTGGTGATGATATGTTCATCACCACTTTTTTCATAAATACCATATAATAGTATATACTTATGAATAATATAAAAAGTTTTAATGAGTACACACATCAGGATCTTGAGGTAATTGCTTATGATAATGCGCTTAATGAAAGTCTCAGGAGTTTCTTCAACAAGAGAGCAGCAGCGAAGGTAAGGGCGGAACTTGCTGATGAGATTGAGATGAGCAAGTCCATTATGGATGGTATACAGACTGGTCTTGATTCATTGAATGAGAATTTTGATGCAATTAAGAAGGAAATTGAGGATACTGATAATGAACAGATAAAAGGTAAAAAACAGGAGACTCTTGATGCAATCATGAAGATTCTTGAAAACTCAAGGAAGAATACTTGGGATTTGAATCAACTTATTGATGAGGGTGAGATTGACTATACTGGATTTACAGCAAATGTTGGTATTGCTTCTGTTGTTTATTTTGGTATTCTTCTTACTCCATTCAGGGCAACTATATTGATACACAAGGGATACAAGTATTTCTTTAATATTATAAAGAATACCATCAGGAAAGCGCTTGTGATGTTGCAGTTGAACTTTGACCAGTTCGAGAATCTTATTATTACTAAAGGATTCCAGAGTATGGATTATCTTCAGTCTGATGATTCTGCTGCAAAGGTCTCTGAATTTTATGGAAGTATCAACTCACAACTTTTTGGTGAAAGGGGTTCATTGTCAGGAAAGAGAGGTAGTAAGGAACTTGAATTGAAACTCAAGGCAGCAAAGCAACAGTTTGACCAGCAAATGAAATTGGATAAGCAGGCACAGCAGGCTGACAATGCATATAACTGTCTAGATATGTATAACAATACATATACAAAATCTCTTGAAACTTTGAGGTCTTATTCACAGGATGATGTGCAAAAAAATCTGGACGCCATCAAGACATCTATGAGTAAGTTGGCAGGACAGGATGTAGATCTTCAGACATATTCGGAATTGTTGATTGCCGCCGCGGAGGAACATGCATATGCGGTTTCATCTTCTATCTATAACAAGTTTGCAAAGATGACAGAGGTGTTCAGTCTTCCTAATCAGAAGAAGATGATAGACCTTATTATGGATGCAAATAAGGAACACCAGAAGGAGGCTAAAAGGTTAATGAAGGAAAGGAAAGCAAATAAAGACCTTCAGGAAAGAATTGAAACAAACAGTAAAAAAGAAACAGATGGTCTTGAGGTTTTCAAATCTCTTGAAGGTGTTGATATTGGTGATATAGAAGAAGGTGAGGAAGGATTAAAGAAATATGACGCATCAAAGATAAAGGCAGATAAGTGGACTTATTCTGAATTTACAAAGTTGAAAGACGATGACCAGGAATCATTTGAAATCTGGCTTGGATTACATCCTGAAGTTTTGAAAAAATGTGATGAATCTCTTCAGGTTTATATAGACACGCCTTCTAATAATAGTTCATATATTGATTCATTGATTGATTATATTGCGCCATGTATTTCAAATAATAAACATGTTGAGGAATCTGTAATTTTATCTTTTGATGAATATATCTTTGAATCTAAAAGTAAGAGTAAAGAGACAAGACATAAGATATACATTAATTTCAAGAACATTGATAACGCCCAAATAAATGACCTCAAAGAGTTATATAGTAATGAAGAAGTTGCCGTTGCCGCTTTAAAGGCCATAGGAAAAAAAGTTTTGAAAGACAACACATTTGTTAAGAACAGCAAATATTTCGTTGAAAACATTCAAAAGTGCTTTGATAAGAAAAAGGTGGGAATTTCAATTATGGCATCTATTGTACTTACAAATGGTATTAAAAAATTAAGAGAGTTAAGAAACAATGATTATAGTCAAGTAGAAAATGATACAAAAAAGAGTGAGGAATAAATCTCACTCTTTTTATTTTATATCAAACATCTTTTTAAGTTTCTCGACAAATTCCGGTTTTCTCATACTTGAATTATAGAAACCAACCCATCTGCATCCACCCCAGTTCAATTCCCCGGATGTGCAGTGGAACTCATCAAAGTTTGGTACACCTTTCTCTCCGATGAAGTTATAATACAGACTATAAATAGTGATACCTGTTTCTGTCCTATAAGGAACACTCTCACACATTTTCATAAACTTATTCTTGTTGAATGGACTTGGGATATGTGGATTGAAAAATCTGCATCCAAACCCATTGTTCCTGAATCTTGCAAAACATTTCAACAGTCTTTTATACCATATCCTGGCCTTTGCCATACCCAGGAACCAAGGAAGAGTTGACTCATTGTAAATCTTCATATACCTTGGCCTGGTGTCTGACCATTCCGTGTCCTTGGTTATGAACTGGTCATCACTCCACATAATGAAGTCTTCAGTCAAATCTGGTACTTTCTCAATGGCGACCCTGACCTTTTCGATGATGTTTGCATCCTTGTCATGCTTATATATGTCATCCTGATAAATCCACACAATATCGTCACCCAGTTCTTTGATTGGTTGGATTTGTGTGACTATGATTATTCTGTTAAGACATTTGAAGTATTTCTTGATACTTGCGACCGCCACCTTGATTTCAAAGTTGTTATCATAACTTTTTATACCAAGAGGTATGACGACATCATGTTTATCATCCATAAAATTAAGATTTAATCCATAAATACACTATAAAATATTTATGAATTATGTCATCAAACATTACAATTGTCTTCCCTAATCATCCTGAATACGCAACAGAAATGGATGAGATAAAAAAGTCATTAAACCAGTATCCAAATTATAAAAAGATCGCTTCTGCCCTTGGAAAGATTTATCCGCAAGAGATAGTCGCGGGTCTTGTAGGGTGTATCATCATGGAGTCAAAAACCGATCATACCATTATCAATAAAAAAGAATATGAAGGTAGGGGCGCTCCTGGAACTGAAGGTTGGAACTGTGGAGAGGGACTCATTCAATGGACATTTTGGAACTCAAAATCAAAGTTGATAAAATTATATAATGCGGATCCCAGGGCGACACAGAAATTACCCACAACCTGGGAGATGTATAAAAGGGGGACTCCAAGGTCAAAGGGCAAAGACTTGTGCGCGGTTGAGGATGGTTTGCACATCGCCGGACTCACATTCGATAATCAGATATTGTTTCTTACAAAATATTATGAAAAGACCATAGGCAATCTCATAAAGAATAGAGAAACAAATCTTGCGATGATTGTGGCGAAGTTATATCAAGTGAAGGCTGGTATAGGTTTTATGAAAGAATATATTTCAGATCCTATCTTAAGAGCACATGAAACAGCCGCCAGATACTATAAGCATAAAGATGGAAACACATATCTCCAATCATTGAAGCTCGCCAAAGAATATCTTGGAGTCGATTTGCCAACAGATATGAAGGTTGAACCCGGCAAAGAGATACCTGTTATGGGGGATGTCACCTATCGTGATTCCAATAAGAAACTTACCATGCCCGCGTCAGGTCCCATTACCCTACAGAGAATAAGTAGCATCAACGGGGGAAACAAAAATAAAAAACCAAGTGGAATTGTCCTGGGTACACATATGAAACAAAAATAGAGAGGTTTTTATCCTCTCTATTTTTTATACCAATTGCTGTGACAGTATTTCCAGTTTATTTCGCACCGCAAATCCGAAGTTGTCCAGGGTCTTCACACATTCCTCAAAGTAAAGTATCTGTGCTTTCATCATATTCACCTGCTGTCTTAACACATTACAGTCAGCGCTCACGAATGTATTCTTCTCTGCGCTGCTCAGTTTGATGTCATAACTCAAACAGTAATCTCTGAACCTGGATGTCATCTGCGTCTCAAGCATTGCCTGTCTCTTCTCAAGGAGTATCCTGTAGTTCGCCAGCTTCTCCTGGACTTGCTGTCTGTATGAGAGTTGATAAATCTGCGCTTCCGACAGTTTCCTGTTGTCCGCCATCATCTTAATCAACTCCAGTACCTTGTCCTTCCATTCTGTCCTTTCCTTTGACAGTTCCTCCTCAAGCTTGATATTCTGCTCAAGGATTTTTGAATTGTCCATTGGTTTCATAATGTAATCTTCTTGTTGTTTAATTCCTCAATCGCTTTTTCCACCTCCTCATCAGGTTCAAACTGCACAAGTAATTTGAGTTTCTTCTTCCTTATCTCCAGGTCCTTCTGGTATTTTTCAAATTCTTTGTTGATTTTGTCTCCCATAACAGATTAAATATAACAAAATTGGCAGGATTCTGTAAGTCTCTCCAAAGATAATTAAAGTGTAAGAATCATATCTATCAGTTCTGGTTGAGGTGATACATCATATTTTGATTTACGGATGTTTGCATGTGTGATGAGACCTTTCACTTTTCCGCTGTATGCGTCTTGGTGGAAGTCAAACGCTTTCATCGCGCCTTCTGTCTTTATCCACTTATAGATACCTGTATGGAGGTCTATGTTGTCCCTGTTGGCGACATAAAGAAGGAGGTCTCTCAATACTTCAATCTGCTTGGTTGTGTACTTGTGCCAGTTGATATATCCTCTGAATGGTTCGTTGAGGGAGACAATCTGGTCAGGTCTTACGATTGATCCTGTGTAAGTCTTTCCATTCTTCACCCAACCCATATTACAGAGTTCGATACCGACAGAATGGATGTTCATATAAGAAGAACCTGACGTACCGATATGGTATCCCTGGTTTCCTTCAGGATATGTCCTCACTATCTGACCATCATATATACTTCTACCATCAGTACATCTCTGACCACCTATCACAAATTCAGTCGCGACCCTGCCCAATGAGTCTTTTGCCCAACAGTCGACAACCGCCTTTGGGTTATCATATCCTGCCGTGTGGTGGAGGACGATATAGTCATTGTTGTACTTACCATTTATATATTCTCTTTTTGGAAGGTAATAATCTTTTATGTCAAGCGACTCCTTTGGTTTGATGATGACGCTCAAATCGGTATCCATCTTTTCCATAAGTATTTTCATAGTCTTCGGACCCACCTTGCCATCAGCAGTGAGGCAATTTTCACCCTGGAACTTCTTGACGGCGTCTTCTGTTCCTTTTCCAAAAATCCCGTCGGCCTTGATGTCCAGTGCTTTTTGTATCTGCTTCACCTGTTCGCCGATACTTCCTCTTTTATAAACAGCCATACCTTTAATAAATTATATTATATCAAGTTATTTATGGGTACACATAAATATATTATATATGATGTCTAATAAAATAAGTCATTTATGAAGATTAAGAATTCTTTGAGTACCTTTTTGGAACAGGCAATGGTACTGACTGGAAATAACCTGGAAGCTGTGAATAAAATTAGTGACGCGGTCTCATCATCAGAGGATAGTGTAAAGTTGATTTTGACTGATCCTAACGACCAGACAAAAACAATAGAATATATCATTCCTTCATTTGGATATTTGAAGTCTGAGATTGACAGGTTGTCTGCCAGTCTCAATACTATGACCAATATCACAGACGGCGCGGGAAGCAGGGTCAGGTTGTCTGATGGTACATACAGGAAGATTATTGCAAGTAAGATTCCGAGCGAGGCACCGACCATCACATCTGTGGACAATATCACAAACTTCAGTTTCAAGTCCAACTGGTTCTTTGAGGATATGCTCAACCCCGCGCTTTATGTGACCTGGGATATGTCAAGTCAGATTAGTCCTGAAACCGAAAGGGTGATGATACAGAGATACATCCTGAGGTGTGATACCCAGAGTAAGGTGGATGTGTTCAACAATAGCCTCAAGGGGAGAAATGACATTGACTATAAAGAATTCTTGAACATCCTTCTCAACAACAGAATTAAATATACATTGGATGATGAGATTAAGGATCTCCCTCCGAGAGCAAGAAGATATTATGGTACATTCTCTGTCATCAGGATTCAGGCGGAAAAAGACTATAATGGAAACAATGTAAAGAGATATATCCTTGACAGTCTTGAGTTTACGGACGTAAGAAGTGGATTTGAGAACACAAGACTCCTTACTGTGGGTGATTTTGTGGAGGTCAATTCAAATCCAACCACGACCAGATATGAGGTTATCTTTGTGGATTCCGCCAGCAACAAGATTGGATTGAGATGTCTTGAGGGCTCGGAAGGTGTGAGAATCGGCGCGGACACATTGAAGGTCAGCGCCACACAGGACACCAAGGTATCGGCAGACATTCCTGTTGGTTTTGATGAAAGAGAGGTGATATTTGTAAAACCTATTGACCCGGATTCGAATATTCCTGCAAACAAATGGTCTCCTGGTGTTGCTTTCTATACCAATGAACTTACCTATGTTGATGAGAACGGTGCAACACAGACACTCCAGAAATTCTATCAGAAGAATGTGGTTGACTTCGGTCAGGTGCTCTTGTCTTATGCGTCGGACTATTATCCATCAATCCGTGAGGGTATCATCCCAAATGCTCCTGTGTTGAACTATGCTTCAGGAGAGGGTGACTTCAAGATTGTCCAGATAAACACCCAACTCACAGAGACAACTGATGCAGCGACATTCAGAAGTCTTGTTGCGGATAAAATCAAGGCACAGAGTGAGCTTGACAATATATCAAATGAGATTTCCAAGCAGAAGGAACTCATACAGACAACACAGTTTGTATCAACCAATGACAAAATCAAGGCGCAGACTACTCTCAACACGCTTGTGAGCAACCAGTCTATACTTGCATCCAACTACAACAGTATTGTGAATAACATAAAGGCAAAGTATGAGTCTGGTAATGTGGTTCTGCCTAAATATCGTGTTCGCGGTTTCTGGGATATTCCTGATTTAAAGGTAAGTCCTTCATCTGGCGAACAGGAAATCATCAAGTTTAGAATCAGATACAGGTACTTGAGTGAATATGGTAATGCCAACAAGGAGGAAGAATTCACATATAAGTCTGGTAATGCGTCTGTCATTGGTAGGTTCTCCAACTGGAATGAGATTGAGACCAAGACCAGGGAGAGGGTGAAGACATCCGATGGTTGGGAATGGGAGAAGATTGATACGGCGGATCCGGACAGGGTGAACATCAATCAGCTTGATATCCCTATCAATCCTGGTGAGCAGGTTGAAATCCAAGTGAAGTCTGTCAGTGAGGCGGGCTGGCCATCCAATCCTCTCGAGTCAGAGTGGTCAGAACCAATCATTGTCTCATTCTCTGATTTTGCGGAACTCCAGGCGGATGACATAACAGAGCTTGTGGCGCAGAACAGGGTTGACGCCGCCGTGGCGAATGTGGCGAATATGTTCAGCGGTACAGCCGCGCATATGGCGTCCAGCTTCTATACCAATGACAAGTACTTTGCGCATACAGCGGAGAGCATCACATCTGGTTTCCTGTCTCCTGAACAGACACCTATCACTCTTTATGATAAACTCCAGGAACTCCAGAATCAGATAAATATGATTATTGAGAAGATCAACCAGACAGTCGGTGACATCACTGTAAATCTTATTGACAATTCTGATGAACAGAAGGTATATACTCTCAATGAAGGAGGTACTACATATATCAATGCCGGTGATTATGTATCCGCGATCAAAAATCTTGATGATGATAAGAAGGCCGGCGCGATTGTCACAAAGATATTCTATCTTGATATTTCCACAGACGCACAGTCGGGTTTGTTCCTGTTAAGCAAGTTGACTGGTGACAGGTTCTCAATGTGTCCAAGTACCATTAAAGATGGAAATGGAAACATCATAAAGACTGCTGTTGATGGAGGAAACTCTTATGTGGATTATGACAATGTGATCACACCATCTACGACAAGTGGTTCATATTATTATGAGCAGGGTAGATATGACTTGGTGCCTATCAACCTTACAAATCCTGAAGTTATTGATTTCCAGATTGGTTCTCCAAGTATGTATCAGTCAGCTCAATGTAGGGGACAGTTTGTTTATTCAAGGTTCAGGAATATCGGTGATACCTTTGATATGTATGCCAACACTATGGTTGATAATAAACCGGGATTCAAGTATGAAGCCAAGTTTGCTGAATGTGAGGTGACTTATGAACACAAATCATCAGCTGTAACACCAGAAGATCAAGCTAAAGAGAATAAAGATATTGTAGAAGCATATAATAATTTGACGGGTTCAGATGTTCCTGAAATTGCAATTCCAAATGCGTCTGTCTTTAAAATTCTTAATAGACTTCCAAAGACTTGGGTTAAAGCGGAGACAGCAACAACAGGAAGCAGATATAACAAAAGGACACTTGTAAGGGCAAGCAGATTGTATGAAGACCCAGAGGGTGCGGCCGATGCTGTTAAAAATATAAGCAGGATAAGTGACAGATTGAAAAAACTAACGACTATAAATTCATCCACATATACAATCATTCCAAAGATTCAATCAACATATGGTTTTTCTGATTGGGGAAGTTATATCAATAATATTGACGGTAATGCGATATCTTCATTTGACACTGATGGTACAATATTCCTTACAACACATAAGATAGGTTATGAGGATAAAGACAGATACGCCACAGGTGAAAATACCTGTAATTCATATCTCTTCTTAAGTCCTGTAAATCATAATGAAATACAGGTTGATGGAGATACATTGGAATCAAGTAAGTCATTGAAGGAGGGTGAGACATTGAAGGTTCCTATCATCTATCAGTTCAGGATGACAGATTATAATGGATATATATTTGGTAACAAGAAATTGAAGGAATCTTCAACTATTGTAAAGAACACCAAGTATGCGAACATCATTGGTATTGACATCTGGACAGACAGGAATGCATTGAAACCAAAACAATATGACATTATCATATATTCAACATATGGTGGTACAATCGAGACCGACACAAACAGAACAAGATTGTCATCAACACAGGCGTTGATAAATGTTGGCGGTGACATTTCAAAGAACTTGGGAAGGTTGGTAAGAGAGAACAGTACATTGTCATCAAGAAGCACTATAACACCAAGAGTGAATACAATGAGATAAACAAATTAGGAGAAATCTCACTATGATTTCCCTTCATAAATACCATAAGAAATAATATCAAAATAAAGATATGGAAAAAAATTATAATTACAATTATGAAAACAGATCACAGGGACAGAAATTACCTGTAGGTTACAGTAATCTTGGTGTTTCTTCTTGTACATCAAAGGTTTTGAAGAAAAACCCTGTGATAAATGGCAGTTTGTGGCACACGACTGACACCAATGAGTTTTATTATGATTGGAATGGCGAGAGGACAAAGTTGAATCTCACTGGTGACAGCACTACTGTATTGGCGGAGATTGCGAAGATTAAGGCTGATGTTGCCAAGTTGAATCCGGATGCTATTGAATCAAAGATAAACGCTGCCACATCAAAAGCACAAGAGGCTGTTAATGATGCCAAGGCCGCTGTTGATAGAGTGAATGGTATTGAAGGCAGTGTTAATGACGCCATTACTGCCGCCAACAATGCGGTTGACGCCGCAAAAGCAGCCGCAGAAACAGCAAATACTGCCGCCGCCGGAATTGATGACAAGATTGCCGGCAAGGCCGATGTATCAAAAGTAGATGCTTTGGAGGGCACACTTGGGAATAAAGCGGATGTGGATACTGTTAATACATTGAGTGGAAAGGTTGATGGTTTGGAGACTGCTCTTAAAGATAAGGTAAATGCTTCAGATGTTGAAAGTGCTATCAATACCGCTGTTGCCGGCAAGGCTGATGCTGACGTTGTTAATACATTGAGTGGAAAGGTTGATGGTTTAGAATCAACCCTTACTGAAAAAGCCAATTCTGCTGATGTTGAAAGTGCTATCAATACCGCTGTTGCCGGCAAGGCTGATGCTGATGCGGTTAAAGCATTGGAAACTGCTGTTGCTGAAAAGGTAAGTCAGGATGCATTTAATGGATTGAAGAATACTGTTGATGCGATTAAAATTCCAGAAGTTCCTACAAAGGTAAGCGCATTCACCAATGATTCTGGTTATATTACACGTCTTGATATTGAAGGTGACCTTCTTTCACCTGAAGACAAGGCGGCATTGGAAGCGATCAAAGACCTTGGTTCATCAGATGTTGAGACTGGTACATTCCCATCTGGTCAGGATGTTGAAAATACTACTGCTCCTTCAGATGGTCTCACAACTGTACAGGATGTCATTAACTATGTAAATGCATTCTTTGAAAAAAAAAAGGATGAGTTAACACCATCTGGGGTGGTTAAGGATTACTTATATGTTAATGGTGTTAGTTATACAGATGATAATGTTCTTCCGACACCAGGAACAATTTATGATATGAATTGTTATGAAATTAGTGACGCATTAATTTCTGATGGTTTAAAAGTTTATGTTGGTCCAGAAATTTTAGGATTTAATGATGGCGATCCAACAACAACTATATATTCAGAAGTATTCTCTGTTGATGTACCAACTGGATATAGTATAGAAGTTCATAACTGGGATTCAGATAATAATAAATGGTTTGATGCAGTTCAACCAATGATGTCTAATCCAAAACAAGCAACAAAGCTATATGGTGGTAAAGCATATAATTGTTTTGTAAGGAAATTGGATAATAATTTTACTGAAGCACTTCCAGTTAATGTTAGATATAAGATTATAATTAATAAAAATCAGTAACAAATATGGCAAAAAAATATATTAACAAAGCAGAAGGAACAGATCCAATCGTAAAGTCTAGAAATATTCTTATTGCAGCCCCGTATGATGTAAGGAGTGTTGTTGAAACTTATGATGATTTG
>ENA-OQRC01002058-OQRC01002058.1-human-gut-metagenome-genome-assembly--contig:-NODE-2058-length-11904-cov-7.987256_pt1 | contig 11904 bp, 9 predicted proteins | sample MGYA00243236_ERZ505102 | MGnify/ENA primary metagenome ERZ505102 (study PRJEB26097, sample SAMN02712089) | human gut metagenome | biome: Gut microbiome | host: Homo sapiens | place: Denmark: Copenhagen... | reverse complement strand
GGCAAAACCAGTTTTGCGCTGAACATCGCCACCCGCGTGGCCATGCAGCAGAAGGTGCCGGTGGCTATCTTCAGTTTGGAAATGACCAAGGAGCAGCTGACTAACCGTATCCTCTCGTCAGAGGCCGGTATCGACAGTCAGGCCTTCCGTACCGGTGCGCTGCGCGCCGAGGACTGGGAGTACCTGGCGCTGGCAACTGAAAAACTGCACGATGCACCGATCTATATGGATGATACCTCCGGCATTACCATCACCGAGATGAAGGCCAAGATCCGCCGGGTGAATCAGGATCCTGCCCGCCCCAACGTGGGTCTGATCGTCATCGACTATTTACAGCTGATGACCACCGGCCAGCGCAGCGAGAACCGCGTGCAGGAGATCAGCTCCATCACCCGAAACCTGAAGATCATGGCAAAGGAGCTGAATGTGCCCATCATCGCGCTGAGCCAGCTGTCCCGTGCGGTGGAAAAGCAGGGCAACAACTCCAGCCACCGCCCGCAGCTTTCGGACCTGCGCGATTCCGGTTCCATCGAGCAGGACGCAGACTGCGTTCTGTTTTTGTACCGCGATTCCTACTACGCCAGCCAGAACCCGGACGGCGCTGAGGTGGATGCCGATACCGCCGAGTGCATCGTGGCAAAGAACCGTCACGGCGAGACCAGCACCGTGCCGCTGGGCTGGGATGGTGCCCACACCCGCTTTATGGATGTGGACTTCAAGCGCTGATGGATACCGCGATTCTTGCCCGGGTGGAAGATTTCTGCACCCGGGAGGGGCTTTTGCAGCCCGGCACACCGCTGCGGCTGGCGGCGGCAGTGTCTGGCGGGGCAGACAGCATGGCGCTGCTGCTCTTGCTGCGGCAGCTGCAGCCGAGGTTCGGCTATACGCTCTCTGCCTGCCATGTGAACCACGGTCTGCGCGGGCAGAGCGCCGACCGGGACGAAGCCTTTGTGCGGGCTGAATGCGCCCGCTTGGGCGTGCCGCTGCGGGTGTTCCATGCCGCAGAGCTTGCCCCGCCCCCGGCGCACGCCGGGGAGGACTGGGCGCGCCGCCTGCGCTACACGGCCTTTGTGCAGTTGCAAGGGCAGGGGATAGATGCCATCGCCACGGCCCATACTGCAAATGACCAAGCGGAAACGCTGCTGCTGCGGCTGGCGCGCGGCACCGGGCTGCACGGTGCGGGCGGCATCCGGCCAAGGCGCGGGTGCTACCTGCGCCCGCTGCTTTGCCTGAGCCGCGCTGAGACCGAGGCCGTCTGCCGGGCAGCGGGGCAGCCGTGGGTCACCGACGAGACCAACGACACCGATGCCTACGCCCGCAACCGGCTGCGCCACAGCGCCCTGCCTGCGCTGGAAAGCACCAACGCGGCAGCGGTGCAGAATCTGGCACGGTTCTGTGAAAAGGCCGCGCGGGCAGATGCCTACCTTGCCGCCGGGGCTGCAAAGCTTCTGGCGGCGGCACGCCTGCCCGGTGCAGAACCGGCGTGGCAGCTGCTGCCTTTGCAGGCGGCAGATCCGCTGCTGCTGGAGACCGCGCTGCACAGCCTTGTAGCCCCGGTGCGGGACGCAGAGGAAAAATATGTGCAGTTGCTGTGTGGCGTGGTACGGCAGGGCAGCGGTGCAGTACAGCTGACCGGACAGGTGCGCTTTTGCGCCGGAAACGGCTGTCTGCGGCAGGAAACGCTGCTGCAGGCGCTGCCCCGGCAGCCGGAGTGCCTGCAGCAGCAAGTGCCCTTTTTGCCCGAAAAACAGCCGGAATTCCGGCTGCGCGGGGGCTGGAAGGGAAAAGCAGAGCTATTAAAAGCCGATTTTGAAGAAAAAATACAAGTCGTTCATAAAAAAGACTTAAAAAATCGGGCGGATTATGCTAGAATAACTACGTTGTACACTAGTCTTGTTCTGCGTGCCCGACAGCCGGGAGACCGCTTCCGGCCTGCGGGGCGGGGGTTGAGCAAACCGCTGCGCAAGTGGATGAACGAGGCCGGTGTCCCGAACGAACTGCGGGATACGCTGCCGCTGCTTGCCAGCGGAAGCGAAATTTTATGGGTGTGTGGAGAAGGCTTTGCCGATGGCCTTGCACCGGACACGGAAAGCAGATGGATCCTGCACTTGGATGCAGAGATCGAAACACAGGAGGAAAAAACAAATGAGTATGCACGATGATATCAAGACCGTTCTGGTCAGCGAAGAGCAGCTGAAGGCCAAGGTGGCAGAGCTGGGCGCTCAGATCAGCCGGGATTATGCCGGTAAAAATCTGGTGCTGGTGTCCATCCTCAAGGGCTCGGTGGTCTTTATGGCCGACCTGATGCGGGCTGTGAGCATCCCCTGCAATATCGACTTTATGGTGGTCTCCAGCTACGGCGGCAGCAACACCATCACCAGCGGTCTGGTCAAGATCATCAAAGATCTGGACGGTGATCTGTCCGGCAAGGACGTGCTGATCGTGGAGGACATTCTGGACACCGGCGTCACCCTGTCCAACCTTGTGCCCATGCTCAAGATGCGCAACCCGAACTCCGTTAAGATCTGCACCATCCTTGATAAGCCCAGCCGCCGCAAGGCCGACATCCAGCCGGATTACGAGGGCTTTCAGGTGCCGGACGAGTTCGTGGTGGGCTATGGTCTGGACTACGATGAAAAATACCGCAACCTGCCCTATGTCGGCGTGCTGAAGCCCGAGGTCTACACGAAGTAACCTGTCCATTATAAAAATCCAGAACTGGAGTTGATTTTTTTGCAACCGAAGAAACCCCGTTTCAATCCGCTGGTGATCGCCATTGTGCTGGCAGCCGTGCTGATGGTGTGGTCGGTGCTGGGCGGCACCGGCGGCAGCGCCAGCGGCTCCTCTATGGCTTATTCCACGGTGGTACACTATTTTGAGAGCAATCAGGTCACCAAATTCTCGCTGGATCTGAATACCGGCGTGATCACCATGACCCTGAAGGAGGGTGCACAGGAGCTGCCCAACGCTGCCGAGCAGAGCACCACCCAGTCCACGGGCGGGCTGCTTTCCGGCCTGCTGTCCTCCTCTTCCTCTGCCCCCACCGGGGTAAAGAAGAACGATGACGGCACCGAGACGGTCAGCTATAAGCTGCCCTACGCCCGGATGTTCGTGGATCATGTGTCGGACTACATCGCCCAATACGATGCAGCCAACCCCGATGCACCCATGGTGTACGACTATGTGCCCGCCAAGGAAACCATCCCCTGGATGGAGATTTTGTTCTATCTGGCTATGCTGGGCTGCACCGGTTTCCTGTTGTTCTCCATGATGCGCGGCGGTGCTGGTGGCGGCGGCATCATGAACGTAGGCAAGGCCAAGGTGAAGGACGAGCACGAGAACAAAAAGACTGCTACCTTTGCCGATGTGGCCGGTGAGGACGAGGAAAAAGAGGAACTCAAGGAAGTTGTGGAGTTCCTCAAGAGCCCGGATAAGTTCAATACGCTGGGTGCCCGCATCCCTCACGGCGTGCTGCTGGTAGGCCCTCCGGGTACCGGTAAGACCCTGCTGGCGCGCGCCTGTGCAGGCGAGGCCGGAGTGCCCTTCTATTCCATCTCCGGCTCTGACTTTGTGGAGATGTACGTCGGCGTGGGTGCATCCCGCGTGCGCGATCTGTTCGACAAGGCCAAAAAGACCATGCCCTGCATCATCTTTATTGATGAGATCGATGCTGTGGGTCGCCAGCGCGGCGCAGGTCTGGGCGGCGGTCACGATGAGCGCGAGCAGACCCTGAACCAGCTGCTGGTGGAGATGGACGGCTTTGAAGCCAACGACGGCATCATCGTCATGGCCGCTACCAACCGTGCCGACATTCTGGATAAGGCGCTGCTGCGCCCCGGCCGCTTTGACCGTCAGGTCTATGTGGGTCTGCCGGATGTCAAGGGACGCGAAGAGATCCTGAAGGTGCACACCCGCAACAAGCCCCTTGCACCGGACGTCTCCCTGAAGGTCATTGCCCAGCGCACTGCCGGTTTTGCCGGTGCAGACCTTGAGAACCTTGTCAACGAGGCCGCGCTGCTGGCAGCCCGCCGCAACCGCAAGGCCATTACCATGGAGGATATCGAAGAAGCTTCCATGAAGGTGATGGCTGGCCCCGAGAAGAAGAGCCGCGTGGTCACCCCGGAGGAGAAAAAGCTCACCGCCTACCACGAGGCCGGTCACGCCGTGGCAGGCTTCTACTGCAAGCACCACCCCCGCGTGCACGAGATCACCATCATCCCGCGCGGTCAGGCCGGCGGCTACACCATGTATCTGCCCGAGAAGGATCGCAGCTATGTGACCAAGGGTGAAATGTTTGAGGACATCGTGTCCAGCTTGGGCGGCCGCGTGGCCGAACAGCTGATCTTGGAGGACATCTCCACCGGTGCTTCCAACGACCTGCAGCAGGCCACCAACATCGCCCGCCAGATGATCACCCGCTACGGCTTCTCCGAGCGTCTGGGCCCCGTGGTCTACGGCACCTCGCAGGAGGAGACCTTCCTTGGCCGCGACTTTGGTCAGGGCAAGGGTTACAGCGAGACCACCGCTGCCGAGATCGACAGCGAGACCCGTGATATCATCGACGAGGCTTACGAGACCTGCCGCCGCACCCTGACCGAGCACATCGACCAGCTCCATGCGCTGGCAAAGGCTCTGATGGAGCGCGAAAAGCTCAACGAGGAGCAGTTCAACACCATTATGGCCGGCGGCACCCTGCCCCCCTGCGAGGACGCAAAGCCCGAGCAGGCACAGCCCGACCAGACCGTGCAGCCTGCCCCGGTGCAGCCCGCAGAGCCTGCCCAGACCGCTGAGCGCGCCGAACCCGCCGAGCAGGCCGAGCCTGCCCAGCCGGAAGTGCCGCAGCCGGATGCCCCGGAGCAGCAGGACTAAGCTTTTTTTAGGAAAGGAGCGAGCATCGTGGAGGAAAATTTTAACCCGGTCGCCCAGACCCGTGCAAACTATTATACCCCCGGCAGCCCGGTGCAGTTCGTCTGCGTGGAACTGCTCAAAGGGGACGTCAGCGGCGAGCACGCTGTCTGCCTGACCTTCAAGAATATTTCCCGCGTGACCCTGACCGCACTGGAGATCCACTTCAAGTGCAAGGGCGTGGACGGTGTGATCCTGTGCGAGGACAAGTTCGAGTACCGGGATCTGCAGGTAAAGCCCGGCGAGCTGTTCGGGCAGGACGATGCCGTGTTCATCACGGCAAAGGCAATCACCAGCGTGGATGTTTCGCTGTGCAATGTGTACAACGGCAAGCGTGTGGTGCATCTGGACGGCATCAAGCGTGTGCGTCTGCCTGCGCCCCGCCGTTTGGCCCCGGAGCTGCAAAAGGCGCTGGAAGCCCGCATGAACCGCACCGGGCTCAAGTATCAGCCGCAGGTGTTCGAGAACGGCTGGTACTGCGCCTGCGGTGCCTTCCACCCCACCGAGGAGGATACCGTTTACTGCTCGGAGTGCGGCTGTGACCGCATTCTGCTGCAGAACGCGCTGAACACCCTGTTGCAGCCCGCCGCCACGGCAGACGAGATGGAAATGCCCCTCAGCGCCCCGGCGGCTCCCGCAGCGTCTGCTGCGGTGGAGGAGCCTACCCGCATCGTGGGTGCAGCTCCTGCCGCCCCGGCAGCGCCCGCAGAGGAGCCAACCCGGGTCATGGGCGCAGCGGTTTACCAGCCGAAGGCAGCCCCCGTCCAGCCCATCTCGGAGCCTACCCGGGTGCTGGATGCCTCCGCCCGCGCACCGTATTCCGGCGCTGCTGTGGCAGACGAGGGCACCCGCGTGATGCCCGCCGCCGCCCGCCGTCCGGCTCCGGCTCCGGTGCGTCAGCCCGCGCCTGTGGAGGAGGACGAGGAGTACGAGGACAGCCGGGACAGCGTGGCAGAAGCGCTGATCCGCTGGGTGCCGCCTATTACGGCCATCCTGTGTGCAGCCATTGCGCTGTGTGGCTTTGTGTACTACCAGTTCGTGCTGTAAAATAAACTATCCCGGCGGAGGGGGCAGCGTGCCTTCTCCGCCTTTTGTGTGCATTGCACAGAAAGGAAATACCATGCCGGAACAAGCTTTACAAGTGGCTTTTGAGATCAAGACCGCCTGCGATGAGATCAGCCGCCGCCTGCTGCGCTGGCACTGGGAGCGCAAGCCCGGGGCACACAGTCTGGATGCACTGCTGGAGCATATTGCCGCCCGCAAGCAGGAAAGCCCGGATTACTACGACCGTATGCCGGATCTTACCGGCAAGACCAGCTGGCAGCAGCTGGACACCACCCTGTGTATGCGGGTGCTGCTGGACCCGGAGACCGATGCCGCCCGCCCGCTGGATCTGCTGGGCAACACGGCGCACCCCTCTGCCGCCCGCCATGCCTGCAACGCCATCCGCACCGCCCGCAACGAAGCTGCCCACGCGGCGGTTGCAGCGGACGGCGCACAGGCGGCGCTGCTGTTCAACGAAGCCATCGAGGCGCTGGAGGAGGGCTACGCCGGTACCGCCTTTAAAGAAAATGAGCTGGCGCAGTATTACCGCGAAGCCGAGGACTACCTGAGCCGATGCAGCGAGGGCAAACCCCTTAAAGCGCGCCAGAGCAGCCCGCAGAACGCACAGCAGGGGAAGGCTGCCGCACGCAGCAAGCCCCGCGATACCCAGCAAACCCGCAGCGCCAAAAGTACCGCCGGGCGGCAGAACACCTCTGCCCGCAGCCGCAGCACCGGTACAAAACAGAGCCACAGCACGGCATCCCGCAGCAAAAAGCAGCAGACCGGCGGCGAGAGCAGGGTGGCGCTGGGCATTATTCTGGCGGCGCTGGTGCTGGGACTTATCGCACGCGCCATCAGCATGGGACTTGTGTAATTGCAGTGTTTTGCGATTCTGGCAGTAAATTGGAAAGCAAAAACGTTTGTGCTGTACAAAACAACCAAAAAAACAGCAGACTGTCCCGCAGAAAAACGGTCATTGCACCTCTTGCGGGAAATGTGAAACGGATTTATAATAAGCATGAAAACGTTTACACATTGCCACCGAAGAGGGAACGGAGAAAATACCCCATGACCATCAGTGATATTGCAAAGCTGGCAGGTGTTTCCAGCGCTGCGGTCAGCCGCTATCTGAACGGCGGCCCCCTCAGCGAACAGAAACGCGCCGTGATACAAGCCGTAGTGGAAAAGACCGGTTACAGCCCGGACACTGCCGCCCAGACTCTGCGCACCGGCAAGGTGCGTCAGGTGGGGGTCATCGTGCCCAGCATCAGCTCCCAGTCGGTGGGGCAGATCACCAGCGGCATTGCAGCCGAACTGGGCGCAAGCCGCTACCTGATGCTGCTGGCAGACACCGAACTGGACGAGCAGATGGAACTGGAATATCTTACAGCATTGCAGCGCAACCATGTAGCCGGTATCATTCTGCTGGGCTATGATTCCAGCCCGCAGCTGTGCAAGGCACTGAAGGACTGCCGTGTGCCCGTGGTGGTAACAGGACAGCGCTTTGCAGACCTGCCCTGCGTTTATAACGACGACCGCGCTGCCGCCCGCGACCTGACCCGGAAGATGCTGGAGCATGGCCGCAGAAATATCGTGTACATCGGCGGCAGCGAACAGGACGCCGCCACCGGCATTGCCCGCCGTCAGGGTGTGCAGGACGCTCTGCGGGAGGTGGGACTAAACGCGGATGGTCTGCCCCGCGCCTACTGCGCCGCCTTTTCCATGGAAGAGGGACACCGCTGCATGGAGGAGCTGCTGGCACGCTGCCCGCAGCTGGATGGTGTGGTCTGCGTGACCGACACCGTGGCCTTTGGCGCATTGCAGGTGCTGCGCGCTGCCGGGCGCAGGGTAGGGGAGGATGTCGGCCTTGCCGGTATCGGAGACAACTGGGCGGGCAAGGTGGTGGAGCCCGGACTGACCACCATCCGCTTCTACCAGCGGCAGGTAGGGCAGGAAGCTGCCCGGATGCTGCTGCAAAGCATAGAACATACTGAGCCGGACGCTGCACCGGTGCGCCAGACCACGCTGGGCTATACGCTGGTAGAGCGCGGCTCACTGTAAAAAAGAGGAACGAATGAAACAAAAACTGATTTTTTTAGATATCGACGGCACTCTGCTGCCCCCGGGCGAGATGCTGATCCCCCAAAGCACGGTGGAAGCGTTGCACAAGGCGCACGCCAATGGCCACAAGCTGTTTCTGTGCACTGGGCGCAACCTGCGCATGACCCAGCCTTTGCTGGACTATGGCTTTGACGGCGCAGTGTGCAGCGCCGGCGGTTATGTGTTCTGCGGGGACAAGGTGCTGGTAGACTTGCCTATGGAGCCGGAGCTGGCAGAGGGTGTGCGCAGCGCCATGGAGCGCCACGGCGTGGAGTGCACGCTGGAAGCGCGGGACGCCACCTACGGCAGCCTGAAGATGATCGAGCGCTGGAGTTTTACCCACCGGGATGCAGGCAATCTGAACAGCGAAGCCGCCCGTTGGCGCAAGGCCATGGAGGACGGCATGACCATGAGTCCGCTGGCTGATTACAAGGGCGAGCCGCTGTATAAGATCGTGTATATCGCGGAGCGCAGCGAGGATCTGGACGAGGCGAAGCGCCTGTACGAGGACAGATTCGTGTTCTGTGAGAGCAAGCTGGACGGTCTGGATGGCGGCTATGTGAACGGAGAGCTCATCAACCGTAGGTTTGATAAAGGGCGCGGCATCAAGGCGGTATGTGACTATCTGGGCGTGCCCCTGCAGGACAGCATCGGCTTTGGCGACAGTGACAACGACCTGCAAATGACCGATGTGGTCGGTATCAGTGTCTGTATGGCCAACGGCTCTGCAAGCCTGAAGCAGCGCTGCGACCGCATTGCCCCCTCGGTGTACGAGGACGGCATCGCCAAGGAGTTTGCAGCTTTGGGGCTGATTTGACATATCTTTGTAAAAATAGGGCAGGGGAACGTCCGCAGATGTTCCCCTGCCCTAAAATTATAAATAATTCTCCCGCATTGTTTTGCAACAAAAGGAGCACCGCACAAAGAACTGTGCGGTGCTCCTTTTGGTTCATAAATCAGTAGTGCAGATCCTCTGCGGTCAGCGCTTCCAGCACGGGCAGCATGGCAGCGGCTTCGGCTTTGGCGGCGGGCAGATCCATATCGCGGTAGTTGCCGCACTCCACCTCGCTGGCACCGGGCACAGCGCCCTCAAAGCCAGCCATAAAGCAGTAGGCATCCACCGTCAGCTGCAGCGCCTGCGCCGGGGTCAGCCCCCGGGTGAGCAGGTAAAAGCCGGTGCGGCAGCCCATGGGGCCAACATAGATCACCCCGTCCTTCACGGCGCTGTTGCGCGCGTAGGTGGCAAACAGATGCTCCAGCGTGTGGGCAGCAGCGGTGGTCAGGTAATCGCCCTGATTGGGCTTTTTCATACGGATGTCCCAAGTGAGCACATCGCCGTCCTGACGGCTCAGATACATCCCGCGCTCCAGCCGGGTGTGATCTACGCAAAAGCTTGCGATACGTTCCATACTACATTTCTCCTTTATCAGCCCTGCAGGCGCTGCACACTGCCGTGTGCGCAGTCCACAGCCACCATCAGGCCATCGCGGATGTGGCTGGTAGCACCGGCGGCACCCACAACGGTGGGCTTCAGCAGTGCCTTGCCGGCAATGGCGGCGTGGCTGTTCAGGCCGGGCTCCTCTACCACCAGAGCGGCAGCGTCGCGCACAAAGCTCAGCATCTCGTTGCTGGTGGAAGGCACCACCAGCACCATGCCGGGCTTGAACTTGGCACGCACCTCGTCCATGGTGCGGCAGACGCAGGCCTTACCACTGGCAACATCGTTGTTCTCGGGGCCGACACCCACGCCGGTAGCCAGACAGTTGCCTACCATGTGGATCTTGATCATGTTGGTGGTGCCGGAAACACCCACGGGCACGCCTGCGGTCACAACAGCCAGCTCGCCGTTGTGCAGGTAGCCGTTCTCCTTGGCCAGCGCGGTGGACATCTCGATCAGTTCATCGGTGCTGTGTGCCAGAGACATCATCAGCGGGGTGATGCCCCAGCTCAGGGACAGCTGACGCTGCACCTGCTCGCGCATGACGCAGGCAATGATGGGCTGCTGCGGGCGGTACTTGCTCAGCAGGCGGGCAGTAGTGCCGGACTCGGACACGGTCACGATGGCGGCGGCGTTCACGTCCCGTGCAGTCAGGCAGGCAGCATGGGCGGTAGCGTCAGAGACGCTGATCTTGCCGGGGTTAGAATCCATCGTGCGGCCGCGCAGATGGAAACCCTCCTGCTCGGTGCGCTCGGCGATGGCAGACATGGTCTTGAGCGCCTCCACGGGGTAGGCACCGGCAGCGGTCTCGCCGGACAGCATAATGGCAGAGGTGCCGTCGTAGATGGCGTTTGCCACGTCCGAGATCTCGGCGCGGGTGGGGCGGGGGTTCACCATCATGCTGTCCAGCATCTGGGTAGCGGTGACGATGGGCTTGCCGAAGGAGAAGGAGCGCTCGATGATGGTCTTCTGGATGCCGGGCAGCTCGGTGAAGTCAATCTCCACGCCCAGATCACCACGGGCCACCATCACGGCGTCGGCAGCAGCCAGAATGCTGTCGATGTTGTTCACGCCCTCGCGGTTCTCGATCTTTGCAATGATGCGGATGTTGGAATCGTACTGGTTCAGCAGGTTGCGGATCTCGTACACGTCCTGTGCGGTGCGCACAAAGGAGGCGGCGATGAAATCGTAGCCCTGCTGGATGCCGAAGATGATGTCATCCTTATCGCGCTGGCTCATATACGGCATGGACAGATGCACGCCGGGCACGTTGACGCCCTTCTTGTTCTTGATCTTGCCGCTATTCAGTACGGTGCAGACGATGTCGGTGTCGTTCACGGTCTGGATCTGCAGCTTGATCAGGCCGTCGTCCAGCATGATGGTGCCGTTCGGCTCCACGTCCATGGGCAGATCCTTGTAGGTGATGGAGCAGATCTCGTTGGTGCCCTCCACATCGCGGGTGGTCAGGGTAAAGGTCTGGCCGGCAACCAGATTCTCAACGCCATTCTTGAAGTCCTTCAGGCGGATCTCGGGACCCTTGGTGTCCAGCAGTGCAGCCACGGGCTTGCCCAGCTCCTCGCGCAGAGCCTTCAGCTTTTCAAGGCGACCCAGATGCTCCTCGTGGGAACCGTGGGAAAAATTGAAGCGGGCCACGTTCATGCCGTTGGCGATCAGATCGCGCAGCACGCCTTCCTTATCGGTGGAAGGGCCAAGGGTGCAAATAATTTTCGTCTTTCTCATGCAATATACCTCCGTCAACTCTCTCTTACCTATATCCGGCACAGCGCCCTGCAGGCTGCTGTGTATGACCAATGGGAGCAAAGGCTCCCGGTACAGCGGGTCGGTTTATGTGGCAGAGTGGAAAACACAAAACTCTACCACCTATTATTATAATCGTTCCGGCGCAAGAGAGCAAGAGGAATTTTTGCTTGAATACAAGTTTTTGTATCTGTTTATGTTTGTGAGAGGGATTGTGGAAAACTTAACGATGTGGCGCAGCTTTCCGCGTGCCGTCTGACAGGGGAAAACTGCTGTAAAACGTAAAAACTGATAAGAGCGCACAAGGCTGTTTCCTCTTGCATCTGAGGGGCTTTTTGCTTATAATAAGGGTAATAAAGTAGTACTGTTCCGGGGAACGCCCGGAGAATGGAGTGACCATTATGGAAAAACGTGTTTTTCTGATCGTTCTGGACAGCTTTGGCATCGGCGCAGAGCCGGATGCCGCTGCCTTTGGCGATGCAGGCACCAACACCTTGGGTGCCATTGCGAACCACCCCAATTTCAACTGTCCCAATCTGCGCAAGCTGGGTTTGTTCAACATTGACGGCGTGACCGCAGGGGAGAAAACGGATGCCCCGGCGGCTGCCTTTGCCCGCCTGCAGGAGCAGAGCATGGGCAAGGATACCACCATCGGCCAC
>ENA-OQRC01002055-OQRC01002055.1-human-gut-metagenome-genome-assembly--contig:-NODE-2055-length-11925-cov-9.425611_pt1 | contig 11925 bp, 9 predicted proteins | sample MGYA00243236_ERZ505102 | MGnify/ENA primary metagenome ERZ505102 (study PRJEB26097, sample SAMN02712089) | human gut metagenome | biome: Gut microbiome | host: Homo sapiens | place: Denmark: Copenhagen... | reverse complement strand
CTGAAGATGCGGGTGTGGGAACGCGGCAGCGGCGAGACCTGGGCCTGCGGCACCGGCACCTGCGCCACCGTGGCGGCTCTGACCGAGCTGGGCATCTGCCCCGCCGGGCAGGATATCCATGTGCAGCTGCGCGGCGGTGAGCTGGTCATCCGGGTGCTGCCGGGCAGGCAGCTGCTGATGACCGGCAGCGCTGTCACGGTGTACGAGGGAGTTGCGGAAGTTTAACATCCTCGCCCTCTCCGTCATTGCTTTGCAATGCCACCTCTCCCAAAGGGAGAGGCAATTGCGGCTCAACGGTCAGCTTCTGCTGGCGTAGACGCTGCATCGGCTCTCCCTTTGGGAGAGCTGGACGCGAAGCGGCCTGAGAGGGCGGGCAATCTTATAAAGTGAGGGAACAACTTATGAAAATGAATCATCATTACGGTGAGCTGAAGGCAAGCTACCTGTTCGTGGACATTGCCCACAAGGTGGCCGCCTATCAGGAAGCACACCCCGAAAAGGAGATCATCCGCCTGGGCATCGGCGATGTGACCCAGCCTCTGGCAAAGTGCGTGGTCACCGCCATGCAGGATGCCGCCGCTGAGATGGGCACCAAAGAGGGCTTCCACGGCTACGGCCCCGAGCAGGGCTATCCGTTCCTGAAGCAGGCCATTCAGGGCTACTACGCAGGCCGCGGCACCCAGCTGGCTGAGGACGAGATCTTTATCTCCGATGGTGCCAAGAGCGACCTGGCCAACGTGCTGGGCCTGTTTGATGTAGACAACACCGTTCTGGTCCCGGACCCCGTTTACCCCACCTATGTGGACGACAACGTGACCGATGGCCGCAAGATCATTTACGGCCGCACCAGCCAGGAGAACGGCTTCCTGGGGATGCCCGATGACAGCGTGAAGGCTGACATCATCTACATCTGCAGCCCCAACAACCCCACCGGTGCCGCCTACACCCGCGAGCAGCTCAAGGCCTGGGTGGACTACGCCAAAAAGAACAACGCCGTTATCCTGTACGATGCCGCCTACGAGTGCTTCATCACCGATCCCGCTCTGGCACGCAGCATCTTTGAGGTGGAGGGTGCCCGCGAGTGCGCCATTGAGATCTGCTCCTTCTCCAAGATCGCAGGCTTCACCGGCACCCGCTGCGGCTACACCATCGTGCCCCACGAGCTGGAGCGCGAGGGCATGAACCTGAACAAGCTGTGGCTGCGCCGCCAGACCACCAAGTTCAACGGCGTGCCCTACGTTGTTCAGCGCGCTGCTGCCGCCGTGTTCACCGAGAGCGGCATGGCTGAGATTCAGGCCAACCTCGATTACTACCGCCAGAACGCCAAGGTCATTGCCGACGCGCTGGACGAGTGCGGCGTGTGGTACTGCGGCGGCAAGAACAGCCCCTACATCTGGCTGCGCTGCCCCGGCGGCATGAAGAGCTGGGAGTTCTTCGACTGGCTGCTGGAGAACTGCGGCGTGGTCGGCACCCCGGGTGTCGGCTTCGGCGAGTGCGGCGAGGGCTACTTCCGCCTGACCGCCTTCGGCGATGCCGAAAAGACCAAGGTCGCCGCCCAGCGCATCAAGGCCGCCATCCAGGCTCTGTAATCTTACACAAGCAAAAAGGCGATGCAGTTTCGAACAGCTGCATCGCCTTTTTCTTTTATTTCCGGCCCGTCAGCCGGTTGAGCAGCATCACTGCCAGAACAATGATGCCGATGACGAGGATGATGCCGACCATCCCGATCAGCATCATCGGCAGCGTGGTCATCCACGAAGTAAGATGAAGCATGCGATCACCTCCGTTAAGCCATCAGGGTCAGGATCAGGCCGCCTGCAATGACGGACGCGATCTGTCCCGAAACGTTGACGCTGATGGAATACATCAGCAGGAAATTCTGGTTGTCCTCTTCCAGGCCCATCTTGTTGACCACACGGCCGCTCATGGGGAAGGCCGAGATACCGGCCGCGCCGATCATGGGATTCAGCTTTTTGCCCTCCGGCCGGAAAAGGTTCAGCAGCTTTGCAAACAGCACGCCGCCTGCCGTATCAAAGACGAAGGCCACCAGACCCAGTGCAAGGATGAGCAGGGTGTCGGGCCGCACGAACTTGTCGGCGGTCATCTGCCCGGCAACGGTCAGGCCCAGCACGATGGTGATGAGATTTGCCAGCACATTCTGGGCGGTCTCGCTCAGCGCATTCAGCACCCCACACTCCCGCAGCAGGTTGCCGAACATCAAAAAGCCCACCAGCGCCACACTGGCCGGAGCCACCATGCCTGCAATGATCGTGACCACGATGGGGAACAGGATCTTGGTCAGCTGGGAAACACTGCCCTTTTCATAGGACATCCGGATACGGCGCTCCTTCTGCGTGGTCAGCAACCGGATCACGGGCGGCTGCACGATGGGCACCAGCGCCATGTAGCTGTAGGCTGCCACCATGATGGCACCGAGGTACTGGGAGTTGAGCGTATTGGCCACGAAAATGGCGGTGGGGCCGTCTGCCGCACCGATGACAGCGATGGAGGCAGCATCCTTCAGGTCAAAGAAGAAGCCCGCCAGAAACAGGGTGAAAAAGATGCCGAACTGGGCCGCCGCGCCAAAGAGCATCAGCCACGGCTTTTCCAGCAGCGGGCCAAAATCGATCATGGCACCGATGCCGATGAAGAGCAGCAGCGGGAACAGCTCGTTGGACATGCCTGCTTCAAACAATGCGGAGATGGGGCCGACCGTATCCCCCTGCGTGATGGCACCCGAGAGGGGCAGGTTGACCAGAATGGCACCAAAGCCCATGGGCAGCAGCAGGCTCGGCTCCATCTTTTTGGCGATGGCAAGGTAGATGAGCAGTGCACCGATGCCCCACATCACCACCATCTGCCAGGTCAGATTCCCAAAATTGGAAAAGAGACTGGCGAATGTGTTCAGAAGATCCATATTTATTTTTCCTCCTTGTGTTCCGGTGCCGGGCAAGAAAAAAGAGACCCCTGCCACAGCACTCTGTCTGTGACAAAAGTCTCAAGCCAACACATGACATCGGGCATTTCTGCCGTGATGACGCTGCCATGCAGCACCCCGCAGGCCTTGCGGAATGCCCTTTACTCCCTTTTATCGATTCTAATTAAATCAGAAGGCAGTCCCCTCTGTCAAGGGGTTCCTGCATTTCTTTGCCAAACTTTGCTTCAGCGCTCAAACGTTGTGCTGAGGGTGGTCTCCCAAGTCTGGCCGGGGGCAAGGCAGGCGGCAGCGGCGCGCTGGCTCCACTCCTGGGGATCGGTCTGGGCACCGGGCAGGGAGTGCCACGGCTCAATGCAGACAAAGCGCACAGGCTTTGCCGGAGCCGACCAGATGAGGGTATAGGGGTAGCCCTCCACATTGCAGACGATCCCCTTGCCGGTGTCCTTCTCGTAGATGCCCAGCGTGCGGCTGCGCAGACCGGCCATGCAGAAGCTGTCGTTCTCAAACAGATCGTCTGTCAGGGGGATGCTCTGCTCGTTCTTCCACCGGTAACCGCACTTGCCCGTCAGCAAGCCGTTGGGGTAAGCGTCCAGGATCATCGGGCTTTCCGGCTGGTCGAAGCGGAACTCGTAATCGGTGGTGGTGTGCTTGTCATCAAAGGGGATGCGAAACGCCGGGTGGTAGCCGATGCCGAACTGCAGCTCCTCGGCGGCATCGGCGGGGTTGGTGACGGTCAGGGTGTGGTTCACTGTCCTGCCCTCCAGCCGGAAGGTGCTGGTCAGAACAAAATCAAACGGGAAGCGCTCTGCCTTGCTCTTTTCATCCGAGCGCAGCTCCAGCCGGATGGTGTCGCCCTCGGCGCAGAGCAGGGTGTGCTCCACGTCCCGGGCAAAGCCATGCTGACCGCCGGGGTAGGTCTTTCCCTTATGGGTAAAGGCCCCGCCGGTCAGCTTGCCCGTCCAGGGGAAAAGGATGGGGGCGTGGCGCTTCCAGACAGCCGGGTCAGCCTGCCAGAGCATCTCCTGCCCGGCGGCATTTTTCAGGCTGACTGCTTCGGCACCATGGGTATCCACGGTCAGGGTCAGGAATTCGTTGTGAATGGTTGCCTGCATGATTCATCTCTCCTTTTTATCTGTTGACGATGTGCTCGCCGTTTCCTTCCAGCCAGGTGCGCAGGTTCCGGGTGGTAATGTCCATCAGGTTCTGCAAAGCCTCCCGGGTCGTCCACGCAATGTGCGGTGTGAGGATAGCGTGGGGTTCTGCCCGCAGGGGGCTTTCCTGAGGCAGAGGCTCGGTGACAAAGGCATCGGCCCCGTAAAAGCCCAGCTGACCGCTGTGGAGGGCCGCTGCCACGGCCTCCTCATCCACCAGCGCGCCCCGGGCTGTGTTGAGCAGAATGGCCCCAGGCTTCATCTTCGCCAGCGCCTCCGCGTTGACAAGGCCCCGGGTCTGAGGCGTGGCCGGGCAGTGCAGGCTGAGGATATCGCACCGCCTCAGCAGGGTATCATAATCCACGAACTCCACACCGTCGGCGGCGTATTCGGGCCGGACGGTGCGGGTGCAGACCAGCACCTCCATGCCAAAGGCTCTGGCAATGCGGGCCGACTGCCGCCCGATGCTGCCATAGCCGTAAACGCCATAGGTCTTGCCGTAGAGCTCCATCTGGGGCAGCAGGCCGATGCTCTCCGGGATATCCAGCTGCCAGCATCCCTGCTTGACGGCACGGTTGTAGCGCTCCGCGCACTGGCAGATGGCCAGCAGCAGGCTGAAGGTCATCTGGGCCACGCTGTAAGTGGAATAGCCCGGCACATTGGCCACTGCAACGCCGTGGCGGCGGCAGGCTTCCAGATCCAGGTTGTCGGTGCCCGTGGCGATGATGCCCACCCATTTCAGGTTCGGGCACTGCTGCAAGATCTCCTCATCCATGCGGCACTTGTTCAGCAGAACGATGTCCGCATCTCCAATGCGGGGGGCGATCTCCTCGTAGGCCGTGCGGACATAGCTGGTGGTATCCGGCACCAGCGCCTTTACCCCCGACCAGTCGAGGTCGCCTTCCTCCATGACATAGCTTTCCAGAATGACAGCTTTCATCTCAGTCCTCCAACAAAACGTCCTCACTCAGCACCTGACCGATGGGCTTGGCAATGCACAGGTCGGCCTGCGTATCGGCCCCGGTGGGCTGCATGTTGATGACCACCAGATGGCGGCCCCGGAAGTACCGGATGAGCCCCGCCGCCGGGTAGACCACCAGACTGGTGCCGCCGATGATGAGAGTATCCGCCTTGCGGATGGCAGACACGGCCCCGGAGAGCACTTCCTCGTCCAACCCTTCCTCGTACAGGACGACATCCGGCTTGACGATGCCGCCGCACTTGGGGCAGCGGGGCACGCCGGTACTGTTGGCAATGAAGTCCACATCGTAGAACGCGCCGCACTTCACGCAGTAGTTGCGCAGGGTGCTGCCGTGGAGCTCGTAAACGGTCTTGGAGCCCGCCGCCTGATGCAGGCCGTCGATGTTCTGGGTGACGATGGCTTTCAGCCTGCCCTCCCGCTCCAGCTTTGCCAGCCGCAGGTGGGCAGCGTTGGGCTTTGCCCCCTTCACAATGAGCTTATCCCGGTAGAACCGGTAGAACTCCTCGGGGTTCTCCTCCCAGAAGGTGTGGCTCAGGATGGTCTCGGGCGGGTAATCGTACTTCTGGTGGTACAGGCCGTCCACGCTGCGGAAATCGGGGATGCCGCTTTCGGTGGAGACCCCCGCGCCGCCAAAAAAGACGATGCGGTCGCTCTCGGCAATGATTTTTTCCAGTGCAGGAACCATAAAAGAAACGCTTCCTTTCCGGCAGATCGTTGTGTTTTGGATAGCTCCAGTATAACACAAATCCAGAGGAAAGGAAGCGTTTCTTTTTTTGATGGGATCGTCCCCTTGCTCAGCGCCCGTTTTCGGCAAACAGGGTCCCCAGCGCATCCAGCAGATCATGCGGGAGCATCCCGGTTTCCCCGTGCAGGGCAGCGGCACGGTCGGCAGCTGCACCATGGAGATAAACGGCACAGGCAGCGGCCTCAAAGGCAGGCAGACCGCAAGCCAGCAGGGCGCTGGTCATGCCCGCCAGCACATCCCCGCTGCCGCCCCGGGAAAGCCCCGGGTTGCCGGTGGGATTGACCGCACAGCGGCCATCCGGCCCTGCAATGACGGTGTGCGCCCCCTTCAGCACCACCACAGCATTCCATGCTTTCGCATAGCGCAGCGCCGTGCCTTCCCGGTCCGCGTTGATCTCTACCGCAGAGCGCCCGGTCAGCCGGGCCATCTCGCCGGGGTGGGGCGTTAAAATCAGTTCTCCTTGAGGATGAAGTATTTTTTCCGTTTGGAGCAGGTCAGCGGCGGCGTTCAGGCCGTCCGCATCCAGCACTGCACTGCCGGAGAAGCCGGGCAGGAGCGTTTTTACCAGCGCTCGGGTCTCGGCAGCACGGGCCACGCTCTGGGCCGTATAACCCAGCCCCGGGCCCGCCAGCAGAACCGAAGCCTTCTGCCGCCGGATACGCTCAATATTTTGGGGCGAGATGCCGCCCTCGGCCCCCGCTTCGCAGGGGCAGAGGCAGCACTCCGGCAGGCGGGCGGCCACCGCCGCCAGCACCGGCTCCACACTTGCCAGCGTAACGATGCCGGCCCCTGTGCGCAGGGCACCTTCCACGGCCAGCGCCGCCGCGCCCCGGTAGGCCGCACTGCCCGCCACCACCAGCACGGAGCCAAAGGTCCCCTTATGTGCATCCCGGGGGCGGGGCTGGATCTTTTGCCAAACATATTCTGAGGTCGTGCTAAACATAGGCTGCTGCTCCTTTCCTGCCGTGGCTCGCCCTCTCCGTCAGCGCTTATGCGCTGCCACCTCTCCCAAAGGGAGAGGCCTTGGCAATACCCACAGCAAGGCTGTGTGGTTCCGCCAGAGGCTCCCCCTTCGGGGGAGCTGGCAAAGCCGCAGGCTTTGACTGAGAGGGCGAGGATGTTACCCTTCCCCCTGCAAATACCTCCGGATCTCCTTCTCCGCCTCCTGCACCTCTTCATGGAACATGCGGGCAGAGACACGGAGGGCACCATGGCCCAGGATGATGACCTGTTCCATGCCATCGGAGGTGGCCACGCGGACGCGGCGGCCCTTGCCGATCTCATGGGTGACACGCTCGATGAACATATCGGCGGTCTCGGCTTCCCGGGTGTAGACCACATGGATATTGTGGTACTGCTCTATGCTGCCGGGGCTGCCCGGCACACGGTAGGCATCAAACACAAGGATGAGCACGCACTTCTTAAAGCCCTGATAGTTGCAAAGGATGTCCATCAGCCTGTGGCGGGCCGCTTCCAGGCTCTCTTTGGAGAGTGCGTTCAGCTCGTCCCATGCAAAGATGATGTTGTAGCCGTCCACCAGCAGGTATTCGGGCTGGATCTCCCACTGCTCGGCGTTGAAATCAGGGCGTTCCCGCTTCTGGGTGGGGCGGAACGCCGCCAGCGGGTCCCGCTTGATGGGCCCATAGGTCTGTTCAAAGATCTTCAGCAGCTCAGCATCTTCTTCCAAAGTAGCACGATAGGCGGCCATCCGGCGGGGACGGGCCTGCACCGTTTCTTCGGTCTTTGCAGTCTTGCCCCAGCCGCTGTCCACATGCATGTGGCTGCGCACCTGCTCCCAGGGTACCACAAATCCGGCCCCGTGGGCGCAGAACACCGAATCCGCCGGGTTGTCGAGGTCGTGTTCCGGCTCATAGCCCGCAGCCTCGATGACCTCCGCTGCATTGTGGCAGGGACGGTAGCCGTCCAGCGTCAGGGTCAGGTGTCCCCTACCCCGGGTGTAGCCCACCACCTCCATGGGGTAGCTGCGCATGGTGGAGGCCGGTGCGGTGCCGGTGAGCAGGGTGGTATCCCCGTCGGCTCCGGTCTCGGGCGGGTCAAAGCTGCCGCCCATGTTCTGGATATCATTCATGGCGCGTCCCACGTTGTCAGAGGGCAGCTCCAGCCGGAAGGCATACCACGGCTCCAGCAGCTGGGTCTTGTGGATCTGGTCTGCCATCATCAGGCCCTGCCGGACGGCGCGGTAGGTCGCCTGCCGGAAGTCGCCGGCCTCGGTGTGCTTGAGGTGGGCGCGGCCCGCAATGAGGGTGATCTTCACATCGGTCAGGGGTGCCCCGATGAGCACGCCCAGATGCTGCTTTTCCTCAAGGTGAGTCAGCACCAGCCGCTGCCAGTTCTTGTCCAGCACCTCTTCCCGGCAGTCGGCGGCAAACTGCATTCCGCTGCCCCGGGGCAGCGGCTCCAGCTTGAGGTGGACTTCCGCATAGTGGCGCAGAGGCTCGTAGTGGCCCACACCCTCCATGGCTTCGGTGATGGTCTCCTTATACAGGATGCCGCCGGGGCCGAAGCTGACCTCCAGCCCGTATCGCTCGGCCAGCAGGCTTTTCAGCACCTCCAGCTGGATCTCGCCCATCAGCTGGACATGGATCTCACCCAGGGTCTCGTTCCAGACCACATGGAGCTGGGGCTCCTCCTCTTCCAGCCGATGGAGCTTTCCCAGCGCGGCGTGCACGTCTGCGCCCTCGGGCAGCAGCACCTGATAGCTCAGCACCGGCTCCAGCACCGGCAGGTCGCTGTCCCGTTCCGCCCCCAGACCCTCGCCCGGGCGGGCTTTGGTCAGGCCGGTAACGGCGCACACCTGGCCGGGGCCGATGCACTCTGCCAGCGTAAACTTTGCGCCGGAATAGAGCCGCAGCTGGTTGGCCTTTTCGGCCCATGGCTCCCCGTCGACCTCTCCGGTGAGCTGGGCTTTCACCTTGAGCGCGCCGCCGGTCACCCGCAGCCAGGTCAGGCGGTTTCCCTGCTCATCCTGGCTCACCTTGAACACCTTGGCCCCGAAGGCTTCCAGCGCGGGGGCCGGGCGGGTATAGCGGTCCAAGCCCTCCACCAGCGCATCCACACCCTGCAGCTTCAGGGCTGAGCCAAACCAGCAGGGAAACACATGCCGCCGGGCAATGGCGGGGATGAGGTCGGTATCGGTCAGGTTTCCCCGGTCCAGCATTGCCTCCATCAGCCGCTCATCGCAGAGAGCCAGCGCCTCGTCCCGGTCAGCCTGCTCTGCCCCAAAATCCACAAAGCCATCCCCCAGCCGACGGTTCAGCTGGGTCAGAAGCGCTTCCCTGCCCGGGCCGGGCAGGTCCATCTTGTTCACGAACACAAAGGTGGGGATGCGATACCGCCGCAGCAGCCGCCAGAGCGTCTCGGTATGGCTCTGCACGCCGTCGGTGCCGCTGATGACCAGCACCGCATAATCCAGCACCTGCAGTGTCCGCTCGGTCTCCGTGGAAAAATCCACATGGCCCGGGGTGTCCAGCAGGGTAAAATCGGTATTGCCCGCCGTGAAGAGGGCCTGCTTGGAGAAAATGGTAATGCCGCGCGCCTTTTCCAGCGCATCGGTGTCCAGAAAGGCATCCTTATGGTCCACCCGGCCCAGCTTGCGGATGGTGCCAGTGCCGTAGAGCAGGGCCTCGGAAAGGGTGGTTTTGCCGCTGTCCACATGGGCCAGAATGCCGATGACCAGCTGCTTGTGCTCTTGTTCCATGCCGCGGCCCCCTTACAGTGCGCTGGCGATCAGCGCAGCAGCGACCAGCGGCAGGCCCAGCACCAGATTGGAGAGCAGGCTGCAATAGGTGCGCTCCTCGGGTTCCAGCTCCTCAAAGGAGACGATCTTCTCATCCGCATAGTCGATGATGGAGCGGGTGGAGTGGATCTTTTTCTGCCGTTTGCCCATCCCCTTGAATTCCTCCAGCAGATGGTGGATGGTCACGCCATCCAGCCGCAGGTAGTCCACCCAGGCCCAGATGAGCAGCACCACGCCGCACAGAAAGCCCGGGGCCTCCCAGATGGTAAACGTGCCATCGCTGACATAGCGCTGCCACAGCAGCATCAGCACGGCCACGATGGAGGTGCGGGTCACGGTCTTATATAAAATGGGGTGGAACATGTAGCGTTTGTACATCGAGGTCAGTTTCTTCATGGTGCGCTCCTTATTGATACAGATACACTTTATTGTATCATGTTTTTGTGAAAAAAGATAGCTGTTTTGTGCGCACAGCGTGAACAGTTTCTCTCTTTCGCCTGTTCTTCACAGATATACAGTTCTTTCCATTTTATAGTAATTTTTCCACATTCTTTTCCCATGAAAGTGTTTGTCACCGTTTTGTTTCCAATTCTATGCTGTGGCGGATTGACTTCTTTCCAGTAAAGTGCTAAAATATACCGTGGTGTGACTTTTGTCTTTCCTGTGCACTTTTTGGAAAGGCAGACAGCCTCACTGTGTTTAGGAAAAGGAAAAACGCGCGGCTCTGTCCGCGCAAGATCTGGGAGGATCATCCAATGAGCTTCAATTTTGATCGCCGCACCTTCCTGAAGGGTGCAGGTGCTGTGGGTGCCGCCAGCCTGCTGGCAGCCTGCGGCGAAAAGTCCAACAACACCGGCAATGGTGCTGCCGCCAGCGGCGCTGCTGCCCCCAACTCCACCGGCGCTACCCCCCTGAAGGAGTTCATCTCCTTTGAGAGCGGCAACCGTGAGCTGGAAAGCTGGAATATGCTGTACACCCAGAAGGCTGAAGATGCCAACGTGGTCACCAACCTGTGGGACGGTCTGCTGAGCTTTGACCGCTACGGCAAGGTGGTGCCCGCCATCGCTTCCAGCTGGGAGCACAATGAGGATGCCACTGTCTGGACCTTCCACCTGCGGGACGACGTGGACTGGGTGGATTGCAACGGTGAGGTGAAGGCTCACCTGACCAGCAAGGACTTCCTGGTTGGTTTCGAATGGGTGATGAACGCCATTAAGAACGAAGCCAACAACACCTCCATGCCCAACGATACCATTGTGGGTGCTTACGAGTACTACGCGCTGACTAAAGAAGCCGGTGACGCTGCTGCTGACATGACCTACGAGGACATGCTGGCTGCCGGTGTGGGCATCGAAGCTCCGGATGATTACACTCTGGTGTTCACCTGCCCCAGCGCCTGCCCCTACTTTGATACCGTTGCCGCCTACAACAGCTTCTACCCCGTAGCCCCTGCTCTGATCGAGGAGCTGGGTGTCGATGGCTTCCGGAGCTGCGACAACACCACCATGTGGTACAACGGACCCTATGTGGTGGAGGAGTACATCCAGGGCAACACCAAGAGCTACATCCCCAACCCCAACTACTACGATGCTGCCAACGTCAGCCGCTTTGAGCGCTTCACCGTCACCATGATCAGCGACGGTTCCATCAGCCTGCAGCTGTATCAGAACCGCGAGCTGGACGAGGTGGACCTGGGCGAGAGCAACATCACCACCATTCAGTCCGATCCTTCCAACGAGTACAATCAGCAGCTGTGCGAGAAGCGTGCCAAGAAGTTCAGCTACTGCTTCATCTTCAACTACGACAAGAAAAACACCGACGGCACCCCCGATGAGAACTGGAACAAGGCCATTGCCAACAAGGCGTTCCGTCAGTGCTTCTCCAAGGGCATGGTGCTGAACAAGTTCTTCGCCCGTTACAACCCCATCAATCCCCTGAAGTGTGAGAACGATTTCTTCACCATGAAGGGCCTGTGTTACACCTCTGACGGCACCGACTACACCAACCTGGTGGCCAAGGAGATGGGTCTGGACGGCGAGGCTTACGATGGCAAGACCATGAAGCGCCTGCGCGCCAACAACGGCGACATCACCGAGCTGAAGAAGCAGGCCATGGAAGAGCTGAGCGCCATTGGTGTCACCTTCCCTGTTCACTGCTCCTACTATATTCTGGCTGGCTCCACCTCCGCTCTGGACAGCGCAACCGTGCTGAAGCAGTGCTTCACCGACAGCTTCGGCGATGACTTCATCGTGCTGGATATCAACACCTTCGTGTCCTCCACCATGAAGGAAGTCGTAGCACCCAAGCTGCAGAGCTTCGTCCACATGGGCTGGGGCGCTGACTTCGGCGATC
>ENA-OQRC01002043-OQRC01002043.1-human-gut-metagenome-genome-assembly--contig:-NODE-2043-length-11972-cov-4.042460_pt1 | contig 11972 bp, 9 predicted proteins | sample MGYA00243236_ERZ505102 | MGnify/ENA primary metagenome ERZ505102 (study PRJEB26097, sample SAMN02712089) | human gut metagenome | biome: Gut microbiome | host: Homo sapiens | place: Denmark: Copenhagen... | reverse complement strand
AGCTCCAATGTGGTTTCATGGTAACGCTCGACACGGCAATTTATTCCGTACTTTTTAAACTCTGAAACTATCTTTTCATCGGTTATAGGCGCTTTTGACGAGAGTGTACCGTGCAGTATCTTCTTATCATAGCGGTTACTTGTTATGTATGCTTTTTCGGCAAGATAATCCGAAGATGCAGTGATTGCGAAATTGAACAGCAGAGTTGAAAAAATGATACATATCATCATAAGGATAAAACTGTGTTTTTTTGATCGAAGCAAGGATAATGCAAGAGATAACAGCTTCATATTGCACCTCCGTTTGCGTATGTGGCTGAGGATATGCGTTTAAAGCCGGGCAGTAACGATATTATGATTATAATGCTGTATATTACAAATGACAGCAGATAGTCAAAAGCGGTAGGTACATATTCCATTCTGAGCTTTACCATAAGTGCGGTAAAAATCGGACTCAAAGCAATAGCGCAGATGAATGAAACCGCTGTGTATGTAAGAGTGACTGCAGATAAAAGCAGTGTTATCGGCATTGACTTGCAGCCTGTGACCTTCAGCACATTTATCTGTTCGCTGCAATTATCCGTCAGGTGAAGCAAAAGCGTCAGCAGGAGCAGAGCGGTGAATATACCTGTTACCACGATTCCTCCCGTGATGATAGTGTAGATTATGATAACAGATTCGTTATTCTCTCTGTTCGGCGGCTGAATATAAACCACCTTGCCAAGAAATTGCTCAAGTGCCTGCAGTTCATCGTCAGACAGATCGGAAGTAAAGAAAAAGCGTGCGCCGTTGTATTTTGTCGGAGCGGTATTCTTCATCTCATTTTCAAAATCTTCATCCTTTACATAAATTCCGCTGTTGTTGTGATATAAGAAAAAAGTGTACGGAACAATAAAATCATCGGAAAGACCTATTACATTAAGTACGATGTCGCCTTTATCATCGGGAATGATAAGCCTGTCACCGACATTTATACCGCAGTCGTTTTCGGCAATAATAACCTTGCTGTCACCCTTCAACTCATCTTCCGTGAAAAATCTGCCGTCGGTTATGTTATAGTCGGATTGTATGAAGCGGTACAGTTCTTTCATGCTTTTGTTAAAAGCAACTTTGGCTGATTCAGTACAGATGTAGTTTTCGCTTGAGCGATAGCTGACAACCGCATTGTCGGCATAGGCAGTGTAGACTTCGGGCAGGTTTTCTCTGAAAAATTCGGGTGAATCTTCGGGCATAATACCGTCAAAGATGTAGCCTGAACGATCCATCATATTGTGATATGCCGCATTACCGCTGTTCAATGCACAGAACAAAGAAATAAATGTAAAGACAGCCGAAACAGAGATAAGAAAAATAAGTATATTCAGCTTGATATCACTTTTGAGAAATGTTTTCAGCATACTGAAATAAAGCTTTTGATATTTCATTTGTTCTTCTCCTTTTCATAATATATTTCCGTTAAGATTGTCAGCAAGTGACAAACTAACTGTACTATCAGAATTAGTACAGATTTAGTATAGCGCAGAATGCTGAAAATGTCAATAGCGGTTAAAAAAATAGCAGGCGGAAAACCGCCTGCCTTAATAATCACAGAACATCACAGTTCAAAATGCCGAAAACGGATATTTTAGCAAAATCATTATCCGTGCTGTCGCAGGCGGTTTCTTCAGAGCTTTCGCTACCGGTATCATCGCCGCCGAAAAGCCCCTGCAACGCTTCAAATATCGCAAACTTAATTTCATAATCACGGCTTTCTTCAACCCGCTTGCTCTGTTCTTCGGTAAAAAATTCACCCGATGCGGCAGGCAGGCACAGCGGTGGGAACATTACGCACCACCAGTTCCTACCCTCTGCATTTCCGATAAGCAGGCGGACGGCTGTGTATTCTCCTGCCGGTAAGGTTACATTCTCGTACTTTCTGGTGGTGAAATATGTTTTTGCAACCTCGCATTTTACATTGTAGCTGTAGCCTTTGGAATGTACAAATTCGTTAGCCTTTTCTTCGATTTCGGCTCTGCGTTCGTTTGCAACGGCTACCGATTGACTGAAGCTGTCACAGTTTCCGAATACATCCGAAAACGTTGAAAGCATATAGTCACGCAGATCGTATTTCAGTGTCTGGTCGTCCTTACTGTCCGAGTTTGCCAGTATATGAAGCCTCAGCACCTCCTGCGGCTTTTCCTCGCAATCCTCCGCAAATGCGGTAAAGGCTGTTATTAAAATACATATTACCGCACCCAGTATCATAGCCTTGTCAAGAATATTACGTTTAAAAAAACCTGCCATAATTACCTCCGTAGCGTTTAGCTTTGTGAGGTAATTATTGACAGGTTGGTTTCATTTATTCGCAGATAAGACTTTATTTCAGATTTTCTATCTGACTTAACCACAGCGTTGCACAGGCATCGCTCGGCATTCTCCAGTCGCCTCTGGGGGAGAGCGTTACCGATCCGACCTTAGGACCGTCGGGCAGGCACGAACGCTTGAACTGCTGTGAGAAGAAACGACGGTAGAAGGTTTTCAGCCATTTCAGTATTGTTTCACGGTTATACGCACCGTCAAAAGCGTACAGCGCAAGCCTGAATACTTTTTCGGGGGTAAATCCCCATCTTATGCCGTTGTACAGGAAGAAATCGTGAAGCTCGTAAGGACCTACAAGGTCTTCGGTTTTCTGCGATATTTCTCCGTTATGAGCAGGCAGAAGCTCGGGGCTTACAGGTGTATCAAGTATATCCTCAAGCGATTCTTTGAGCAGCTTGTTATCTGTCGTCTTGCTGTAGTAGCTGACAAGATGCTTGATAAGCGTCTTGGGTATTGAGCAGTTCACACCGTACATAGACATATGATCGCCGTTGTAGGTCGCCCAGCCGAGAGCAAGCTCGGACAGATCGCCCGTGCCTATTACAAGTCCGCCTGTCTGATTGGCGATGTTCATAAGCACCTTTGTACGTTCTCTTGCCTGACCGTTTTCAAATACTACCGATAGATCGTTTATATCGTGTCCGATGTCCAGAAAATGCTGTTTTACGCTGTCGGTTATGTCGATTTCACGCAGAGTGACGCCTATCGCCTCGCATATCTTCACAGCGTTTGATTTTGTGCGTTTTGTTGTGCCGAAGCACGGCATTGTCACCGCTACAATATCCGTCATAGGTCTGTCGAGCAGCTTCATTGCATTGGCGCATACAAGAAGTGCAAGCGTGCTGTCAAGTCCTCCCGAAATTCCTATAACGGCGGTTTTTGCGTAAGTATGGGCAAGACGCTTTTTGAGTCCGTGTGCCTGCATCGAAAGAATAAGCTCGCATCTCTTGTCGGTCTCATCGGCAGAGTAGGGGATAAACGGCGTGCGTGATACAAAACGTGTTATCTTTGTATCGGTGAGCGGTATATCAAACCATATAGTTTCCGTATCGCATTTGTCATTTCTGAATGATGTGTTTTTTCTGCGTTCAAATGCCAGCTTGTTTACGTCTATCTCGCTGATAACATAATCGTTTGAGAAAAGCTCGCTTTCGGCAAGCGTTGCACCGTTTTCAGCAATTATGTTATGTCCCGAGAATACAAGGTCCTGCGTGCTTTCGCCTTCTCCTGCGGAGCAGTAGATATAACCCGAAATAAGCCTTGCAGATTGATTTAAAACAAGCGAACGGCGGTATTCCGACTTTCCTATCATCTCGTTGCTTGCAGAAAGATTAAGAATGATATTTGCGCCCTCCTGTGCAAGATATGTTGAGGGAGGGCAGGGTGACCACAAATCTTCGCACAGCTCGATTCCGAAAGAAAAATCGTGCATAGTGTTACAGCAGAATATAAGTCCCGCACCGAAATACGCACTCAGCGAATCGTCGCATTCGCCGTCGGCATCCGTGTCAAACCGGTTTAATAAATATTCGCATTTACTGCCGTCCCAGGCGGTAAAGTGGCGCATCTCGTAAAATTCGTTGTAGTTCGGCAGGTACTGCTTAGGCACATAGCCCAGCACTTTTCCGTGATATGTCACAGCCGCACAGTTATACAGCTTGCTGTCATACTGCATCGGCAGGCCGACTACAGTTATCATATCAAGCTCCGACAGTTCTTCCAGAATCGTTATGAGCGCATTTTTTGCACCGTCAAGGAGCGTTGTCTGGTAGAACAGATCCTGACAGGTGTAACCCGTGATGCACAGTTCCGGGAAAACTGCGAGCTTTACATCTTTTTTAGCAAGCTCCTTTGCCAGAGAGATTATCTGCTTTGCGTTGTGCTTGCAGTCGGCAACCTTAATCTCAGGTGTTGCCGCCGCTACTTTTATAAATCCGTCTTTCATATTGTTCTTTTCGGCTTAAGGCTTAAAATTCGTAATTGCCTGTCATTCCGCCGACCTTTCTTTCTATCCAGGTTAAAATATCGTCAAAAACTATTTCCTTCATAGTTTCGTTTACAAGCTCGTGACGTGCGCCGGGGTACAGCTTGATATCAACGTTGCAACCCTCGTCAATCAGCTTTGCGTAAACGTTTCTTACGCCCTTGCCGTATCCGCCGACAGGGTCTGCCGTTCCTGCCATGAATATAACAGGCAGCTTTTTCGGCACCTTTTCAGCCCACTGCTGACTTGATACTCTGCGAAGAAGGGTAGTAAGGTCAACAAATCCGCTTGCCGTAAATACAAAATTGCTCTTTTCATCGTCGATATACTTTTTTACAACATCTCTGTCGTGAGTGAGCCAGTCATAGATAGTCTGGCGATCTTTGATTTTGTCGTTATATACTCCGAAAATGAGAGTGTTCAGCTTATCACTGCGGAAACGTTCGCCCTTCAAGGAAACAACGGAGCGTGTAGCCCTTACTCCTATTTCGGAAAGTGCCTTGTCATCGCCCGTACCCATAATTACGGCGCAGGTCAGCTCGTTAGGAAAGCGTGTGAGATACAGCCTTGCAACAAAACTGCCCATACTGTGACCTATAAGAATATACGGCAGTGCTGGGTACTTCTTTTTCATTATCATCGTCATACGGTGCAGATCGTTTACAAGGTGGCTCCAGCCGTCCTTTTCGGCAAAAAAGCCGAGATCGTCGTTTGATCTGACGCTGTTTCCGTGACCGAGATGGTCATTGCCGCAGACGATATATCCGTGTGAGGTAAGAAAATCCGCAAAGTGTTCATAACGCTCAATATATTCACACATACCGTGCGAAATCTGAATGATGCCTTTATATCCCACGTTCATAGGAAGAACCGGAACATAGATGTAATATGCACAGTTATCAGTGCCGTTCGAGGATTCAAAAGTGCCTGTGAGCTTTTCGTATGCCATAGCGTACCTTCTCCTTTCGCAAGACGCATCAAATATTTCTTTATACTTATTATAACAAACACAGCCATAAAATACAAGTAAAACGGGGAAAAAGGGGTTAAGCGGAGGAAGTCGGGACAAAACCGGACAGCCTGTGATTGCGGATAAGCTGTGTCTGAAACCGACTTTTGAAAAGAATTATTCGGTAAGAAATGCGATGATAACATACTTATCCGGCTTATTTCGCCGATGTGTTTTATACTTATAACAGTTGATATTATACGCAGATAAATAAAGCAGCGCCGTGACCGAATGCAACATTCGGTCACGGCACTGTTTTATTTAAATACAATGTTTTTTGTCAAGCAAATAAGCGGTAAACCGATCGGCTTTTTTCTCCGTTGCGTATGCAAGTAATTCATCGATATTGTTCTTTTTGATAACTCCGAATTGCTCCAAGTCAAGCACCAGCTTCATATCATCTGCATCAATACAGAGCTTTACTGCATTTTTGCAAAGCGTAATAACTATTTCAGATTTAAAGATTTTCTGATAGCTCTGCTGTAATGAGTTATCTTTTCTGCTTTTGTCATACCGTAATTATATCACAAAATCAGTACATTAAACCGTACAGAAATCACAGCTTCAGGCTGTCCAACACATTCTTACCTTTTTTGAAATGACGTTCCTTGTACTCAAGCAAATATGCGGTAAACTGAACAGCCTTTTTCTCCGTGGCATATTCAAGTAATTCATCAATATTGTTCTTTTTTATAATACCAAGCGGTTCGCAAGAAAGCAACAATTCCATATCATCTGTATCAATACAGAGCTTTACCGCATTTTTTGCAGAGCGTACAATATAAGACCTGTACATTTCTTTCTGCTCGTCCGTTAAATCAATGGGATAACGCAGTCTGTTCAGGGCAACTCTGATCTTGTGATATACTCCCTTGATTTTCGGAAAAAATTCATCAACTGCGTTGAAATTGAACGTTGCGTTTCTTCCCCAGGATGATGCCAGTGTGTAGCAGTATTCGCCTTGAGTGCAGTCGCCGCCCATCCACACTTTGTACTTTATCTCATCAGTTTGTGCAGAGCGTACAGTCACCTCATAATCGAGCCAGTTATCATGAGTTTTATAGTTGACAACAGATCCTAACAATGAGTTGGGAGAGCCGCCATATTTATCTGAATGACTTTTACACGGCTTTGCATCGGGATCAATAGAATCATAAACCGTAATCTCTTTGCATCCATGGAAACTTTCTTTTCCGACTTTCTTTACAGTCTTAGGGACGGTAAAAGAAGAAAAATTACAGTCTTCAAATGCACTGTCGCCGATACTTATGACTGAATCGGGAATGACTATGCTTGTAAGGTTTCTGCATTCCAGAAATGCACGTTTGCCGATACTTGTGACCGAATTTGGAATTGTTACACTTGTAAGATTACTGCAACTTTCAAATGCGCTGTCGCTTATACTTGTAACAGAATCGGGTATAGTTACGCTTGTAAGATTGTTGCATTTTGCAAATACACTGTTGCAGATACTTGTGACCGGATCGGGAATTGATATTACGCTGTCCTTTCCTTTGTACGCAATAAGGATTCCGTTTTTCAGCACAACAAAATCATCCGGATATTCCGAAAGCCACTTTGTTCCTTTAAACGCATATTCACCGATATCGGTAACAGATTCGGGAATGGTCACGTCTTTAAGATTTTCGCATTTGTAAAATGCTAAGTTACCTATGCTCGTAACCGAATCGGGGATTGTTATACTTGTAAGGTTAGTACACTCATAAAATGCACAGTTACCGATATCGGTAACTGAACCCGGAATGGTTATACTTGTAAGATTACTGCAACTTACAAATGTATGATTACTGATATTTGTCACGTAATCGGGAATAGCTATGCTTTCAAGACTGTTGCAGTCGGAAAAAGCGGCTTCGCCGATACTTGTAACCGAATCGGGAATTGCTATATTTTTAAGGCTGCCGCATTTGCAGAATGCACCGGCGCCTATGCTTGTAACGGAATCCGGAATGCTAACGGCTGTAAGGCTGTTGCATTCAAAAAAAGCATTGTCACTGATACTTGTAATCGAAACGGGAATAGTTACGCTTGCAAGATTGATGCATTCTTGAAACGCACCTTTGCCGATACTTGTGACCGAATCCGGTATAGTCAGGCTATTAAGACTACGACAACCTCCAAAAGCATAATTGCCGATACTCGTCACCGAATCCGGAATAGTTACGTTTTTAAGGCAGGTACAGTTTTGGAATGCGCCGTCGCTGATACTTGTGACCGAACGGGGAATAGTTATGCTTATAAGTTTGTCACACCATTCAAATGTACATACGCAGATTTTTGTAACAGAATTCGGAATAGTTATATTTTCAAGGTTGCTACAGCCGGCAAAAGCCGACCCGCCGATACTTGTGACCGAATCGGGAATGGCCACGTTTGTAATATTGTCGCAGCCCGAAAATGCCCGCTCACCGATTCTTTGTACGCCGTCAGGTATAACTATCTCGGTCACACCTTTCTCTTCGGTGTATTTCTTTAGTACGCCGTTGCAGATTTGAAATCCCATATTTCCCCCATATCACTATAATATTCATTTCAGATTCAAAGTTTTTCTGATAGCTCTGCTACGTTTAATCTTTTTTACAAGATTGTCAAAATCCCGTGCGATGACCATACCTTCACTAATCCTGTCTGCAAGCCCTGAGTAAAGGCTTTCGGTATTTTTATTCATAAAGGCATGTATTACCTCGTTGCGATATGAACACCATTTGTTCATACGGGTAAACACTTCTCTTACTTTCTTTACATCAAGTTTATCCGTGTATACTTTTCTGATTGCACAGAGATATTTGCTCTTATCAGCGTTATTATATTCGTTCTCTGCCCATGTAAGTGTAGCTTCGATTATTTTCCTTTTACCCGATATCTGATTGATAGACGGAAATCTGAATTTATTATCTTCACATTCGTCAAACATAAATTTCAGTTCGTTTTTGCTCCTTTTATTGTCAAATCTTGTTGACTGTCGGGTATTAAGACATCCGAGATAGAAAAGCCACGCCCTGAGCCTGACCTCCATAATAGCATAAACAATAAGCATAGCCTCAAAATAAAAGCCGTTTTTAACCGCTTTATCATAACGTTCAAATTGCGTTTTGTATGTTGCTTCCTTATCAACCCCGTCCGTAACAGGCCGGATTTTTCGTTCCGGCACATCAACACCTCCTTAAATATTCGTTTATATCAAACCCTTCCCTTACAGCCGTTCTTACAAGCTCCTCATCTGACATTCTTCGTACTCGTTCGGTTTTATCGAACATAGCAGGGGAAACTGCAAAAGCGCCTGGGTAGATTATAATATCAAGTGCAACACAAAAAATATGGACATCATACTCACTTTCGTGTAAAATGTAATTACCACAAAACAAAAGGCACGGAGGTAGAGTATGAAGTCCTATACACATTTTACACTATCTGAACGAAATTGTCTACAACAATTTTTGTCAGAAGGAAAAGGAGTACGAGAAATTGGAAGGTTGCTGGGCAGAAGTGCTTCATCAATAAGCAGAGAAATAAAAAGAAACTGTAAAGATAAAAAGAGGTACAATGCGTGGTGGGCAACGTCACTTTACATATACAGGAGAAAGAAGTGTGTAAGGAAACACGTCATCCGACCGGACACCAAACTTTATATTTACATTCTTGAATGTTTCAAACGCTTTTGGTCGCCTGAAATTATAGCGCATAAGTGCAAACAACAAGGTTTCAGCGTATGTTGTGCATCTATATACCGGGCATTAAAGGAAAACAGGCTTCAAGGTTTGTCAAGGAAAACTGCTCTGCGACGTCACGGAAAAAAGTATATCGGCAATCGCAAGAAATGCAATACAATTCACCCGGTTCACACTATTCACGACAGACCGGAAATTGTAGAAACAAAATCCCGTATAGGCGATTTTGAAGGCGATACGGTTTATGGCGGTATCGGTAAAGGTTGCGCTGTTACTTTTGTTGACCGAAAAAGTAAGCTACTTGTTGGTTCAATAGCAATCAGTCGAGAAAGAAATACAATCAGAAAAGCTATCTCCAGAGCTTTTGAACTTATGGAAGTTCCTATGCCGATTGAAACAATCACGTTGGATAACGGTTCTGAATTTGCTGATTTTCTTAATATCGAAAAAGATTTAGGTACAACAATCTATTTTGCTGATTTGCACTCTCCTTGGCAACGAGGTTTAAACGAAAATACAAATGATCTTTTACGTTTCTTCTATCCTAAGGGCACTGATTTTTTAAGTGTTTCCGAAAAAGAATTCCAAAAAGTTATTCATTTAATCAATAGTCGTCCTCGTAAATGTCTTGGCTATCTTTCCCCTCTCGAATTTTTGTCTAAAAAGTGTTGCACTTGACTTGACAATCTACCTAGCCCCAGTAATATAGCCCCTTCCCACGGGGAAGGGGTTTGGGGTTAGGGATAGAGAATTTGCTCTATATTTATAAAAATAGATTTTTTCTACAAGCTGACAGCCACAGCTTTCGCCGTGGCTGTTGTTTTACAAAAAAACCGCCGTGAAACTCCACAGCGGTTTTTATTCTTATTTATTTTCATAAATCGGGCTTTCAAGCCTTGACGCAAACTCCGATTCGGGCAGGGGCTTGTCAAAATAGTAACCCTGTATGATATTACAGCCCATATTCCTCAGATTATCAACGATATTCTTATCCTCAACGCCCTCGCATACGGTAGTCATACTAAGTTCCTGCGCCATGTGCAGAATATTTTCAAGCACTACCTGACCTCTTGCGTCATCGTCCGAGCCGGCAAGGGATTTGTCGAGTTTCAGTATATCAAAGTCGAGATCCTTCAGCAGAGCAAGCGAAGAATAGCCTGTTCCGAAGTCGTCCATAGAAACCATCAGACCGTAGCTTTTAAGGTCGATTATCGCCTGCTTTATTGCGTTGAAATCGTCTGTATATGCGGTTTCCGTAAACTCGACCTCAAGATAATGCGGTTCTATCCCGTAACGGTTTATAACATTCATTATCTTTTCCGCAAGGTGAGGGAAACGCAGATGTATCTTTGAAAAGTTCACCGATACCGGAACTGTGCGTTTACCGCTTTCCTGCCACTGCTTTATCATCGCACAGGTATGCTCTAAAACGAACATATCCAGCTTCATTATAAAACCGGTTCGTTCTGCTATCGGAATAAAGTCGGCAGGTGAAATAATCTTGCCGTCACGCTTCCATCTTATAAGCGCCTCAGCACCTACAAGCGTTCTTGTATCCACCCGTACCTTAGGCTGAAAATAAACAACGAACTCTCCGTCCGCCAAAGCCTGCGGCATACCGTTCTCAAGCAGGGTAAGCTGTTTTTCACGGTTGATTGTATCAAGATCGTAATAAACAAAATCCCCATCCGCACGGCGCTTTGCAATATCAATGCAGGTTTCTGCACGGGCAAGAATAGTGTCAATATCGTCTGTGCTGTCGTCAAGCATTACTATACCGGCTCTGAGTGCTATCTCATACACTGTCTTTTCCTTGCCGTAATAGAAGTTGACAGGGGTCTTGGCAAAGTTCTTGAGGTGAGTTTTAAGGTGGCTCTTTTTGACCATCAGACAGAAGTTATCACTGCCTGAGCGGCTGCATATCTCATCGCTGTACATCGTTTTGTTAAGCGCTCTGGCAAATCTCTGGATTATCTCTGTTGTTGCCTGATAGCCGAAGATGGTGTTAAGGGTATTACAGCCCTTGATATTTGCTCTTATGACTGCATAGTCTGAGAGAACTCCGTTTTCCTTTACTTCCTCAATAAAAGCACGGAAGCCCTTCGAGTTGGGTATTCCGCTGTCACGGTCGATATGGTCAATCAGTTTTTCAACGTGAATATTCAGCGTGCAGGTGCAAATGATAGCCAGAAGATTGGTGATATGCTCAAATAGCTGTTCCTGCTCATCTGTAAGAGTTTTAAAATCCACATCGGTATAAAACTCATAAGTCAGACTGCAGCTTGTGTTTTCACGCTCATATTTCTTATTGTGTAAAGGGTAGATAGAGTTGTCCTTGTAAATAAGAGTTTCACTCAATCTTCCACCGTAGTTCAATGTACGAACAATTCTCGAAATGTGCAACGCTTTTGCAGCAGGAGCAAATTCGGTAATCTGCTGAAGGTCATCATAACGTTTAGTAGCGATGGCATCTATCATATCGGAAAGATACCCTCTGACCTCTTCAACCATTTTCCCGCCTCCTTTTCCTATTCCCATTTTCCATATAAGTTAATTTTATCACATTTTATGACCGTCTGCAAGCCAAAAAAACGTAAAAAGGTCAAAAAAAGCTCACAATTTCAAAATAAGAGCAGAGTATACAAACATGCTTTTTAAAAGCTGTGCATTATCACAAGTCAAAACAGCAACACCTCGCTTTTTCGCTATTTTGGGCAGTGAAATTAAGTAATTAAAGTTATAACCTTAATACACAAAACAGGTCATTATACGGCCTTTTCTGCTTAATTTCAGAATTAATTAAAAAAACAGGAAAACCACTTGAAAACCTACTAAAAATATGGTATTATAGTATTTAGAAATGACGGTCAGATTTCGGTTATATTTCGGTATTGTAAAAAAGCGATAAAGAAAGGACAATAATATGAAGATTT
>ENA-OQRC01001999-OQRC01001999.1-human-gut-metagenome-genome-assembly--contig:-NODE-1999-length-12175-cov-3.354125_pt1 | contig 12175 bp, 9 predicted proteins | sample MGYA00243236_ERZ505102 | MGnify/ENA primary metagenome ERZ505102 (study PRJEB26097, sample SAMN02712089) | human gut metagenome | biome: Gut microbiome | host: Homo sapiens | place: Denmark: Copenhagen... | reverse complement strand
CCCATACAGATTAGATATTATAAATTTAATTGTAACAAGTACAGGAAACGCCGTCAAATTAAATATCATATTAAGCAAAAAATCCGTGCAAACCAACGTCAAGCTTCTGTTTACACGGATTTTCAATTTCAGCTTTCTTCTAAAACACAGGGATTAGTCAACGCGCCTACAGCATCCGCACGACAGCGGTTGCAATGCTGCATCTGCGGCATCCACTGCCTGCAAACATTACGCAGCTGCATAATTTCTTCAGCTGCAGGCTCCGCAAGATGTGCAAAGCCAGTTCCCTCCACTGGCAGCATCGGTAAAATATTCTGCAGCTTCGCTCCCAGCAAAGCCATACGTCTGGCAATCGCCGGAATTTCCTGGATATTCACGCCGGAGATTGCTACCGTATTTATCTTCACCTTCACGCCATATTCGCCAAGCAGCTGCAATCCTTCTATCTGTCTTTCTAGCAGCAGCGCAGCAGCCTCTTCGCCGACATATTTTTTGCCGTCATCATTGATAAAGCTGTAAATATGCGCGCCGGTGTTGCTGGTAATCGCATTCACCGTCACCGTAACATAATCAACACCTAAAGCTGCTATCTCCTTGGCATACTTCGGCAGATAAAGGCCATTAGTCGAAAGGCAGAAGAAAACATCCTTATCAACCTCACGAATCATGCTCAGCGTTCTGCTGACCGTTGCCCAATTGGCCAGCGCATCGCCGGGGCCGGCAATGCCTGCTACCGTCAGCTTCGGCACCTTGTCCTTCATCTGCAGATACCAATCGACTGCATCCTCCGGTACCATAACCCTTGCCACGACGCCGGGACGGCTTTCATTTACACAACTGTATTTGCGCAGACAATAATTACACTGCATATTGCATTTAGGTGCCACAGGCAGATGAATACGGGCGTAATCGCTACATTTAGCTGTAAAACAGGGATGTGTTTCAAGCTCACTCATGATTTACCTCACAAATACTTTCACGCAAGCCGGCATATCGGCCATCTGTTTTATATTGCTGCTGCAAGGCACTGTTAACAATCTGCTCAATGAGCAAGGCAGCACCACGCGCTCCGACCAGCGTATTATCGGTAAAGCACAGCCGGTCAAAGGCAGGATAAGCACAGCGCACTAACGGCACCTGATATTTTTCAGCCAAATTCTTTAAAAATGAAGAACCGCAAAACAATACAGGCTTGTGCTTTGCTGCAGCCTCTGCCATTTTATCCAAGCTAAATTCCGCAGTGTCCTCTGCAATAACAACGTGCATGCCCAGTTCTTCGGCAAAAAAGCTCTGTAAGCCCGCTAAATGTGCCTTGTCCGTAGCCAAAGCCACCGGCATCTGATACAAATTCACCAGATAATCGGCACTGCGATAAACGAGCTTTTCAGCCGCAGCCTCCAGCTCAGACAATTCTTCAGCAAAATCAACCTTCAACGCTGCGCCTAATTGACGCAAAAACTTCTGCATGCCTGCCACACCATAGGGATAAGCGCATTTGATATACGGCACGCCAAATTTTTCCTGCATCTTTTGTGCCAACAGCTCACCATAGCCAAAGCAGATATTCAGCTCTGCCTGCGGCATTGCTGCAATATCGCGCAAGCTGCAATCCTGCAGTGCGCAGTTAACTCTAACCTTGGAACCCAAAAATTTCTTCAGCTCGGCTAAATCATTATCCGCATAAGGATCATCGTTCATTATGCCAAAAATATTTATCGTGGCAGCTTCTTTTTTCTCCGCATGTTGGAGCAAGGGCAACAACGCTAAATAAGCTGTTTCGACACCGCTGTCAATATTCCCTGCATATCCCGGCGCTTTTACATGTAATAATTTCTGCGAACCTTCGGTAGTAGCCAAAATACCGTCCACATCATCGCCAATCATATTCGGCACGCAGCCGCTGACTACAAATACCGCACCGCAATGCGCAAAAATACGCTCTGTCTCCTGCAAGGTTTTACGCAAAACCTTCTCACCGCCATTAACAACATCCTCATCATAAATAACATCAGAGGCCTGACGTACATCATAAGGCTTGCCGGCATATCGGAAAGTCAGGCTGCCCCACTGACAGCCGACAACGGAATGCTGCAGGATTAAGGCATCCTTAATACCGGCAAGAGCACGCACAGCACCAAATAAAGCACAGCTACTTAATGGTTTCATTATTTTCTCTGCCTCCATACTCTGCTATACAGTTCGCGTGATGCTTTACTGTCTTTATCAGCTTCGCGCATCGGATAAAATACCGGGTCATAGGCCAGTTTGCTCAGCAAAAGATTGCTGCCTGTTCGCTGCGGTTGTTGCAGCATCTGCCAAACCTCTTCCATAATATCCACAAAGCCCTGATAAGACCACACCGAGCGGTCAAACAAATTATAAAGCACGGGAACATCCAAAGCAGCATAGCGCGGATGACCGTTGCAGATAACAAAATCACAGCTCTGCGCAGCCTCACGCAAGGCATCCTCCGAAGGCTCTAGTAAAATTTCCGCATCACAGCCATACTCAGCCTTAGCAAGCTCTATCCTGTCCTTAAATCTCTGCATCATTGCATCATCCAGACCTGTTTCTGCCTGGTAGGAAGGATTCATGATAATACATATTTTCGTAATCGGCAGACCATAATCCTGCTGATAAACGCGCAGCGCATCCGGCAAATAGGCAATACCATGCGCAATCAGGCAAAACTTATACTTGGCAAAGTCTGCACGCAGCTCCTGATAACGGGCGGCAACCCGTTCATATTCTTCCTGCAGCACGCGTTCAACAGCATTCTCGCAACCAAGCATTTTGCCAATCTGTCTGTACAAATCACTGATTCCTTCAATACCATGCCACTCCTGCATATCGGCAACATGCAGAAACGGCGTACCAAAGCGCTGCTCCATTGCCAGCGCCCATTTTTTGCGACGTACTATATTCAGCGCTGCCCGCGGAGCCTTTTTGATTGTCTGCAAATCAGCGGCAGGCAGATAGGCATTGACGGTAATCCCCATTTTCTGCAGCATCTCACTCATGCCTTGCAACTTATCCTCACCGTTATAGCCCCAGGCAAAGGTTTCGATATTTACGCTCCGCGGCTGTACTCTTTGAGGCTCCATCACCTGCTCAACTAAAGCGTCCATCACCTCTACATAACCGCAGCCCTGATAGACAGCACTAGAAGAAAACTTTTGCTTCTGCTTTTGGCAAGCCTTTTCACGCAAAACCTTGCGGCCATTGCTCTTGTCCATATGCGAAAAAACCTGCGACGTAATCGGCACGAGCTTCGCTTTAAACTGCGGCTGCAGGCTGCAGGCCAGGCCTGCCAAATCATCATTAATAATATCCGATACTACGGAAGGCAACAGAAAAATAATCTCCGGCTTTTGCTCACGCTCCACCTTTTGCAGTAAAGCCGTAAGCTTTTTCTCACCGCCGAAAATTACATCATTGTTGCGCAAATCCGCACATTCCAGCTCATAAACCGGGCTTTGGCCGCTACGCACATGACAACGATAATGAAAGCCGCAGCCGCGCGGACTGTATAAGACAACGGCGGCATTTTTGATTTCGCTGATGCAGGCAAGATTTCCCGACACCTTGCCATTGACAGCATAACGATGCAGATAACTTGAAGGGTTCATGCCAAAAAGCATGTTATCCTGATAATATTGGTTCATACTCATCAACTCCAATATATGACTTACTTATTTTCAGCAGGCAAGAAATTAACATTGCTCAAACATAACATAGGAAATTTATCTTACACGTTTTTCCCGGCAAGAAAAAACGAAAAAATTCAAGGTAAAACCTTGAAGCCTCCGGTGTTATGTGTTTCCAGAACACATTCATCTAATCATGATTTGTATAATCTAGATTAGATGAATTACTTTAACTTCCCCTGCTCTATATGTAAAACTCTGTCGCAAAGCCATTCCGCAAGCTGTTTATCATGCGTAATAAACAAATAAGCCAGCTGCTTTTCCTTGCGTATATCACGTAGCAAATGCAAAATCTGAGCCTGCACGGAGATATCCAGCATCGATGTCGGTTCATCCAAAACAAGCAGCTTCGGCTCTAACAACAGTGCTCTTACCAGGCAGATACGCTGAATTTCGCCGCCGCTCACCTGATGCGGATAGCGCTGCAGAAGCTCTGCATTGAGCTTTACCAAATCCAGCATCTCTTTGATTTTTTCTTCATCATAAGGCAGATTAAAAACAGTAAATGCTTCCTGCAGACTAGAGCCTAAGGTCTGACGCGGATCAAGAAAGCTTTCCGGACGCTGTGAAATAAACTGCACATTGCGTCTGAAAGAACTTAAATCTTTGCCAGTAGCATTCGTAATATCTTGTCCCTGAAAATAAATTTTACCGGTATCACATGGCAGCAGGCGCAGCAAAATCCGTGCCAGCGTGCTTTTGCCGCTGCCGCTGCCACCCATCAGCGCCACCGCTTCACCGGGCTTGAGCTCCAGTGAAACATTATGCAGAAGCTCAAAATTTTTTCCGTTGCTACGGTCAACAAAGCTTTTAGAAATATTTTCAGCCTTCAGCATACAAGAAGCACCTCACTTCCGCATTACCAACCTGCTGCATAGCAGGCATTTCTTCCTTGCAACGCGTTGTACAATAGGGACAGCGTGCTGCAAATTTACAGCCGGTAAAGCTTTCCCCCGGCACCGGTGCCTTTCCCGGAATGACCTGGAGACCATTCTTTGGTAAAGCCTGCAAGAATCCTTTGGTATACGGATGCAGCGGTTTATGCCAAATATCCGCATTATGCTCCAAAACCTGTCCTGCATACATCACCAGCACATCGTCACACACCTCTTGTGCCAAAGCAATATCATGCGTAATAATCAGCATACTTAAACGCAAATCCTGCTTAATCGTCAGCAAATTTTTGCGTACAACAGCGCCGACCTGTTCATCCAACCCCTTTGTCGGTTCATCAGCCAAAATCCATTCAGGCTTACTGCTCACAGCCATAGCACACAGAACTCGCTGCAGCATACCACCGGAAAGCTCATGCGGATATGCAGCCAGAACACGCTCTGCCTCCTGCAGTCCGAACAACCGCAAGCACTGCTTTTTATAACTATTGTCACCATCTGTAATATTATGAACAGCCAAAATATCCTGCATCTGCTTGCCTATTTTGCGCACAGGATTCAGCGACTCACTGGGATTTTGCGGAATAATACCAAAAGCAGATAATATTTTCTTCACCTGCTCGCCATTATAAAGCACTCTACCCTTTTTAACGACTCCTGATGGCAATATGTTTAAGATTGCCTGCCCCAATACAGATTTACCGCAACCGCTTTCACCGATAATCGCAGTAAAATTCCCTCCTTGCAAGTTCAGGCTTACATCATCTACAGCATAAAATACGCCTTGCGGCAGCTTAAAGCCTACAGATATATTTTCTAACACCAGACTTTTTACCATTTGCGCACCTCATTAAGCTGTGTATCTAAGCTGTCACGCAGATGCTCTCCGATGATATTCAGAGAATAAATCAGCAAAAATACAAACAGACCGGGAATAATAATCAGGTGAGGCGAGCTACGGTAATACATAATGGCATCGTTAATCATTACGCTCCAGTCAGGTGTCGGCGGCTGCACGCCTAAGCCCAAAAAGCTCAAACCGGCAATCGCCAGTATACCTCTGCCAAGACGAATAGTTACCAAAACAAGCAGCTTATTGGCAATATTGGGCAGCAAATGACGAAAAATAATTCGCCAGTCACTGCAGCCAAGGCAGCGCAGGCCTTCAATGAAAGGCTCTCCCATCAGCTGCAGAACTTCTGCACGCACAATACGCGAAAAACCGGCCCAGGATGTCACAACCAATGCCAGTACAAGGCTATAAATACTCGGACCGAGAATACCAGCCAAGGCTATCATAAAACAGCTTCCCGGTATACCTTGGAAAATATTGCTCAAAACGGTAAAGAACATGTCTAATTTACCACCGTAAAAACCGCACAACAGACCAACACCCACACCTAAAATCAACGCCAAAACCGACGAAATCAAGGTGAGCAGCATTGATGCCCGTCCGCCGTAAAGAATACGGCTGAACATATCACGGCCTAAAGCATCCGTGCCGAAGAAATGCTGCCAGCAGGGACTTTGCAGACGGTTAGCCATATCCGGCTCAAAGGGATTATGCGTTGCCAGAAGCGGAGCCAAAATACTGCCGAGAATGATAAACGCAAGTACAAAAATAGCGAAATTAAGCTGTATTTTTTTAGTCATGTGCTTCAGCGCCTCCTCTCAGCTTCGGATTCAGATAAAACATCAGTAAATCAACCGCTAAGGTTATCAATACCAACAGCCAGCCTGTAAAAAGCACATAGGCCTGCAATACAGGGTAATCGCGGAAGCGAATCGCTTCCAAGGCCATGCTGCTGATGCCCGGCAAAGCAAAAATACTTTCCGCAATAACCGAACCGCCCAAAATGCCTGCCAGATAATTACCCAGCAAAGCAATTACAGGCAGCATAGCATTAGGAAACGCATAGCAAAAAAGCAGCTTTATTTTGCTGATTCCGCGTACACGCGCTACGAGAAAATACTGCGAAGCAAATTCCGTCAACAGCGAGCTGCGCATATAGCGGCACACTGTTGCTGAGGTAGAGAAGGAAACCGCCAACGCCGGCATAATAAAGTAACGCAGGCTTTCACTGCCGCTTGTCGGCAGCAAACGCAGCGTTTCGCTGAACAATAAAATCATCAGCAACGCCAGCCAAAAGCCGGGTAAAGCTAAAAGTATATTAGTCAAAAACTGTACCGCATCATCCAGCCAGCTGTTTTTGTAAACAGCGCATAAAGTGCCCAATGCAATGCCAACAACCGCAGCAATGGCCAATGCCAGCAGCGCCAGCTCCACCGTCACCGGCAGGCGCAGCAAAAGCTCATGCAAAATATCCTTGCCGCTAATGTAGCTGCTGCCGAAATTACCATGCAGCACCTGCACAAACCAGCTGAAATACTGAACATATATAGGTCTGTTCAAGCCAAGCTCTTCACGCATCATTGCTATCTGCGCATCCGTAGGTGCATCCAGACCATCCTGATTCAAGGCGAATTCAGCCGGGTCTCCGGGTGATAACAGTCCTAAAATGAACGCCAGCAAGCTGATGCCAACCATTACCGGCACAGCCAATAAAATTCTTTTATAGCAGTATCTAATCATTTTCTTCCGCCAATTCTACCTTACTCAAATCTACACCGTAGATTAATGGTTTATAATTTTTTAAACGCTTATTGTAGGCAACGATGTTCATATCGTTGAAAAGAGGGATTACTGGCTGCTCATATACCACGATTTCTTGAACTCTGTCAAAAACACGTTGCCTTTCAGCCTCATCAGTTATATGCTTAACCTTATTCATTAATTCTGTAACTTCTGGATTATTATACCCAGAACTGTTGCTAACATTTAAAGCGCCATCAGGCATAATAAAAGTATATAATGCACTAAATGGATCACCGTTAGCTAATCCCTTTTGAATGCGAACAATATTAAAGTCTCCTTTGCGCATCATTTTTGATAACGTAGCATACTCTATTGCTTGAATTTTTACATCTAAGCCAATATCTTGTAACCAATAAGCGATTAACTCAGCTTCTCCTTTTTGCAATGGTTCATTACCATTGATACAGTATGTAATTTCACAGCGCTTATTTCCTAACACCTCGTGTGCCAGGCGTTTCGCTTCCTGCAAATCATATTCTACAGGAAAAGCTTTATAGCCAGGACTAGTATAATTTAAGATATTGGCTGTCGGTTCAGCATAGTCCAAATACATATTATGTACTAAATTTTTCCTGTCAATTGCTAAGCTTACAGCCCTACGCATCCTTACATCATTAAAAGGAAATTTATTACCGTTTACACATAAATAACGAATCATCGTTGATTTATTTTTATCTACAGCAAAACGAGGATCTTTTTGTATCTCATCAGCAAGAAACGGAGGTATGGCATTAATATCGACAACTCCATCAATTTCTCCAGATTTTAATGCCGCATAGCGTGTATCTGTATTAGGAATATTACGCACAATAAATTTTTTAATTTTACCTTTTATGCCCCAATAATTATCATTACGTTCCAGCACTACGTACTTGTTTAATACATTTTCAGTAATCTTATATGGTCCAGTACCAATAGCAACACTCTTGAAATTACCATCATCAGCAAAACACTCTGGAGCATACATAGGACTACCAAAATCAGTCATCTTATATAATTCATTAATATTCGCTTCTTTAAAAAGCAGACGAATAGTATACTCATCTAATTTTTCATATTTCAATAAAGTAGGATAATACATTTCCATATTCAGGCCATAAAAAGAAGACCGCTTATAACCTTTCTTCATACGGTCAAAATTAGCAATCACAGAATCCGCATTAAATTTTGTACCGTTGTGAAAGTAGACATCTTGTCGTAGATGAAAAATCCACTCTTTGCCACCATCACGCATTTCCCAATTTATTGCTAAGCATGGTGCCGGTTTATTATCATCATCTTTAGTAATCAAAGGCTCCCAAACATCCAAAATACGACTGCAGTAAAGTCCATCTTTATTACCAGGTGCAAGATGGCGATAGGCAGCTAAAACTACTGTGTTCTTATCATGTTTTTCGCTATTAATTTTTTGCTCTTCCTGTCTTCCGCAACCGATTGTAAAAATCGTTACCACTAGAAGAATAAGGCTTAAAATATTTTTCATTATTACTTACCGCTTATTAAGATAGAATAAAAGAGGGTAGTATAAAACCACCCTCTTAAGTTAACAAATCTTAGATATCAAACTGTGCAGACAGCATAAAGGTTCTCGGCATAGACAAACCAAAAGTTGTAGAACTTCCTCTACCCATCCAGTAATCCTTGTCAGCAACATTGTAGCACATTGCACTCAGTTTTACAGGAACAGTGTTAATTTTAGTCTTATAATTGAAACCTAAATCAAAGGTTACATAGGACGGAATTTCAGTCTTGCCGCTGCTGGATCCAGAATCAATATATGCCTTATCAACCCAGTTAGCACGACCAACAACGCCCCAATCTTCATCAGGTTTATATTCCAGACCTAATACGCCACTCCATTTAGCAACACCATTAACAAACCAGCCGTCTTTAGAACCATTATTGGTTTGTTCACGCTGCGCATCAAGATACATAAAACCACCAGTAGCAGTCCATTTGTCAGCAAGTTTACCATTAATAGTCAACTCAACGCCTTTATAGCGGTTTTTACCATCATCAACTTTGGTATAAGATTTCCCGCCATTGAAAATATCATATCTGTTAGCTTCGTCAATATCAAAATAACTTAAAGTCGTCATTACGCCAGCATTTTGGTATTTAACACCAATTTCATTTTGCTTGCTCTTTACAGGTTCCATAATTTGATTTTCATTTGTATAGTATACATCTTTTGTATTAAGAACCTTAAGTCCACGAGAAAAGCTTTCAGTATGACCAACATACATAGCCAAATTTTCTACAGGTTTATAGGTAAAGCCATATGTCGGTAAAATATTATCATTTGTATAAGTATAATTTGGCGCACCATTCTTATACATTTCCATGTGTTCATGTTTTTTAGAAGCTGCTAAAAGCAAAGAAGCTTTACCATATTCTAAAGTGTCAGCAACAGTAATACCTACATTTGTCTCTTCCCAAGACGGTTTTGCTGCTCCAGAATTCTTCTTAATAGAATTCCAGTCATTAGCAAACCACCAGTTATTCAAGTTACCGCTAAGTCCGGTACCTGCATCAGTACTAGCAGTAGCAGACCAATATTTAGCCCAAGAGCGGTCAACCGCAAAAGAAACATTGTGTTTTACTTCACCAGTTTCAAATTTACCCTTTATACCAATTTGAGCATAAACATTCTTCGCAATCTCATTCATCTGAGAATAAACATTTTTTACAAATTCTCCACCATTTTTAAATTTAATGGACGCACTTTGATTATCTTTATTACCAAAACGATTAGATTGACCATAATTAGCAAACCAAGACCAATTATCATCCATTTTTTGGTCATGATTCAAAGCCATAATCCAACCATACATTCTCTTAGTTGTACCATCAAAGTCATAATTATTTTTAGAATCAGGAGCATCAGGCAATACACTATTATTATAAGTCTTATCTAAAGAAAACCATCTTTGTGCACCATTAATACGTCTATCATAATGCCCTGCAAATAAATTGGTTTCACTCTTTTCGCCACGATGATCAAAGTTAATGAAAATATTCTTTTCATTATTCTCTGCACCAGGCAGTGAAAGTTTGCCATCCATGTATTCCGCATTCACGCGCAAACCCCACTCATTATCCTTACCAAAACGACGTCCAACTTCAATAATTTCGCTAGTGTTGCCTCTTCCGCTATAAGTCTGTGTATAACGTGTAATAGGAGTATCAGTTGCGCGTTTCGTAACAATATTAATAGTACCAGGCGCAGGAGTTGCACCACTATTTGTGCCATTGTTAGACATACTTACACCATTCACACCAGCATTAGGACCAGATGTAATATCAATTCTATCAATTACATGAGACGGCGGTGTAGTGAACTGAGAGTATAAGCTAGGAACACCATTTAACATCATATGGTTGCCGTTCATGTTAATACCACGCATACTAAAATCACTATACATAGGAGAACTAGTGCTACTACGAATAGAAGGATTAGCAGTTAAAATATTTGCCAATGGTTGACTAGGATCATCAAAAAGGGCTACAGCTTTTTCCGTCATACTCATTTCAGAATAAGGAATATCCAAAACACTTTTATCGCCCAAGATACCCAATTTAGCAGTTTTTCTAACCAAACCACCCGGCAACACATCCCTACTGCCTTCAACAACAACCTCATCCAAATTACCATGCAAGTCTGCAGCACTAGCAGACATTACAAAGCCTACGCTGGCAACAGCGCACAGCACTGACATAACCAGCGCTTTTTTGTTTTTCATCATACTCATACACCTCATAAAAAATTTATTTTTTAACCATTGCCACCGAGCTGTCCGAGTTTCGCGTGCGACTCCGGCTAAAAGCATATTTTATCAAGGGCGTTACATATTCCGGCAAGAAAAAACGCCCTTCTGCACCATGACAGAAGGACGCACTTGTCCTTTACCATTCTCCTGTCACTCGCAGCATACTTTGGTCTTTACTTTCTCAGGCAATTCTTCTGGCTCAGTTTCATCACAAATCCAGCCTTCCCAGTTTCCCAGTGGCATTGTTTGGATTTACTCCACTTTACAGCTGCGTGACAGCGCAGGCTTTGCACCTGCTTACTTATTAAGTCTTTCGACACCTGATATACTAATCTATTCAATTATTCACCGATAGATTTTAATCCTATTTTTTCATGCAAAATTATAGCATAACGCACATACTGCGTCAAGTAGCATGAAATTGCATTAGCAATTAACAACAACTGATATATATTGCTGTTATGTTAGAACCGTTTACATATTATCATTACCTATAATATTAGTTTAATTAGTTTGCCAAAGTAAGTATATAGAATATTTTACTACTCTAAAAATAAATAACTCTGAGAAGTCAAAGTAAAACTTCGGTTTCTCAGAGTTTTTATGATTTTTCTATCCTACACACCTAAACCAGCTCATCCAAGCCAACTAACTTTATTCCCTGTTCTGCCGCATAAGCAACCGCCTGCTCTGTATAACCGGCTTTGGAAAAGAAATAATAATATAAACTCTTATCCTGCGCTACTTTTTTTGCTAAGAAATGCTTAAGATCCTTTACATCCACCGGTCTGTGCTTATATTTACACTCACCCAAAAGTATTTGCGTTTGCCTGTAATCAACTGCCATAATATCTATTTCATCAGTCTTGTTCCACCAACGGCCAATCTTCGTAAAATAAAATGGCAAGTCATGTTTTCTATTCTGCTTACGCAAATATTGCTGGCAAACATCTTCAAATACATACGATGTAAAACGCTCTAGCTCAGGCTTGACAACATATTGATAAATCCCTCCTGCATCGCCTGATTCCAGCTCAGATAAATTCGGGAACACAAAGGCATACCAAAAACCGAAGAAATTGTCGGTAACCTTATATAAGCCTCTCTGTGTATTAGCCTGCTCTTTAATATTGGCATCCACAGAAAACT
>ENA-OQRC01001995-OQRC01001995.1-human-gut-metagenome-genome-assembly--contig:-NODE-1995-length-12200-cov-5.213503_pt1 | contig 12200 bp, 21 predicted proteins | sample MGYA00243236_ERZ505102 | MGnify/ENA primary metagenome ERZ505102 (study PRJEB26097, sample SAMN02712089) | human gut metagenome | biome: Gut microbiome | host: Homo sapiens | place: Denmark... | reverse complement strand
TATATTTTATATTTTATTTATGAATAATGGTTTAGTTTTATGAAGAATTATTATGATGTACTTGGTGTGAGCAAGACCGCCACACAGGATGAAATCAAAAAAGCATATAGGGAGTTGTGTAAGAAATACCACCCGGATAAACATGGCGGTGATGACACAAAAATCAAGGAGATTAATGAGGCATATTCTGTCATTGGAGATGAGCAGAAGAGGAAGGAATATGACGCAAAGAGTTCTGGATTCAATTTCTGTGGATTTAGTAATGGAGGTTTCAATTTCAGGAACTTCCAGCTTGCATCAGATGTAAAAGTAACTGTAAAAATTTCACTGGAAGAAGCATATTCAGGATGTAAACACCCAGTCAACATAAATGGAAAAATATATGCGGTAGATATTCCAAAGGGTACTCCAAATGGTAAGATACTAATTATTAAGGATTTGGGTAAATCTGGATATGATATTTATGGAACACCAAAAACAGGAGACCTCATTGTCACTGTAAATGTACAGAACAGGGATAACATAACCCTTAACCCTAATGGAATCCTTGAAGTACTGTATGTTGTGGATTGGATAGACGCAATCCTTGGTGGTGAGGGTGAGATAGATTTGTTTGACAAGAAGGTGAAGATTAGGATACCTAAATTCACACAGAATGGGGGATATACCATTGTTGGTGGAAAGGGATTCAGGAAGTTCAATTCTGATGAGTGTGGCAGCCTGAAGGTGAATTTCCTTATCAGGATGCCGAGGAGTCTCACAGATGAGCAACTACAGGAATTGAAAAAAATAAAAGAGAGTCTTCAATGACTCTCTTAGCTTGCGTGATGGAGCGGTATTAAAAAACAAAGTCCATGACATTGCCTATAACACCGGGATCACATAGAAAATCTATGTTTATCTTCGCCTCATACTTGTTGCCGGAAATCTCCCTTGATGAAAGATTCTTGTCCTTGTAGTAGTTCTTGAACGCCTTTACCACTATGGTGATTGTGTCAAGGTCCGTCGCCTTTGTCAAATCTGAATAGTTTGTGCGGCCGATGAAAAGCTTACCTGGTTTCTCGACAATGATGTTTGGAAGGATTTTGTCAGTAAGTAAGGTCTTCAGCACTTCCGGATTCTCATCCGCCTTGAGGATATAACCTCCAAATGACTGACCGTTGATGGAATCATTCATAAGATAACCGAGCTTGGAGATGCCTTTTATCTCACCATCTACACCTTGGCAGTCGAACCAGAATGGGATTCTTTCTTCAATGAGTTTGCAGAGAACTGATTCAAATGTATTCTTGAAATCATTGTAGGTGAGTTTTCTACCCTCCTTTTCATTTCTGTAATTTGTTAAAGCTCCTTCTGTAAGGAACCGTTTCCAAGATGGCATCATAATTTTATACTATTAAAATTAACTATATTATATTTATGCAAAATCATAAATAACTTATAATAAAGTTAAGTGAAAGTCTCTGGAGTGAAATACAGGACAGAAGTTGTGGTAAGGCTGTAAGGAAAGAGGATGATATAAATCATCTTAGTGGTAAAGATATGCGTTAATTACAGACTTTTGAATACATTTGCCATTATTACATATATTAATAATGTTTTATGTGTTCCAATCATAAAAATCAATTGAAAAGAGGTCATAAATAACTATATAAAAGTTTTTATAATATGAAGAATATTAAAGAAAAACTGTCTGAAATTATTGAGCAGGCAGGATGTGATACAAAGAAATGCCAGTATTGTAAGTCATATAAGAATGGTGGTTGCTCATATGGTTGTTTGAATGAAAGGGTTAGACTTACTTCGCCTAACTATTCTTGTGACCATTTTGACGCCAACTATTCTCTCAATGAGAAGACTCTTGACAACTTAAGTGATCTCCTGAAGGCCGCTGAAAGAGTTGATGAAGGCGTGAAGAACCTTGATCTCCTCCTTGCCGGAAAGATTACAGAAGATGAATTCAATGACTTGGTGGGTTAATTATGAATGAGGTTTTGAAATTTGATGATTTTCTCAATGAAGAGATCAATGTCACCAAGTATGACAATGGTGTGTGCAGGTTAAGTGGCAGGTGGTTTTATTACAATCTTGATGATGATATTGTCTATGGTTGTGATGAGAAACCTGTTTTGAATGACAACATCCTTTTTGCTTTCAACCCAGTCTCCTGTACGGTCCTCCTGGATGGCAGGGAAAGTCAGTATGATGTGAACAATCCTGTCTGTCTAATTCATTATGACCTTATGGACAATGAGGTGTTTTTCTATACCGATAACGCCTTGGAGTTTTTACAGACTGGATATAATTTCCCTGGCGGGGACATTACATCTACACAGTCAAGGAACAGGCTGGAATACATATTTCAAAATCAGGATGATGATAAATTCCTCCTCGTATATGGAGACCAGTTGATCGCGTCCACATTTGATGTCATTGAGGAAAACTAACAAAACACATAATATATAAAGAAAGGACTGGAGAAATCCAGTCCTTTTGTTGCCGCCCGGGTGTCAAATAATTGGCGGCTACCTACTTTGGCGGCAACTTTGTTATATTTATGTTGAATTATTTGTGTTTACCAAACATTTTCATTATATTTGTAGTGTAGAAATTAGATGGATATGAGTAAATTAAAAAGACCACAATTTTTTGCAATGGAAAAAGACTTCAACACGGGTGAGGTTAAACCCTATGATGTGTTAAGGGTTGTCTTTGATTCCATCCTGACAGCAAAGGGTACAATCAGGAACAAGAATTTCTATATCTTGGACAAAAAGTGGAACCAGGTCCCGGTCAGGACGAAGGAACAGCTCCAGAAATTCATTGAGGGTGTATTCAAGTATCACTACTGGGCCAAGTGCGAGTGGGAGTTCATTGCCATCGACTGGCCTTACAGGGATACCATTGAGAAATCCAGACCTGTGAAGATAGATGTGTTTGACCAGCTTAAGCCCAACATCCCTGTCATCACAGACCTGGTATGGAATTATATTGAACCAAAGCTTACTAAACTCATAAAGAAAGAGAATGAATAAGTTTTTTGTTGATGAACTTCTTGAAAGACTGGAAACACTGTCTGATACTGTCAATGTAACTGATCAGACATCATTGAAGAGCACCATCATTCTTTATGGTTGTCAAGACCGGTTTCCTATGGTATGTAATGAATACACCCCTGACAGCAACTTTGATGTTGACATTGATGAGAGTAAATTTTTGAATGACGGATGTTACAATAACACATGGATTATTGGATATGATGATGACACCATTAACTTCCTCATCTGTCTCAAGACCTATGAGCAGATTCTTTTCATAGATGTGCTTGAAGTCAATGATGATATGAGAGGACAGGGACTTGGTGGCAATATTGTTTCCATCATTGAGTCTGTGGCAGAAACCTATTATCCTACTGTTTCTGTCAGTCCGTTTGACACAGACGCGATAAACTTCTGGGAATATATGGAATACTATAAGGAAGAGAACCGCCACAACTGGGTTAAGAGATTATAATAGTTGAAACTGAAGTGATGATCTACACAGGTTATTATTCAAAGATAAAAGAGTATACCGATGCGGGATTAAGACTCTTAAGTATATCCAGGACCAAACCTGGATTTGTCAAGGACTGTGTTGATGTGCCTCCTTTGTTTCCTGATGAGAAAATCCTCTGGGACTACAAAAAAGGAGACATTGATGAGATGGAATACACCAGCAAGTATCTGACCCAGCTTGACGGCATGGGTATTGACAAGATAATTAAAACCATCCAGATATTTGGTGATGATGTGGTTTTGCTGTGCTGGGAGTCTCCTGAAAAGTTCTGTCACAGACATATATTGGCGAACTATATCAACAGGAACAGTGACCTTGTTGTAGAAGAGTTTGAGAAAAAAGAATTATCATTGTTTTAGTATGGAAAATAAATTAGGTTTGTTTAAGATCGCCTTTTGGCTCACAATGTTCTTGGCGGCGTTGAAGTTGTCTGATACCATAGAGATGAGTACCCTTATGGTATTCCTTCCTCTCATTGTTGCATTTGGTGTCTTTTTTATCATTGTATTTTTTATTGGTCTCCTGACTCTTTATTACTATATAAACCATCGGGAAGAGGTTGATGAATTGGTAGAAAAGAATAAAGACAAAGGTGATGATGAGTAAAATCCTCATAAATACCTTTATATAAAGAAAATAATTGATTATGTCTTTAAAGGAAATAATTTGTATTCTTGAAAATGATAAGAACAAACTTCAGAAAGAGAATGCAGAGCTCAAGAGAAACAACTATGAGCTTACCAAGAAAGTAAGGGAGCTCAGCTGGGAAATCAGGAAAATGACAGTCAAGTTGAAATCTTTGAAAAAAACATCCAATGAAGTTGTTGATAAACCTGTTGTTGAAGAGGTTGAAAGCCAGTTGACAGCAGTTGTTGCTAATGTGGATGGAGAGACTTATGCAGATATAGTTGAAGGTGATACTGTATCCATTGATGATGTCATTGAGGAGCAGAAACCAAAGAGAAGTAGAAAAAGAAAGAATATTGAATCGATAGAAGAATAATTTATGGCAAATGTTTTAAATCTTGCTCTCAAGAAAGATGTGTTTGAGGGTATTATGGCAAAGACCACCAATGAAATTCCAATCAAGAAGAATGACTGGTGGAAGAAAAGGTTGATGGATCTTGACACTGGAAGGTTCAAGTATTTTGATATTGCAATTGTGTCAAGTGGAAGTTCTGACAAATTCGAGTATGTGATTGACCACATTGAAGACAGAGGAAAGAACTATGTTGTTGTGGTTGTCCTTCCTGAAATTGATGAACTTGAAGAAGAAAATGTGAATGTTGAAGCGGAAACGGAAGACTCTGATTTCGATGGTTCTGATTTTTATGAGGAAATCAATGATGAAGTCATTGAACCGGAAGTCATTGAGCCGGAAGTCATTGAACATGTAACTGTGAACCCTGTTGTTGATACTGTAGGAAATGTAACTACAACAAGATCCAAGGGACTATATTTGTCACCGGAAGTAAGGGAGGCAATAGCAAAAAGGTTCACTGTCAAGTTCAACGAAGAAATGAAAAAGGCGGTTGAATATGATGTGAGGGAGGAAATCTTTAATATTATCAGCGCCTTCTGTGACAACAAAGATGTGTTTGTGGTGAATATGCCTTTTGTCACCATCAGGAACACTGGTCAGATTATAGGCTATCACGGTAACCGCAGACTTATTGCGGACCGTGACTCTGACGTGAGGATTGATTACCAGAAGTATGAACTCACAAAGTATGGTTATATGTCGGACCTGGAGTTCACCACTATCGTGGAAAAGTTTTTGAGCAATCTCTTGAGTGGAAACTATGTGTTTATCAACAGGAAGTACTGTGGGTTTGATACTGCTGTTACCGGAGAACTTGTGCTGAAGATTGCTGTCACGTCAAGAAAGAAGTATTTGTTCAAGAAGTAATATGTTATTGATATTACTGATAAAAATATATATAAAAACATTGAAGAGAGTGGTCAAGTCACTCTCTTTTTTGTTATATTTAGAATGGTAAATTATTAAAGACAATTATATATGACAGATTTTGAAAAATTTGCAATTGATAGAAGAATCTCTTCTACCACGCTTGGAAGGTATTCTTCCATCTATGGAGGTTATATCAACCCTACCATTCTTGAAGAAAGGAAAATGAATGTCACACAGATGGATGTGTTCTCCAGATTGATGCAGGACAGGATTATTTTCCTTGGTACTGAAATTGATTCGGATGTGGCGAATATCATCACGGCTCAACTCCTGTGGCTCAATAGTATATCAGATGAGGAAATCACACTTATGATCAACTCACCTGGCGGGGTGTGTTATGATGGTTTGGCAATCTATGACACTATGAAAACCCTTTCGTCGCCTGTCGCGACACAGTGTGTGGGTATGGCGGCTTCTATGGGTGCGGTCCTTCTGTCAGGTGGTGAGAAAGGTCACAGACTGGCGCTTCCTCATTCCAGAATTCTTATACACCAACCATTGGGTGGAGCAAAAGGTCAGGCGACAGATATTCAGATTGAGGCGGAACAGATCCTCATCCTAAAGAAGGAACTGTGTGGTATCCTGGCGGAGAATTCAGGTCAACCAATTGAGAAGGTTCTTGCCGATTGTGAACGGGATTATTGGATGCGAGGAGAAGAGGCAAAAGAATATGGTCTGATTGATGATATAATTACAAAGAAATAGTTATGAAGCAAGTTTACAGAAAGAAACCTGAATATCTGGAGGTGGTATTTGTCGCGGATGATTCCCAGAGTATTAAGGATGTGTATGAATTGGCGGGTATCCCTGGCGCATCCATTTCATTTGATGACGCTGGTGAAAGAGTCATCACTCTCGAAGATGGTACCAAAATAGGTATCAATGACATTGTGTTCAAGGAGAAGAAGTCGGGAAAACTGGTTGTTATGCCCCAGGAAAAACTTCTCCAGTTCTATGACTTGTATAATGGTGAAAAGATTGGAGAATAATTATGATAATCAATTTGAATGATCCCAATGTGTCAAACACTTTGGAAAACAATGAAATCAATGAATGGTCTTTTGATAATGTGTACAAGAATGACTTCACCATTGACAGTTTGGTGAGGACTCTGGAAGTATTGGATACCTTCAAAAGGAAATATCCCAATGATGAGACTATCAGGGATTTTGAGGATATTGTCAGGGAAGAAATTTGCCAGATGTTTGGTGGATCAACTATAGACATTGATTAATATATGGATGATGAATTAGAATTGAAAGATGGTTCAATGTGGACTATACATGATTTGAAAAGTTTACTTCAGGAAGTATATGACCACTACCGTTCTGTCGTGAAGACCAATGACTATCTCAAGAATGAAATTGAGAAAGTAAAATCTGAAAAATATGCAGATGAAGTGCTGTTAAAGATGAGGTCTGAATATGAGAAGATGAAGTCTGATTATTACAGGGGATTCCCGATCTCTGAAGAAGAGAATAAGAAAATCAAGGAGTGGATGAATAAGCAGATTGAAAAAAATCCAAGTACCGGCGGGGCGATAGGTGGAAGGTTCTCTTATAAATTCATTCCAACAGGTGTAGGCACAATCGGCATTGTCATTGATGGCATCACTGATGAAACATTTACCTTTAGCGAGATTTAATTATGGCAAAGAAAAAAGAAAAGTGCTCTCTGTTTGAAGAGATGCTGATGTGGACTTCTTACAGGTATTGCATAGGAAGACAGACCTCTGTGAGCTCCCTCGCTGGTGAGATGGCACAACATTACTATGACAAACTCACTGATGAGAGGATGGAGTTCACCGCAAGTGATATCCGCAGGGAGATATATGATAAATTACAGTGGCATCCTTTCAACTTCAAGATTCATAGGATGTATGACAGTGATTCTTTCAACCCACTTGATGTGCTCCTGACCTTCATCCAGAAGCACAACATTGACACCATTGATGAGTTCTGTAAATATGCCAATCTTGAATATGATGCGCACACTGATGAGTACAAGTTTGAAACCAAGACTCCTACAATCAAGTCATATTTCTCTGCAAGTGACATAGAAGACCTCATCCCTTGGGAGAATCTTGCTGCCTGTTTTGACAAGAAGAACCATAAGATTGTTACTACCGAATATAAAGGAAAGATAGAGACTCACAGGTGTTTCAAGTCCTGGGTAAGGGTGTCTGTTCCTTATGAAGGCAGGCCAGGTTATTACAAAGTGTCAGAGTTTGGATGGATTCCCATATGGGTTGTTGTTGATGAATATCTGAAGACGGGAAACACCAACAGACATCTGGCGGATGAGTTTATAACAAAGGTAGAAGATTATAAGTGATTTTATGATTATCTCATAAGATGAAAGATACTGATGGTTACAGATATAAGAAAGGAGAGGTTTCAGACCTCTCCTTTTTGTTACCATTGTAAGAATTTTGGTGTATATGTTAAACCGATTGTCACACCGACTCCAACTGTCGGTATGAACTGTTGGTTGATGAAGTCATAACTGAAACTGAAATCAGGACCGACCGCGACTCCGACTCCCCAGGTCTTCCTCACGCCTCTCTCATATGTCTTTTCTGCCTCCGCCACAATACCAAGACCCGAATTGAATGTGACACCAGGATAATCGGTCCTCAAATGAACAAATGTCTCCTTGGTATTGCTGTTCCTCTCCAGCCATCCCTCAACAAAGATATTCTGGTCTATGTCAAAGACGCTATTACCTGTACAGAGTTTGTTCTCGTTCACATTATAAGGGATGTTCACAGAAAATGAACGGCTGGATTTTCCGAACACATCAGATTTTGTCAACCTGATGACACCAGCCTCCACATGTGTGTCAATTTCTTTTATAATGACTGTCTCCAATGTAACTGTGTCCCTTACATTCATATTGGTGTTAATGTATGCGAGGTATTCCTTGTTCTTCTGCTTGAGCACACCAATACTGTCTCTTAATTCCTCCTGGGTGAGCTGATATGCATGCTTCTTTGCATTTGCCTTTCCCAGCTCATCTCTATAATTAATAATCTGTTCAGTTAGCGCGATTCTGTTGTTCTCCTGTCTGTTGATTTCATTGTTCAGTCTGTCAATTTTACTGTGCTGACTTGAAAAGATGATACCAAACACAATAAGAAGTCCAATGTAAATCAAATCCCTGTACTTCTTCAATTTACCTAATATTTCTAAAAATTTTTCCATTTATTTGGTTTTATCAAAATTTATTGTTATATTTGTAATATATTAAATTATTTATGTAAAAAATATGGAAATTATAGTACCAATAGGAATCTCTGGATCAGGAAAGACAAGACTTTACAATATGAGATACAGTGACTTGACACTTGTATCCCCTGACCTTATCCGCAAGGAGCTGACCGGAAGCATCAGTGACCAGAGGAAGAACAGGGAGGTTTTTGAAGAGGTGGACAGGAGAGTGGCGGACCTGGTGAAGAAGGGTGAGTCCTTTTTCTACGATGCGACCAACGTCAATTCTGAATTCCGGAAGAAGTTTGTGGAACAGTTCAGGGGTACTGATGTGAAAGTCATCTATGTTGTCCTACCGGCAGATATGCAAGTATCTTATATGAGAATTAAGCAGGATTTGAAAAACAATGTTGATAGGAGTAGAGTTCCTTTTGAAGTCCTTATCAGACAGAAAGGATTCTATAACCAATCCATTGAATCAAACTTTGAAGGAGAGAATGTACAGGAAATAATTTACATTAAAGAAGGAGATTTGGATTAATATGAAAAAGATTTTAGTTTTTATTATTGTTCTCATCTTTTGCTGTTCTTGTGGTCCAGAGAAAAGTAAGCAACAGAAGGAAAGGGAAAGGTATGAAAATGTCAGTAATACCTTTCAGTATCATTCTGATTTGTTTGAACTGACATTCAAAGATGAACATGGTGAAAATAGAACCCATCAGTTTGTTTCGGTTCACCATTCAGATTACTACTTTGGTATTTCTCACTGGCCTGACTGTAAATATTGTAAAGAAAGAGGATTGTAGAAACATAAAGAAAATAAAAATGAAGAAGTTTAACACATTAAAATTTTAAGTCCGAGGTATGTATACACTGGAAATAAAAGATCCGGATAAGTTGTACTTTACCTCGGACACCTAACTCATTTAGGTCATTTCAATATCTGCAAATATTGCCACCGCCCATTTCAGTCCAGGAGTGAGATGGATCAGACACTTATCAAGAACTGGAATGAAGTGGTTCCTGAAGATGGAATTGTTGTCCATTGTGGAGACTTTATGCTTCCACATAATGAGGACATCAAGGAGTATAATAAGTACCTCAACCAGTTACATGGAAGAGTCTTGTTGCTTAGGGGTAACCATGACAGAGCAAGTCTTGACTGGGTGAGTGATAAGTTGATTGCAGTCAGAGACCAGGCAATGATAGTTGTTGATGGTGTGAAGATTTTTGCACAACATTATCCTTGTGCTGCCTTCAATGGAGATTATCATGTGTATGGCCATATCCATACTCTTGCTGACGGTACCTGTTATGGTATTGATGGTGATGTGACAAAAGTGATGAGGAGAAACACATATGATGTCGGTGTAGACCAGAATGGTTACACTCCTGTATCCTACTGGCAATTATGTGACATTTTTAGAAAGAAGATGAACAATGACAGATAAAGAAATAGAACATCTTTGTGATTTGGCCTGGCAGGAGAAATACCTTGAATTGAAAGGTCTGAAAATTGGTGATGAGGTTATTTGCTCATTCAGTAATCACTATGGTAATGCAAAGCAGTCATACTCTTCTATGGTTAAAGGAAAGGGTGTGATTGTAGAAACTGAAAAAGGCATTAAGGTTAAGAGTCTTGAAAAATATACTGCATCAAGGTCAAAGAAAAGGAAATTGTCAGATAGAAACCCAATTTGGGTATATTATGAAGATTATGCATATTCAGATTTGAGATATATCAAGTCAAAAGTTGAAGAATAATTATGGAAATCAAGTTTGATGATTTGACTGACCAGCAGTGTGCAGACATCATTGCTCATTTTATTAAAAGGAAAAATGTAAATGAGATAATCATTCATACAAAGGAAGATGACATTGTGATAAAAAAGACACCAAAGGTTGCTAATTATTTTGATGTTATGTCTCCTATTGTTATATTATAGTGTACCAGCGAAAAAGGGTTAGTAGTAGTGTCCTGAAGTCAGTAACCCTGAGATAATATCAAAATCAACGGTTCGACGTAGATGAGCTGTAGTCAGGACTTTTGGTACATTTTACTACTCTTCTTTGTGGTTTTTATTTTTCATAAATAACATATAAGAGTTTTTATAATAATGAAAAAAATATCAAAAGAAGAGTTTATTAATAGATCAAGTTCTATTCATAATAACAAATATGACTATTCAAAAGTAAATTTTATCAATGTTCGGACAAAAGTATGTATTATTTGTCCTGAACATGGAGAATTCTGGCAAACTCCAGCGGCACATATGAGTGGTCAAGGTTGTCCAAAATGTCAAAAAAGAAATTATAAATATACAACTGATGAGTTTATAAATGTATTAAATACTATATTTGGTAATGAATATGATTATTCAAAGGTAAAATATATAAATAGTCAAAAAAAAGTATGTATCATATGTCCTGAACATGGAGAATTCTGGCAAACACCAAATCAACTTTTACAAAATAAATGTGGTTGTCCAAAATGTAATTCTACATTTAAAATATTCAATAAGGAAGATTTTATAAGTAATGCTTTAAAAATACACAAAAATAAATATGATTATTCTAAAGTAGATTATAAAAATAATAAAACAAAGGTTTGTATTATTTGTCCTGAACATGGTGAATTCTGGCAAACTCCATATAATCATATCTGGGCAAAAAATGATTGTCCATTATGTGCAATTAAAAACAGAACAAACTCACAAACAAAATCTTTATCAGATTTTATATTAGAAGCAAGAAAAGTACATGGACACAAGTATGATTATTCAAAAGTTGAGTATGTTTCAAATAAAAAGAAGGTATGTATAATTGATATTAAATCTGGAAATGAATTTTGGCAAACACCATTAAATCATCTAAAGGGATATGGATATAATGGAAGAAACAAAAGAGATTTAAGTCAAGATGATTACATATCCAAAGCCAAAGAAATATATGGAGACCTATATGATTATAGTGATACAAGATATTGTGGAATGCGCAAAGATATAACTGTATTCTGTAATAATAAAGATGAAAATGGTAATTATCATGGATATTTTACAGTTAATGCCAGAAATCATTTAAATGGAAGATGTTGTCCAATGTGCTCTGGGAGTTCTTATGAAAAAATTGTATCAAATGAACTTCATAAAAACAACATAAATTTCATATCGGAATGTGGTAAGAGAAATTTAAGATGTATAGGTAATATGTTTCTTGACTTTTATTTAAAAGATAAAAAGATTGGTATAGAATGTCAAGGTAAGCAACATTTTGAATATAATCCATTTTTTCATATTGGTAAAACAGAAGAAAACTTCAAAGATAATGATATTAAAAAATACAATATCTGTAAAGATAATGGAATTGAACTAATATATTTTATCCCATATGAATATGAGATTTATAATGAACCATTTTACAATGATAAAAAATGTTTCAAGAATATTGAAGATTTAATAAAATAT
>ENA-OQRC01001991-OQRC01001991.1-human-gut-metagenome-genome-assembly--contig:-NODE-1991-length-12214-cov-9.958631_pt1 | contig 12214 bp, 9 predicted proteins | sample MGYA00243236_ERZ505102 | MGnify/ENA primary metagenome ERZ505102 (study PRJEB26097, sample SAMN02712089) | human gut metagenome | biome: Gut microbiome | host: Homo sapiens | place: Denmark: Copenhagen... | reverse complement strand
CCGTCCGCGGCCTGATCGAGCAGAGCAACGTGGCCTTCATCGGCACCACCGATGATCCCATCGATGATCTGTACTGGCACCAGAAGATCAAGGAGGATCCCACCATCAAGTTCACCGTGGCTCCTTCCTTCCGTCCTGATAAGGCCATCAACATCAATAAACCCGGCTTTGCTGAGTACATGGGCAAGCTGGCTGCCGTTGTGGGCAAGGAAAAGCTGGCCTGCATCGACTGCGTGACCGATGCCCTGACCAAGCGCATCGAGTTCTTTGCCGAGATGGGCTGCCGCGCTTCCGACCACGGTCTGGACTACATCCCCTTCCGTGCTGCCGACAAGGACGAAGTGAACGCCATCTACCAGAAGGTGATGAAGGGCGAGAGCTGCACCGTGGAAGAGGCTGAAAAGTACCAGACCTACATCCTGATCCATCTGGGCAAGCAGTACCACCGTCTGGGCATTGCCATGCAGATCCATTACAACTGCCTGCGCGGCGTGAACCGCAAGATGAACAGCCTGCTGGGTCCCGACACCGGCTTTGACATGATCAACACCGCCACCTGCGGCGGCGAGATCGCACAGCTGCTCAGCGCCCTGAACGACACCGACGAGTGCCCCAAGACCATCATCTACAGCCTGAACCCCGCCGACGACGCACAGATCGGCACCATTCTGGGCTGCTTCCAGAACAGCGAGGTGCCGGGCAAGATCCAGCACGGCTCCGCATGGTGGTTCAACGACCACAAGATCGGCATGGAAGAGCAGATGACCCGTCTGGCAAGCCTTGGCCTGCTGGGCAACTTTGTGGGTATGCTGACCGACAGCCGCAGCTTCCTGAGCTACACCCGTCACGATTACTTCCGCCGCATCCTGTGCAACATCATCGGCCAGTGGGTCGAGGACGGCGAGTATCCCAACGACGAGAAGGCTCTGGAGAAGATCGTCAAGGGCATCTGCTTCGACAACGCAAAGCGTTACTTTGCTCTGTAAGCAGCGCCTCTGCATCCCCTTTCCATAACTTGTAAAAGCGCTCTGCCGGTTTGCCCCGGCAGGGCGCTTTTTTCTTGTGCAGCCGTATTCATAAAAATGTAACTTGCATTCTGTCGTCAAATCGGGTAGGATAACGTTGAATCAAAACCGAAGGGGAACGTGAAGATGCTGAAACGTTTTGTAAAGCGGCTGCTCAGCTGCCTGCTGCTGGCGGCGCTGTTTGTATTGGTGGTCATTGGCGGAACACTGGGCGTGCAGGGCTGGCGGCTCTACCGCGCCACAGCGGCGCAAAAGCCCATTGCCAGCCTCTATGATGAGATCAGCTCCCGGCCCGGCTTTGCCAGCTGTGACCAGCTGCCCCAGACCTATATCGATGCGGTCATTTCCGTGGAGGATAGCCGGTTTGAAAGGCACCACGGCATCGACCCAGCGGCCATTGTCCGGGCGCTCTGGGCCGACCTGCGCACCCGCTCTCTGGCCGAGGGCGGCAGCACCCTGACCCAGCAGCTGGCCAAGAACGAGCTGTTCACCCAGGAAAAGCAGATGGCCCGCAAGGCAGCGGAAATGTTTGCCGCCAGGGACATCGAGGATTACTACTCCAAACAGCAGATCTTTGAGATGTACGCAGGCAGCTGCTACTTCGGCAACCAGTGGTCCGGCGTGGCGCAGGCTGCGCAGGGCTACTTTGGCAAACCCACCCGGGAGCTGACCCGTGCCGAGTGTGTGGTGCTGGCCGGCCTGCCCAACGCGCCCTCGGTCTACGCCGCCAACGGGGAGCTGGCCCGCAGGCGCGCACTTGTGGTGGTGGAGCGGATGGAGCGCGCCAAAAAGCTGACCCACACCCAGGCACTGGAGCTCCGGGATGAAGTCAGTGCCCTGCCCCTTTGGTGAGAAAAAACAGAATTTATCCGGGTTTTCCATAAAATAATGCTAACACCGGGAGCGGATGCCATGATATCCTTAGTGGCAGATCAAACCCGGAGGGAGCATGTAAAACTTATGGAAAAAACCAAAAAGGGTTCCGGCACCACCGACCTCACGGTGGGCAGGCCGCTGCCCCAGATCCTGAAATTTGCCCTGCCGCTGGTGCTGGGCACCCTGTTCCAGCAGCTGTACAGCTTTGTGGACACCGTCATTGTGGGGCGCTGTCTGGGCACCGATGCACTGGGCGCGGTGGGCACCACCTACTCTCTGAATTTTCTCATTTTAGGCTTTGTGCTGGGTTCCTGCACGGGTTTTGGCATCCCGGTGGCCCAGAGCTTTGGTGCAAGGGACAGCGAGGATATGCACAAGTATCTGTTCAACGGCGCGGTTCTCTGCGTGGTCCTGAGCGTGGTGTTCACCATCGTCACCACCCTCACTGCTGCCCCGCTGCTGCAGCTCATCCACACCCCGGCCGAGCTGTTCCCGGACGCGGTGGCCTACATCCGCATCATCTTCCTCGGCATTCCGGCCACGGTGCTGTTCAACTACACCTCCACCGTCCTGCACAGTCTGGGCGATTCCCAGCACCCATTCTATTTCCTGCTAATCTCCAGTTTCCTGAACATCGGGCTGGACTGGCTGTTCATCGTACCGCTGGGTATGGGCGTGGAGGGCGCAGCCATCGCCACCGTTGTCAGCCAGCTGTTCAGCGGCCTGCTTTGCACCTGGTGGTTCTTCACCCGGGTGGAGGGCATCCATTTCACCCGGGAAAACTGTGTCCTCTCGGCGGGGCACTGCGGGCGGCTGGCCTATATCGGCCTTCCGATGGGCTTTGAGTATTCCGTTTCTGCCATCGGTGCCTTCATCATGCAGGATGCCATCAACCTGCTGGGCAGCACCGCCGTGGCCGCCCAGACCGCCGGTGAGAAGATTCGCCAGATGTTCACCGTGCCCATGGCAAGCGTGGGCACGGCTATGGCAACTTATGTCGGCCAGAACCACGGTGCCCACCGCACTGACCGCGTCAGGCAGGGCATCCGGGATGGCTGCATCCTCCAGCTGTGCTACTGCGCGGCTGCCTGGGTGGTGCTCTTCTTCGTCAAGGGCTGGGCCGTGGGCCTTGTTCTGGGCGATGCCGACCCTGCCGTGACTTCCGGTGCTGTGGAATACCTGACCGTGATCAGCGTGCTGTTCTGCATCAACGGCCTGCTGATGGTCTTCCGCAACACCCTGCAGGGTCTGGGATACAGTGTGCAGGCCGTTATCTCCGGTGTGGGCGAGCTCATCGGCCGCGCGCTCTGCGGCTGGCTGGCCGTTCATAGTCTGGGCTACTTCGGCATCTGCATTGCCAACCCCATTGCCTGGGGTCTGGCACTGCTCTACTGTGTGTTCATGGTGACCAGAGTCCTGAAAAAAGAGAACGCATAAAAATACCCCTCTCCGTCCGTGCGGCCGCACGGACGGAGAAGGGCTTTGCTATTTTACGATCAATCAATAAGGTTCACGAACACCGGGCAGAGCACTGCGGTCAGCACACCGGCCACGGCGATGGACAGGCCGCTCATGGCACCTTCCACCTCACCCATCTGCAGGGCCTTGCTGGTGCCCACGGCATGGGCCGAGGTGCCAATGCCCACGCCCTTGGCAATGGGGTCGGTGATGTGAAACGCCTTGCAGACCGTCTCGGCCAGCAGGTTGCCCACGATGCCCGTCAGGATGACGATGGCACCGGTCAGGGCCGCAATGCCGCCCAGCTCTGCAGCTACATCCATGCTGATGGCGGTGGTCACGGATTTGGGCAGCAGGGTGGCGTACTGCTCCTGGGTCAGGTGCAGCGCCAGTGCCAGTGCCAGCGCACTGCCCAGGCTGACCAGCGTGCCCACCGAGATGCCCGCAATGATGGCGGCTGCGTTTGCCTTGAGCAGGTCGAGCTTTTCATACAGCGGGATGGCCAGCGCCACGGTGGCGGGCAGCAGCAGATAGTTCACCGGGGCGGCGCTGACCTTGTAATCGGCATAGGAAATGCCGCATACCGACAGGAAAACGATCACAAAGATCGCGCCCAGCAGCAACGGGTTAAAAAATGCCTTTCCGGTCACTCTGTTCACGAGGGCTCCCAGTGCAAAGGCGGCCAGCGTCAGCAGCACGCCCCAGGCGGCAGAGCCCGAAATGAATTCATTCAGCAATTCCATCATCGGCAGCAGTCTCCTTGTTCTTTTTGCGGCTGGTCAAAGCCTGGGTGGTCTTTCCGGCGGTCACCATGACCAGAACCGTGACCGGAATGATGGCAATGATGATGGGCAGCAGCATCTCCCCCATCTCCGCCCAAAGCTCCATCACGCCTGCGGCGGCGGGCACAAAGAGCAGCGGGAAGATGCCGGTGAGAAACACACCCACCTCTTTTACATCCTCCAGCCGGATCAGCCGGAAGTTCAGGGCCAGCAGCAGCAGCACAAGCCCGTACACACTGGCCGGAACCGGCAGCGGCAGTACGGCATGACATACTTCCCCCAGAAAGCAAAACGCGAGGATACGTGCAAATTGAAACAGATAATTCGTAAAAAAATCCCCCTTGTCTAACAGCTAAGTCAAAATTATAGCCCAAAACCTCCGGGGGCGCAACAGCAATATCTGACAAGGATTGTTATATTTTGCCGGAAAAACTGTGGAAAAGAAAAGGGCCCGGCAGAAAGCGCACACCCATGTGCCGCGATCTGCCGGGCCGATGCACCGCAAAGCGGTGTTTTTCTGTGTTTCCCGCACGCTCCCTCAGTTCCGCAAAACAGTTTCGATCCGTTCCTTGTCCAGCCCTTCGCCGATGACGATGAGCACCTCCTGCCCTGCCGGAATGGGAGCCGCGGTCAGGCCGTCGGCGGTGGCATTCAGCTCCACCCAGCCGGCGGCATCCTGCACAAAACCCTTGACCCGCAGCACCCGGCCGCAGGCGGCATCCGTGAACAGGCTGGGAATGCGCGCTTCCAGCTGCTGCCGGGGCAAGCCCAGCTCGAGGAAATACGCCGAACCGAATGCGTCGTGCGCATCAAAGCAGAGCTTTTCGCAGTCGGCATGCTGATAGCCGCAGGCATCCAGCGCCGCAAGATCCGCATCCTCCAGGTCGGCCCAGTCCTTGATCAGAAAATCTTCTTCCGTCAGGGTACGGCTGCACTTGCAGGCCACAAGGGCACGCTTCAGGTGGTCGATGGCGCCTTCCCGCTGGGCCTGGGTGGCCAGCTGACTGCGGGAGAGCAGGATGCGTCCGGCGCTGGCGGCTTCCGATGCCAGAATGTACTCCGCCTGCGGGGAAAGCTTCTCGGGCAGCAGGGCATCCACAATGGCAAACACATTGCCCAGTGTATACCACCGATCCAGCGGCTCATCCCGCAGGACATCAAAGAACTCGTCCACATCAAAAATGCCGCTGGGCTCCACCACCACCCGGTCGAACCCGCGCATGGCCATTGAGATGAGCTTGGTGCGCATCCGGCGCTGGTGGGTATCACAATCACACCCGCCGCTGATGGTCTCGATCTCGCAGCGTTCCCCCAGCAGATCCTGCACCAGCATGGCATCCACATTCACAGCGCCAAAGTCGTTTTCCAGAATGCAGACATGGTGCCCCTGTGCGGTCAGATACGCAGCATATCTGCGCAGGAACGTTGTCTTGCCCGCACCCAGAAAACCGGTGATGAGATCGACCTGTACCATACGTTCCTCCTTATGCGTGGTTGAAGCCCTTGCCGAACACCTCAGTGGTGCTCAGCATGGACATGAATGCGTTCAAGTGCTGTTTGTGGATAAAATCCTGCAGCTGGTCGGCCTCGCGGCGGGTCAGGGTGGTGTAGATGATGTAGTGGGGCTTGTCGGTATATGCGCCGAAGCAGGGCGTATAGGTTGCGCCGCGCATCAGCTTGCGCATGACAAAATCACAGATGGGCTTCCTGTCGTCGCAGACGATGAGGATGGCCTTGCACATCTTGATCTTTTCCAGCACGGCATCAATGACCAGCGATTTCACGGTCAGACCCACAAAGGAATAGAGGGCGGTGTACAGGTCGAACACGAAGCAGGCCGCAATGACCATGAACAGGTCAGTCAGGAACAGCGCCACTGCCACGTTGTGGATGTGGGTATACTTTTCCACGATGAGGGCAATGACATCCGTGCCGCCGGAGGAAGCGCCCACATTGAACAGCAGAGCCGACGCAATGGCCGGCAGGGCAATGGCAAACAGCAGGTCGAGCATGGGCTGGTTGCTCAAGGGGCCGCGCAGGGGGCAGATCTTTTCCAGCGCCATCAGCTCCAGCGACATGACCACAGTGGCATAGCCGGTGGTCATGGCAAACTTTTTGCCCAGAAAGATCAGGCCCACACCCAGCAGGATCATGTTGGCCGCCGAGGAAAAGGCCGAAGCCGACAGCGGGGTGAGCTTGGCCGCCAGCGCCGCCATACCGGTCACGCCGCCAAAGACAAAGTTGTTGGGGAATTTGAAAAAGTACACACCCACCGACATGATGGAAATGCTCAGCGTGATCAATGCATACTGCTTGACATATTCAACGATCTTGTTCCGCATGGAAGATTCCGCGTTCGTATCCATAAAATTTACCGTTCAATACTCCTTTTTTGTGTTCCGCAGCCCAAACAGACAGGCTGCACCGGAAATATTGTAACACGGAACGCCCTAAGGTCAAGGGGCACTGGCAACTCCGCTAAAATTTATCGCAGATTTTTAGGTATTCTTCCGACCAAACGTGTGCTTCCCGATCTTGACGCTTTTTGTTCCTCCGATACAATAAATTTGGAAGCAATGTTATTTTATGTAAAAAACCGCTTGGATTACGAAAGTAAATGAATCATATTAACCAGTTTTTTTAAACAATATATATTTTAATTGACAAATCCGGTAATTTATGCTATATTTTATTTATCGCAATACACATTATCTAATTGGAGGTGTTCGTATGAAAAAGTTAATTAGTGTTTTCCTTTGCGCAGTGCTAATAGTTAGTGTTTTCTCTGCCAACGCTTTTGCCGCCAGTCCTGACACATTTCACACGGACAGCCTTAGTTGCCACACAACTGAGGTAGCACCCTGTATAGAAGGTTCTCATTTCTGTAGTTCGTGTGGTATGCAAGGTACTTCCGTCGCTTCATGGCCTGAATATACTTACTATTATACTTACTGGTGGGAAACCCTTCGTTGCGACAATGCTTCTTGCAGCAATTACGGAAAGACTTGGACAATCCTTATCATGGCTGTTGAAAACATTAGTGACGAAGTCGAATCCGATACTACGACTTGTAACAATTCTTAATGAGGCGTTGTTTATTTTCCCTGTAGAAGACTAATATTATGAAAGCTTATCATCGTATTTTTGCTCTTTTGACCGCCTGCATGGTTCTGCTGTGCGGCTGTTCTGACTACCTTTCGCTTTCCAAAGCATCCACCATTTCCAACCCTCAAACGGAATATGATACCGCTCTGAAAGAATATCTTGCTTCGCTGGAAACACCGCTTTCCACCATAGAAATCAAACACGGCGAGGACACCCCTATTGTCTGGGAAGATACCGGAATGGAAGCCGCTGTCCGGCTCCTGTTGAACCGCCCGGAGGGCACCATCAGCCGCAGCGATGTCTGGAATCTCAACACGCTGACTATTACCGAACGAACCATGTTTGAGGGCGATTCGGGCACGACCACCATCGTGACCGTGACCGCCCAGCAGGGAGATGCCACGCTGGAACAGGAGATATCGGCAGTCGGAAAAGAAAGTCCGCTTCCTGCGCTGGCCTCTCTGCACGATCTGCAGTATTTCGACAGCCTGCAAGCCTTTTCCTATTCTACCTCGCCGACGGCCAATCAGGCATTCACTGATTTTTCTGGGATTGAAGCCATGTCCCATCTCGAACGCTTCAGCGTGAACGGGGCACGGCCCGAAACGTTGGAGCCGCTTTCTCACCTGTCCCAGCTGAAACAACTCTCCCTGACCGAATGCGGCACCCTCGACCTGACACCTCTGGAAGGTCTGGACCAGTTGGAATCGCTGATCCTCTCTTCAAACGACAGGATCGTTTCGCTGGAACCGGTCACCAAACTCCCTGCACTGCGGTCGCTTTCCCTCAGCTCCGGCACAGCAGTTCCCAGTCTGGAGCCGCTGGCTCAGACCCATCTTGCCGTTCTTGATCTCGGCCTCGGGGTCGGGCAAAGCGGGCTTTACAAAGAAATTGATTATTCGCCCCTGTCCCAGCTGCCCGATCTGGTCTGTCTGAACCTGACAAATCACACCAGGGTCACCACAAAGTTCTGCAAACAGATCCTTGCCCATTCTCCTGACCTGCGTTTTCTGAACATTCAGAACACCCCTGCTTCGGAGGGCAGTGCGCTGGATGTGGAATACCTGCGGGCTTACACGGAAGCAGATCTGCTGAAACGGCTTGCCAACAAGCTGCGCAACACCCTTGGCTGACACGCAAAAGCGGCCCCGGAGAGTTTTCCTTCTCTCCGGGGCCGCGTTCTGTTCCGGCTCAGCCGAACAGCTTTTTTGTGTTGTGGGTGTAGACCGAGAGCACCAGGCCCACACAGATGTACAGCATCAGCACCGAGCTGCCGCCCGCCGAATAGAACGGCAGGGTGACACCGATCACGGGCAGGACGCGCAGGTTCATGCCCACGTTCACGGCGATCTGGGCCATCAGAGCGCCGCCGATGCCCGCGCAGATGAAGGTACCCAGCAGATCCTCGCTGCGGGCACCGGTGAGGAAGGTCTTGATGACCAGTGCAAACAGCACGCCAAGCACCACACAGCAGCCCACAAAGCCCGCCGCGTTGCCGATCCAGCTCAGGATGAAATCGTTGTGGGCGTTGGGCACGCTGTAATAACTGCCGCCAAACAGCCCATTGCCAAAGATTCCGCCCGAGCCCAGCGCAATCTCGCCGCGCTGCTGCTGGTAGATGATGTTCTTCCAGATGGTCTCGCTGGGGGCCCAGCCGGTCTTGTTATCGGGATCGATGACAGCAAGGATGCGGTACCACTGGTATCCCTTGCCGATCTTATCGCTGAAAAAGGCGAACGCCGTCGCCATAGCCACTGCCGCCGCCGAGACCGCCCCCAGGATATACTTCCAGCTCAGGCCCGCCGCAAACATCATGCAGCAGCCGATGATGGCATAGATGATGGCGGTGCCGTCGTCGCCCTGAACATGGATGATGAGGATGGGCACTGCCAGATGCAGCAGCAGCTTGCCCAACTCCTTTGGCTCGTTGAGCCGGGTGCGCACATTGTTCAGGTGCATGGCAAAAGTCAGGATAAAGCTGATCTTGGCCAGCTCTGTGGGCTGCAGGGTAAAACCTCCCAGCTTGTACCAGGAATAGTTGTCGGTATCGCCTGCGTTGTAGCCGATGGTCAGCGGGCCGATGCTCACATTGCGCAGCACCAGCGTGGGCAGCACCATGCCCCAGGTCAGGGCCACGTGCACCGGCCACACCTTCACCAGGCTGCGGTAATCGATATTGGACAGCAGCACCGCAATGACCAGCCCGATGAGGGCTGCACCTGCCTGCACCGCCGCCCGGCGGTAATCGCCCAGACCGGTGATCTGACCTGTGATCTCATCCACGGCAAAGCCATTGCCCTGCTTGGCTGCCCAGCTCGAAAGCGCTGTCACAGCCATCACGCTGCTGAAGATGCACAGCAGCAGGTAAGTTTTATCGGTGCGCTTGAAGTAGCGCCGAATGTTTTCCAAACGAAAACACCTCTTTCTTTCATTGGATCGCCCGCTCAGGTCTGCTTCGCTCGTCCGCAATGCCGGAGAGGGCGTATACTGCTCCATTATGTTATATAAGTATACCGCACCACCCATTTTTGCGCAAGATTGCGGAAGTTTTTTCCACAGATCTTTTCATCCTGTGACAACTCTGCAAAATATTTGCCGCAGCCTTGACAAAGCCCTGTCTACCTTCTAAAATGGAAGCAGGAGACCTGCTTTTTCGGCAGGATTTTTCCGGAGGAACTTCCAAGATGAAAACAAATTCTCATCGCTTTCTGTGCGCCCTCTGCGCACTGACTGTTTTTATTTCCGCGCTCTTCCCTGCTTCTGCTTTTGCCGCACAGACAGCCGACACCGTGGCCCAGACCACGCTGACCACTGCCGATGCTCAGGAGATGCAGCAGGCCGACAGCGCCGTGACCGCCCTGACCGGCAGCGACGCTTACGCTGAGATGACCCGTGCCCAGCGGCTGGATGCCGCCGTGGCACAGCTGCAGCAGCTGGCCGAGGAAGGGCTTGTTTCGGCGCGCTCTCTCCATGTGGACAAAGAAAACGGCATGGTCAGCTTTGCCTACAGCTGCGGCGCGCTGGGCGGCGTTCTGGTGGAGGACCCGGACGAAGAGAATACTCCCTTCGCCCCTTCTGAACTGCCCGCTGTGGATCTGCACGAAATGTCCAACGCCCCGCAGGGTGATCTGGGCAGCGCCATGATCTACTACGCCTTTGACAACACCGTGAACAGCTCCCGCTACCCGTACTACTCCTATATGAAGGGCTTCTGGACCGCGATGGGCCTGCACACCCGTATCGATAGCACAGTCACCGTCTCTGACCTGAAACGGATGAACGATTACGGGCTGTGCATCCTCAGCGCCCACGGCTCCTACTACACCTACACCTCCGGTTTTCTGTTCAAGCAGACCCGTACCGAGCCGGTCATCCTGCTGACAGAGGAATCGGATTTCTACAAAGACCTCTACTATGGCATTGATCTGCTGACCCACCGGGTCATCAAGATCAACGGCCTGTACTGCATCACGCCCAGCTTTTTCCAGGCGGCATACCGGGGCGGCCAGCTCAAGGACACCGTAGTGCTCTCCGAGACCTGTGAGTTCCTTGGCGTGAGCGGCAGTCTGGATACCTCCATGGCCGATGCCCTGCTGGCCGGTGGTGCCAAAGCAGTGGCAGGCTATGTGAACAACGTCTACACCGTGTATTCCCGCAGTATGCTGTGGGATACCGTCAATCACCTGATCCTGGGCCAGACCCTGCAGGAATCCGTTCAGCACTCCATGGATACCTATGGCGCGGATGATCTGGTCTGGTATAACGCGCAGGGCGGCAAGCGCCCCCATGCGGCGGCAGCTTACCCGCTGCTGTTCGGTGATGTTGGGGTCCGGCTGATCGAACCGAACGCGGCACCTGTCCCACAGGTAGTACAGCAGGCCGCTTGAGCGTTGCACTTTTGCTCGATTTATATTATACTGGGGGATGGCAGAAGCTTCTGTCATCCCTTTTGTATTACGATTAAACCTCTCAGTCGCCTGCGGCGACAGCTCCCCTAATAGGGGAGCCCTTGGCAAAACGGTTTCGTTTCTGCTGAACTCCTGAAGTTTGATCAAATAATCGAGGTATCCTATGAGCGAATATATTACACACTCCAGAGAAGAAACGGTGGCGCTTGGCCGGAAGCTGGCGGCAGTGCTGCCGGACGGGGCCTTGATCGCCTTCACCGGCGGTCTGGGCGCGGGCAAGACCGCCTTTTGTGAGGGCCTGGCCGATGGGCTGGGCTGCACCGACCCGGTCAGCAGCCCCACCTTTGCCATCGTCAACTATTACCGCGGCCCCCGCCCGCTGGCCCACTTCGACCTCTACCGCATCTCCACCGAGAACGACCTGTGTGCCGCCGGTTTCTACGATTATCTGGATCAGGGTGCCATTGTGGCCGCTGAGTGGAGCGAAAACTTCGCCGACCTGCTGGCCCCGGAAGACCCGATCCACATCAACATTGACCGGGTGGACGACACCACCCGCCGCATCACCATCGAGGGGGTCAGCGTATGAATATCTTAGCCGTAGACACCGCCGGTAAAACACTGGGCGTGGCCCTGCTGCAGGACGACCGCCTGAAGTACGAGTGCTATCTGGACGGCGGCATGACCCACAGCGAGACCCTGATGCCGCTGGTGGATCACTGCCTGAAGCTGTGCGGCCTGACCTGTGCAGACATCGACCTGTTCGGTGTGAACGCAGGCCCCGGCAGCTTTACCGGCCTGCGCATCGGGCTGGCCGCCGTCAAGGGGCTGGCTTTCCCCCGCGAGACCCTCTGTGCTCCGGTCTCCACACTGGAAGCGCTGGCCGCTGCCCACACCGGCGAGGGCACCGTGCTCTGCGCACTGGATGCCCGCCGTGCCCAGGTGTACAGCGCCGCTTTTGACCTGGCCACCCACACCCGCCTGCTGGATGATGATGCCCGGGCTGTGGCTGACCTTGCCCAATTTGTAGAAAATTGCAAAAAGCCCCTGTTTTTTGTTG
>ENA-OQRC01001967-OQRC01001967.1-human-gut-metagenome-genome-assembly--contig:-NODE-1967-length-12281-cov-7.127270_pt1 | contig 12281 bp, 15 predicted proteins | sample MGYA00243236_ERZ505102 | MGnify/ENA primary metagenome ERZ505102 (study PRJEB26097, sample SAMN02712089) | human gut metagenome | biome: Gut microbiome | host: Homo sapiens | place: Denmark... | reverse complement strand
TAATTTTAATTATTATAATAATATAGTTTGTACTTATATATTGTTAAATTTTAAAAGTTCTTACGTTTATAATGAAGTGTATGATGAAAAAGAATTGAGAAAAGATAATTATCTATGTGATTATATTGAGAAAAAAGGATGTTACGAAGATAGAACTTTTAATAATCTTTGTATCGCATTTGGGCTTATGTTAAAAGATGAAATACTATATGAAACACCTGTTAGTGATGAAAAAAGGTGTTCTGTTTGTGGTAATTGGTTTATTCCAAATCGAGAATTTAGAGTATATTGTTCTGAGGAATGTCAAAAACCTGGAAAATACAAGAGAAAATACAAAAAATAGACGTAAGAATAGAAATATAAAAAAATCCAATAAATAATTTTATAAATTACTATCTTTTATCACTTTTTCTCTTATAGGTTATTTTTATAACTCTTTTTGTTGTTATTTAAGTTTTAACACGTGGGTAATATCTAATTAGTGTAATTGATGTAGTAAAGATGAATAACTTAAAATAACGTGTTAAAATCGTTTATTTTTATATGATGTAGAATTTCTTTTATTTATATATTTAAGTGTATGAAGAGTTATATGTTATCGTAAATTATTAGGTATCACGTAATATAAGGGATTATTTAATGTAATTGGACGATAAATTATATAATTTGTTAGTTTATGAGGAGTTAATTATGTTATTGTATAATGGAAGTAGATATGTTAAAGGTAATGTATTTTTAGATAGTAGAGGTAATAAACTGACTTTTGATAAGAATACTAAGAAAGATAAAATATTTATTACTGAAAAAGGAGTTAGAATTTGTTTAACTGAAAATCAAGTAAAGAAATTAAAATTTTCATCTAATTATAATTTCTATAATGTAGAAGATATTCCTAAAATAACTGTTGTATCTATTAAGTATGATGGTGCTAGTGATCCGTTGATGTTGTCTTGTAACGCTATTGAAAACTTTGATATTAGTACCTATCCTATGTATGATGAAGATAATAAATATATTACTGGTTATTTAGTAGTCTATATTGGAAAAGTTAGTTTAGGATTATATAATTTAGATTTTATAACTAAAGAAGATAAAGTTGGAATATTAGAAGTATTTTATGAAGATTTAACTAAAGATGTATATAATATAACTAGGTATTCTCCTTTTATTCATATAGTTAATGATATCTATTTATGTGTATTTACTGGTATAAGGAAATAAGTTTGTTGTTATAATTCCTATTATGTATGATAATTATATGTAGGAGTGATATTATATGTGTGATGACAGAGATTATGAAAAAAGAGTTAGTTTGTATTATAAAGATTATGATAAATATTTAATTGAAGTTATGAAAGAAGTTATACCTAGACAGCTTGCTAGTTTGTATAAGTATAATTTAATAATAGATGAAGCCCTAAAACAATATGTAAATAGTATATGTGATGTATTGAATGTAAGGGTAGAATTTTCAAATATTAGAAAAGATGTTGAAGAAACACTAGAGATTAAATATAATCTAGTGATTACTTGTGATAAACCTTTAAAGATGAAACATTATAAATAAAAAAAACAACTAGATTTTTATATCTAATTGTTTTCTTTATCTTCTTCTTTCTTAGTGTTAAGATTATCTAAAGCAAAGTCGATACATTGGTTTATAAGTTCATTTCTACTTATATCTGTTAAACTTGCTAATTTATCTATTTCATTTAGTTTTGTTTCTTCTATTCTAATAGATATAACTAGTTTATCGTTAAGAAGTTGTTTTTTAATAGGTTGAAATTTATCCATAGTATCATCCCTTTCATATATATTATTGTAATATTTTTTGGTGATTATTCATATATTTATAATTTGTATTCTAAATATTGAATACAAAAATATATTGACAAACTAAAGATAATGTTATATAATTATATTGTCGGTAAAAGCAGTACTCAATTCCGACGTTGTAGAAAAGTGTTGGTTTAGTAGTATTAGTAGTAATTTAGTAGTATGTAGTAAAAACCAGCATTAGAAGTCGGAACACTAGAAGTACTTAGTGTTCTTTTTGTGTTTGTTGTTTTAAGGAGTGATTTATCTATGGCTCTAGTTGAATGTAGAGAATGTGGAAAAGAAATGAGCGACCATGCTAAGATATGCCCTAATTGTGGGATAGAAAATAATATTATTTTTTGCCCTGAGTGTAATAAACAATTAAGTAGTAAGGCTATCATGTGTCCTAATTGTGGATATGGGTTTAAGGAAGATATAAAAGATTATTCAGGTTCAAAATCTAAACAGAGGAATTTTGGTTTAGCGGTTGCTGGTTTTGTTTGTTCCGGTATTGGTTGTTTGTTGATAAACCCTTTAGGATTATTAAGTATCCTAGGAATTATTTTTTGTAGTATTGCAGTGTCAACAAATCCAAAAGAGGAAAAAGAAACTTTAAAAGCTGTTTGGAATTATAAAAATAAAGCTAGAGGTTTTGGAATATGTGGTTTATGTTGTGGAATCATAGGTCTTATATGGTATGTAGTTAATTTTATAATAACCTTTTCATAGAAATGGATAGTGATGAGATATTATGGCTTTGATTAAATGTAAAAATTGTGGTAAGGATATTAGTGATAAAGCAAGCACTTGTATTCATTGCGGAAATCCTATTAGTATAGATAAGAAATCTAAAAGTATTAGTGTTTGGTTAAAGAAACATATGTTTATTTCGATTCTATTGATTATGTTGTTAGTTATTGTTAGTATATTTGTGATATCTAAGATTATTTATTATAAAGATTCTGGTTTAATAGTTGTAAATGGAGATTCGATGTTCCCCGCGTTAGAAAACGGAGAAAAAAAATTCTATAACAAGACTGATGAAATAGAACGTTTTGATATTATTGTATATGTAGAGAATGGTAATACTCTTGTAAAGAGGGTGTATGGGCTTCCAGGAGAAACAATTTCAATGTCAGATGGAAAAATATATATAAATGATAAAAAAATATTAGAGGATAAGTATGCCTATGGTGATACTAATAATATAGAGAGTGTTACTTTAATGGAAGATGAGTATTATGTCTTAGGTGATAATAGAGAAATATCTAGAGATAGTAGACATTCTGGACCAGTAAGGATTGGAAATATAAAGGGAAAATTATATGATGGGAATAATCAAGAAGTTGAGTTAATTGAAGAAAAAGCGAAAGTTTTAAAACTTAACTATGAAGTTTTAAATCAAAATGTAGTAGATGTAGATTATAATTTTGATATTTATAAACAATATACCGAGGTTACCGTTAGAACTAGAAAAGAATACATAGATGAAATTGAAACTATAAAAGTAATGATAGATTTTAAAGATATTGAAAAGTTGTATTCTGGAGAACATGTTTTATATGATTTGCCGATAGTTGCTTATGATAAGAATAATCAAAAATTGAATGATGTAGTTATTGTTCCCAGCAAAGTAAGTGTTGCTATTACACTAACAGAAAAGGATAATCAGTAATGGTTGTCTTTTTTTCTTTATATATAGGAAAGTAATTCCAAAGGAAGTGAAACTGATGACTATAAGTCCAATAATTGAATTGAAGAATAATCTACTTTTAGATGAAGATTATATTAAGTTTGAAGAAATCTATAAGAAAGAAAATATAGTTGATAAGGATCTACTTATTAAACTACTTAATAAATATCACGATTTATATTATACTTTCCTTAAAATAAATCTCTTTATATATCGATTTGATATTAAAGGTTTAAACAGTGATTTAAAAGATTTTAAACGATATAAAGGTAAAGTATATTATATAGATGATTTAGACTATGCATTAAGGTTTTATTATAGTAATTACACGAGAAATCAAAGTGTATTTAAAATGATGATTAAGGATAAGTTAGTACCTATAAATGAAAGAAAACTACTTGAAATGATTATGAATAACCCTATGGAAGAACAAATAAGACCTACTTTTGATTATGAGGTGTCAGATGTTTAATAATTTCTATGGTAGTTGGAAGAATTAACAATATATGAATAAAAATAAATGATAATCAGTAAGGTTATCATTTTTATATTAAAAGAAAAAGTGATAAATAAAATGAAGTATTATATATTTTTCTCTTTTTCACTTTTTTAAGATATATCGTAATTGCCCGTATTTCTGCGTGTTTTATTATTCTATACTATGTAAATGTAATGGTTTCTTCAGCGGCCATATTTTCTGCTAAGTCAACAATGGCATTTCCGCTTGAACTAATGTAAGCGGCTGTGAATGGTACTCCATTAGCACCACTTGGGAATATTCCTTTTTTGTGAGTTGTGTAGTAATCTGATAAGCCAGCATTTTTTAGTTCTTCGATACTAGCATCTTTCATTAGTTGAGTAATCATTGAGGCTATCATTTCACAGTGAGAAATTTCTTCACATCCAATATCTGAAAGTAAACTTCTTCCTTTTTCATCTGGCATTGTAAATCTTTGGCAAAGATATCTTAAACATGCACCTAATTCACCATTAGGGCCACCTAGTTGATCATTTAATAATTTAGCCATTTTAAGGTCTTTTTTCTTTATGTTAATTGGGTATTCTAACATTTTTTCATATCTAAACATTATAGTTACCTCCTGTATTCATCCAAGGCCATGGATTTTTACTCCACATATAAGAATTATAGTTAACATTATCTTTTAAACATAATGGACCATAGTTTTTAGCATATAATTCTTTATTTTTATTTAATTCAGTTATAGTACTTTTTAATTCATTAAATATTTCAGTGTTATCTTTGTTTAAATCTAAATATAAATTTAAGTCTATCATTTTAAAAGTTAATTCTTGTATTTTTAGTAATAACTCATCTTTTTCACCTTTAACTACTACTTTATAAATGTAATTTTTATATGGAATATATTCTTTTTTAAATATTGCACCTTTATTTAATCCTTCTTTAGCAGTGTAAAGTGAATCGTTTTTTCTAAAATTATTAACATTAACATTTATTGTATCAACTTTAAAATCATTATCAAACTTTTTAATTTTGTTATCAACATCATAGTTGAATTCATTAACATTCTGTAAATAATTGTTAGTTAAATCAACATTTTTTTCTTCAACAATACTATAATTTAAATTATTTTCTCTTTCATCATAATACATGACATTTCCCCCTTCAATAATTAATTTATGATTAACTTTAATATAAGTAAGGGCTTTTGTCATAAGTGAAAAAAATTGTAAAATTTTAAAAATATGTATTGAATTTAAATATGCATATGATAAAATGAAATAGGTGAGAGGAAAATGAATTATAAAATTGTTTCTAATTCTGATGTTGATACTATTCTTTTAGCGCAGAATATTGAAAGTGAAAAGTTTCCAAATATGGTTATTTGTTTAGAAGGAGACTTGGGTAGTGGAAAGACTTTGTTTACTAAGGCTTTTGCTAAATCTATGGGTATAAGTGAAAATATAACTTCTCCTACATTTAATATTATTAAAGAGTATTCTGGAGAAGATGGATATAATTTATATCATATGGATGTATATAGATTAAGTGAGACAAAAGAAGATATAGGTATTACTGAGTATTTTAAAAAGAAAGGTGTATGTATTATTGAGTGGTCTGATTTAATTACTGATATTTTACCTAAAAAGAGACTTGATATTAGAATTAAGATAGTTGATGAGAATAAAAGAGTTTTTTATATTACACCTCATGGGGAAGAGTATGAAGATTTATGTGAGAGAGTTTTGTAAACTCTTTTATTTTTTTATTAAATGTGATAAAATATAGACCGAAAGAAGTTGATTTTATGTATACATTATTTCTTGATACACATGATGAATTAATAACTGTTGCTTTGTATAGTGAAAAGAATATTATTGTTAAAGATAGAGAGAGTTATCATAGTCATGCTGTTTATTTTGTTCCTATGATTAGAGATATTTTAAGAGAAAATGATTTAACTGTTAAAAATATTAAAGATATAGTTTGTGTTAATGGTCCTGGTAGTTTTACTGGTCTTAGAATAGGACTTTCTGTTGCTAAAACTCTTGCTTATTCTTTAAATATTCCTATTTATTTAATATCTAGTTTAGAATCTTATTTAGTAAGTAGTAATTTAAATGGTAAAAAGATGTGTGTTATTGAAGATACTAAAGGGTACTATATAAGTGGCGATGGAATAGAAGAACAATATGTTACTGATATAAGTAAGTATAATGATTATGTTATAGTGGATAAGAGTCTTGATATTGAGAAGGTTGTTAAATGTGCATTAAGTAAAACTAGTGTTAATCCTCATTTAGTTAGGGCTAACTATGTTAAAGAAATAGAGGTTTTGAAGTGATAAAAGATAATCTAGTAGATAATTATAAACATAGGGTATCTTACTATGAAAATCTAGAAGAAGTTAGTTATATTATTATAGAAGAGACTTTTGATGTTGTTAATATAGTAGATGTTTATACTAAGGAAGAATATAGAAGAAAAGGGTATTCTTATAAACTGTATAGTTATTTGATTAATAAGTATAAAGATGTTAAATTTATGCTTGAAGTAAGAAGTAGGAATGTTTCTGCGATTAAGTTGTATTTAAAACTTGGGTTTGTAGTTATTTATGTAAGAAAGAAGTATTATAAAGATGATGATGCACTTATTATGGAAAAGAGGAATTTTATGAAAGATATTTATATTTTGGCAATTGAGAGTTCGTGTGATGAGACGAGTGCTAGTATTGTTAAAAATGGAAAAGAAGATATTGCAACTACAATTAATACACAGATAGATATACATAAACTTTATGGTGGAGTAGTACCAGAAGTTGCTAGTAGGTTACATTTAGAAAATATTACATTAGTAATTGATGAAACTTTAAAGAAGGCTAATATGACTGTGGATATGATGGATGCAATAGCTGTTACTTATGCTCCGGGACTGTTGGGAAGTTTATTAGTAGGACTAGAATCAGCTAAAACACTTAGTTTAGTTTATAATAAACCTTTTATTAAAGTTAATCATATGATGGGACATATTTTAGCAAATAATATTAATCAAAATTTAGAGTATCCTCTTGTTAGTTTGGTTATAAGTGGAGGACATACTGATTTACTTTATATGGAAAATGAAAGTAGTTTTAAATATATAGGTAGGACATTAGATGATGCTGTTGGAGAGTGTTTTGATAAAGTTGCAAGGATACTTGATATGCCTTATCCTGGTGGTCCTAATATTGAGAAACTTGCTAATAATGGAAAGAGTACTTATCATATGCCTAATATATTAGATGATGATACACTTAATTTTAGTTTTAGTGGTATTAAAAGTCATGTTAATAATTTAGTACATAATGCTAAACAAAGAGGAGAAAATATTGTTAAAGAAGATGTTGCTAGAAGTTTTCAAGATGCTGTTATTAAGTGTTTAGTTAGTAAAAGCGAAAAAGCTATTTTAAAATATAATGTTAAGAATTTTAGTATATGTGGAGGAGTAGCAAGTAATACTGCTATTAGAGAAAGTCTTGTTAATATGTGTAATAGAAATGGAATAAAAATGTATATTCCTGAAAAGAAATATTGTACAGATAATGCTACAATGATTGGCGCTGCTGGTTATGTTCTCTATAAGAATAATATGTTTAGTGATTTAAATGTTAATGCAAATAGTCATGAAGAATTAGATATAGTTAGTGAATAAAAGAAGAAACAAAAAATGTCTCTTCTTTTTAAATATTGTTTGACAATCCTAGTTTTTTTATTATTTGTTTTCTTAGAAAGTCGAAAGGGATTACAGTGAATGCTAGTAATAGAGTTATATCTAATTCTAATAAGGTTAATCCTGTTGTTCTAAATATACTTCCTCCAAAGTAAATCATTATTAATTGAACTACAAGTATGAATGTTACAATGAATAGAAATACTTTATTTTTTCTTAAGTTTGCAAATATGTTTAATCTATTACTTCTTGCATTAAATGCATTAAAGATAGTCATGAATATAAATAGTCCAAAGAATGCACTCATTACGTATTTATCATTTTCTCCAACTCTATATAGGCTATGAATAAATTTGCTTTTTAAAAATACCATACAAAGTATGCTCATATATGAACCGGTTATTAGTATTTCGTTTATCATATATTTATTCATTATTTTTTCATCTTTCTTTTTGGGTGGCTCTAACATGTAACTATCTAGTGGTGGTTCGTAACTATATGCTACTCCTGCAAGAGTATCCATTACCATGTTAATCCAAAGCATTTGTATAACTGTTACTGGTGCAATTATTCCGAAAAAGGGTCCAATTACACTTAAACTTACTGCTGTTAAATTAACTGTTAGTTGGAAAATTATGAATTTTCTTATACTTTTAAATATTGTTCTACCAAATAGAATTGTTTTTACTATACTTATAAAATTATTATCTAATATGATTATGTCACTTGTTTCTTTAGAAACTTCTGTACCACTTCCCATTGCAAAACCAACATCTGCTCGTTTTAATGCTGGAGCATCATTTATACCGTCTCCAGTCATTCCAGTAACTAAACCTAATTCTTGGCTAAGTATTACTAGCCTCTTTTTGTCTTCAGGTAGACTTCTTGCAACAACTTTTAATTTTGGTATTATTTTTTTGACCTCGCTATCATTCATTTTATTTAATTCTTCACTGGTTAAAACTATATCATCTTCTTTAGTTAAAAGTCCTATTTCTTTTGCTATACTTATTGCAGTTAATTTATTGTCTCCTGTAATCATTACTGTTTGTATACCTGATTCTGTTACTTTTTTTATTCCTTCAATTGTACTTGGTCTTATTTCATCTTTTATTAATATAAAACCTAAAAATACCCCATTTGTTAAATTATTAGAGGTAGAACACGCTAGTACTCTGTAACCTTTTTCTGTATAAGAGTTACCTAAGTTAATTAGTTCTTGTTTGTTTTTAATAATTGATTTTGTTCCATCACTTTTATAAAAATAAGAACATTTATCTATAATTAATTCATATGCTCCTTTGTAAAAATCAGTTTTTGTTTCATAGTTAAGAGTAACTTTGCTATATTTCTTTTTACTATTAAATTCTTCTTTGTTTAAAATTTTATATTTATTTTCTTTAATAGGACCAGTAAATTTAATAATGGCACGGTCTGTTATGTTTCCACCAATTATTTCATTATTTATATAAGTGCTGTTTGTGTTATATTGTAGGTTTAAAAGGGTTATTTCTTTTAATTTTGTTTTTTTTATTTCTTCAATGCTTTTGTATATAGTGTTATCAAATGTTACAAATCCTACCATTTCTAATTCACCTTTAGTAAGAGTTCCTGTTTTGTCTGTAAATAATATATTTAGACTTCCACTACTTTCAATTCCAACTAATTTTCTTACAAGAACATTTTCTTTTAGTAGTCTTTTCATATTACTAGATAATACCAAAGTTATCATCATTGGTAATCCTTCTGGAACTGCAACTACTATTATGGTAATACCAAGGGTTAGACTATATAATAAGTGAGGAACTAATGTGTTAAAAGACGTTAGCATTGTTTTTATTTTATTTATATCAAAATTATTTTTAACTATTATTACATTAAATAGGTATGACATTATTACTAGGAATGCACAGATGTAACCTATTTTACTTATAAATGAAGCAAGTACTCGAAGACGATTTTTAAGTGGACTTGTTGGAGTCTTTTCTTGTATGTCTTTTGCTATTTTACCATAGTATGTGTTATTACCTACTTTTTTTACTAGTAAAACACCTGACCCATTAGTTATTACACTTCCTCTATAAAGTGGACTCATAGAAGTTTTATTTTGTTCTTTAGTTTCTCCTGACAACATGCTTTCATCAACTGATATGTTTCCAGTATAAAGTATACCATCTGCTGGAATTTTATCTCCACTTTCTAAATATATGTAATCATTAACTACAATTTCTTCTATTTTTATATTTGTTATTAAATTATTTCTATAAGCTTTTACTAATATATTATTAGTAGTGTTACTAAGTTTTTGAAAAGCTTTTTCACTACCATATTCACTTAAACTACTTATTACTGTTGCTAAAATTATAGCAACAATTATTCCTATTGTTTCATATATATCACTATCATTAATAAAAAATAGTATTTTTATTCCTAAAGCGATTAATAATATTTTTATAATGGGGTCATTTAATGATTCGATAATTAAGCTTAGTATAGTAGTTTTCTTTTTTTCTGTTATTTTGTTACTTCCATAGAGTTTTCTATTATTTAAAACTTCTTCTTTAGTAAGACCTTTAATATCAAACATATATGTCACCAGTTAAGTATATTTTCTATAAAATAAAAAAAGACCTATAAGTAGGCTTTTAATTTGTTTATTTCAGTTTCTCCAAAAGTTAATATGTCTTTAGCAAGTTTTAATATATCTTTATCAACTTCTTTTTTGTAATTTTTTATTCTCGCTTCTATGTCTATGTTTCCCATATTAAATCCACGTATTAATATGCTTGCAATATTAGAGTCAGAGTTATCTTTATTAACTTCCATTTTCATTGCAACTGTACTAGTTAAATTTTTTAAAAATTCTGTGTGTTCAATTTTAATTTTGTTCTTTTTCATAAGACGTTTACATTCTTTATAGTATGCTGTGTACTCTTTTAATTCATTTTCTAGAATATTTTTAATTTTGTTATTTTTGTCTTTAATTAGAGTAAGTAATTTTTGAGTACTAGTTAAACCCATTTTTGTATTGTCATGTATAAGTACTAATAATTCTTTGTTTTCATTCATAATATCACCATTTATAATATTTTCTTTTTCTTTTAAAATATACTATAGACTTTTTAAATTCTATATAATATAATTGAATTGTGATGTAGTATGAAAAATAATGTTTATAAATTAGTGCTTGTTTTATTTAGTTTATTAACTATTTTTGAAGTTATAGTTTATTTAATAAGCTCTAGTAGTTTTATTGGACTACTATATTTATTAATTAACTTTGTTATTTTGTTTATGTTATTTTTAGTTTCTACTTCTGTTAAAAAGACTAATGTTAGAAAACGTATTTTGTTTAATATAATTATTGTAGCTTTCGGATTTATGGCTAGTTTTTATGTGAGTAGTAAAACTATAGTATTTGGTTATACTGAAATTAGTGAGAACTATTTTAACAAAATTTTAATTAGTTCAAAGGTTTTAAAGAGTATTATATATAGTTTTATATTATTCATTAGTTATTTAGAGTTTGATAGAATAAGAAATAAGTGAAATTTTATTAAAAAACTTGTTTTTTTTTGGAAGATATTATACAATTATTATGAGGAGTGAGGATATGAAAAAATTTAAGAAATTTTTAGAAAAGAATAAAGTTTATATTATAATTGGTTTTCTTGCAGTTTTATTTATAGTATTAAGTCTTTTAGTAAAAGATAGTGATATTAAAAATAAAAATGATGAGAAGGTAACTGAATGGTATAGTACTACTAAAGAGGGTGGAGTTGTTGTTACAGTTTTAGCACAAACTACTTGTGGTCATTGCGTTAATTTTAAACCAATTATGAATAGTGTTCAAAAAGAGTATGGATTTAAGTTATATTGGTTTGAACTTGATCAAGTAAGTAGTAAATCATATACTATGCTTACTAATACATATGATATTTATTCTAGTTTTGGTACACCTTATATCTTTATTACTAATAATGGAGAATTTGTTGCTGACTATCAAAGAGGTGAAATGCCTAAAGATGAGTTAATTACATTCTTGAAAGAAAATGGTGTTATTAAAAGTGATAGTGAAGATTAATGGAAACATTAATCTTTATTTATAGGAGTATTATGAAGAAAAAAGTGTTATTAATTATATGTTTTATAAGCATTATTCTTTTTATTAAGTTTTTTGTTAGTGATTATGAAGTTACTTATAAACTTGATAACTTTGATGTTAGGGAAAAGTATAGTGATGGGTACTATTATTTAGTTTTAACTAATAAAGATGGTAAATATAATTATGTTATAAAGAAAAATAGGAGTTTGTTTAGGAAAGTAGTTAAATCTATTAAAGTAGATGGTGAGTGTGTTAGTCCAAAGGGTTTTTATACTTTATGTAGTGAGAAAGATTATTTAGTTACTAAGGATGTATTATCTAATAAATTTGAATATGAAAGTAAAGAGAAAGATTTTGTTTTTAATAATGAATTTAGTGATGGAGAATATGTACTTATTTGGAAATATGATGGATTTTATTATTTAAATAGTAATGGGTATAAGAGTATTAATATTTTTAATAAAGATAGATATTCT
>ENA-OQRC01001965-OQRC01001965.1-human-gut-metagenome-genome-assembly--contig:-NODE-1965-length-12323-cov-5.712667_pt1 | contig 12323 bp, 12 predicted proteins | sample MGYA00243236_ERZ505102 | MGnify/ENA primary metagenome ERZ505102 (study PRJEB26097, sample SAMN02712089) | human gut metagenome | biome: Gut microbiome | host: Homo sapiens | place: Denmark... | reverse complement strand
AGAGACACTTGATGTTTCTTCTTTAACAAATCTCATTAAATGTGATGATTTTTCTTATATATTTAGTGGACTTAAAAGAGTTAAATATATTATAGGTCTTGAAGATTGGGATGTATCTAATGTTAAAGATATGTCTGGTATGTTTGAAGAATGTGAAAAATTCAATTGTGATTTAAGCAATTGGGATGTAAGTAGTGTTAAAGATATGACTGCTATGTTTAGTGGCTGTGAAAAATTCAATTGTGATTTAAGTAAATGGGATGTAAGTAGTGTTGAAAATATGATATCTATGTTTATGGGATGTGAAAAATTCAATTGTGATTTAAGTAAATGGGATGTGAGTGGTGTTGAAAATATGACTTCTATGTTTTGGGGTTGTAAATCTCTTCAACAAATTCCTTCTTGGTATATGAAGAAGCAGAGTAAAATAACAGAATCCATTTGGTCTGATATTCAGGACAGAAGTATGGGTAAAACCAGAAGAAAAGAAGATGGAGTCAAGGTGCATACTTGTATTGATGTAGACATCTATCTGAAAAGTACTTCGGATTTTCATTATGATGAACTCATAAAAGGAATCCTTAATTACAATGATAGTTATGTTGATTATAGAGTTGGTATATTGAGTGTCAGAGATAAGGCATATTCCACAGAAGAAATGGCAAATATGAGGACATTTGAGGCTCCTTATTCATATCTCATCTATGATGGCAGATATGGAACAAGTCTAGTTGCAGAGTTTTTGACATATGATGAAATGAAAGACTTTGGTCCGGATGACTTTGAAGATAGGATATGTGAAGAAGATTATATATCAATCTGTAAAGGTATTGCCACTAAATTAAAAGAGGTAGGTGATAGTATTGAATATCTACCAAGAAATAACACATCTTATATTGGCAATAAGAAAAATAATATGAACTATGAAGGTGATTATGTCTTACAGTTAATTGATGAATCAGATGTTAATAATTGGGAGGTAGAATATGTTGATAAATATGGTGAGGGAAGTACATCCACCAGTTTAGAAGATTTCAAGGAAGATATGATTTATGCATTCCCAGAATTGGATGATGTTGAATTTATAACCTGGTCATATAACAACTATGCTTGTAATATTGGAATCCCTATCACAGCAACAACAGTGAAGAATTTCAAGAAATATAAAGAATATACTAAAAACTGGTTTACAATAGATGAAGAAGCTGAGTAAAATAACAGAATCCATATGGTCTGACATTCAGGACAGAAGTGCTGGTGATACTGTAAGAAAAGAAGATATAATAACCACAAATGAGGATCTTATATATAAAATACTTGGACTTTATAAAGAACAAGGTGAAGGAGAGACACTTGATGTTTCTTCCTTAACAAATGCTATTAAATGTGATGATTTTTCTTATATATTTTGTGGATATGAAAAAGTTAAATATATTATAGGCCTTGAAGATTGGGATGTATCTAATGTTAAAGATATGTTTTGTATGTTTTGGGGTTGTAAAAAATTCAATTCCGATTTAAGTAAATGGGATGTATCTAATGTTGAAAATATGCCTGGTATGTTTGAAGAATGTGAAAATTTCAATTGTGATTTAAGTAATTGGAATGTGAGTGGTGTTAAAGATATGAGATTTATGTTTATGGGATGTAAAAACTTCAATTCTGATTTAAGTCATTGGGATGTAAGTAGTGTTAGAGATATGCAGGAAATGTTTAAGGGATGTAAAAACTTTAATTGTGATTTATCTAAATGGGATATATCTAATGTTAATGATATGAAAGATATGTTTAATGATTGTAAATCTCTTAAACAAATCCCTTTATGGTATAAAGAATAAACAACTATATTATGGGTGTAATAAAAACATTTAGAGAATTTATCAATGAATCCATATGGTCTGACATTCAGGACAGAAGTATGGGAAATGTGAGAAAAGAAGATGGAAGGATTATTGGTACACTTGAAGATGGTACCAGGCTTATAATGTCCAATGATGCATTTGCAGATGGTAACCTTGTTGATTTTGGTGGAAGTAATATTTATACTTTTAATGAATCTGGTGATAAGTGTTATATTGCTGTAATAAATGAAGGTGATACTGATGTTTATTATAAATATGATGAAGATTCTGAAAATGTAGTTAATATGATAAAATGCTTTGAAGCAGATGAATCATTGAGAACAAATAACAATTTTGGTATGTTAAGAGCATTGATGAATCAGGATGAGTGGGATAATAATGATTTTGATGACCTTGAAGTGTCTATTGAAGGTAATTATGTAAAATTTGAATTTAGTGGTTTTGAATTTATAATTTATGATGACATTGACAAGGCAAAAGATGATGCGGTTGAAGATGCTATTAATATTGAAAAGAAAAATTTAGAGGGATTAAAAAATGAATTAAGTCAGAAATACCTTTCACCTACTGAATCAGAAAAAATAAGAAAACGATTTCATAATTTCATAGACAACATCAGAAACAATTGTGGAAATGATGGTTTTGATGAAGATGAATTGAAAGGTGTGTTTGAAGAATCCTTTGAATTAGATTATGATAATTTGGATGAAGAGGATGCGATTGATGAGTTATTGAGACGGGAAATCATAGAAGACACAGAAGAATACTTTGATTTGGATGAAGATGGAGAGATTGATCACACCCTTCCAAAGTTTGATTATCAGGATTACAAAGACAAGTATGTTGAGAAATCAATGGAAGATTTGGGTGATTTTGTTGATGAATATGTTTTACGTTTTGGATATGATGGTATTGAAGAATATATAGATTTTGATAAGGTTGGTGAAATGTATGTTGATATTGATGGTCCTGCTCACTGGTTGGCATATTATGATGGTGTAGAAATAGAAGAAACTGTGGATGGACAAACATATTATATATATAGAAGGCAATAATGATTTTAGATTTTGACAGTTATATTATAAATGAGAGCAGTTTGAAAAAACTGAAGAAGAATTTACATGGGGTTCTTAATATGTCAGCCAGGAAAAGGATGAGAAAGGAACTCCGTGACAATATCATTACTTTCAAGTTCAAGAAGAGGAATGGTGAAATAAGAACAGCACATGGAACTCTTCATCCGGATTATCTGCCCAAGTTGAGAGGTGGCGCTCCAAGACCTGAACACCAGATGGTTTATTATGATTTGGATAAAAATTCTTGGCGTTCATTCAGATCATATTCATTTATAAAGATTGTGAACATCAAACCTGTGGATAGTAAAACTATTGTAGTAAAACCCCATACCAAATCTAGTAAAGCAGAAGATGATGAAGAAGTAAAGAATACCAAACCTATTGAGAAGGAGGAAGAGAAAGAGGTGAAGAGACCAGTCCATAAGGAAGAACCGGAGGATAAGGAAGTGAAGAAACCTGAACCAAAGAAGAATGAAAGGGATGAGGATGAAGATGGAGAGAAGCATGCTTACAAGAGTCCTATCTATGATGAGAGTGAAGATGAGAAGAAGGAAAGGAAGGAAGATGATGAAAAGATAGAGAAACTCAAACACAAGGATGAGGATGAACCTGAAGAAAAAGATAAGAAAGAAAAGAGTGAGGATGAATAAATCTTCACTTTTTTGTTATATTTAGAGTTGAGAAAAAGGAACTTCTATCTTGAAGTTCAAAAATATAAATTTAAATTTAAATATGAGTAAAATAGTTGGAATTGATTTAGGAACTGGTTTCTCCTGTGTGGCTGTTGTTGAGGGAGGTCAACCAAAGGTCATTATTAATTCAGAAGGTAAAACAACCACACCTTCAGTCATTTCATTCACCAAAAATGAAATCAAGGTTGGTGAGTCTGCCAGAAGGCAGGCAGTGATGTTTCCAAAAGAGACAGTGTCCTTCATAAAGAGGTTTATGGGAGAGAAATATGATGATGTGTTGGATGAAGTGAAGAGAGCACAGTATAAGGTGGTGAAAGGTCCAAATGACACAGTCAGGGTGGATATCAACGGGAAACTTTATTCCCCAGAAGAACTGTCCGCTATGATTCTCCGGAAGATGAAGAAGACTGCTGAAGATTATCTTGGAGAAGAAGTAAAAGATGCAATTATCACTTGTCCTGCATACTATAATGACAGTCAAAGGCAGGCTGTGAAGAATGCCGGCGAGATTGCAGGATTGAATGTGATGAGAGTAATTAATGAACCTACAGCGGCCAGTCTGGCATATGGAATCAATAAAGACAAAGATCAGAAGATTATTGTTTCTGATATTGGTTGCGGTACCACTGATTTTACTGTCTTGGATATCGCTGATGGTGTGTTTGAAGTCAATGCTACAGATGGCGACACTCATCTTGGTGGTGATGACTTTGACCAGGTGATTGTAGATTGGCTTTTGGAAGAGTTCAAGAATGACTATGGAACAGATATTTCTGGTGATTCTATGGCGATGCAGAGATTGAAAGAATCTGCAGAGAAGGCCAAGATTGAGCTTTCTTCTTCAACCACCACAGAAATTAACCTCCCTTATATTTCAAGTGTGAATAATGCCCCTGTTCATCTTGTGAAGACTCTTACAAGGGCAAAGTTTGAACAGATGTCAGAGAACCTTATCAAGAGAATCATTGACAAGTGTAAGTCTTGTCTGAAAAAATCAAAATTGAACATATCCAATATTGATGAGATTATATTGGTAGGTGGTTCAACCCGTATCCCTGCTGTTCAGAATGCGATTGAGAAACTGTTTGGAAAGACACCAAACAAAACTGTCAATCCTGATGAGGCTGTGGCTTGTGGTGCTGCCATCCAGGGTGCGATACTTTCTGGTGATAGTAATATGGGTGATATTCTTCTTCTTGATGTCACCCCTCTTTCATTGGGCATCGAGACTATGGGTGGCGTGTTCACCAAGTTGGTCGAATCGAATACCACCATCCCTGTCACCAAGACAGAGGTATTCACTACTGCGGTTGACAATCAACCTTCTGTTGAGGTCAAGGTGCTCCAGGGTGAGAGACCTATGGCAAAAGACAACAAGCAGCTTGGTATCTTCCACCTGGATGGTATCATGCCTGCCAGGAAGGGCGTCCCTCAGATTGAAGTCACCTTTGACATTGATGCTAATGGTATCTTGAATGTGTCCGCAAAGGATAATGCAACTGGTAAGGAACAGTCCATCAGGATTGAGGGAAGTTCAGGTTTGAGTGACGCGGAAGTCGAGAGGATGAAGAAGGAAGCTGAAGCTAATGCGGAAGCGGACAAAAAGGAACTTGACAGAATCCAGACCCTCAATGTCGCTGAGTCAACCATCTTCCAGACTGAAAAGAACATCAAGGAATATGGTGACAAGATTACAGAAGAGCAGAAGTCTGAACTTGAGAATGGTCTGACCGCACTCAAGGATGCTCTTGAACAGAAGGATGTTGATGCTTGCAAGTCCTGCATGGAAATCCTATCGCAGTCCTGGTACAAGATTTCAGAGGAATTATACAAGAACAATCCTGAAGCGCAGGGTGGTGGAAACCCAGGACCAGACAATCCATTGAATGATTTGTTCAACAATGGTGGTCAGCAATAACAGGAATGGAGAGTGAAAAATACCACTCTCCATTCTTTTTTTCCATAAATACCTTATATATAGATTAATTAGGATATGGTAACTCCTTATTTGAAGCCATTTAATGTAGAAGGTGGGACTTTATATGTGTTTCCGTCTGTAAGCAATGATCTCACAAGAACATTTGTAAGTAGTGATTATGAATTCAAGTTCAGTCATTTTGCGTGTCTGAACATCCCTGATATATATTCTGGAGTTTTCTCTGATGACGGTGACAGTGACCCTACCAATGATTTACCAAGGGGTCTTTATATTGATACTTTGATGGGTAGTTATAAGCCTCAAAGTTGGGGTAGTGCAGATATGTGTAAGGCTATCACAGAAAATCTTCAGAACTATGTGATGAATTTTGAGACAGCTATATTGAATGGTGAAGGAGATAATGATGACTATGACAATACTATTCTCACATCAGTGTCAGAAAAGATATTCTGGAACTGGATGCGGAAGGTTGGCGCAATAAGATTCAATGAGAGCGACACAGCTGAAGACTATGCCGGGTATGATGATAGGGTTGTTCAGTATATAGGTAATATTGATGTGATGAACACTGTCGAGATTGGGGGAGATACTTTTGAAGAACTGTATATTAATATTCCTAGTTCTGTAGGTGCAAGCACCAATGTCTATTTCAGGACTGGCGCTATGACTGATAATAAGAATTATCTCAATAAGAATTATCCTGTTGCGAATAAGAATAATGGTTCTCAAACAGGAAACCCTGAGATAATCATAGGTAGAAAACCAGGAGATAGTAATCCTTATCATGATTATGGTGATGAAAGCGTGAATATAATTATTAACTCATTTGTTGATATTGACACAGGTGGAAACATTTATACAGGTGATGTAGGTCATACCATTGACTTCAGGGATTCCAGTTATGATGGGGGTGGAGGAATAAGCAATATGAACGCCAAGAGTCTTGAGGATTTTGAGTTCAATGCTGTTCTTATCTATTATGATATACTTGAAAAGACTTCCGAGCCTGGTGTAAAAAGAACTGCAACAAACCTTTATGGTATTTTGTTCTTGGATAATGTGACAGCTGATGCATCAGGTGTAGCATCTAACAATACACCACAAGGTCATATCCAGAGATATCCAAAGAAGAAGGAGACTGTTTATGGAAATGGTAACAGTTATGGTCTGAAGATTGATTTGAAGATAGATACCATTGGAGACTGTAATACTTATCGTATTACAGTTCCTGATGAAGACTACCAGAAGGATAAGGTTGTATCATTTATGCTTTACAACAATGCGCTCGAGCAACTTCAGAAGTGTATAGATTTTTTCCACACACAGAAGAATGACATTGTAAAGTTGAGGGACAGGGTTTCCACACTTGAGAATATGACTATGAATATTGATTCCATAGCTATCATCAAGAAAGACATTGAAAGACTTTATGGAATGTGTGAGGGAAATGAGCTTGTTGATACAGCAACCATTCTTGGATTGATAGACGCCAACAGCAGGAAACTTGAAAATATTATGAATGGCGGTAAGGACTTAAAACTTCAGTTTGATACTGATGTCCTTCAACCGGGTGTTGGTATTGGTCTTCAGAAATCTCCTAACAAAGTGGTCATCAATTCAGAGCAGAGATATTCCATCAACACTGTCATTGATGGATCACTCACAGATGATACAGAGGTGTCACCAAATCATCAGATAAATACAACCGATACATCAAAGGTTTGTAATATTAAACTGAGGGCAGGCGAGAACTTCGCTGTCATATATATAAATGACAATGGTAGGTCAACAACCAACTTCAATATCAATATAGATGACAATGAATACAACTGGGAGGTTGGTCAGTCATTGAAAATCTATTTCAAATATGAGATTGGCGAGTTGGAATTTGAGGATACGATAGGTAACGGTATAGTGATTAAACCTAACAGGGATACAACAATCTCTATTTCCGGTGCCGAATTTGAAGGAAACAACCTCATTGAAATTATATGTATTGCCGAAAATACATTCATACATTTAATCAAGTAAGACTATGGCAGTAGATGTAAAGGGAAATACAAGTAGTGTTGTCTATGGAAAAGGTGACATTTGTCTTAAAATAAATCCTTTTGACAATTTCAGGTTATTCACATTGTATGAAGATTGGAGGAGTGATGACCATGTTCCTATTGACCTCTCCAACAGTCAGAAGATTTATCTTGTATTCAAGTCAAGGAAAAAGGAAATAAGGATTCCAGAATACGATGAGGTCAACAGTGCATATACTGTAGATAAGGTGAATGGTCAGGTGCTTTTCAAGATTTCAAAGAAGAATGCCATAGATATCCTTGCTTTGGATACAAGGGTGTTCTATATCACAAGAATATATGACACAACAGATTATACAGGTGAAAAGGTAGTTTCATCTGATGAGGAAGTGCTTTATACAGGTCAATGGAAGGATGAATCATCAAACACCATTGACAACTACACATCACAGATAAAGAATCTTATGAACATCCTTGAAGACAGGAACAGGCAGATAAAAGACCTCCAGGATTCCAATGTGAAGCTGATAGAACAGAATGCCAATATGTCTGTTGAACTCACTACATTACATGAGGACTATGATAGTCTTGCATCAAGGAATTCGGAACTTGAGACATTGGTAAATAAATATGAAAATGCTACTGAATATAGTGGTGAACTTATAGGTGAGGGTACACACCATACTATTATCACCGCTAAAGATGTTAACGGTTCTAATTATACGGAAGAACAGATGGCAGAAGCACTGAAAAATCTTCAATTAAATATTCAAAAATAATATATTTTGATAAAGTTTGTTATATTTAGTTTGTAATAGTTGAAAACATTGTCCTCTGGGACATAGTTGATATAAGTTTAATAAAGTTTTAAGTTATGGCAAATGTAAATTTCAATGAGCTGTTTGGAAGTTTCTCCGCAGCTGATGCCCTTGCGGCAACTGAGACAAACAACACTTCCAGTTTTTCTGGTCGTGCAGATCTCTACAAACCATCCATCAAGGATGAGAAGTGTACTGATATGAACTATCGAGCACTTGTAAGATTTATTCCTTTCTATCATGAGGGTAAATGGCGTACTACAGTATCCCGTTGGGAATGCTACCTCAAGGATGTGAATGGTGACAATGGTATCTTTGTTGTGTCTCCAAAGACAGACAACAAGAAATGTCCTATGAGGGCTCTTTCTTATAAGCTCTATACAAGTGACAGTGCAATTGACAAAGAGAATTCTAAAAAGATTCAGGTTTACCAGCAGTATTATGCATTGATTGAAGTAGTCAAAGATGTCCAGCACCCTGAATATGATGGAAAGGTTTTCATCTATCAGTTTGGTCAGAAGATTAATGACAAACTTGAAAATGCAATGAAGAGCACAGAGTTCACTGATGGTTTCAATCCTTTTGCTCTTTATGATGGACGTCTTTTTGAAATTAATATGACAAAGGATGCATCAAAGAAAATGGATGGTAATAACAGGGCTGTTGCAAATTATGATGCTTGTCGTTTTATTGAGAAGACTGCACCTATTCATTTCACAGTAGGTGATGAGAGAAAGACTCTCCTTTCTGATGACAGGGAATCACAGAAAGCATTCTTCAACTGGCTTGAGAATGATGCTCCAAAGATTAAGGACTACTTCTGGAAGGAGTGGGATGCGGAGACCACTGCAAAGGTCAATGCCAATCTTGCGACCTATACCTCTGGTTATGTCGCTCCAAGGACTACCACTGCACAGGCACAGGAGACAGTTGCCGCGGCAACCAATCCAAGTCCTGCCACATCAAGCCCTGTGAATACTGCTCCAGTGGTTGAACCAGAATCTATTCCTGCATATAATACTGAGGATATGCCTGATTTTTCCAATGAAAGCGGTGATACAGCGGTATCAACTGAGGATGATGACTGGATTAACAGTGTCTTGAACGGTTAATAATAGATTTCTTTTTTATCCATCAGGTGGTGGGGTTTTCATCCCACCACCTTTAATCAAAAAAATATATGTCAAAAACTTTTGTTATAAGTGACACTTGGTTCAACCGCTTGCTTGTGGATGATCCAAGTGTAAATGTGGTTGATAACAATAACCACATCATCCAGAACTGGAATGAAACAGTCAAGAAGAATGATAAGGTCTATGTACTTGGAGGATTTGGTATCGGAGACCTGTTCCACATCCTTGTCAGGCTCAATGGAGAAATTCATTTCCTTGACAACTATTTCAATGAAGAGGAGAAAGGATTTATCAATGAACTGAAGAAGTGTGTGAATCAATCCAGTGATATTGATTTCAAAGACAAGATTTATTTTGAGAGCAGTCAGATTATTGTGCTTAATAAATCAGATGCAGTCCTTTCTTACTTTCCTCTTTCAGACTGGTTGGGAAAGCAAACAGGTACATATTGTTTCCATGGATTGAATGATGAACTTGACATAGAAGGGCACAATATATCTTGTCTTGGCAGCAAATGGGATTTTGTTCCTGTATGCATAAATGATGTCAAGATAAACATATCCTCCTTTATGGAGAAACTTGAAAATTAATTTGGATTTTTTTATAAAAAATATTATAATTGTATAGGATGGTTCTCATCCAATAGTTTTCAAGTAGTTAATACAAAGTAAATTAGTTAAGATAGTTATGGACAGTAAATTCTATAATGAGATTGGAAAGGCGGTGGAAATCGCCAAAAAGAATGGTGGCACATTGACAGAGCAGAATTTGTTGTATGTAGTCAAGGTTGCAACAGATATCGCAAACAAGACTGGCGCTGATTTTGATTCTCTCTTGGCAGAAGGTGTTATTGCAATGATGAAGATGGAAGAGAAATATGATCCATCAAAGAATGACAAGTTTGTTAAGTCAGCGGCAATGGCAGTCAGGGGATATATGCTCAACTCAATCAACAGACAAGGAAACCTGGTACATATTCCGGCAAATCATATGAAGGGATTCAAGAAAGGACAGGGAAGAAAGGAATCATCAAAGATAGAATACTGTCAGATTGATGCTTCAAACTATGATACACTTGGTGAGGTGAATAATTCTGTTTTTGAGATTGACCGGGAAGCGATTCTACAGGAAGGATTGAAGACACTTGAACAGAATGGCCGGATAGCGATAGAAATGAAACTACATCTTGGTAAATATGCTGAAGTACTTCCAAGTGAAGGAAAAGACAAGATTGTTTACAAATATGGAAATTCAATGCAGTCAATTGCTGATGAGTTGGAAGTTCCTCTCATAACCGCAAACAAGATATTCAAAGAGGCGATGACAAAATTGTCAAAATATTGTCAGGCGGCTGTAAATGAATAATAAATTTAGTATATTATATTTTGATATCCGGGGTCTGCTGTGAAGTATATCCCGGTTTTTTTATTCCATTGAATCATAAATATATATATGTGGTTTAAGTTTTTTAGGCATAAAAAGAAAGAAGATACATCAAAAACATTTGAAGGACGGTTCATTTCCGAAGAAGAATTGAAAGAGATGATCAAACCAAAACAGGAATCATTTGTCAAGAAAGAGTTTGATATTGTACAGAAGATGTTTGATGATGTAAAAAACAATATTAATTATGAGTGATAACAAAGAAATAATCAGGGACAGTATCGCTGACCTGCTGTTAGACAATGACATCGACCTTACAGATGACATTGACAACCAAACCTTGACATTCAACAAAGTACCGTCTAATATATCCAAGTATGAGGCGATGACTCTTGAGCAGTCCAGAACCAAAGCGAAGAATGTGATGGAGTCTCTGTTGAAGGTCTATCTTTCTGACAATTTTATCTCAAAGAGTGAGTATGTCCAGGCAAAGGTGAACCTGGATGCGATGACACTTGGTAATATCATTAACCAGATGGAGATAAGTCAGAAGGCGATTAATGTGCTTATGGAGAATATTGAACTTGGTGATGTCAATCCAAAGTTGTTTGAGGTACTTGGTAAGCTTCAAGGTACATTCATTGACCTGGTGAAAGCGCAGACCAATTACATCATCAATGCCAGCGATGAGTATGAGAAAATCGCTCTGGACAAAGACACCGTGATGGATGCCGCGAGTACATCTACTGCTAGTGAGATTTCTTCAGGATACAAGTCCAGTAGTCAGAAGGACTTGATGAGACTTATTAGGAATGCTTCTGAAAAAGACAACAAGTAATGGTAAGGACATATAATATAGGAACAGAGTGTTATGCGCTCATCACCTGTCCAAATGAACCTGAATTTCTTCTTCCTGTAAAGGTTGTGCTCCTTGAGAAATACACTCAGGGTGAGAGAACCACATATAAGGTGAAGATAAGGGAGATATTGGAGAATGACATCAATTATATCAAGGAACATTTCAGTGGGGTGAAGGTGTCTATGAATCTGAAGACATCAACCATCAACACACTACTGAAGAAGCAGGAGGTGGAGTCTGTGAACACAATGAGTGAACTTCTTCAGAAACTCAATGACAAGCCATTTTACCTGGAAGACAACTATATTGTTCCTGACAGAACAGGACTTATTGATTTATATAATAAGTTTGTCAAGTATATCATCAATTACCATTACAGGAAACTGTATCAACTGACAAGTAGAACATTCCTTGCCAATCAACCCATATTCAACAATCAAAAGGATTTGTTTATAAGAAGGGTGGAGAACATTGGGTTTGGAGATATATTCAAGAAATATGATTTAAAATTAGATATATAGGGGGTCGTAA
>ENA-OQRC01001956-OQRC01001956.1-human-gut-metagenome-genome-assembly--contig:-NODE-1956-length-12363-cov-4.584010_pt1 | contig 12363 bp, 9 predicted proteins | sample MGYA00243236_ERZ505102 | MGnify/ENA primary metagenome ERZ505102 (study PRJEB26097, sample SAMN02712089) | human gut metagenome | biome: Gut microbiome | host: Homo sapiens | place: Denmark: Copenhagen... | reverse complement strand
GCTGGGACTGAATAAGGAAGATTATCAGTTCTATCTGGATCTGCGCCGCTATGGCTCCGCACGTCATGCAGGCTTCGGACTGGGCTTCGAGCGCTGCGTAATGTATATTACCGGAATGGGCAATATCCGTGATGTTATCCCCTTCCCTCGTACCGTAAATAACTGCGACCTGTAATTATATGGAGTCATTTTACCTATGAAGAAAAAAACTGCCGGCAGAAAAGTAAATAGAGCAAAAAGAAAGTTTTTATGTTATTTTCTTCTGGCAGCGGTGACGCTGACAGCCACCGGCTCTGTCTGGGAAGCCTCCGGGGAGACGGTGCAGGCAGCCCCTTCCATAGGAGAATTACAGAACAACATTAAAGAACATCAGAACCAGCTGAACAATATCAACAGCCAGATCAATTCCCTGCAGGATGAACAGGATCTGGTGCAGGAGAAGATCGATGACCTGAATGCGGAGATCATCAACACCATGACCAGTATCGGTATGAAGGAGGATGAGATTGCCGCAAAGGAGACGGAGCTTTCCGACAAGCAGGTACAGATCGATCAGACCCAGGAAGAGTACAATATTGCCAAGGCACAGGAAGAGAAACAACATGACGATATGATCACACGCATGCGCATGATGTATGAAAATGATTCTTCCGAAAATTATGTAAACCTGTTATTTCAGGGCGGCGGCTTAAGCGGAATGCTGAACCGCATGGATTTCGTGGAGAGTGTCTACGAATACGACCGTCAGAAGCTTCAGGAGTACGAAGAGACTAAGGAGCAGGTGTTGGCACTGTGGAATCAGTTAGAGGAAGAGAAGACTCAATTGCAGGCCGATAAGGACCAGCTGGAGGCGGATAAGGCAGATCTGGAAAGCCAGAAGTCAGAGTTGGATGTCATGCTGGCGAAGAAGAAACAGGAATCTGCCAATTACGATGCGGAGATCAAAAAGGCAAGGCAGGAGGCTTCCGTGGCCAAGGCACTGCTGCAGCAGGAACAGAAACAGTTAAAACAGCTGCAGGCACAGGCACAGCGCGGCAACACCGCAGCAGCCACCGGAAGCTATACGACCACGAATTATACTTCTGTGATCGAAAATGCATCCGGCAGCGATATGGGTAAGCGGTTGGCAAAATATGCCTGCCAGTACATAGGCAACCCTTATGTGGCGGGAGGCACCAGCCTGACCAATGGTGCAGACTGCTCCGGATTTACCTTCCGCATATACAGTGACTTCGGTTACAGTATTCCCCGTACTTCCTATGAGCAGAGAAGCTGCGGTACCGGTGTGGATTATAGCAGTGCACAGCCGGGAGATCTGATCTGTTATGATGGACATGTGGCAATGTATATCGGCGGAGGATTGATCGTACATGCCAGCACCCAGCGTACCGGCATTAAGGTCAGCAATGCAAATTATCGTCCCATTCTTGCAGTGAGACGGGTTGTGTAGCAGACAGTCGGATATATTTGAATATTTGACATTAAAAAGCCTTGTTTTCATGGAAAGCAAGGCTTTTTTTCTATGTGCGCCTTGCGGCGCACGTTTCTGAGCCCACCCGTTAGTGAAAATAAACAAAAGATATCATTGGTAAAAACGCATATAGACAAAGCGGGAACGCTATGATAGTCTGTAGTTATTCAGAGCTATATGTTTTCATTTCAGAAAAATAAGCATTCTTAACAGACCATTCGGTCGGAATTTCCAATTTTTTGAACGATTCTTTTTATTTTTGTACGCAAATTCAGGAGAATTTGCAGAACAGACTAATTTTGAATATGGGGGATAAATGACATACGAAGAATTTAAAAAAGCATTGTGCCGGAACGTGCAGAATATGGAGACGGCGCAGAATAAAACAATACGCCTTTTGGAGCGGCAAATGATTTGCTCGGATCCCATGGCAGTGCATATCATGAGTGTTATGAATCGCCATATGTATGGAAGAGAGAATATTCTCATCCGGGAAGATATGTTATGTGCCATGTGGAGTTTAAAAAGGGAAGAGCAGATACAGTACTGGCCGGTACGACCGTTATACGAAAGATACAGACAGGAAGGGTGGCAAAGTATTCTGCCGGAGATCTCAGCAGGTCTTGAAGAATCAGATAAGAAAAAAGATGTGTCGTTTACAGAGGAAAGTCTGAGTTATGCTGTCTGCAGAGGTCATATGAGGATACAACCAGTAAATTTTGAAAGACACAGGCACACGCTTGAAAATGCAATCCATCGTAAGATTGGAGATATTGCACTGGTACTTCAGCTGATTATCTGCGAAGGGAACCCAGACAATCTGACAATGCAATTATCCCGCAACAGGATAATGACGTGGGAACGGACAGAGGATCAACTGATCATGGAAGCTTTTATGAATAGTAGCCGTAAAATGCCGCCGAGACTGTACCTGGGTAGTGACAGACGCCCCGAGTTCCCTTATTATGAGGGTGTGTTCCTCCCAGATGAGAAGGGGCGGCCGACAAAGATTGCTCCATGGAATCCTATGGAGGGAAGGACTGGATACCTCCTGACAACAACAGGACGGATCAACGGAGCAGCAGCTTTTTTTTATCCTGGGGTTAAAGATATTCTTGCGGAAAAAATGCGTGGCGATTATTATGTAGTATTCCCAAGTCTGCATGAGGCAATGATTCATCCGGTAGCCTGCGTCAATGCAGAGGAAATCAGAACATCTGTGCAACACATCAATGCCATTTATGGAGAAGAGGAGATGTTGTCGGACAGAGTATTCTGCTATCGCAGGAACCGGAGACTGCTGCAGCTGCTGTAAAATTGACCTGTGATAGAAAATAAAAATTCCATGCTATCAACTAAAAACTGCCCGGATATTTCTGAGAACGAAGTATCCGGGCAGTTTTTGCTATAAAGATTTATTATATACTGGGATTTTCCATTAAAAATTGCATGAACTTGCCTTCATCTTCCCTGTCAGAACAGAACAATTCAAGCTCATCCCCATGCTGTCCGAGCAATGCAGCAATGGCAATGTACTGGGAAAGCTTACTCTTTAGATTAAAAATATCACCGTCTAAGGATCTTAAAGTTACGTCCCCCTTACAACTGTCGACAATAGAAAGAAACTCATTTACCTGTTCGATTTTTGTTAATTTCATGAAATGTTCCTCCTTTTCTTATACAGTCATTTGACCGAAAAGCGTACTATTATTGCTAATATTATACGTATTTTAAACAGAGAATGCAAGAGATTCTTTGGCATGCGTGTCAGCCAGGCAGGAGCGTAAAATTCGCGAAAAAAACATTCCCTTAAAGGGAAGAAAGGAAATATATCCGGTTCTTCCAAATAAAGCCTTTGACTGCACATTACGTGCAGATTTAGGCTAGAAAGGGAAGGTAAAAAATGGCATGACATTACAAATTACGTCATAATGCACAAAAATAATCAAATAAAATATTTATTAGGCAACTAAAATGCTTAAAAATGATATAAAAATATGATAAACGATTGACATATGTAAAGAATGATGATATTATTCAATCATCAAGAAATTATTAGAAAAAGTGTGGAGAAAAACGAAAAAGATTTTTCGAAACAGCGCAAATCAGTAGAGGAATATGAAAATGAAAAAAATACCAAATCGACAAGTGCATCTTGATTTTCATACCAGCGAAATGATTGACCAAGTGGGCAGTAAATTTTCAGCCGAGGAATTTGCAGACACATTAAAGAATGCCAATGTAGAAGCAGTTACTTTGTTTACCAGATGTCATCATGGAAATCTGTATTATGATTCGACAAAATATCCCGAGAGGATACATCCTCATCTGAAGGTAAAGGATATGTATCGGGAACAGGCGAAGGAATGCAGGAAAAAGGGGATAAAAGTATATTTATATACAACAATCTGCTGGGATATCCGGGTTGCAGCAGAACATCCGGAATGGGTGGCTATAGATGATTATGCGAGGATAAGCAGACGTGAGACAGGTAATATCTTTGAGGATCCCGGATTTCATGTAGATCTGTGCATTAACAGTCCATATCGTGAGTTCTGCAAAGAACAGATAGCAGATGCGTTAGAGAATTGTCCGGTAGATGGAGTCCTGGTTGATGCATCCTTTGTTGTAGAGTGCTGCTGCCCCAGATGCAGAAAGAGCATGCTTGAGAAGCACCTGAATCCGGCAGATCCTCAGGATAGAAAGAAGCATGCATGGCAGATTTATTATGACTTTGTCAGGGAAATGACGGATTATCTGCATGAAATTGATTCGGATTATGATATTTTCTTTAACAAGGGTCATGTCGGGGCTCAGGATATTCCTGTAAGGGATTGCTTTGATTATGTTGCTGTAGAAAGTCAGCCGGCTAATTGCGGTTATATGGATTTCCCAGTATCTGCAAGATATCTGAGAACATGGGGAGTACCGGTTGTTGGTATGACCGGACGCTTTCTTACCGGTTGGGGAGATAATAATTCCTACCGGAATCAGGCCGCTTTGGAATACGAATCTTTCAGTGCATTGTCTTATGGAGGACTGTGCAATATAGGAGACCAGCTGCCGCCCTCCGGTCAGTTGGATAAGGATATGTATGGAGTCATAGGGGATGTATTTCGTCAGGTGAAAGAAAAAGAGCCCTGGTGTGAAGATGTGACTGCTTTGTCGGAAATGGCTGTGTTTAATCCGGAAGAATTTTATGGTGGAGCTCCCGGAACGGTAAATCCCCATGCTGAAGGAGTGTGCAGAATGCTTCAGGAGCTGGGATATCAGTATGATTTAGTGGATTCCGAAAGCGATTATTCCCAATATCGTCTTTTGCTTCTGGCAGATAATATACCTGTAGACCATAAGTTGGAGTGCAGACTCAAGGAATTTATGGATCAGGGAGGGGCTCTCATTGTTATGGGAGAGGCAGGATTGAAAAATTCCGAAGAAACATTTGCAGCGGATTGCCTTGGAATTCGGTGGAATGGTGAGTCTGAGTATGATGCAGATTATATTCATGCAGAGGGGGTACTAGGCAAGGGCTTATTCGATGCGGATTATGCTATGTATCTGAAAAGCGAAAATGTTGAAATTATTTCAGAAGAAGCCTCGGAATTATTACCGCTGATAGCACCGCTTTTTAATACAACATGGGAGCATTACACGGGACATCTGAAAGCACCGAGTTCCGAAATAAGAGTAGGAAGTGCAGCTGTAAGAAAAGGGAATTGTATTTATTTTGCCCATCCGTTATCCATGATTTACCACGTTATGGGTCCTAAATGGGTAAAACAGCTTTTACATAATGCAATAGACGTGCTGATGCCTGACAGATTGCTGGAGCATACAGGCCCATCAACAACAATTGCAACCGTGAATGAACAAACAGGAAAGAACAGATGGATCGTGCATCTGATGCATTATGTTCCTGAAAGAAGAACAGAAAAATATGATATTGTAGAGGATATTATTCCTCTTTACAATATAGATTTACGGGTCAAAACAGATCGTAAACCATCTGCAGTCAGGCTTGTGCCACAAATGAAGAATCTGGAATTTCGTTATGAAAACAGACAGGTAGTAGTTACGATACCAAAGGTGGAAGGCCATCAGATGGTTGAGATTCAGTTTTAAACCGGATAAACAATAAAAGAAGAGACTTGGTAAGGAGGTCATTATGAGAAAGAGTGTAAAATATGTAGCAGCCCTTTTGGCAGCAACTATGACGATTGGAGGCTTGACAGGATGTGTGAACTCCGCGTCATCAGACACAGGAAGTAATACCGCAGCATCAGACAGTAATGCAGGAGTAGAAGAAAGTGCTTCTTCTGACAATGATTATGATTTCTATATTTTTAATGCAAAGGGTGAAAACGCAGATGCGTTAGCAGCAGCGGTGGATACCTATGAAGCTGAGACGGGACTTACCATTAAAATATTCTCCCTGGGAAGCGGTACACCTACAGAAGAGGCACTCCGTGTCGATATGTCATCGGATCATAAACCGGCTATTTTTGGTATCATGGATCCCCAGGCGCTGAAAGAGTGGGTTGAAGGAGATTTCGCATTGGATTTGACGACTGCAGATCTTTTACCGGAGTTTAAGGCTCTGGCAGATGATTTGGATCCCGGACTCAGACTGACAATGGATGGACAGGACAGCTATGGCATTCCATATAATGTTGAAGGATATGGCTATATTGTTGACAAGGAAATGATTGCTGCATTGGTAGGAGAAGACAATGTGGATAGCTTTATTGAAAAATATAAAACAGCAACCTATGATGAATTTGCAGATTTTGTTGAGAAGGTAAATGCTTATATCAAGGATGGCAAGGGTAATGATTTTGCCCTGAGTGGACAGACATTTTCCCTTCTGGCTGAAAAGAATGAAAAAGCTGAAAAGCTAGAGGGAGTATTCTCGGTTGCAGGCAGTGAGAAATGGACTTATGGAGATCATCTGATTAATATCCCTATTGACAGTGTATTTCCGAATGTTGCCGCAGCAGTGAATGCAACGGATGAACAGTTGGATAAATTATACAATCCTATGGTTGCCTATGCAAAGACACTGGATCTGATCACTTCCCATGCGGTGAGCGAGCGGGGACCTGAGTTTATCAATTCCACAACAAATGGCTATGATGCTGCAGTGGCAAATTTTGCAAATGGCAAGACATTATTTATCAAGCAGGGTAACTGGTGTTATACCAATATTAAAAATGCAAATTCTGAAATTGTAGATACATTAACTATTTTACCGATCAAGATGCCTTTTGAACAGGGTGATATTGCAGTAGATGGATTGACAGTGGAGCATATGAATTCTTCCATTCCGGTATTTTGCGGAAACTATTATGTATTGAATAAACAGGTAAGCCAACATGAACTGGAAGAGGCGCAGAAATTTCTGGTGTGGCTGAATACCAGTGAAGAGGGTCAGCATTATGTCACTGAGGAAATGGCATTTATTCCTTATAATGCAGATCCCGCAACAACGGTTCTTGGTAATAGCCTTTCCGATTGTATTATTGGATATATGAGTGAAGGTAATACTCTTACCAATGCTTATGCAGGTGCACCGGCAAGATGGGCTACAGAGGTATTTGGATTGAAAATCATGGAAGAGTATCTGACGAAGCCTGAGTGGACTGAACAGGATTATGAAGATATTGCTAATTACACAATCGCCTCCTGGAAGGAAGCAAAACAGTAATGTTGTAATTGAATAGTTACAATATAATCTAAAAGATTGTCGGTAAAACTTAAAGAGCTTTACCGACAATCTGATATATAAAGAGAGTGACTGTAAATATACCGGAAAGTTGCTCAACAGAAAGATAGGATGATGTAAACATGAACAGATTTTATAAGAAAATTAATGTGTGGTTCACGCTTCCGGCAGTAGCCTTATTTATTATAGTGGTTCTGATTCCGTTTTTTATGGGACTGGTTTACTCTTTTACATCATGGAGAGGAGCATATTTTGCCGGAGGGTCATTAAGCGAATCGTTTATTGGACTTGATAATTACAAGAAAGTTTTTACCAACACAAAGTTCCTTGCTTCTTTAATCTATACGGTTAAATTTACGGTAGTGGCTGTCCTGATCATAAACATGGCTGCGTTGGCACTTGCTCTTCTGACAAATCATATTTTAAAGGGAGCAGGTGCTTTCAGAACGGTATTTTTTCTTCCCAATTTATTGGGAGGACTGGCACTTGGATATATCTGGAAATTTATTTTTGATGTGATTTTTTCCCAGCTGCTATTTGGAAAGGACGGAGTACTGCCTATAGAAGCTCTGACCTATATGACACAGAACAACACAAAAGCAATTTTTGCATTGCTTCTGTTAACGATGTGGCAGTGGGCCGGATATATGATGCTTATTTATGTGAATGGATTGAATAACATTCCGAATGAATTATATGAAGCAGCAGAAATAGACGGGGCCACAGCAATACAAAGGTTTCGCTATATCACACTTCCTATGTTGATGCCTTCTGTGACAATTGTATTATTCCTTTTGTTGGCAAACTGTTTTAAGCTTCTGGATCAAAATGTGGCATTGACGGAGGGTGCCTTTTCCACCAGAATGCTTGCTATGCAGATTATGAATACTCCGAAGGATGCGTTACCTCCTGATTATGGATATGCGCAGGCAGAGGCAGTTGTATTTTTTGTCCTGGTTGCAGCTGTGACCATGATACAGGTTGCTGTAACGAAGAGTAAAGAGGTGGAAGCATAAATGAATAAAGGATTCAGAATTGAAAAAAGAAGAATAGGTAAGGCCGTAGTTTATATGGTCCTGATCCTGCTGGCATTGTATACGTTATTCCCATTGCTGATATTGGTAATCAATTCCTTTAAGCCTCATACGGACATTATTGCCAATCCTTTAGCCTGGCCAAGACCGGTAGATATTGGATTTGTGATTAAAGCTTTGAGAGAGTTGAAGTTTACCCAGTCTTTCTTTGTGACCCTGTTTATTACAACGATTTCTATATTGATGATTGTAATGGCTTCTTCTCTGGCTGCATGGGCAATGATAAGGAATAAGACAGTATATTCCAAATTGGTATTTTACATTTTTATTGCAGCAATGCTGGTGCCGTTCCAAGCGGTAATGTTTCCTTTGCTCAATGTGTTTGAAAAGATCGGAATGAAAAATATCTGGGGGCTTGTTATCATGTATGGCGGATTCGGAATGAGTATGTCGATTTTCCTCTATCATGGATTTATGAAAAGTGTTCCGGTATCATTGGAGGAGGCAGCTGTATTGGATGGCGCAGGTGCTATTCAGATATTTTTAAAGGTGGTATTTCCCCTGGTTAAGGGAACGACCAGTACGGTTATCATATTAAATGCATTGTGGATCTGGAATGATTATCTGCTTCCGTTCATGGTTATAGGAAACGGAGAAATCAGAACCATGACATTGGAGCTTTATTTTGCAAAGATGAAGGCCGGTGTATACGGAAATCCATGGGAGCTTATTTTCCCTTCGGTGCTTGTGACCATTATACCGATTATCATTGTTTTTCTCTTCCTGCAGAAGTATATCATGAAAGGTGTTGTTGATGGTGCAGTAAAGCAATAAGCTCAGCATCCATGAAGGGTATACTTTGGGTGGATACAGAAGTAAATGGAAAGAATGTAAGGACAGAGTACATACAGAAATATATTAGTTATGAAATAAAAATCGAGCATCCTTTTCTGTTGATTCCAGTGAAAATAAAGGAGGAAACAGAACGCTTGTCATTTTATCTGGAAGATCAGAAGGTGTTGGAGTATCAGGTCTTCCCTTTGGAAGAGGGAGAGATTGTGGATTATTATGCTCCGGTTCCTGTTGCGTCGTGGATAGGGAGAACCATCCGCCTGGAGGGAAACTATCCGGAGGCATTTTATGCAAAGATGAAGCAGGCTGATCGGCTTCCACAATCGGAACAGCTGCATCCACTGATGCATTTTTCGCCGGTCAATGGCTGGATGAATGATCCCAATGGACTTGTCTGTCAGGATGGAATTTATCACCTGTTTTATCAGCACAATGCTTTTGGCACAAAGTGGGATAATATGAGTTGGGGACATGCGGTCAGTGAGGATTTATTACACTGGGAACATCGGTCGATGGCCATTCTGCCGGATGAAGATGGAACAATTTTTACGGGAAGCGGTCTTTGCAATGAAAAGGGACTTTTGGAATTGCCGGAAAATGCACTTGTCTTTTTTTATACCTCGGCAGGAGGAAGCTCAGACAGTCCGTGGAGTGAAGGGAGACAGTTTACCCAGAGGATTGCCTACAGTACAGATCGCGGAGAGACGCTTCATAAGAAAAATCAGGTGATAGTGCCGAATCTGACCAGAGGAAATCGAGACCCAAAGGTATACTGGCATGAGGAAAGTAAAGGGTATATCATGTCACTTTACTTAAAGGATCATGAGTACGCTATTTTACGTTCTGAGGATCTTGAGCATTGGGAACTGACACAGAGAATTTTTCTTTTGACAACCAGAGAATGTCCTGATCTGCGTCCGGTTCCGGTGGAAGGCGGTCAGGAAAAGTGGATGCTGTTTACTGCATTGGGAGAATATTTTACAGGAGACTTCGATGGCTTCCAGTTCACAAATCTGGATGAGGGGCGTATGGCCTATCAGAATGAACTGCCTTATGCCGGACAGACGTATTTTGATCTGAAGGATCGTGTTGTTCTGATGCACTGGCTGCGTACAAAGAATCCGAAGAAGTATTATACAGGAATGATGGGGATTCCACGGGAACTGACATTTATAAAAGGAGAAGAAGGCTTCATTCTGCGTCAGTCAGTGATCCGCGAGTGGAAGGAGCAGCGGATTCTTGCTCGTGACGAGAAGTTGCAGAAGCAATGGGAGGATGAGTCTGTCAGAAATGCTGCACTGGAATTATATTTGAAGGTGCAGGGAGCTTTTTTACTTTCTGTAAATATTTATGGGCAGAAGCTTTCTTATCAGCGTAGGGAAGGGATTCTTTGGGTAAATGGGGTTTCCTGCAAAGTGAAAGAAGATCTTCGCGATCTTTCAATCATTGTTGACCGTGAAATTCTAGAAGTAGCAGCAAACGAAGACACTCTTCTATATTTTTTTGAGACCGATCTGCAGGAACTGGCGGGGAAAATAAGCGTGGAGGCAGATCAAAAGGTAGATAGTTGTCTGTGGAAAATACAGTAGACAGATTGATGGATGTATGTGGATAATTCTGAGCGAAAGAGAGCATGAGTAAATGGAAACAAAATATGATGTGATTGCATTAGGGGAGCTTCTGATTGATTTTAATCAGGCGGCTCTGAATGACAATGGGAATTACCTATATGAAGCAGCTGCAGGAGGAGCACCATGCAATGTTCTTTCCATGCTGCAGAAGCTTGGCAGAAAGACTGCATTTATTGGTAAAGTCGGCAAGGATTCTTTTGGAGAATATCTAAAAGAAACCATAGAAGACATTGGAATTAATACGGACAATCTGCTGATGACAAGTGCGGCAAATACTTCCCTGGCATTTGTGTCAAGAAATGCGTATGGAGACCGGTGCTTCCAGTTCTATCGTGATCCGGGTGCAGATATGCTGCTGCGGAAAGATGAAGTTATTGCTGCGAATATAGCCAAGTCAAAAATTTTTCATTTTGGAACGTTGTCTTTTACAAGTACAGATACAAAAGAGGCAACCTGTTATGCTGTTGAGTGTGCAGAAGAAGCCGGAAAGCTGATTTCATTTGATCCTAATATCCGAATCAATTTATGGAATGATCCGCAAGAAGCAAGAAAAGCAATGGACTATGGGCTGAAAAAATGTGATATCCTGAAAATATCTGACGAGGAACTGTTTTTTCAGACGGGAATTAGGGATCAGGATGAAGCAATGAAGATATTAAAAGCAACATATGAGATACCGTTTATCTGTCTGACGATGGGAAGAAATGGAAGCTGTGCGTACTATCATGACAGGAAGGTACAGATGAATGCATTTGTACAGGAAAAGACAGTAGATACAACCGGGGCTGGAGATACCTTTATGGGGTGTGTACTGAATTTTGTGCTGGATCATGGACTGGATGGTCTTGAGGAAGAAGAAATTCGACAGATGCTCCGGTTTTCCAGTGCAGCAGCATCCATCATTACAACACGTTATGGAGCTCTTAAAGTCATGCCGGATCAGGAAGAAATACAAAAATACATGAAAGACGTACTGACCGCAGACGTAAAACGGAAATTGAAAAGCATCTGAAATGTAATGAAAGCTAAGAGTAATCGGGCAAATCCGGTTGCTCTTTTTATTTTGTATAAGCTATAATGTAACTATTCAGATCTCATTCGTAAAACCGCTGCTAACGCAGCTCAAGTTTTACTCATTGAGGTTACTTCGCCATATAAAATTGCTGTTCTGCATGAATGCAAGCATTCACAGAAAGCAATTTTGCATCAGCCAAATGGCACTGTGTTCACATTTACATTACCTGCAGGGGAGGTAGAACTTCATGAATAAACCTTTGATATTAGTGGTTGAGGATGACCCGTCTGTACGAAATCTCATTACGACCACTTTAAAAACAAATGATTATCGTTATGTGGTAGCACCTAATGGCTCGGCAGCCATTATGGAGGCCACATCGCACAATCCTGAAATCATCTTACTGGATTTGGGCTTGCCGGATATGGATGGCGTTCAAGTCATTCAAACGGTTCGCTCTTGGTCCAATGTTCCGATTATTGTAATCAGCGCCCGAAGCGAGGATAACGATAAAATCAAGGCGCTGGATGCCGGAGCGGACGATTATTTGACAAAGCCCTTTTCGGTAGAAGAACTGCTGGCACGACTTCGGGTGACGCAGCGAAGACTCTCTCTGATGACGGCAGAGATGTTTACTG
>ENA-OQRC01001950-OQRC01001950.1-human-gut-metagenome-genome-assembly--contig:-NODE-1950-length-12390-cov-4.172436_pt1 | contig 12390 bp, 10 predicted proteins | sample MGYA00243236_ERZ505102 | MGnify/ENA primary metagenome ERZ505102 (study PRJEB26097, sample SAMN02712089) | human gut metagenome | biome: Gut microbiome | host: Homo sapiens | place: Denmark... | reverse complement strand
CTGCGCAGCTGCCCTCGGAGCTCACCATGCAGGGGCCGACGGGATGCTCGGGCGTACAAGCGTGGCCGAACAGGGGGCAGTCGCTCGGCGTAATGGCCCCGCGCAGCACGTCCCCGCAGCGGCACCCGCGTGGCTCGACCGTCGGCTCGATGGACACGTCAAAGCGCATGCTGGCATCAAAGTGCGAAAACTCGGGACGAATGGCGAGTCCCGAAGCCGCAATCGATCCCAGCCCGCGCCACGTGGTATCGCACGGCTCAAATACCTGCTCGACCAGCTGGCGCGCCACAGGATTGCCGTCGGCATTGACGCCGCGACGGTAGGCGTTGTCGATCGCGGGCTGCCCCTCAACAACCATCTGGACCAGCATGCAGATACCCTGCAAGATGTCGACCGGCTCAAATCCCGTTACCACGCCTGGAGTCTTAAACTCGTCGACCAAAAAGCCAAAGGGGGCTAAGCCCGTGATAGTGGCGACGTGGCCCGGCAGGATAAAGCCGTCGATAGTGGTCTCGGGATCGTTGGCGATGGCGCGCAGCGCCGGCGGCGTGGTCTTGTGGGCGCAGTAGACCGAGAAGTTCTGGAGTCCGCGTGCATCGGCCTCCAAGATGGCGGCGGCGATGGTGGGCGTCGTAGTCTCAAAGCCCACGCCCATAAAAATGACCGGGCGATCGGGGTTTTGCTTGGCAATGTCGAGCGCGTCGAGCGGGGAATAGACGATGCGAATATCGCGCCCTGCCGCCTTTTGCGCAGCGAGCGAGGTGGACGATCCGGGCACGCGCATCATGTCGCCAAAGGTGGTGATGATGGCGCGGTCTATGTTGGCGAGCGCGATCGCGTGGTCGATGTCGCGGTTGGCGGTGACGCAGACGGGGCAGCCTGGGCCGCTCAGCAGCTTGAGCCCGGCCGGCATAATGGGGCGAAAACCATAACGCCCGATGCTCACGGTATGCGTGCCGCAGACTTCCATAAGGTTGATGGCGCGGTCGCCGACAAGCTCATGAATGCGCTCGATGAGCTCGCGAGCCAGCTTGGGATCGCGGAATGCCGAGAAGTCGATACCGGAGCGCGCCGGCTGCTCGGCCGCCACTAGTATGCCTCGGCCGGGTTGGTGGCAAGCTGGTCTTCTTCGACCAGCTCGGACATGGCATTAACAAGCTCGAGCGTTTCCTGTGCTTCCTGCTCGTCGACAATCTGGATGCCGAAGCCGGCGTGCACGAGAATATAGTCGCCAACCTGCGCCGTCGGCACGAGTCGCAGCGACACGGGGCGCTCGATGCCCATCATGTCGACGGTGGCCTTGAGGTCGTCGTCGCGTTTGACTACTTTACCGGGAACGGCAAGGCACATATTGTTCCCCTTTTATACGCTTTGCGCTGGACGGGCGCTCAATAATCCATCAGTTGATGGTAGCGCTCGCGGGGTTCGCGGGCAAACGCGTTACGCCTGTGAGACGGCTGGGCGCGGCGCCGTGCGAGGGCGAGCTACTGTGATGCAATCTGCGCAAGACGAGCGCTTGCGACCGCCGCCTGACCGTAGGCGATGCAGCCGTCATTGACGGGTACGGCGTGGGGGACAAGGACAGTAAGGCCTGCGCTTTTGAGCCCGCGGGCGAGGAGCTGAAGCAGAAGTCGGTTCATGAACACGCCGCCCGAGAGCGCGACGGTGTCGATACCCTCGTGCACGCAGATATCGCTGGCGATGCGCGCCGAGGAGCGCGCGACGGCGACATGGAAGTCGAGTGCGAGCCTGTTAGCGGGCGCTCCGGCTTCAATTCCTCCCAAAAGTGCCTCAAAGAGTGCTTTCTGGTCCAGAACATAGGGGCCGTCCAGCCACGATGGGCCAGATGCGAAATAGCCGGCGTTGTCGTCGGGAAAATGGGCGATTTCGTTGTCGAGCGCGCGCCAGGCGGCGGCTTCGAGTTCTATGGCGGGTTCGCCCTCGTAGGTTGCCTTGTCGCAGATGCCCAGAATCGCTGCCGCGGCATCAAAGAGACGCCCCATGCTGCTGGTACGCGGGCTGTTGATGCCGCGCTCGATCATGGTGGCTGTCACGCTGCGCGTTTGCTCGTCGAGGCTGTCCAAAAGCCGAGCGGCACCTGGGTGCTCGAGCAGGCCGAGCTCACTGAGCAGGGCAAAGGCGTTGCGGCGGGCGTCGCGCACGGAGGCCGCCCCGCCGGGGAGCGCCCAGGTGCGCAAATGCGCGGCGCGCTCAAAGCCGCCAAGGCTGGCAACAAGAAACTCGCCGCCCCAAATGGTCCCATCGGTGCCGGCGCCGGTGCCGTCAAAGGCGATGCCAAGGACACGCGCGTCGGTTGTAAGTTGGCCCGCGGCGATGGCCTCGGCCATTACACTCGCGATATGCGTATGATGGTGCTGCACCTCGACGAGCGGCAGATTGCATTTTCGCGCCTGCTCGCGCGCCCACTGGCCCGATAGATAGCTGGGATGTACATCGCAGGCCAAGGCGGCGGGCGCCAAGTCAAAGAGATCTTCCAAGCGCGTGCGCGCGGCGTTCCAGGCATCGAAGGTCCCGCCGTTTTCAACATCGCCGATATGCTGCGACACAAAACAGGTCGCCTCGCCGTTCGTCCCTTCACGCGTGAGCGCAATCGTGGCCTTTTGTTGTGGCCCGCAGGCAAGCACGCAGGACGGAGCGCGGTTGAGCGCCGGCAACGGCAGCGGCTGGGGTGCATATCCGCGAGCGCGGCGCACGGGCATAACGGTGCCGTCAACCACGCGCACCACGGAATCGTCATAGCGCGAGAGGATCGCGCGGTCGTTACCGAGCAACGCGTCGGCGATGCCGGCAGCAACGAGGTGTTCCCAGGCAAGGTCGTCGTCGGTCTCGATGGGTTCTTCGCTCAGGTTTCCGCTGGTCATGACGAGCGCGTGCATACCGCAGGCTTCTGCCGCGGCGAGCAACAGATGCTGAAGCGGCGTATAGGGGAGCATGACGCCGAGCTCGGGCAAGTCGTGTGCGACAGATGGCGTGAGGGCGAGGATGTCGGGGGAGCCGCCGTTGCCCTCGCCAACAGTGCGCCGGCGCAGCAGCACGATGGGGCGGATACTGCCAGCGAGCAGATCGCGTTCAGCATCGTCGATATGACACAGGCGCTCGGTATCAGCAAGACTGCGCACCATGACGGCAAGTGGTTTGTTGCTGCGGCGTTTGCGACGGCGCAACTCGGCCACCGCTTGCTCGTTGGCAGCGTCACAGGCTAGATGGAATCCGCCCAGGCCCTTGATGGCGACGATGCCACCGCTGGCCAGCAGCTCAACGCAGCGCTCGATGATAGCGTCGCTGGCCTCGCGTGTGGTGCCGACGGCCGGTGTCGCGGACGAATTCCCGCACGCATCGCCGTTTACAGCCTCGCGCCACGTAATATGCGGCCCGCAATCAAAGCAGGCATCGGGTTGCGCGTGAAAACGCCGGTCGAGTGGGTCGGCATACTCCGCGGCACACTTGGGACACATGGGGAAACGGTCCATCGATGTGGCCGCTCGGTCATAAGGCAGCGATCGGATGATGGTAAAGCGTGGGCCGCAGTTGGTGCAGTTGATAAAGGGGTAGTGATAGCGTCGGTCGGCGGGATCGAACAACTCGCGCAGACAATCGTCGCAGGTGGCGATATCGGGTGAGACGAGCGTCGTGTGCGCGGTCTGGTCCTGCGATGCCACAATGTGAAAGCCCTGCTCATCGGCAGTGCTCCAGCCGCCAGGCTCCAAATCCGCAATATCGACTCGCTCAACGCGGGCCGCCGCGGGCGCATGCTCAGAAAGCGCGGCAACAAAAGCATCGAGCGCATCGGCCGGAGCGTGCGCCTCGATATGCACGCCGTCGCCCGCGTTGAGCACCCAGCCGCAAATGCCGTGCGCCATGGCCTCGCGATACACAAACGGTCGCATGCCAACGCCCTGCACAATGCCCGTTACATGGATATGCGCATGTCGCATGCGACCCTCCTTCGTTGAAATGTGTGCTGTTACAGCCCCAGGCTCTGCTTGGTGGCGGCGCAGGTGAGCTCGCCGTGCTTAACGCCGCGCAGCCCCAGCAGACGATCGGCCAGCTCGTAGACACGTTCGCCGCGACCCTTAAGCGCCAGAATCTCCAAGCAGTTGTGGTGATCCAGATGCACATGCATGGTCGATACGATCTCGTCGGTGTAGTCGTGCTGCACTTCGTCCAGACGGCGCGTCAGGTCGCCGGTATGGTGGTCGTAAATCATGGTGAGCGACCCGATAACATGCTCATCGGGCGTGCGCATCTGCTCCTTGGCGATCGAGGCGCGAATCAGGTCGCGCACGGCCTCGGAGCGGTTGGCCACGTCGCCGCGGCGCGCGATCTGCTCGTCAAAACGGCGCAGCAGGTCGTCGGGTGCGGTAACCGAAAAACGGACCAGCTCGGAGCCGGAGCCACTACAGTGGCAGCCCGCGTCACCGTCCGCCCCGTGCGGATGCTCGTGCTCGTACCCGCAGCCGTGCTCGTGTTCGGCCACTTTACACCAGCTTCACGGAGCCGACGGAGTTGTGGTCGGCCTCGATGGCTTCCTCGTAGCCCTCGAGCGCGTCATGCGCCTCGTGCAGCGCGGCCATGGCGGCCTCGAGCTTGGCGCCGATGCGCTCCATGTCAAAATTCTCGGTCGCATGCAGCAACTGATGGCTCCATTCGTGAGCGAGCTCGATGGTGTCGTCGACCTGCTTGACGCTCATGGCAAGCTGGCTCATGTTCATTCCAACATCATGCATGGGAAATCTCCTTTTGTATGGGGCAGTTCAGTGGTTCAGATTTTACTACGCCCGCTCTGCGCGCAGCCGCATAAGAAAACGGGTACGAGTCTGTGCGACCCGCACCCGTTCACTGGGGGCTGTTTGTGACTACCATACTATCCGTGGTTGCACTCGGTGCATCCAGAAGTCCGGCGAGCGGTGCAAAAGCGCTCATAGACGGCGGGTAAGTAACAAGCGTATTACAGATGCTTTTCCAGCAGCGCCTGCAGCCTCGCCTTGGGCAGAGCGCCAACTGAGCGGTCAATCTCCTCGCCGTTCTTAAACACAATCAGCGTGGGGATGCTCATGACGCCATACTTCATGGCCAGGTCCTGGTTGTCGTCGACGTTGCACTTGGCAACGGCGAGCTTGCCCGCCAGCTCATCGGCAACCTCGTCAACGATGGGCGAGAGGGATCGACAGGGCCCGCACCACGGTGCCCAAAAATCGACCAGCACGGGCAGGCTGTCGTTAACGATGGAATCGAAGTTCTCGGGGGTAATCTGATTAATGTCAGCCATGGTGACCTCCATAATGCGACGCGGCTCGGCCGCGTAAAACTCAGTACGACCGTGCTTATACCCAGCCGCCCGCAAAGCAACCACTCGCGGGCAGCTCTTTTATATAATGGTGGGCACGCAAACGATTGGAGAGCGCATGTCCACGTCACAAAGCCAGAAAAAAGAAGCCATCGCCCAGGCGGCCGAGCAGGAGCTCACATCGCTTGCGGTCCGTGGCGTGCGTATCGCGGGCAACGCGTGCTCGCCGATCGTGCTGGTCAAAGGCGATTTGGACGAGGCCGAGCGTTCGGGTGGCGAGCTTGCCGCCGGCCCGGATGGCGCGGCGTTGCGCAAGGCGCTTGGGGCCATCGGCTACGCACCCGAGGATTTTTGCGTGCTGGCAAGCGTCGCCGGCGTGGGTGACGGAGCGGTCGCGGTGGGCGAGACTCTGCCGTGCGAGCTGTTCCGTGAGGCGCTTGAGGCTTTGGACCCCGAGGCGGTGCTACTGCTCGACAACAACGCGGCTGACGCCATGCGCGAGACCTACGCCGATATGCTCGTGGCGATCGATGATTTCGACACCGCCATGCTCAAGCCCGGCCTGGTCGCCCATGTGCAGGGCCGTCGCGTGCTCGCGCTCGACGGTTTTGAGGCGGCGCTCACTGACAAAGCCGCCAAGCAGCGCATGTGGGCATACATCAAGCAGCTGACCCCGGCAGCCGCTCCGCTGTAGCGGATTGGCGCCGGCGAGCGATTGTCTGGCGGGCAAGGCACGCCTCGAGATCGGCGCCGCACTTCTACATCACAGCGCGCAGCTCAAACCGGTCGCCGTTAATGCGGAACTGGCAGTTGCCGTTCATGCGCTCCACGGCAAGTTTGATGCTCCTGGTGCCAAAGCCGTGGCCCGCATGCCGGGTCACGGGCATGCCGTCGACCATGCGCGGCGCGCGGTCAAACGTGTTGGAAACTAACAGCAGCAGCTGGCCGTCCTCTAATCGCAGGTCAAAGTCGACGAATCGCTTTCCTTGGGGTGCGGCGCTTGCGGCGGTGATAGCGTTTTCCAAGGCATTTGAGAGCACGCTAAACAGGTCGGCGTCACCTACGTGGATGGTTTCGGGTACGGCGGCGCGCAGGTTGGCGGTAATGCCGTTTCTATTGATATCCGAGTTAAATGACGAAAGCGCGATGTTTACGGTCTCGTTGGCGCAGAAGCGGCGTACGGCGGTGCGGTCGCCGGCTTCGCAGAGTTCGTCGATGCGATCGAGCACCTCGTCGGTGTGGCCCTCCTCAATTAAAGCGGCCAGGCCGCGTAGGAAGTGGCGCATGTCGTGGCGCAGAATCGACAGCTCGCGCCCAGATTGACGCCAAGCCTCGAGCTCTTTGATGGCGGCGCTGTCGCGGGTTTCGAGCATCCAGCGCTCTCGCTCGGCGGTTTCCTTTTCTTCGTATTCGCGCAGGTAAACGGCAAGAAACATAAGGTAGAAGGCACAGAGCGCAAATGCCAAAAACTCAACCGTCACCACCGAGCCCGAGTGGAACAGCGTGGTGTAGACGTTGGTGGCATAGTCAAAGACGTAATAGACGAGCGGCAGGATTAAAAGGATGCCCAGCTCGGTGGTGCTTTTAATCGCCAAGCGCGGACCGATGTCGCCGGCCCAATGCAACAGGACGGCAAAGACGGCGAGTGTGGTCGCGATGCGCGCCAGATAGTACGCGATCTGCGAGTCGGTTGCGGCAAATGCGGCGATGCCCATCCAATTGCTGAACTGGCAGCTCAGATAGGCACTCGTAATGCCGAGCACGGCAAGCAGCGGGCTCAGGCGGTAGCGCGCGCACAAATAGATGACGAGCGGCAGATGCACGACGAGCGGATATACCTGGCGGGCGAAAAGCTCGCCGCCGACGGCATTGGCGATCGAAAAGGCAGCGCCGGTCACGACGCCGACCAGCACCAGTTCAAGCGCATGACGCCGGTTGATCTCGACACCGCACAGCGCCGCCGAGGCAAAGACGCCAAAGAGCAGCGTCGTGGCGTGGTGGATTGCCCAAAGGACCATTTCGACCGAGGAGACCATCAGTGTCTCCCACCCTCAAAGCGCGCCGCAAAGTAGGCGTCTTGAAATCCCTGCTTGCAGCTGCGCGAAAGCGGGATGCACGCGCCCGAGCGCATGACGATGTCCGTGCGGTCAAAGTGATCGATGTTGCGCAAGTTGACCTGGTAGCTACGGTGGCATTTAAAGAAGGTGGCATTTTGCGCCAAACGGTCCTCGACGCTGCGGAACGACTCGAGTGCCTCGATATCGCGTCCGTCGCGCAGGTGGAAGACCACGTGCTTGTTGCGCGCCTCGGCATATTCGATGTCGGACAGGCGCAGGGCGTGGTAGCCAAAGGAAGTTTTGATCACGAGCTCGTCGGTTGCCGCCGGGCGCATGCTCGAAAGCTCGTTAAGTAACTGCGCCAGGCGTTCGTAAGTCACGGGTTTGAGCAGATAGTCGAAGGCGCGGACCTCGTAGGATTCCAGCGCGAACTCGGGCGACGAGGTGAGGAACACCAGGCGCACGGCGGTGTCGGCCTGGCGCAGTTCGCGTGCGGTGTCCATGCCGTTGACGAGCGGCATGATCATATCGAGCAAGATGATGTCGGCGCGCGATGCGGCATGGCGGGCCAGCAGGTCCTCGCCACGCGTGACGAGCGCAACATCGACCGCCGTGCCCGTCTCGGTCGACCAACGGTCGATCATCCGGTGCAGTCTATCTAGAAAAGCGACATCATCGTCGCAGGCAATAATCTTGAGCATTCGGCCCCCTTAAGTAGTTCGATTTTGCCACATCGGGCACGCGCCGCTTGCGGGGGTGCGGACCGTTTGCGCCCCACGGCGTGCAGCTCGCGCCAAGCGGTGTTGCGGTGGCGAAAGATGCCTCCTGCGCTATCGAAAGCCCGGCTATCCTCAGCTTGCCAGTTCGAATATGGACCTGCCACATGATTGAATCTTTATTTCAACTTTACACCTAGGTTTACAGCTGTCTTGTCAGCTGTAAACCTAGGTGTCATACTAAAGCCCCAAGATTCGCCAAAAGAGAGGGGCCTTGATGGCACAGAGCGCGAACATGGATGCGTCGGAGCTTGCACGCGATATCGCGGCCGGCCTGGCATCGGCAACGACGGCAACGGAGCGTGCGGCACTGGTGCCCGCAGAGCTCGTCGAGGCCATTCATCAACTAAAAACCCAACGTGACGCGGTGATCCTGGCGCACTATTACGTGGCGCCCGAGGTTCAAGCCGTTGCCGATTACGTCGGCGATAGCTTCTACCTGGCAAAGCTCGCCAAAAGCCTGCCGCAGCAGACCATCGTGTTGTGCGGCGTGGAGTTTATGGGCGAGAGCGCCAAGCTGCTCAATCCCACTAAGACCGTGCTGCTGCCCGAGCCGGGCGCGGACTGCCCCATGGCGCACATGGTCAAGCGCGAGACGGTCGACGCGGCGCGCGCCGAGTACGGCGACGACCTGGCCGTGGTGTGCTACGTCAACTCCACGGTCGAGATCAAGAGCTGGAGCGACGTGTGCGTCACCAGCTCCAACGCCGTTAAGATCGTGTCCGAGCTGCCGCAGCAGCATATCCTGTTCATTCCCGACCAAAACCTGGGCCGCTTCGTAGCCGAGCAGGTGCCGCAAAAGCACGTCATCCTCAACAACGGCTACTGCCCGCGCCATCACATCATCACCGTCGAGCAGATCGTCGACGCGACGGAGGCCCACCCCGACGCGCTCGTGCTGGCGCATCCCGAGTGCAAGGCCGACGTTCTGGCCGAGGCCGACTACATCGGCTCCACCGCCGGCATCATCAAGTATGCCGAGGAGTCCGGCGCGAGCGAATTCATCATCGTGACGGTCCGCGGCGTGCTCTACGAGCTCGAGCGCCGCTGCCAGGGCACCGGCAAGAAGTTCTACTTCCCCGCGGTACAGCCCACCTGCGTCAACATGGATCTCATCACGCTCGAGAAGCTCGTGCGCTGCCTGGAGACGGGCGAGGGCGAGGTGCAGATCGGCGTCTCGGACGAGGCAGCAGACCAGGCCAAGCTCACGCTCGACCGTATGCTCGAGTACGCAGCACGCTAGAACAATGTTGCATGAGGGACGGTCCCTTATGTCACATTCAAGGGAGAGGATTCCTGTCGAAACCAAGCAATACCCCGATATGGAGTGCGACGTCGTCATTGCCGGCTGCGGCGTAGCGGGCCTGTACGCGGCGCTCAACCTGCCGACGAGCACGCGCGTGATCATGCTCTCCAAGGGCGCGGTCGATGAGTGCGATTCGATGCTCGCGCAGGGCGGCATCTGCGTGCTGCCCGAGGGCTCGGACTACGATGCCTTCTTTGAGGACACCATGCACGCCGGTCACTACGAGAACCGCCGCGAGAGCGTCGACATCATGATCCGCTCGAGCCGTTCGGTCATCAACGACCTGCTAGCGATGGGCGTGGATTTTGAGCGCAAGGCCGACGGCAGCCTCGACTTTACCCGCGAGGGCGCGCACAGCCGTCCGCGCATTGCCTTCCATGCCGATATCACCGGCAAGGAGATCACGACCAAGCTGCTCCAGGCCGTTCGCAAGCTGGATAACGTGCAGATTTTGGAGCACGTGGCCATGACCGACATCCTGACGGGCGAGCGTGACGGCGCCACGGTGTGCACCGGCGTCGTCGCCGTTCCCGTGGACGAGAACAACTCGGTTCGTCCCGCCGACGAGCTGGCAAATGCCGCCGAGGGCGTGCATGCCGGCGAGCCGTTTAAGATCCATGCCCGCCACACGCTGTGGGCAACGGGCGGCATCGGTGGCGTATACGACCATTCGACCAACTACCCGCAGCTCACGGGCGACGCCTGCTACATCGCTCAGGAGCATGGCATTAAGATGGAGCACCTGGACTACGTGCAGATTCACCCCACGGGACTGTTCTCGCCGCAGCCGGGCCGCACCTTCCTGATCAGCGAGAGTTGCCGCGGCGAGGGCGCGATTTTGCTCAACGCCGCCGGCGAGCGCTTTACCGACGAGTTGCAGCCGCGCGATGTGGTCGCCGCCGCTATTCGCGAGCAGATGAAGCAGGACGGCACCGAGCACGAGTGGCTGAGCTTTGCCCCCGTCAAGCGCGACGTGGTGACCGGGCACTTTGCCAACATTCGCGCGCGCTGCCTGGAGGACGGCCGCGACATCTTGGACGAGCCCATTCCCGTTACGCCCACGCAGCACTACTTTATGGGCGGCGTGTGGGTCGACAAGGACGGCCGCACCTCGATGCCCGAGCTCTACGCCGCGGGTGAGACGGCCTGCAACGGCGTTCACGGCAAGAACCGCCTTGCATCAAACAGCCTGCTCGAGGCGCTGGTCTGGGGTCGTCGTGCCGCGTGGTACATGCGTACCGGCGAGTCGCTGGCCGTGGAGCAGGCGGGCGATCCCGCGCTCGATGGCCGTCATCGCGCCCTGGGCGCCGACCCTCTGGCAATCGATGATTTTGCCCGTGCCGCCGGCACGCAGGCCGTGGAGGAGTAGACCATGAATCCCATTACCATGAAGCTCGTCGTCGATGATCTGATTCTGCAGGCCCTGCGCGAGGACATCACGTTTGAGGACGTGAGCACGGCGAGCGTGTGCCCCACGGCGCGTCCCGCCACGGTGGAGCTTATCGCCAAGGCCGACGGCATCATCGCCGGCTTGGATGTGTTTGCCCGTACCTTTGAGCTGCTGGATCCGCAGAGCTCGGTGCTGTTTGATGTCTCGGATGGCGACGAGGTGCATGCCGGCGATCATGTGGGCCAGGTGCGCGGCGACGCGCGCGTGTTGCTTTCGGGCGAGCGCGTGGCGCTCAACTACCTGCAGCGCATGAGCGGCATCGCTACTTTCACGCATCGGATGGCGGCTGCGCTCGAGGGCACCAAGACCGTGCTTGTCGACACGCGCAAGACCACGCCGGGCATGCGCGTGTTTGAGAAGGCGGCGGTTGAAATCGGCGGCGGCAGCAACCACCGCTACAACCTGTCGACGGCCGTCATGCTCAAGGACAACCACATCGATGCCGCCGGTGGCGTGGCGCGCGCGATCGAGATGGCGCGCGCCCATGCGTCGTTTACCACGACGGTCGAGATCGAGTGCGAGAACCTGGACATGGTGCGCGAGGCCGTGGAGGCCGGTGCCGACATTATCATGTTCGACAACATGACCCATGACGACATGGCCGCCGCCATAGAGCTTATCGCCGGTCGCGCCAAGACCGAGTGCTCGGGCAATGTGGATGCCAGCAATATCCGCGCCCTGGCTGATCTGGGCGTCGACTACATTAGCTCGGGCGCCCTGACGCACTCCGCGCCGATCCTCGACCTCTCGCTTAAGCACCTGCGTCTGCTGGACGGTAAATAATGAACGCCCGCGAGCGTCGCCGTGCCATCATGGCCGTGCTCGAGGGGGCCAAGGGGCCCGTATCGGGCAGCGCGCTTGCCCGCGAGGTGGGTGTGAGCCGCCAGATCGTGGTGCAGGACATCGCCCTGCTGCGCGCCGATGGGCACGATATCGTGGCGACCAACCGCGGCTACGTGCTGCAGGAGGCCCCCAGCAGCCCCGCCGTGCCTACACGCTTGGTCAAGGTTCGCCACAGCGTGGAGCAGGCAGGCGATGAGCTCACGAGTATCGTCGACGCCGGCGGCGCCGTGCTCAACGTGATTGTCAATCACCGCGTGTACGGTAAGATTACGGCCGACCTGGACATCCGCAATCGTCGCGATGTCGAGCGCTATCTGCGCGATATCGAGAGCGGCAAGAGCTTTCCGCTGCTGACGGTGACCAGCGGCTACCACTTCCATCGCATTGCGGCGGAGGACGAACAGACCCTCGACGAGATCGAGGCGATGCTCAAGGAAAAAGGCTACCTAGCAGACCTGATGCCCTACGAAGACGATTTGTCCTAGTCGACGCCGCATCTATAAGTTGCGGTGAAATAGTTCCTAAAATCGGCATCCAAGACATAAAACAGGAACTATTCCACCGCAACTGCCAAGGGTCCCGCTCCAAGATTAGCTGCCCACATATGCAAAAGGAGGCCTCCGCGGCGATGCGGAAGCCTCCTTTTTTGT
>ENA-OQRC01001934-OQRC01001934.1-human-gut-metagenome-genome-assembly--contig:-NODE-1934-length-12459-cov-4.071751_pt1 | contig 12459 bp, 9 predicted proteins | sample MGYA00243236_ERZ505102 | MGnify/ENA primary metagenome ERZ505102 (study PRJEB26097, sample SAMN02712089) | human gut metagenome | biome: Gut microbiome | host: Homo sapiens | place: Denmark: Copenhagen... | reverse complement strand
GATGTACTCGTATACCGACGTGTTCGTGTAACGGACAAACTCGTGTGACAGGTACGATTTGCTGATGAAGAACGCGTCCGCAATTTCCTCCAGCGTCAGCGGCTGGGCGTAATGCTCGTTGATGTACGCCATCACGCGCTGGATGGTGTCTGGCGAGGGCTGGGCACTCTGCAGCATTGGCGCTTCCTGCGTCACGCGGAGGATTTGCAGCAGAAACTCGGTCATCGCGGCATAATCCGCCAAGCGCGATTCGGGACGCTCGTCGCCTGTGTTTTGCGCCACACGGTCAATGCACGTTGTACACAGCGAAAGCGCCGCTTCATCCAGCTGATAATGATACCCGGTGCGGCGCGTGCAGTCCAAAAGGCGCTGCTCCAGCGGCAGAAGTCCCTGCCCCAGCTGGTGCAGCATCCCGGAGGAGATGAACAGCACCACTCGCTCGTAGTTGCGGATGGTGTCCTGCGAGATTATGCCGTGCATGACGAATGGCGGGAAAATCATCAGGCTGCCGCGCTGGAGCGTGACGATTTTGTTGTCCACATACAGGCGGGGAAAGCCGTTTAGGTGAATATACAGCTCAAAGAAATCATGCGTATGGATTTCGCGCAGGTGGATGGCGGGCGACAGCGTGTGAAACGCTTCATAATCCGAGCGCCCTTGCCCCATGTTGCTTGTGCGAACCAGCACATCTTCCTCAAGCTCCTGTGCTGGATGTTTCCTTGTCATATGCCTTTCTCCTTGTCCCGGTATTGTATGAAAGCATCATAGCAGGAAAGCTGATAAAGGTCAAGCAAAAACCCGAAAACTGTTCTGAATCAGAACGATTTCCGGGTAAAATCGGTTATTTGCTTTCGCTGTCCCACGCACGGTAGGATTCTTCCTCCAGCAGCGTCTCAATGCGCCCGTCGGTCACGCGGGTCAGCGTGTCCAGGACAGATTGCGCGTCCGTCTGGCGAATCAGCAGCGTGAAGCCGACGGCGGTCGTGAACTCGCTGCTCAGCAATTGCACGGGCAGGCTTTTCAGCGCGTACTGCACCTTGTCCCACAGCGGATAGGCGACTTCGCACAGGTATTGGCAGGAGGGGAGCATCTCGACGACTTGCGCCGCCTTGAGCGCGACGACTGCCCCCTGCGTGTACGCGCGCACCAGCCCGCCCGCGCCCAGCAGCACGCCGCCGAAATAGCGCGTGACCACGCAGCAGCAGTTGACTACGCCCTGATGCTTCAGCACCTCCATCATCGGCAGCCCCGCAGTGCCGCCCGGCTCGCCGTCGTCGGAATAGCGCATGATGCCCGCATTCTGCCCGATGATGTAGGCATAGCAGTTGTGCGTGGCGTCCTTGTGCTTTGTGCGGATGGATTGCAGAAACGCAAGCGCCTCCGCTTCCGTTTCGCACGGCGCGGCATAGCCGATAAAGCGGCTTTTGTTGATGATGAACTCGTCGCTGGCGAACTTCCGGAGCGTCCGATAGGGGTTCATGGCACTCATGCGAGGAACAGGCGGCGGAAGTTCTTCTTGCCTTTCTGAATCAGCAGACCATCTGCGGGGACGTCGCTCTCCGCCAGCGTGGCGTTCAGGTCATCCACCTTCTTGTCCGCCACCAGCACTGCACCCGCCTTCACCTGATTGCGCGCGTCGCTCTGGCTCTTGCACAGCCCGGACTTGACCAGCATGGTCGTCACGCGGCTGTCGGCGGCGAATTCGTCCTTCGTCAGCGTGAAGGAGGGGACATTCGCGGCAGACGCACCGCCCGCGAACAGTGCGGCAGCGGCATCGGCGGCCTTCTGCGCCTCTTCTTCGCCGTGCACCAGCTTCGTCACCTCGAATGCCAGCACCTTCTTCGCCTCGTTGATTTCGCTGCCTTGCAGCGCGCCAAGACGGCGCACTTCGTCCATCGGCAGGAAGGTCAGCAAGCCAAGGCACTTTTCCACGTCCGCGTCATCAACGTTGCGCCAGTACTGGTAGAAATCGAACGGGGAGGTCTTGTTCGGGTCAAGCCACAGCGCGCCCTTCTCGGTCTTGCCCATCTTCTTGCCGTCGTGGGTCAGCAGCAGCTGGAACGTGCAGGCGAACGCCTTTTCACTGTCCTTGCGGCGAACCAGGTCTGCGCCGCCCAGCATATTGCTCCACTGGTCATTGCCGCCCATTTCCAGCCGGCAGCCGTAGCGGTGGAACAGCTCCAGGAAGTCGTAGGACTGCATGAGCATGTAGGTGAATTCGAGGAAGGACAGACCGTTGTCGGTCGCCATGCGCGTCTTGTAGCAGTCAGCGGTCAGCATCTTGTTGACGGAGAACATCGCGCCGATGTCGCGCATGAACTCGATGAAGTTCAGGTTGCGCAGCCAGTCCGCGTTGTTGACGATAATCGCCTTGTCGTCGGAGAAATCAAGGAAACGGCTCATCTGCTGCTTGATGCACTCGACGTTGTGGTCAATCGTCTCGACGGTCATCATCTTGCGCATGTCGGTCTTGCCGGACGGGTCGCCGATCATCGCTGTGCCGCCGCCCATCAGCGCAATCGGGCGATGCCCCGCGCGCTGCATGTGCGCCATCGCCATAATCGGGATGTAATGCCCGATGTGGAGGGAATCAGCGGTCGGATCGAAGCCGACGTAGAAGGTGGTCGGCTCTTCGAGCTGCTTGTACAGTTCGTCCTCAAAGGTGGTCTGGGCGATGAAGCCGCGCTCTTTCAAAACGTCAAGAATGTGCATGGGGAACCTCCTATATATTAAGTAGTAGGGGAAACAGTGTCATTTCGCCAGCGCCTGCGCGAAAATCTCCCGCAAGGTGCTCATGCCCTCGTGAATTTGCGCGATGCTGGAGTTGGAGAAGTTCAGGCGCAGCGTATTCTCATGTCCGCCGTCGCAGAAGAAGTGCGTGCCGGGGACGTAGGCAACGTGGCGCTCTACCGCTTGCTCCAGCAGCACTTTTGCGTCAATGCCCTCCGGCAGCGTTACGAAGATGAACAGACCGCCGTCCGGGCGCGTGTACGTCGTGCCTTTGGGAAAGGTCGAAAGTTCACTCAGCATAGCATCCAGCTGCGCCTTGTAGCTGCGGCAGATGCTTGTGATGTGGTCGGGCAGCAGACCGCGCCGCAGGTACTGATCCACGATCGCCTGTGTAAGGTTTGCCGTGTGGACGTCGGTGGACTGCTTGCCGACGGTGCATTTGCGCAGGATACCCGCGTCGCCCGCCATGAATCCGACGCGCAGACCGGGGCTGATAATCTTGCTGAATGAGCCGAGGAAAACGACCCAGCCATCCTTGTCGAAGGATTTGATGGATGGGCACGCTTCTCCGGCATATCGCAGGTCGCGGTACGGGTCATCCTCCGCCACGACGACGTGGTACTTCGCGGCGAGTTCCGCAATGGGCTTGCGGCGGTCGGCGGCCAGCGTGATGCCCGTCGGATTCTGGAACGTCGGGATGGTGTAGAGCAGCTTCGGGTGATACTGGCGCATGGCTTCTTCCAGCTTTTCCGGGATAATCCCGTTCTCGTCGCTCTCTACCGGCACCAGCGTTGCCTGATACAGCCGCATACACTGCATGTTGCCCAGAAACGACGGGTTCTCCACCAGAATCACGTCGCCGGGGTCAATCAGCGCCTTGCAGAGCAAATCCATCGCCTGCGTTGAGCCGGTGACGGGCAGCACTGCAGGCACGGTGCACCCAAGCTGCTGTTCCACATAGGCGTGCAGGCTTTCCAGCAGCGGCGGATACCCCTCTGTCGCGCCATATTGCAGGATGCGCTTGCCATCATTTTGCAGCACGTCGCGGGCGATTTCGGCGCATTCCGCATCGGGCAGCGCTGATGCCGCCGGATTGCCGCCCGCGAAGGAAATCATGCCGGGCTTGGCAATCATCTTGAAGATTTCGCGAATGGCGCTGCCGCTGATCTGGTCGAAGCGGTGCGCGAAACGCAGGGAATCAAGCGCCATAATCCAATCACTCCTTACTACTTTCAGAGAATAAGAATAAAAAACACCTTCTCCGGACAAAATCCGGGGAAGGTGACAAAATGCCACGGTACCACTTCCGTCTGGCTGCGAACAGCCCTCAAGGAGGAACAGTCATTCCTCGCACGCTGTAACCGGCGCACCGGATGCCGCCTACACGCCGCGCAGACGCGGTTTCAGCGGATGACTCGGAGCTGTACGTCACCCTATGCGTCGCCTGCTTCCTCACACCGCCCGGAAGCTCTCTGCCTGCGCCGCAGAAGCGGATGACCCGTCTCCTCATTGCCCTGATGGGTGCATGATAGCACGGTTTTTCCCGCTTGTCAAGGGGAAAATTTTTGGTCAGGCGGTATCGCAAAGGCGGGAAAATCACACAATCTGCAAGAAATGTTCACGAAATCGACACATGTCGGCGCTTTTTCTGGAATTTCTGGCGGCATTTTTGTGAAACGGGCCGAAAAAGTCTTGCCATTTCCGCTAAAATCCTGTATACTATACTCTGACCCAGCTATGGGTGCATTTATCGTGTCCGCGAGGACAAAAGCTGGGAAGCCCCTGGATGAAGGAGGTCGACTACTATGGATTGCAAAATCAAGAACGACATCGGAACAATCTATATTACGGAGGATGTCCTGCTCAAGGTCGTGGGATACGCGGCGCTGGAATGCTACGGCATCGTTGCCATGTCCTCCAAGCGTGCCAAGGATGGCATCGTCGAATGGCTGGGAAGGGAAAACCTCTCCAAGGGCGTGCAGATTCGCAGTGTTGGCGATATGCTGGACGTCGATCTGTTCATCATCGTGGAATACGGCATCTCCATTGCCGAGGTGTGCAAGACCATTGTCGATACCGTGCGCTACAAGCTGGAAAGCATGACGGGCGTGAAGGTTCGCAAGGTCAACATCTCCGTGGAAGGTATCCGCGTGTAATGCAGGAAAGCCACACGGCAGCAGTTCCAAGGAGCTGGCGCCGAAAGCAGGTAGGAGGAATTTACCTTTGATACAGCATAAAACCATTGACGGGCTGCTGCTGCGCGACATGGTCGTCGCGGGTGCGGCACTGCTCGAAAAGAACCGGGAAGCGGTGGACGCGCTGAACGTTTTCCCTGTCCCGGACGGCGATACGGGGACGAATATGTCCCTGACCATGCAGAGCGCGACCCGTGAGGTCAATGCGCAGGAGTACCTGCGCGCGGATGAGGCGGCGGCTGCCATCTCGAAGGGTGCGCTCAAGGGCGCGCGCGGCAACTCTGGCGTTATCACGTCCCAGCTGCTGCGCGGCTTCGCGACGTCCTTGAAGGGCGTGGAGAAGATTACCCCCGTGCAGTTTGCGCAGGCATTGAAGGCGGGCTCTGACAAGGCGTACAAGGCGGTCATGAAGCCCAAGGAGGGCACGATTCTGACCGTCGCGCGCGTCATTGCGGAGGACGCCATCAAGTACACCGAGAGCAATCCCGATGACTACGATGGGCTGATGAATGTCATTCTGACCAGCGGCGAGGCGATTTTGAAGCGCACGCCCGACATGCTGCCGCCCCTGAAAGCGGCGGGCGTGGTCGACTCCGGCGGACGCGGCCTCATGCTGATTTACACCGGCTATGCGGCGGTCATGCGCGGCGAGGAAATCGCTGACCCGGCGGCGCTGCTGGCGGGCGATAGTCAGGTGGAGGAGGATATTCACGACCTGTCCGGCGATCTGCCTTATGCCTACTGCACGGAGTACGACATCGTGAACTTCCGCGAGGACTGCACCGAGGGCGACGTGGATTCCTTCCGCCGCCGCCTGAACCGCATTGGCAACTGCGTCAAGGTGACGGGCGACCTGACCGAGACGAAGGTGCATGTGCACACCAACGACCCCGGCAATGCTATCCAGTATGGCATTGAGCTGGGCGAACTGGTGAATGTGAAGGTGGACAACATGCTGGCGCGCAAGCGTGCGCTGGAAGCGGAAAAGGCTCCTGCCGCCGTGGAAGCCCCTGCTGAACCCGCGAAGGAATTTGGCATGGTGGCAGTGTCGCTGGGCGATGGCTTCTCCAGCATCTTCCGTGATTTGACGGTGGATGTGGTGGTCGAGGGCGGTCAGACGATGAACCCGTCGGTGGATGACATTCTGAACGCCATCAATCAGGTCAACGCCAAGTGTGTGTTCGTGTTCCCGAACAACGGCAACGTCATTTTCGCGGCGAATCAGGCGGCGGAACTGGCGGAGAAGGAAGTGCACGTCATCCCCACGAAGAACGTGGCGATGGGCATTGCCGCGGCGGTCGCGTTCCAAGACGACGTGTCCGGCGAGGAGAACGCCAAGCGCATGGCGGAAGCGGCGGAGCACGTCAAGACCGGTACGGTAACGTATGCGGTGCGCGACAGCGAGTACAACGGCGTGCAGATTCACAAGGGTGACATCATCGGGATGCACAACGGCAAGATTGAGTATTGCGGCAATTCTGTGCATGACGTTGTGATGGACATGATGAAGGCCGTTGTGACCGACGACGCGGAGCTGATTACCGTCTACTACGGCGCGGATACGACGAAGGAAGACGCGGAGCAGGTGGCGGCGGAAATCGCCGAGCAGTATCCGAACTGCGATGTGGACTGCCTGCTGGGCGGTCAGCCGCTGTATTACTATCTGATTTCTGTGGAGTAAAAAGCAAATGGAGCTTTCCGCCATCAAGGGCATTGGCCCAACCCGGCTGGAATCCCTTCGCGCAGTGGGCGTCTGCTCATTGCGCGATTTGTTGTATTTTCTTCCGCAGCGCTACGAGGACAGAACACACCCGATTCCCTGCGCGGACGCAAACGGCGGCGAGGTGCTGGTGATGGGCGTTGTACAGGACGCACCGAAACTCAGCCGCTTCAACGGCTTGACGCGCGTGACGGCGTACCTCTGGGATGACAGCGGAAAACTGCCGCTGGTGTGGTATAATCAGCCGTGGATGATGCAGAACCTGCCGGTCGGGCAGACCATCATGCTCTTCGGGCGTATGGGGCAGAGCCGGGGGAAACCCGTACTCCAAAATGCGCAGCGGGTGACGGAGCCGTGCATCCTGCCGGTGTACCGCGCTGTGAAGGGGATTCCGGCGAAGTCCTTCCGCGAAATGATGCAGCAGGCGCTGGAACAGGTCGATGACTGCTGTCCGGAGACGCTGCCGAACGACCTGCGCATCCGCCATCAGCTGTGTGAACTGAATTTCGCCATCCGGCAGGCGCATTTCCCGCTGAATGTAGAGAACCTGCGACTGGCGCGGCGGCGGCTGGCATTTGAGCAGATGCTCATGTATCAGGCGGCGCTGGGGGTGCTGCGCGGACACAAGGCGGATGGCACGGCACTGCCGATTCCGCCGGATGCGCCGGAAAAATTCTGGCAGACGCTGCCGTTCCCGCCGACCGGGGCGCAGAAGCGCGTCTTGGAGGAAATCGCGGCGGATTTGCGGTGCGACCGGGCGATGAGCCGGCTCGTGCAGGGCGATGTCGGCTGCGGCAAAACCGCGCTGGCGTTCGGGGCGATTGCCATGACATGCGCCTGCGGATACCAGGCGGCGATGATGGCGCCGACGGAAATTCTCGCGCGCCAGCACTACGAATCCGCCAAGGCAATGCTGGAACCGCTGGGCATCCACTGCGGTCTGCTGATTGGCTCGATGCGTCCGAAGGCGAAGCGGGAGGCGCAGGAGGCTTGCGCAAACGGGGAATATCAGGCAGTGTTCGGGACGCACGCGCTGATCAGCGAAAAGGTGGCGTATCAAAAGCTCGGACTGGTTGTGACGGATGAGCAGCACCGTTTCGGTGTGATGCAGCGCTCGAACTTGCAGCAGAAGGGCGCGGACGGCACGAAAGCGCCGCATGTGCTCGTTATGTCCGCAACGCCGATTCCGCGCACGCTTGCGCTGATTCTCTATGGCGACCTTGATGTGTCCATTGTCGATGAGCTGCCGCCGGGGCGCACGCCGGTCAAAACGCGGGTCGTGCCGGAAGAGAAGCGCGCCGGGATGTACGGCTTCCTGCGGCAGGAGGTGCTGAAAGGGCATCAGGCGTATGTGGTCTGTCCGCTGGTTGAGGACAGCGAGATGATGGAGGACGTTCGCAGCGCACAGGCGACGTTCGACGCGCTGAAAAACGGCGAATTGTCGGGGCTTCGCGTCGGATTGACGTGGGGCGCACAGCCCGCGGACGAAAAAGCGCAGGTGCTCAGCGAGTTTTCCGCCGGGAATCTCGATGTCCTCGTGTCCACGACGGTCATCGAAGTCGGCGTGAACGTGCCGAACGCGAGTGTCATGGTGATTGAGAATGCCGAGCGCTTCGGGCTCAGCCAATTGCATCAGCTGCGCGGGCGCGTCGGGCGCGGATCAGCGGAAAGCTGGTGCTTCCTGCTGGCAGCGGAAAATGAGCGATTGCGCATCCTGACGCAGACGAATGACGGCTTCATCGTCGCGCAGAAAGACTTGGAGCTTCGCGGGCCGGGCGACCTGATGGGTACGCGGCAATCTGGCGAAATGATGGCGGATTTCCTGCTTGACGGTGACGTGAAGCTGCTGGATGAAGCTGCAAAGTGCATGAAGCGCCTGCGAGAAGACCCAAAATTGGCGGCGGAGCGTCAGCAAGTGGAAGCGGAAGCGCTGCGCAATTATCGTGATAAATTGGCAGATATTGCAATGAACTGATGGAAAGGGGCAAAATAGGATGGACAACATGCTGACTTGCACGGAAAACCGCGAGCTTTCGTGGCTGCGGTTCAACGAGCGAGTGCTGGAAGAAGCGGAGGATGAGCGCGTACCGCTGTGCGAGCGTCTGTCGTTCCTCTCGATCTTCCAGAGCAATCTGGACGAGTTTTTCATGGTGCGCATCGGTAGCCTGCATGACCAGATGCTGCTGGATAAGGAGGCACGCGAGAACAAGACGAACATGACCCCCGGCGAGCAGATTGACGCTGCCGTCAGCCGCATCCGCACGCTGTGCGACCGCCGCGACCGGACGTATGCCGATGTGCTGAAGAAGCTGGAGGACGAGGGCATCAGCATCGTCAACTTCCGCCAAATCAGCCCGGAAAGCGAGCAGTATCTGGCGAAAATCTTCCGTGAAGACTATCTGCCATTGCTTTCAACCTATGTCGTGGGCAAAAAGCAGACGTTCCCGTTCCTCAAAAACAAGGAGATTTATGCCGTCGCCGTCCTGCGCACGGGAAGCGAGAAGGAAAAAATCGGCATCGTTCCGTGCGGGGAGAACATGTTCCCGCGCCTGATTGAAGTACCGGAGCGTACGGGCTGCTATATCCTCTCGGAGGAGCTGATTCTGCACTATCTGCCGCTGCTTTTTGGCAGCTACCGCATCGCAAGCAAGACGCTTGCGCGCATTACCCGCAGCGCCGACATTGATGCGGACAGCGTATACGACGAAGACCTCAACTACCGCGACCACATGGCGGAAGTCGTGCGCCTGCGCCAGAAACTCTGCCCGGTGCGCTTGGAGTTGAGCCGCAAGATTGGGCACGACATCATTGAGAAGCTGTGCGACCAGCTGAAACTGGACACCGCGCGCGTCTACGAGTACGATACACCGCTGGATATTAGCTTCCTGTTTAATATTCAGGATAAACTGCGCAGCCACGCGGAACTGTTCTACGCGCCACGTCATCCGCAGGCAACGCCGGATATCGTGGACAATCGCCCGGTGATGGAGCAGATTCTGGAAAAGGATGTGCTGCTGCACTACCCTTACCAGAGTATCCGTCCGTTCCTGCGGATGCTGTCCGAAGCGGCGAATGATCCGCAGGTCGTCTCCATCCGCATGACGCTTTATCGCCTCGCGCGCGACTCGAAGGTCGTGGAAGCGCTGGTGGAAGCCGCCGAAAACGGCAAGCAGGTGGACGTGCTGGTGGAGCTGAAAGCCCGCTTTGACGAGGAGAACAACATCGAGTGGAGCCGCCGTTTGGAGCGCGCGGGCTGCCACGTTATCTATGGTGTGGATAAACTGAAGGTTCATTCCAAACTTTGCCTGATTACGCGCAAAACGGATGAAGGCATCCAGTACATCACGCAGATTGGCACGGGCAACTACAACGAGAAGACCAGCCGCTTGTATACCGACCTGAGCTACATCACCGCGCGCGACGAAATCGGCGAAGAGGCATTGCAGGTTTTCCAAGCGCTGATGCTGGGCGAAACAGTAGACCACATGTCCGTGCTGCTGGTCGCGCCGCACTGCCTGCAAGATAAGCTGATTGACATGATTGACGGCGAAATCAGCAAGGCGAAGGCGGGGCAGAAGGGGCTGATCCGCCTGAAGATGAACAGCCTGACGGACAAGATGCTGATTGACAAGCTGGTTGAGGCCAGTCAGGCGGGCGTGCAGGTCGAAATGATTGTGCGCGGCATCTGCTGCCTGCGCGGGGGTGTACCCGGCTTGACCGACAATGTGCACATCATCAGCATCGTCGGGCGATTCCTCGAACACAGCCGTATATACATTTTCGGCGATGGCGACGCAGCTCGCTACTACATTGCTTCGGCGGACTGGATGACACGCAACACCCTGCGCCGCGTCGAGGTGGCGACCCCGATTTTGCAGGACGACGTGAAGCGCCGCATTGACCACATCTTCGACGTCATGTGGCATGACAACGTACAGGCACGAGACCAGCAGCCCGACGGCAGCTACACCCGCCGCTATCCCGGCACGCAAACGCCGCTGGCGAGCCAGAACGTGCTGTATGACGAAGCCTACCGCATGGCAAAGGGCATCAAAGAACAATAAAAACCGACCGTCGGTTTCTTTGAAAAAGAGGGAAACAAAAAAGACCTCCGGTCGGGAAAAGCACCCGCCGGAGGTCGTCGGTCAGTCATCCATCAATTCTACAAGAATCGCGTTCTGCACGTCCATCCCGCGACGCGTCAGCGACCATCGGTCGGTTTTGTGCTGAAGCAGTCCTTCATGCTCGAATTTCCGCAGCTTCTCGCCGTACAGCGCATCCAGCGAAACACCGTGCCGCCCCTGAAATTCCGATTCGCTGACGCCGCGGGTCATTCGCAGCCCCAGCATCAGCGTTTCAAACCGACCGTCGGTTTTTGAGACGAACTCCCGCTCTCGCAGCGAATCGTCCTGCGACTGCACCATCCGCAGATACGCGGGCAGCGTGCGCGGGTTCGTCAGGCGAATCATCCCGTTCTTCGCGGGCAGATACGACGCCGCCGACACGCCCAGTCCGATATACGGCACTTGCTGCCAATAACCGATGTTGTGGCGGCATTCGTGGCCGGGGCGCGCGAAATTGCTGATTTCGTACTGCTGGAAGCCTGATTGCGCCAGCAGATCAAGCGTCAGGTCGTACATGCGGCGCTCGTCGTCCTCGTCCGGCAGGGTCAACTGCCCGGTCTGCAAGTCGCGGTACAGCGGCGTACCTTCTTCAGGAATCAGCCCGTAGCAGGACAAATGCTCCGGATTCAGCGACAGCGCCTTCTCCAGCGTCTCACGCCACATGCTGACTGTCTGACCGGGCAGCCCGAACATGAGGTCAAGGCTGATGTGCTGGAATCCAGCGTGCCGCGCAAGCTCGACGCTCTGCTGCACCTGCGTAAAGTCGTGGATGCGCCCCAGCATCTTCAGCAGTGCCGGCTGGGCCGCCTGCATCCCCATTGACAGGCGATTGATACCGCAGTTCAGCGCCGCATCAAGCCACTCGTGGGTCAGCGTGCCGGGGTTCGCCTCGGACGTAAATTCCGCACCAGGCGCAAGGGGAAAATGCGCTGTAACGCCTTCCAATAGCCGCGTCAGCAGTTCCGGCGGCAGAATCGACGGTGTGCCTCCGCCTAAATACGCGGTTTCCATCGCGCCATGCGGGATTTTCGCCGCCTGCGACGCGGCTTCGGTCAGTACCGCATCCACATAGGCACGCTGTGTAGATTCCGCATGAGGGAAGGAAGCAAAGTCGCAGTAGCGGCATTTTTGGCGGCAATAGGGAACGTGCAAGTAAATTTCCATTCAAATCACCTGTAAAGGACTGTTCAAATGCGGAAAAATCCGCTACAATAGAAAAAGTGGCAAAGGGGGTGTACGAAAATGGATACCATCATCAGTTTTCTGGAAAAACTGGTACATTATTCAGCAGAATTGGGCATTGTACTGGCGGAGCTGGCGGGCATCGCTATTCTGATTATCACGGCGATGAAGGGAGTCGTCAGCTACTTCAAGCACGATGAGCATCTCCGGCTTGAATTGGCGCAAGGCATTGCGCTTGCGTTGGAATTCAAGCTCGGCGGCGAAGTGCTGCGCACGGTCATCGTCCGAGAATGGACGGAACTGCTGATTCTGGGTGCGGTTATTGCGCTGCGCGGTGTGCTGACGCTGCTGCTGCACTGGGAAATCAAGGTGGAAGAAGAGCATGACGAGCGCCTGCTCAAGCTCAAAGCGATGGAGGAAGCCGAAAAAACGGCAGAGACATCAAAACAGTGATAATACTAATTCTCATCTAAAGCATGTCATTCGCACAGCATCTTTTCCGCCCCGG
>ENA-OQRC01001891-OQRC01001891.1-human-gut-metagenome-genome-assembly--contig:-NODE-1891-length-12651-cov-4.014449_pt1 | contig 12651 bp, 8 predicted proteins | sample MGYA00243236_ERZ505102 | MGnify/ENA primary metagenome ERZ505102 (study PRJEB26097, sample SAMN02712089) | human gut metagenome | biome: Gut microbiome | host: Homo sapiens | place: Denmark: Copenhagen... | reverse complement strand
AAGCTCTGGGCCAGAATGCTGCGCACCGTGCGGGGGATGTAATCCTTGGCGTCATATACAGTTGTCACAATGGAAATGGTCGGGTTCGGCATGCAAAACGTTCCTCTCATAAAAAGCGGTTTTTCAGCTGGGTATAAGCGGCCAATAGCCAGGCGCTGTGCAAAAATACCCCCAGCCGGTAGGGCAGCGCCAGCAGGCGGTTGGGGTCCGCAGTCAGGCGGGCGCGCAGGGCCGCGCGGGCATCAGCATCCTGCAAAATGCGGGCAAACAGCTGCCGCCGCTGGGCAAACGGCATGCGGCCGGGGCAGCCGGTCAGCAGCCCATATTGATTTAACGCGGCACGCACCCGGCTTATTTGCACCAGGCGGTCAATTTCTGTTGCAGGCAGCTTGGCATCCGTCAAGAATGCTTCCAGCACGGGGCGGGTCACAGCCTCGGCGTCCAGCAAATCCCCCCGCAGGGAGCGGGACAGACTGCCCGCAAGCATATCATTCTGATTATAGTATACACCTGCAAGGCAATAAATGGCAGAGTTTTTTTGTAAAAAAAGCAAAAACCGCAAATATTGAAGATTAAACAAAACATCTTCATTGATTTTTAAGCGTGGATCAAACCGCAGCTTGTTCCGGCGGATCACATCCAGCCGGAACAGCTTGGGGTAGGGGGCGGCGAGGTAGCCGCTTTCAAACAGCAGCGGGTCCAGCGCATCCCCCAGCGCGGCGGGGCCGGCATAGCAGCCGGGGGCCAGCGGATTGGGGGCAGGGCCGCTGGCGCGCACCATGCCGTACAAAATCAGGCCCGGCTGCGCATCAAATGCAGCGGGCAGCGCCTGCCACAGCCCCGGCAGCAGGGTATCGTCCGCATCCACAAACAGCACCCACTCGGCACCGCTGCGGCACAGTGTATCCAACCCCGCGTTGCGCGCGGCGGATGCCCCGCCGTTGGGCTGGTGCAGTGCGGTAACGCGGGGGTCCTGGGCGGCAAGGGCATCACACAACGCGCCGGTGCCGTCCGGGCTGCCGTCCTCCACCAGCACCAGCTGCAAATTGTCCGGTGCACCCTGCAGCACGCTTTCAACCGTCTGGCGCAGCGTGTGCTCGGCCTTATAGCAGGGGATCACCACCCCAATGGCGGGCAGGCTCACAGTGTTCCCTCCCTTTGCAGGACTTTGCGGTAAATTTCAATCATCTGTGCGGTGTTTTTGGCCGCGTCATGGGTCACCCGGGCGCGGATCTGCGCGGCGGTGCCCAGCGCCGTGCCGTGGTCCGGCAGGGCAAGCACCTGTAAAATGGCCGCGCTCAGGGCGGCATCATCCCCGGCGGCACCGTACAGCATCCCCTGCACGCCGCTTTGCAGCATATCCGGGATGCCGCCTGCCGCGCTGGCCACGCAGGGCAGGCCCAGCAGCATGGCTTCGCCCAGACTGTTGGGGCTGTTCTCGCTGTAAGACGGCAACAGGAAGAGATCGGCATCCAGGTAAGCCTGCCGCATGGCGGCGGCATCCAGCGGGCCGGTGTACTGCACATGGTCCGCCAGCCCCAGGCGGCGGATCAGCTGTTTGCACCAGGTCTGGTAGGGAAACATCCAGTCAATCACCGGGCGCAGCAGCGGCCCTTTGTCCAGCGGGGGCCAGCCCGCCACCCGCAGCACCGCGCCGGGGTACTGCGCCAGCACGGCGGGCAGCGCTTTGAGCACGGTATGCAGGTTTTTGAGCGGGTAGTTGCCCTGGCTGAGCAGCAGCACCGGCGCTTCGCCAAAGGTGCGGGGGTGCCACACCGGTGGGGTGTAAAACTCCGGGCGCAGCGTTTCGTTGCAGGGGTAATAACTGGCCTGCGGGGCCAGCTTTTGAACGGCGGAACGGTCAAAGCTGGTACGCCCGGTCACATGGCGGGCGTTGGCCAGCACGGCGGCTTCGCTCTGGGCAAGGGTGTCAAAACGGGCCTGGTTCACGTCCAGCAGCCCGCCCGGCACATGGCGGTCAATCAAATGCTGCGCCGCGCAGGAGTGCAGCAGCCGTGCTGGCACGCCGTCATTCAAGTGCAGGGCACAGTCAACCATCACGCCCTGGATGCCCACCAGCACCGGTATCCCCGCCGCCTGGGCCGCCTGCTGTATGGTGCGGGCGGCAGCGTACTCGGTGCCCCAGATATGGACAAGATCCGGGGCAATCTTTTTGAGCAGGACAGAAAAGTTTTCCACACTTCCGGTGGGAACCAGTGCAAAACTTACGCCGTTTTTGCTGCAAACGGTTAAAGTTTCCGCGCGGGCATCCACGCTGGCAACGGTAATGGCCGGGGCGTCCGGTGCGGCGGTCATGCCGCCCAGCGCGCCGGAAAGCCAACCCCCGCCGATCTCTTTTGCCTGCAAACCGCAGGCATCCGCGGCAGCAGGGATGGTGATGCTGACAAGCCAGAGTACCTTCACATTAGCCACCTCACAAATTCAGCCGCAACCGCCTGCGGCACCAGCTCAGGGAAGAGGTCACACACTTCCCCAAAGGGCAGCTGTTTACCGCACACTTCACCCAGCCAGCGGTGCAGAATATCCGCAGCATCAGCCTGGCCTTGGTGCAGCACCAGCGCCAGCGGATAGCGGGCCAGATAGGGCAGGGCAGGGTCGTTTTCGATCACGCAGAGGTGCAAAACTGGCTTGCCCGCAGCAAAGTAGTCAAACAGTTTGCTGGGCAGCTGGTTGGCTACCGCGTTGCCAAGGTTCAAAAGAACATCGGCCTGTGCCTGCATGGTGCGGGCGGTTTCGGCGGGCACGGGGCCGGGCTGTTCAAACTGTTCGCCCAATACAGCCTTGGTCTGGGCAGCGTCCGCGGCAAAGTATTGCCAGCCGCCGCCTGACATCGTCAGGGTCCAGCCGCTGGCCGGGCCCAGGGCGCGGAAAAGTTCCAGCGCAAAGCCCGGCTCCCGCAGGCCGGGATACAAAGAACCGCAGAACACGCAGCGATTTTTGCTGTCTGCTGCATGGTTCGGCACTGCCGCCGGGGGCACCAGACTGGGGAAATCCAGCACATGAACTTTTTCCACCGCTGCGGCCAGCGGGGCGCCGGGGGCGTAATCCCCAACGGCCTGCCGGGTGATAAAGGCGGCAGCCAGATGGTTCAGCAGCTCCAGCTCCCGCGGGTAGCCGCCGGGGGCCTGATAATCCCGGTTGGAAGCATAGGGGTCCAGCTGCCAGATGGCCTTTTTGGCCTGCACCTGCGCGGTTTCCAGCGCAAACGCGGCGCGGTAGGGCGCACAAACAGCGCAGATCACCTCAAAATGGAACGCAGCATCCAGCTTTTCCAGCTCCCGGCGGGTATCCACCACCCGGCGCGGGGCGTGCAGCACCAGCTGGCGGAACGCCGCCGCCACCGCCGTGGGGTGGCAGCAAAGCCGCGCCAGCCGCACCGGAATAGGCGAACCGCCACTGCGGCCGTTTTCCAGCGCGGCGTTCATCAGGCGCTCGTCCGCAAAGGCAAGGCAGTGCACGGTGCAGCCGGGCAGCTCCGGCTGGGGATGCAGGCCGTCCCATAGTTCCAGCAGGTGTACGGTGTGCCCGGCAGCACAAAGCACCCCTGCCAAACGCTGTGCCATCAGCACATTGGCAGAGGTTGGGTTTTCCACACTATCCAGTATAAATAAAATACGCATGGTGTTTATCCTGTGCAAAAGGAGTCAGCGCCGGTCTTTTAACATGGTACGGCACACTTTGCGCCACAGCACCGGGCAGTTGATGGTTGCCCACGCCGCCGCGCGGATGGCAAGCGGCAGCCGCGGGTTGCGGCCAAGGTTAGGGTCCTGCAGCCCGGCGCGGATGCCTACCCCCAGCTCGTTGATCTGCACGCGGTAGGCGGCGGCATCGTCCCGCCGCAAAATCATGCTGGCAAGGTAGACCAGCTTTTCGTAATAAAAGGCGTTGGCGCTCTGCTGGATGGCCGGGCTGGCATGCTCGCGGATGAACACGGCGGCCTGGCGCTGCTGGTCAATGCTTTCCGGCGGCAGGGCACGGTGGCTGGCCGAAGCCGCGTGCTGCCGGTAATGGTAGCCTGCAAAATCCACATAGGCACAGCCGTCTGCCGCGCTGAAAATCTGCCAGTTGGCCACAAGGTCTTCGTTGTAGGCAAGGCCGTTGTCCATGATCTCGGCGGTGATCAGCTCGTGGGCGTACAGCTTGTTCCACAGCCCAAAGTCCACCCGGTGGTCATGCAGCAGGGCATCCAGATGGGCGGGCGGCTGAAACACCGTGGTCTGGCTGGGCGGCGGGCTTTCCGGAGGAATATCCTCGGTAAAGCAGTCATACCGGCAGCAGGCAATCTGGCAGCGGGTGGTTTGGGCAGCGCGGTACAGCGCATCCAAAAACTGCTTGTGGTAGCAGTCGTCCGCATCACAAAAGGCAAACCACCGGGCGTTCAGGTTCAGCCCCGCGCGCACCCCGGCAGCGCGGGCGGCGGCAACACCGCTCTGGCGCTGGTGGATCACAACAAACCGGGCGTCCCGGCTTTCCCACGCGGCGGCAAGCTCGGCGCTTTCATCGGTGGAACCGTCATCCACCACAAAACAGGCGAAATCGCCAAAGGTCTGCGCAGCCAGGGATGCCAGACACTGCTGCAAAAACGCAGCGCCGTTATGTACCGGCACTACCACGGCAATGGCAGGGCCTTTGAACTGGGGCTCGGTTTCACTCATGGCTGCACCTCCTTTGTATATTTCTGCGCCTGCTCCAGGTAAAATTTTTGCAGGATGCCCGCGCTGGTGTGTACATCAAATCCGGCGGCAATGGCTTTGGCCTGGGCATTGGGGTCACGGGTCAGGTCCGCCGCGGCAATGGAATCAGCCCAGGCGGCTTCATTCTGCAAGGGCAGGTAGTGGATGTTGCCGGCAAACGCCGCGCCGGGGTCCACCGTATCGGCCACAAAGCAGGGCAGGCCGGCGGCCTGGGCTTCCACCAGCACAACGGGCAGCCCCTCAAACAAACTGGGCAGCAAAAATACATCCATGGCGTGGTACAGCGCGGCCATATCCTTGCGCACCCCGGCAAAAATTACCCGGTCGCTCAGGTTAAGCTCCTGGGCAAGGGCACGGGTGGAATCAACCAGCTCGCCGGTGCCGATCAGCACCAGCCGGGCGTTGGGCATGCGGCGGCTGACCCCGGCAAAAATGCGCAGCAGCCCGGCATGGTTTTTCTGCTCACAAAAACGGCCCACATGGCCAAACAGAATTTCGCCTTCCTGCACGCCAAGCTCAGCGCGCAGAGCGGCGCGGGCGGCGGGATCGTGGAGGGCGAACACATCGGTCATAATGCCGTTGGGCAGCACGGTGAACGGGTGTTTGCCGTACAGCATCTCCCCGGCGCGCTGGCTGCAGGCAAAGCGGTGGGTCAGGTCGTGGTCAAAGCGGGAACTCATCAGCCGGTCCAGCTGGCCCACCAGGTTGTGCTCATAGGCAGTGTTGTGGCTGTGGCCTGCCCGCACCGGCACCCCGCAGCGGCGGGCCACGGCATTATAAAACATGCCAAAGCCGCTGTAATGCCCGTGGATGACCTTGTATTCCGGGTGCGCGGTAAAAAAGGTGCGCAGGTCATGCAGGTATTTCGGGATATTATTGTCCTGCCGCACCGTCAGCTTGGTAATGTGCCCGCCCAGGGCTTCAATTTCAGCATCATAAAAGCAGGGCTTATCATAGTGGTACAAAAAGTCAAACTGTACCTGGCTGCGGTCCACGGCACGGTAGACATTCATGACAAAGGTTTCCATGCCGCCGGCGTCCATGGCGGGCATGATTTGTAATACGCGGATCGGCGGCAAAGTGCGCCCCTCCTTTTGCAGCTTGCCGGGGGAACATCCACCCGGCAGCGTTTGGCATTATTCCTGTTCCAGCGCTGCCTTGCAGTTCAGCAGTTCGGCCTTTGCATCGTCCGAAAGCACCGGGTATTCGTGGCAGCTCTTCTGCAAAGCATCCAGTACAATCTCGCTGACCAGGTAGCGGGTGTACCATTTCTGGTCAGCCGGGATGGCATACCACGGGCTGTGCTTGGTAGCGGTTGCGGTGATGACTTCATCAAAGGTATCCAGATATTCGTCAAAACGCATCCGCTCTTTCAGGTCGGAGCAGGAGAACTTCCAGTTCTTTTCCGGGCGGTCAATGCGCTCTAAAAAGCGCTTTTTCTGTTCGTCCTTGGAAACGTGCAGAAAGATTTTGACCACGCGGTAGCTGTTCTCGTACAGGTATTCTTCATAGCTGCGGATCTGGCGGTAGCGCTTTTCAAAAAAGTCCTTCTTGCTGTCTTCCAGCACGCGCGGGGCCATCTGGTAGGTCTTTTGCAGGTCGTGAACCTGCACCACCAGAACGTCCTCGTAATAGCTGCGGTTGAAAATGGCAATGCTGCCGCGGGGCGGCAGAACTTTGTTCACCCGCCACAAAAAGTCGTGGTGCAGTTCCTCGCTGGTGGGCTGCTTGAAGCTGGTTACCTGTACACCCTGGGGGTTCAGGCCGCCCATCACATGCTTTACGGTGCTGTCCTTCCCGGCGGCATCCAGCGCCTGCAGAATGATCACAAGGCCCTCGCGCCCATCGGCGTAAAAGGCGTCCTGCAGGGCGGCCATCTTTTCCAGGTTTTCGGCAGTTTTGGCCAGGATATCTTCTTTCTTTATATGGTCATCCTTGCTGTCGCAGGGCAGCTTGCGCAGCGCGCATGGGTGGGAGCCATCAAACAAATAGCGGTCAGCCTTCATCCGGGCGGCCTCCTTTCTGCAAAAGGACAAAATTACACTCTTTCAGTATACCCGTTTTGGCCCCCATGTGCAACCGCAAGATGCAAAAAAGGCATTGCAGACGCGCGGCCCGCAATGCCTTTTTTCATAATTACAAAACAAAATCAGAACGTCAGGTTGCCGAACTCGGAAAGCTTCAGCTGTTCGTTGTGCTGCTCGGCCCAGTTGATGCTCCACGGGCTGCCGAACAGCAGCAGGTGGTTGCCCTTCAGGTCCTCGATGCAGCGGGTGTCGCTGGTCAGGTCCAGTGTTTTGGGGTCCAGCTCGTCCGGGTCGTTCATGATCCAGCGCAGGTGCTCATACGGCAGGGTCTGCATACGGATGTCAACGTTATATTCGTTGCGCAGGCGGTATTCCAGCACTTCCAGCTGCAGCACGCCGACCACGCCGACGATAACTTCCTCCATACCGGAGCCAAGGTCGCGGAAAATCTGGATCGCGCCTTCCTGTGCGATCTGCTCCATGCCTTTCACAAACTGTTTGCGCTTCATCGTGTCTACCTGGGTCACGCGGGCAAAATGTTCCGGTGCAAAGGTGGGGATGCCCGCAAACTGCACATGCTGCTTGCCGGTGCACAGCGTATCGCCAATGGAGAAGATGCCCGGATCAAACAGACCGATGATATCGCCGGCATAGGCTTCGTCCACGATGGCACGGTCGTCAGCCATCAGGCTGGTGCCGGTAGCAAGCTTGATGTTCTTGCCCTCCTGCACATGGAATGCTTCCATGCCGCGCTCAAACTTGCCGGAGCAGATGCGCAAAAACGCAATGCGGTCGCGGTGATTCTTGTTCATGTTGGCCTGGATTTTGAACACAAAGCCGCTGAACTGCTCGCTGCAGGGATCCACCACATCGCCGGGGGGAGCATCCTTGCGGGGCAGTGGCGGCGGGGTCAGGCGCAGGAACTCTTTCAGGAAAGGTTCCACGCCAAAGTTGGTCAGCGCGGAGCCAAAGAATACGGGGCTCAGCTGGCCGTGCTGCACAGCGTCCAGGTCAAACTCTTCGGCGGCACCATCCAGCAGCTCAATGTCGTCAGCCAGCTTCTGGTGGTTGGCCGCGCCGATCAATTCGTCCATTTCGGGTGCGCCAAGCTCGGCGGTGATCTCGTCCACCATCTTCACGCCGTTGGCGCGGCCATCGCTTTCAAAAGCCAGCACCTTGCGGGTGTCGCGGTCAAACACGCCCTTGAACTCCTTGCCGCAGCCGATGGGCCAGTTCATCGGGTAGGTTTTGATGCCCAGGATCGTCTCAATGTTTTCCATCAGTTCAAACGGGTCGCGGGCTTCGCGGTCCATCTTGTTGATGAAGGTGAAAATGGGGATATGGCGCAGGGTGCAGACCTTGAACAGCTTGATGGTCTGGGCCTCAACGCCCTTGGCGGCGTCGATGACCATGACGGCAGAGTCCGCCGCCATCAGGGTGCGGTAGGTATCCTCCGAGAAGTCCTGATGGCCCGGCGTGTCCAGGATGTTGACGCATTTGCCCGCATAGTTGAACTGCAGCACCGAGGAAGTCACGGAAATACCGCGCTGCTTCTCAATGTCCATCCAGTCGGAAACGGCGTGCTTGGCGCTCTGCTTGCCCTTGACGGAACCTGCCTGGTTGATGGCTCCACCGTACAGCAGCAGCTTTTCGGTCAGCGTGGTCTTGCCGGCGTCGGGGTGGCTGATGATCGCAAACGTCCGGCGGCGCTCGATTTCTTCACGATTTGTCATAGATTTATAAGTCTCCCAATTTCAAGTCAGAGGGGTTTGTTTCGGGTCCTTTTTTCGTCACATGGGTCGTTCTCCATCGACAGGCCTGCCCTCTCAGGCGCTTTGCGCCCGCTCCGCCAAAGGGAGAGGCGGCATCGCATACGCGATGCCGAAGAGGGTCCGGCCGTCTAAAAATCAAACAGCATTTATTTTAGCAGAAATTCCACCTAGATGCAAGACTTTTCTCATTTTTTCAGAAGAAAGCAGGGCAGGGGTGCCGTTTCGGCCCAATTGGCGAAATCGCAGACGAGGACGGTGCAGCGCGTCAGGGGCAGTGTGCGCATCCAGTGCAGGATCTCCGTCTTCTCGTCCGACCCGATGACCCGGCCGCTGTAAAGGATGGCGCTGAGCACCCCGCCGGGCCGCAGTGCGTCGAGGGCCGCTTCCAGCGCAGGGATGCTGCTCTCCGCGTGGGAAAAGACCGTGTGGTCTGCCCCCGGCAGCCAGCCGAAGTTGAACATCACGGCATCCGCCGTACCGGGCTGGACATACTGCAGCAGGTCTGCGTGGCTGCCGCAGTACAGCTCGGCGGAAAGCCCGTTCGCGGCCAGATTCCGTCGGGTGGAGGCAATGGCTTCGGGCTGGATGTCAAAGCCAAGCACCCGTCCCGTCCCGCCCGCCAGACGGCACAGAAACGCCGTATCTCCGCCGTTGCCGCAGGTGGCATCCACCAGCAGCTGCGGGTTTTGCAGCCGGGCCGCAAGGAAGTCCTGCACGAACTTCACAGCGGTCAGGTCCGGCGTCCGGCGGCGGCAGAGCCGCCCGGCCTCCTCCCGGAAGCCGAACTTTGCCCAGAACGCTTTCTCCCCCGGCACAGCGGGCAGCGGGGCCGTGAAAACGGTGGCCGTCTCCCTGTCATATCCGCCAAAGCGGCGCAATATCTCTTTTAGCAGATAAGACCCATAGCCTTTCCGCCGCCATTCTGGTACAATGGTAAGGCAGGCAACGTCCGCCCCTGCCGCCGTCCGGGTCAGCTGACAGCAGCCCACCTCGGTCTTCTCTTTATACAGTGCAAAGCCGCCGGGCCGTTCTTCCAGTTTCATACGCAGTCTCCTTTTTTCTTAAAATACCAAGCTCCCGCGCCGCTGTCAAGGCCTGCGGTTACGACCTTATTTCACACATTCTTCACCCGCTCAGCGATTCGTTTTCACAATTAGCGGCTACAATAGAGCCAGTTCCAGAGAGGGACGGGCGAAGCGCCCCTCCCGAACCAGTCCCTTCGAGAAAGGAAGTTGTACCATGGAAAATGAAAACAAATGGGAATACGATTATTCCTCTGCAAATAGTTCGTCCGGCGATACCGGATACCCCAACGTCGGCTCCTCCGGCATGAACACCGCCAACACGGCGGGCACTTACAGCGACCCCGCCCCAGCCCGCCCGTCGGAAACTTCCACCGGCAATGGCGGCACCACGCCGCCCCCGGCAGGCCCGGAGCCGCAGGCCGCAGCCTCCAAGCCCCCGAAGAAGCGCCGCAAGCATAGCGGCGGCCGCATCGCCCGCAGCGCCGTTGCGCTGGTGCTGGCCGCGGCCATGGGCTTTGCAGGCGGCTTCGTGGGCGCACGGGTCGGCAATGCAGGCAACAAGGTCGTCATCCAGCAGGTGGAGCGCACCGACAGCAGCGCGGCCTCCGGCACCGCCGTCGCGTCCAGCGGCATGACCACTTCGCAGGTCTCCGAGATGGTCAGCCCCAGCGTCGTGGTCATCACCACCGAACAGGTCGTCTACTCGCAGTGGTCCTGGTACGGCCAGAATCAGGTCGAGTCCGGCGCAGGCAGCGGCGTCATCATCAGCTCGGACGGCTACATCCTCACCTGTGCGCACGTGGTCTCCGGTGCATCGCAGATCACCGTGACCATCGGGGATACCGACTACACCGCCACCGTGGTGGGCGAGGACGACACAAGCGATGTCGCCGTGCTGAAGATCGACGCCACCGGCCTGACCCCCGCCACCGTCGGCGACAGCGACAGCCTGTCGGTCGGCGACAGCGTTCTGGCCGTCGGCAACCCGCTGGGTGAGCTGGGCGGCACCGTCACCAGCGGCATCGTCAGCGCATTGAACCGCAGCGTGACCATCCAGGGCACCAGCTCCACCAACACCATGTCCCTGATCCAGATGGATGCCTCCGTCAGCCCCGGCAACTCCGGCGGCGGTCTGTTCAACATGAACGGTGAGCTGATCGGTCTGGTCAACGCCAAGTCCTCCAGCTCGGACGCGGAGGGTCTGGGCTTCGCCATCCCCATCAACGACGCCATTCAGGTGGCGCAGGACCTGCTGGAGAACGGCTATGTCTCCGGCCGGCCGTATATGGGCATCACCTACATCGCCGTGACCGATGCCCAGACGGCGGCCCAGCTCAACGTCAACGCCTACGGCGTCTATGTCGTGGACGTCGTGCAGGGCGGCCCTGCCGACAAGGCCGGTCTGAAGGCCGGGGACAGCATCGTCAGCATCGACGGCACCGAGATCGCCCAGAAAGACGACCTTGGCACCCTGATGCAGCAGCACACGGCCGGTGACACCCTTTCCATCACCGTTGCCCGCGACGGCCAGATGCAGACCGTCTCGCTGACGCTGGGCGAAAAGAATGCGTCGAACACCGCCGCACAGCGTTCGGCCAACAACTGAGCCATCCCCGCCGCAAGGCGTTATCAAGATTTGATTCCTTTCTTCTTCAACAATCCCCCGACTGGCGGTGACCCGCTGGCCGGGGGATTGCTGTTTATACCAAGCCAAAGATGGTCGCACTGACCGGGGCCAGGACCGCTTCGCCGCTCAGGATGCGGCTGTCGCCCCGCCACAGGCTGGACGAGGTGCCGTCGCTCAGCAGCTTCCAGCGCCCGTCGGGCAGCCGGATGGGCTGTTCCTGTTCGGTGGGGTTGTAGTAGACGCAGAGCGCGCCCCACCACGCCCCATCGCCGGGCAGGGCAGGCAGACGCCAGCCCACCAGCGGCTGTTCCAAATCAAAAAATGCAATGGCGTTGGGGCTGGCCCTGTCCACCGCGCCCAGCCGCGGGAAGGCATTCCGCAGCCCGATGAGGCCCCGGTAATAGTCCACCAGCCCATGGAACTGCTCGGCACGCTTCCAGTCCAGCCGGTTCAGCGCCGGGGAGGAGCGGTAGCTGTTGCCCTGCCCCTTTTTGGTGCGGGCGAACTCTTCGCCTGCCTGCCAGAAGGGCAGGCCCATGCAGGTGAGGTAGATGCCTGCCGCCAGCCGGTTCTGGGCCAGGGCGGCACGGTCCACCGCGCCGAACTCCGGGCGCTCGTAGCGCACCAGGAGCAGCTTGTCCCACAGGGTAAAATTGTCGTGGGCGGACACATAGCTGACGATCTGCCCCGGCGTGTGGGGCGGGAACTTATCGCTGCGGCACCATGCCGCCACGGCCCCGCCGATGTCCCAGAAGCTGCCGGGCTTGCCCTCCACGTAGCCCGGCTCCCGCGCATTGAAGCAGCCGCCCTTGATGGCGTCGCGGGTGTCGTCGCAGAAGATGCCGATGCGGTCGTTCAGCATGGCCAGATTGTTCTTGTTCGCCTCGTACCGGTGCAGCGCACTGCTGCCGCCCTGCCACGGCTCGCCGTACATCAGGATGTCCCGCCCGCCGGGCAGTTTATCCAGCTCGGCCCGCAGCAGGTTCATCGTCTCCACATCGTACAGGCCCATCAGGTCGAACCGGAAGCCGTCGATGTGGTACTCCTGCGCCCAGTAGAGCACCGAATCCAGAAAGTATTTCCGGGCCATGGGCCGCTCACTGGCAAACTCGTTGCCGCAGCCGCTGCCGTTGGAAAGGCTGCCATCTTCGTTCTGGCGGAAATAATAGAGGGGGACCGCTCGGTTCAGCACGTTGTCGAAGCGGTACATGTGGTTGTACACCACATCCATCACCACACCGATGCCCGCCGCATGGAGAGCCTGGATCATCTGCTTGCACTCCCGCACCCGGACTTCGCCGCGGGCGGGGTCGGTGGAGTAGCTGCCCTCCGGGACGTTGTAGTTGGTGGGGTCGTAGCCCCAGTTGTACTGCCGGGTCAGCGGGCGGCTCTCGTCCACGCTGCCAAAATCAAAGATGGGCATGAGCTGGACATAGCGTACCCCCAGCCGCTTGAGGTAGTTCAGGCAGGTGGGGTGGATGCCGT